>Ga0067045_1031430_pt1 | contig 12306 bp, 12 predicted proteins | sample TerdegcTABiofilm_FD_59184 | JGI IMG/M metagenome (GOLD analysis project Ga0067045, IMG submission 59184) | Combined Assembly of (Gp0054472, Gp0054536) Wastewater bioreactor microbial communities from Singapore -Terephthalate degrading...
GCTGGCTGAAAAGAAGCCACTAGGCCAAGAAAGATAGCCAAGACGACCGATCCTATGGCTACATAAGGATCAAGAGTCATATGAGGTCTGTGCTCAGAGAGGAATGACAACAATCCCCAAGTCACTCCTATACCAGTCAGATAGCCAAGGACTCCGGCGCATAGTGACACGACCAACGCTTCGAGCAATATTATCTTCATTATGTGAGAGCTTCTGAAACCTATGGCGCTGAATATGCCTATTTCCCGGGTTCGCTCATTCACGCTGCTCATCATGGTTACGAAAACAACCATGCCACCGACCAGAAGTATCAGTCCTGAAACTCCTAACGAGAAATTCTGGAAGTTGTGTAGCGTGTCCATGCGACCTTCTACAACCTGTTGAACTGCGGTTACCTTTGCTGTCGGCAACGCTTTGGTGAGCTGACTTACTAGCTCGCTTATAGGACAGTTTTTACATAAGGCTGCAATCTCAACCATACCGACCTGGCCCTCTTTGCCAAATAACTCTTGAGCTAGCGGCAATTTCATGAAAACAAGGCTATCATCCTGCGATCCCGTTGTATCAAGTATTCCCGAAACCTTAAAAAGTCGACCTTTTATTTCGATTTCTGAGTCGTTTGACAAACCTAACTTTGCCGCAACGTCATGCCCGAGCAATATCTGAGAATCAGTTTCTGGAGCCTTTCCTTCGATCTTCCACCATTTCTTGAGAGCTAACTCCGAATTGAAATCTACCCCCACAGCTAATACTTTCTGGGAAGCGCTTTCAAATACCCCAAAAACCTTCGGGCTTACTATCCTTATGTTTGCCGCATTCTCGATGGTTTTGATCTTGGCCAGTTCTTCCTGATGGATTTCCCTGACATCAAAAGAAAAGCCTCCGAGGCTCAAGCCTCCGTATGTCAATGATAGCCCTTCAGATTTGGGTGTAATTATGATGTTTGCGCCAAATTCGTCCATCTTGTGAGCGATGTCTTCCGCCAGAATTCGTGTGGTTGTCATAAGAGCCACAACAGCGCTTACACCAATCATCAATCCGGCGATCAAAAAGAAAACCTTGGCCTTACGTCGTCGGAGATTATTGATCGCTATAGTTCTTAGTTTCATTAGTAATACCCCTTATTGGAAAAATCTGGCGCCTGACATAACGTCATTGAGTGAAACCAAAACCTGTCCATTCTGTATCTTGCGAGTTAGGGGGGAAGGATTACATCCTCCTCTGGTCTCGTTTATCTTGTCGGTCCTGAATTTAAGGCCACAATTGATGCAAATCATGTTTTGACTCTGTTGCACATAGCCCTTCTTGGCGCTAAAGCAAACATCACATGCATCAAACGCTGCTCTGATTTTTCCATCGAGGCTTTTTACGATGAAAAACCTTATCCAAAGATTTGGAGATGCTTTGTATTTAAAATGCTTAGCTTTTCCATCCTGCAATGAAGATTCGGGAAAAGCGAATACTCCGTTGACTGGTTGGACCTCAATAGCCTGGACCGAGAAATTCCCCGCCTGAACTTTTTGAACGGAAAATGTCATAAATATAGCGAGAACTGCGAATACTCGACAAGCTAACCCTGAGAAGTTCCTAATTGTTATAATCTTCATTGTTGTAATCCTTTCGATAAGTTCTTAATCTCAATCAATTCTGGGCGGCTGTTTCGGTTGCGGCGTGAGTTTCGAGCGTAGAACCTCTGCCCAACAATAGACTCTTTAATTCAGTCTCAACCGAAAGCATGCGAGGCCAAAAGGTTTTCCAGTTATCCTGACCTATTTTGGCGTGAATGTTCTCTTTGAGCTTTTTGTCATATATCTTTACATCCGCGTCTTTTAAGAGATTGCCTAACATCTCCAAAATCTTGTCTTTTCTCATTTCTCGGTCTTGAATCTCAGATATCTCTGATTCGTCAATAAATTTCTGAATAGCCAGACGCTGAGCTATAACTTGTTTAAATTTCTCCACGGATCCAAAATTTTCATTGATCCACTTGGTGAAATCTTCTTCTTTCATTGTTTGTGTTTCCAGAATTGTCCTGATTTCATCTTCAACTTCCGCAGGCTGAGCGACTATTACGGCACGGTCAGCTGCCTGGAGGATCAGTTCTTTTCCCACAGATGAAAAGAAAGATTCATGGACATCCCTTTTTCGAAACTCATCAGGTGAGACTGTTAGCGGAAGGTTGATGTCGGATGAAAAAATTGGCTTTCCATTGACTCCTGCGACAACTAGACCGTTGCTGGCAGCAAAATCTCTATTGTAAGCCTCATCCAATTTGACTTGATATCCTACATGAGCAATGGCCTGGCCAATATTTTCAGGTTTAATCCTATTTTCTTGAAATGTGACAGTCACACTTTGTGATGAAAGACTAACGTCCGTTTCCAAAACCCCGGGCATCTTCGATGTGACCTCTTTCACAGTAATGACGCATGCAGGGCAATTCATGTTGTTTACGGTAAATCTGGATGCCACGGTCGGACCAGAAAGCATTCCATATACGAAGTAGCCTCCTACACCAGCAGCCAATACGATCAAGGCAAACACAGCAATCTGCTTTATTTTCGCAGTCGTTGCTTTAGAGGCTGAGTCATCCAGTTTTTCCAACGTAATCTGCTTCATTTTAGAATTTGATGTCATTAGTACACTCCAGAACCGTTATTTGGTCCAATTGATCTCGATGAAACTCGACGCCAATGCGGCATTTCACCAATTAAAATCAGTTATTGTCAGGTATGAAAATACTGATCAGAACGGGAGTGTTCTCAAATTCTCAAAGAACAGGATTGCAAGATCGGAATGATATTGGAGAAAGAAATGGCAAGTAAATAACCGTGATAGGTGTCGTGGAAGTCTTGGGGTGTTTCGATTTTGAGCAAAGAAATTGAGTTAGAATCGTCTTGACTACAGGAAGGCGCTCGAAAGTCAGTCAAAACTGGAGCTTTAGTCTGTGATGAACACATGCACTTGACCGAAGCTTGAGACTTCGAGAAACCGCATGACTTGGACAGAGGGTTTTGGGGTGTGCGCTCGGTAAGACTCGCTGATCCTTTTGACTGGCAGCAACTCGGTGCAGCGCTACTTACTTCAGGCAACGGACAAGAGCCACAATTGGAAGCCTGTTTCTTAGCAGAGCAGCAGCAAGCCATCATGGACGCGTGAATGGCCGACGTTCCGAGAATGACTATGCACAATGCAATTGCTATTGTAGCTCTGAATCTCAACTGGATATCTCCATCTAAACTTGACTAAATTTATCAATTAAAAATAACTTGTCAACAGTTATTTATTAAAATAATCAAGTTTCTTCAATTACGGTTTGAACTCTAGTAAAATGTGTCTCGCTTGTTTTCAAAATAGGGTTTGAAAAAACCCTTAAAATAACTATACAGTAGAAAATTGAAAAACTTGCTCAAGAATGTTAAACATCTCATTTGATTCTGGCCAATCGCTTAGATGGATATCAGAGCGAGTAAATTCTGAAATGATTTGTTGTGAGGTGGAATGGGTTGCGCAGCTCCTAATAGATATCACTGGCAGGATTTGAGGAAACGGCCTATCGAAGAAATTTTAAATCGAGACGGAGTGAAGATATTTCCTGATGGCTGTTTTTCAGTATCTTTCTTGAATTCTTTCTACAAGGTGGATCCATTATTGGAACAAATTACCGAAATATCGCCTAATCCGAACAGAATTCTCAGAGAGGAGTTTCAGATACTTTTGATCCGCTATCTGGTAGCGCCTAACGGAGGGCCACTGGACGCAAAAAAGATCAGTGAAAAAGACCTTGCGGGTGGAGTGACATTCTTTCAGGGACCACATACCCTTAACACTGCCCCGATTGCAGAGAAATATGGTTCTGATGGTGATGGTTTTGTCACAAGGGGTTTTGAACTTGGTGCGGAGAGGGAGTCATTCGGCGACAGATCGATGACTTTTTATCCTTTTCCCAAGATCCCTGTGACATATGTCCTTTGGCTCAGCGACAGCGAATTTCCGGCTTCCGTGTCGGTAATGTTTGACAGTTCCATAGAGCGCTGGTTTCAGCTCGATATGATTTTCACTTTGGTTCTTGCGCTGACCGACAGAATCTTGGAGGAACCGTAAGGGTGGAGGCCAGAAGCCGTTTAAGGTTTTCTGATCCGCTCCTATCCTAAACAATTGATGTGTTTGTTGAAATAATTTATATTCGGTCTTCAGCTGTGTTTTGACTCAAGGTTCGGAAGCGCTATGAGTTCGGGTCGTAATTAATCAGACTAAGGCTCATTCACTGGTTTTTATCAGTGAGGCCTCTATTGTTTCTGTCAGGTCAACTCCATGTTGCGATGGATTTCCAGCTATCCATATTTTTTTGTCTTTAACAGATACTCGGCCTAATGCTAGCTCTCTGATTGCATTTGTGAGCAACGGTAGTTCTCTTATTTCGCCCTCATGGCGAATTTTTAGGAATAGACCGTGTTGCTCTTTTTCATCCCGAGATGATTCACGACTGATTTCTTGGTCCCATTTTTTCCAGACAGAAGTCCATTCCGTCCCATTTATAGGAAAACGGCAATAAGAAATGACCGGGCCACGATCCAACTCTTTTGTAACAAGATGAACCATAATTCCTTGTTCATCAGCTCTCTGATCTATCAGTTGATGGATTACTTCCTGCCATGTTCCTTTGGGGCCCCAAGGTAACGCAGGGTGAATATTTATCATGTCAAGTGATTCAAGTTCAGGATCTCCGATTATGAGCATGTAGCCAGCCATTACGATGACATCAACTTCCGGGAGAAGCCTTATTGTTTTTACCACTTCATCGCCGTAAAGGTTTCTCCATCTTTCGAGTTCAGGAGAAGGTTCTGCAGCGCTAGCGCTTTTCTGGATTCCTAGTTTTCTAAGTTCCGGCATGAATTTCACATGAGAATGCGTTGCCACGGGTATGTTGAATTCAGCGGCCATTTCAAAGAACATTTCTCTCTGAACGTATTCTTCATTTGCAGGAGCGTCTCCGGTCTCCCTGTGACAAAAAACCCATTCTATATTTGCAGGAACATCATTGTGAATGATGTCATCGCGTACCACTTTAAGAAGATTTCGAGCAGCCGGGTCTCTGCCGGTGGAAAACCATCCAATTCTGAAAGCCATTTCTCAGGATATCTCCTTGATGTTTGTTCAATCAGTTGCTCATGCCAAGCTTTTCATGGCAAAACTGTCATCGTCTCAATCTTGGATCGAAAGAATCTCTTATTCCCTCACCTAACATGTTGTAGCCCATTACGGTGATCAGTATCGCTAATCCGGGGAAAAGAGAGAGCCACCAAGCGATCTCAATGTTATCCTTCCCCTCAGTCAGCATATTTCCCCAGGATGGATCAGGAGGCTGAACGCCTATTCCAAGAAATGACAGGCCCGACTCCACCAGAACCGCCGAGGCTACTCCCAAGGTGGCGGCAACCAGAATAGGAGCCATAGCGTTGGGAAGAATGTGAAGAAAAATTATTCTGAAGTCTGAGGCTCCCTGAGCTATCGCAGCTTGCACGAAATCTCTCTCACGTATGCTGAGAAACTCGGCTCGCACTAGTCTCGTGACCCCCATCCACGATGTCACACCGATTACCACCATGATATTCCAAATACTCGGTCCAACAAATGCTATGACTGCAAGAATCAGAAAAAATGAAGGGAAACAGAGCATAACATCTACGAAACGCATGATGATTCGGTCAGCTAATCCTGAGTAGTAACCCGAAATGGCGCCGAGGACGACCCCAATCAATGTAGATATTCCCACAGCCACGAAACCAACACTGAGCGAAACACCGGAACCGAAAATTACTCTCGAGAGAACATCGCGTCCAAGAATGTCTGTTCCCATCGGGTGTTCCAAAGACGGAGGGGCAAGAATTCTTGTTGTGTCGATTTCTGAAGGAGGGTAGGGGGCAAGGTGATTAGCAAATAAAGATGTTGAAAAAAGAATGAGAACTATGAACAGACCGGACATGGCCATCTTGTTTTTTGAAAGTCTTGTCACAAATTCACTCTTAAATGTCATGCGCCGATTCTTTTGAAACGTTAACACGCTAATGTCATGGAAACTAATTTGTTACCCTAATCCGAGGATCAGCCCACGAATAGAGTAAGTCTGCTAACAAATTACCTAGCAGAGTAAGGACAGCGCCTATAACAAGAATTCCCATGATAGTCGGATAATCTCTCATCATGACTGATTGATAAAAAAGTTGCCCCATTCCAGGAATCGCAAAGATGGTTTCAAAAATTACGCTACCGCCTATTAATCCAGGAACTGACAATCCTAAAATCGTTATTACTGGCAGTAAGGCGTTTCTCAACGCGTGCCTGAAAATGACTACTCTTTCCGTTAAGCCCTTTGCACGAGCGGTTGTAATGTAATCTTGCCTGATTACCTCCAGCATGTTGGATCGCATATATCTGCTCATTCCAGCTAGTCCGCCAAATGCCGAAACAAAGATCGGCATTACCAAATGCTTTGCCACATCTACTATCTGACCCAATGGAGTAAGAGAAGTGTAGTTGAGGGATCTGAAGCCGGATATTGGGAGCCAATCCAGCTTGACTCCAAACAATATCATCATTAATAGGGCAAGCCAAAAAGTTGGAACTGCAAAACCGATAAAAACGAATAACGAAGCCCCCCTGTCGAACCAGGAATCTTGCTTAACGGCAGATATTACACCAATGGGGATAGCGGCTGAAAGTATGAAAATCATAGATAATACGTTGATTAATAGGGTTATAGGTATTCTCTCGAGTATTTTGTCTACTACTGGCCTGTTGTCTGATGCGAATGACCTTCCGAAGTCGAGCGCCATCATGTTTTTTAACCACTTCAGGTATTGGATGTGCCAGGGCTGATCCAAACCATAGTGGGCCCGGATTCTCTTTATGGCCTCCTCGTTCATATTGGGGTTGAGATCGGTCATCAAGCTGATGGGGTCACCCGGCGCCATTTTCATCACTGAAAATGATATGATTGTAATGCCAAGCAGCACAGGTATCATCAGGAGTATGCGTTTAAACAGGTAAAGTATCATTGGAGTTTACGGTTGTATTGTATATTTCTGAAGTTGTTTGGGAACAAACCATTCGGTAAAGTTGTAGCCGATACCGATTGGAGCGGGCTCTATTCCGTGAAATCTGGAGCTTATTATAGGAAGTGAATACTGGACAAACAGAAAAGTATACGGCTGATCTTCAGCGATTATCTCCTGAAACTCGTCGTAATACTTTTTTCTTTCTTCTCTGTTGTAAGTCGAAACGCCCAGTTCGAGCAACCGATCAACTTCAGGATTCTGGTACGTTATGAAATTTAGTTCACTCTCTCCGGTCTTTTTTGAATTCCATATGTCTATCTGACTAGGATCAATACCGATTCCCCAACCCAATAGACAAGCTTCAAATTTTCGTTTGTTGATAAAGTTTTTGATGAACGCCGCCCATTCTATGACACGGATTTTGACATCTATGCCGACTTTTTTAAGGTCTTTCTGAATTATCGTGGCGGCATTTTTCCTCATGTCGTTTCCATGGTTCGTAATAATAGTAAATTCAAAGGGTTTACCATCTTTATCAATTATTCCATCACCATCAGTATCTTTCCACCCAGCTTCTTCCAGCATGCGCTTAGCCTTATCAGGGTCATAGGGGAATTTCTTCACATTGGGATTGTACCAAAAGGTGTCAGGCTTATAGGGTGTATTGGCGACGTCTCCCAATCCCAGCAATACACCTTGAACAATGCTCTCACGGTTAATCGCTGTGGTAAGGGCCTGTCTGACTTTCTTGTCCTTGAATCTCCAATCTTGAAGATTGTAGCCTAAATAAGAATAGCCGAAAGCCAAATATTTGTATTTGTTAAAACGCTCTTTGAACCACTCGGTGTTTGTCTGGCGTTCATATTGTATTGGTGTAAGTCCCATCTGATCGAGCCGATCAGCCTTGAGTTCCAAAAACATGGTTGCAAGGTCCGGTATTACCCGAGTTAAAACTTGATCGATGTAAGGTCGGCCTTCAAAGTATTTGTGATAACTCTCCAGAAGTATCTTTTCGCCAGTTTTCCACTCTTTGAACTTATAAGGGCCTGTTCCGACCGGATTACGCTTCAACGGGCTCTCAGTAATATCCTTTCCTTCTAATAAATGGCTCGGAAGGATGGATTGACCCCACGATCCAAGCGCCGGCGCATAGGGTTTGTCGTAATTTATCTCAATGGTGTGCTCGTCTATGACCTGGAAGTCCTTTACCCTCAGGAAATCGGTTGCATAGGCTGTCGGGGTCTTCGGATCAACATATACCTTGTAAGTGTATTCAACGTCCTTGCTAGTAAAAGGAGCGCCGTCCTGCCAGGTGACATTTTTCTTGAGATAGAAACGGATTTTAAGATTGTCCGGTGAGATCTCCCATCTTTCAGCCAATTCTCCAACCAAATTAATGTCCTTGTCATATTTGACCAGACCATTGTAAATTAAGCTGTTAATGTCGGAGCTTGCTGAGTCAGAAGCTAGAACAGGTAGCAATACTGAAGCGTCACCTATGCTGCCCCGGATTATCATGTCGCCGTAAGAGGGTTTTAGGTCTATTTGGGGGGAAGAGCTTGCAGTTAATCCAGGAGCCTTATCAGATGTTTTCGTCTGTGTTTTTTCATCAGACCCGCAACCAAAAATTAACAACGATGCTAGAATTGTGAATAATATTCTGAAAAATTTCAAATTCATCATGTCCTTACGAAAGTTCAGGATGTGAATAGTTCCACATTTCTCGGTTTTATTCAACATCCATTAAACAAATGGCATTGCTACAGGGTTTTTCTCTGAAAATCAATACTTTTGGTCTGGACGTCCGGTATTCTCGAAATTAAACGTGTTGCAGTTACAAATTTTAGTTGATAGTTTGGATAGGTTTGAAGAGATGATATTTCCAGGAGTTTTTTCTAGCCCTCGAATGCTTAAATTCTTTGAAAAAAGCCATTAGTTAAGGAGAATTAGTTTGACTGATACAAAATTGACGCCAAAGCAGAAGAAGTGGTTGGATGCCTCCAAGAAGATAGGACGTGGGGCCATGACCAAATCCGAAAGAGAAATGCTTGAAAAACTCTACGCCTCCATGTTACCTGCTGAACAGGTCGGGCTAAAGCAATACATTGAAGAGAATTTTGGTCAGAAAAAGGACACAAATGAAACTGTTGAGGAACCCACTGTTATGATGGAGAAAGTAACTTGGTCAGAACCCTCAGAGGGTCTCAAAGGGGTGATTGCAAAGACTCAAAGACCCAGATGGCTTAAAGAAACGCAGGATTGATTCAAACGATATTTTTTCTTTCAGGAGAATTTTATGCTTGATATAGCCTTCATTAGAAATAACCCCGAGAAGGTAAAAGACGGCATACGCAAGAAGCGTATGAAAATGGACATTGATGAGCTGCTAGAAGTTGATGAAAAGACTCGTTCACTAAGGACGGAGGTAGAAAATCTCAGGGCGGAGAGAAACAGGATATCCAAGGATATTCCGAAGCTCAGGGGAGAGGAGAAAGACAAAGCAGTTGAAATTGTCAGGTCCATTAAGGACGGGCTGGCTGAAAAAGAACCCGAACTCAAACTCTTGGAGGACCGATTTGAACAGTTGATGTTGTTGGTTCCGAATCCGCCCATGGATGAAGTCCCTGACGGAGATTCAGATGACGACAACATCCTCGTCAGAACATTTGGTGAGCCCACACAATTTGATTTCACACCCAAGGATCATCTTGAACTTGCCGAGTCTCTGGACATTCTGGACATGCCTAGGGCTGTTAAATTCGCTGGCGCACGCATGTACGTGCTAAAAAATGAAGGCGCTCTGCTTGAATTCGCGTTGTTCAAATATGCCCTCGACACCCTCTATTCGAGGGGGTTCCAGCCTATGATCGTGCCACAACTGGTTCGCAGGGAAGCGATGATTGGAACGGGATTTTTCCCGCTAGGAGAAGAAGATACTTTTTTTGTGGAAAAGGACGATCTGTATCTGATTGGAACAGCGGAAGTATCACTGGTGTCATTTCATATGGATGAGATACTTCAAGAAAAAGATTTGCCCAAAAGATATTGTGGTTATTCCACTTGTTTCAGGAGAGAAGCGGGTTCATACGGCCGTGATACACGAGGGTTTTACAGGCTCCATCAATTTAACAAAGTTGAACAGGTGACGATTTGCGTAAATGATCCGGAAATCTCCAGGAGCGAACATTTTCGACTTCTCGGTAACGCCGAAACCATCATGCAGGGCTTAGGGCTTCCATACAGGGTGGCTCTTGCGTGTGGGGCTGAAATCGGCCAAGGGCAGGTTCTGAAACACGAAATAGAAACATGGATGCCCAGCCGGGGGAAGTATTCCGAAACTCATTCCTGTTCAACTTTACACGAATTTCAAGCCAGACGGCTTAAAATCAGATGGCGCGGATCGGACAACAAGACACAATATTGCCACACATTAAACAACACTGCGGTTGCATCCCCGAGGATTCTCATTCCTCTTCTGGAGAATTTTCAAAATTCTGATGGAAGCGTTACCATACCAGAGGTTTTAAGACCTCTCATGAATGGAATGGAGAGGATCGAGCCCAAGAAACGTTAGAAAACTAAAATAGCAAAGCAAGATATTGATAAAACTAAAAAAACATTCAGATAAAAGAATTTCAAGAGGTCATTTATGGGTTTTCTCCAATGAGATAGCCTCTCCTGAAATTTCCCAGTTAAATAAAGGCGAGGTTCACGAGCTTTTTGATTTTTCGGACAATTTCCTCGGTATGGCTTATGTCAATCCAAATAGCTTAATATCAGCTCGGATAGTTTCCAGAGATCGTACTCAGATAGATTACTCATTTGTCAGGAGCAGAATTCATGAAGCTAACCAGAGGCGTTTGAATGTCTGTCATGGTAGTGACTCCTACAGGCTATTCTATGGCGAATCAGATTTGTTGCCTGGTTTGATAATTGACAAGTATGGTGGCGTTTATGTGATCCAAAGTTCAACAGCCGGCGTTGATCTTCTCACGGACATGATAGTCCAGGCTATAATAGATCTTTTCTCACCTGAGAGCATTTACATACGGAATGATTTGCCAGTGCGGGATTTGGAAGGAATTCCTCGTGATAAGAAGCTGGTCTACGGATACCTGCCAGAACCAATCACAATATCCCTCAATGGGTTGAAATTTGCGGTGGATGTCGCGAATGGTCAGAAAACAGGCTTCTTCCTGGATCAGGAGTTCAACAGAGCGAGTTTTATGAAATATCTGGTTCCCAATTCCAGGGTTCTTGATCTTTTCTGCTATTCAGGCGCCTGGGCAATCAACTCAGTAGCAAGAAAATCATGTAACGTTACTGCGATAGATTCATCCGCAAGCGCTTTGGATTTGGCAAGGCTGAATGCTGAGTTGAACCAGGTCAAAGCTTCCCCGGAATTCCTCAAATCGGATTGCGTTGATTTCCTAAAAAAGAATGATCAATGTTGGGACGTTATAATTGCTGACCCACCAGCGTTCATAAAGAGTAAATCAAAGCAGGCCGAGGGGAAAAGGGGCTATCTTGATCTAAACAAAAGAGCGATGATGCGCCTTAAGAGCGGTGGTATTCTTGTGACCTGCTCATGCTCGCATCACTTGACTTTGGACGATTTCAAGGATGTGGTTTTGTCAGCTTCGTTCAAAACCTCCCGGCGCTTGAGAGTCCTAGAAATATTAGGCCAAGGCCCAGACCACCCCAGTTTGCTTTCAATGCCTGAAACATCTTATCTGAAGGTTATGATCTGCCAGGTAATCTGATTTTTTTACGCGTTCATGGCTCTTTTTGAGAAACTAGATGTCTTAACAAACATCTATGTTTTACAAATAAGTATTAACAGCGTGCGACAGCTATTTGCATTACAACGTAAGCCAAAGAACGCTGACGGAAGGGAGACGAAAGATGAATCGACACAAAAACATTTTTATTGTCGTCTTAGTTGGCGTTTTCCTGTCCCTTGGAGCAAACGCTCTGTATTCTTCGGGTGTGGACACTATGTCCGACAGGGGCGCTACAGACGAGAGGTATTGGTGTCTGTATGATTGCAAGGAACGCTACGGTCTAGAATATATGTTCCGTGGTGGGGGTGGATCTATGGACGTATGGAGATTGTACTACGCTTGTGTAAGCGCTTGTGAGAGGAAATTCTGGAAAGAATGGGAAAAGGAACTCGACGAAAACAAATAGAACTCCAGAAGTACAAGATAGGGAATCAGCCAAGCTTCTTCTGGGCAATGACAAACGC
>Ga0067045_1031431_pt1 | contig 12305 bp, 9 predicted proteins | sample TerdegcTABiofilm_FD_59184 | JGI IMG/M metagenome (GOLD analysis project Ga0067045, IMG submission 59184) | Combined Assembly of (Gp0054472, Gp0054536) Wastewater bioreactor microbial communities from Singapore -Terephthalate degrading...
TGACGCAGTTAGGTTGGTAGATGTGGATGCCCATTCTCACTACCTTGAGGGACTTTCGCAATTACCCCTAAACGTGTCTGCTCTTGATCCTGTTATGGTCGAAAAAGCGTTGGCAAAGAGACAGCTCATGCTCCAACGTGTTCGAACTTTAAGAGAAGTAAATCCGATGCTTGGACATCGAGGTGTACGTCTGGGTATAACGTATCCTGAAATTTATACCATGCAGATTCAGGCTATTTTGGAAGCCACCGCTGAGTGTATGAAGGAAGGCGTTGAAGTTTTTCCGGAAATAATGGTTCCGCAAGTTTGTTCCCATAGAGAGCTTAGATGGGTCAAGAAGTATGTAGAAGAATGTCAGGCCGAAGTTGAAGCTGCTAACAGCGTCAAACTCAAATTCAAATTCGGTTCTATGATTGAAGTAGTAAGAGCTTGTGTAACAGCGCAACTGATTGCTGAGGTGGCTGAATTCTTCTCTTTTGGAACTAATGACTTAACGCAGGCGACTTTTTCTTTCAGCCGAGAGGATGCGGAAAACAAGTTCTTGCCCTTCTACCAGGAAATGGGGTTACTGCCAGCCAACCCATTTGAATCTCTGGATACAGTAGGTGTAGGGGGGTTGATGAAAATCGCGGTCGAGGCTGGTCGAACATCAAATCCAAGCCTAAAAATTGGTATCTGCGGCGAACACGGTGGGCACCCTGCTTCTATTCAGTTCTGTCACAACATAGGGCTCAACTATGTTTCCTGTTCAGGACCAAGAGTTCCAATAGCGAGGCTAGCTGCAGCCCATGCAAGTCTATTAGAGAAAAAACTTCAGTCCGATTACAAATCAAAACAGCTATAGCGTAAAATCTATAGGCAAAATCGTTTCGCATGAGATCGGCGAGCACTTGTTCATCGATCTCTTGCTTTTTTGTTCGTTCGACCCTAGATGTAGATTAGCTAGATCGATTCGCTGAGGGTTCGCTCAATTGACTTTCGATCATAATGCATGCTAAAATTACATACTGAGTTATAATTGTTAGGTGTCACATATATCGATCGATCCAATGCGATCAGGAGATTTTAATGTATCGCTTAAGAAGAATCATGGTAGTAACTTTAGTATTGCTATTTATTGGGCAAACATTTTGTCTGGCGGGAACATCCCTACCTCGTCCGTGTTTGCCGGACAAACCCCTTCCGCCTGAAACCGTCGGTCCAATGGCAATCCCCTTCGATTTACCTGTTTGGCCCACTTTAATCAAAACTGAATTCCACATTTTACCGTGGGTCAGTCTCGGAACATTTTCAGTTTGTCTTCCAGGATGTAGTCAAGCTTACGAGTTCAAGGCTCCGTGCCTTTCTCTAAAGCCTATTCCAATATGGTTTCCCTGGCTTAGACCCCTTGATGCTGAGTGCAAGGATTCTGAAGTTGTAAAAATTCCCTGGTGAAGATTATTCGTGGAAGAAGAGTTTTACACATAATAGGCCGAGCCAAGTGACACTTTGATCGAGGAACCTCCCCCAAATTATCTGGCTATTACAAAACCAACCGAGCCCATTGCGGACGTCTCCAATCTATCGCTGACGCTTGGGAAACTTATTGATTTCTTAAATTCTGACGCAAACAACCTTTTGGAGGAATCCAGCGTTGGTAGGTTTGCCCAGGAGGCGACTGAACTATATTCTCAAGTAAAATCATTAAGATCAACTATTGCAATTGGACTGATCGGTGGCACTGGAGTGGGCAAATCAACATTTATAAACGCACTTGCGGGGAAAGAAATATCTAGGACTTCAGACAGACGTCCTTATACAAGTAAAGCTGTAGTCTATAGGCATGAACAGACCTTCGACTCTCCGTTTACAAATGAAGATCTTTTCAAAAAGCCGGACGCAGTCCATCAAATCGAAACGTTGCGGGATTTAATAGTCTTGGACCTACCTGATTTTGACAGTCACGATCAACGAAATCAGCAGACTGTTTTAAACTTGTTACCAGATCTGGACATGATTGTCTGGGTGGTGAGCCCCGAGAAATATGCGGATGCGTCTTTTTTCGAATTTGTTAAAAAATGTAAGGTTCATAGAGAAAACTTCAGCTTCGTGTTCAACAAATCTGACCAACTGATGGATGAAACTTCTTCAGATAAGTACACGAAGTTGAAAGAGGCTTTAGGTGATTTCATTTTTCATCTCAAAACCTCCGCTGAGGTCACAGAACCTCGCTTGTATTCACTTTCCGCTTATGAAGCATTAACCAATTCCACCTCAGATCAATTCCTGAAAGATGAATTCAATCGATTTACGGAATTTATAAAGACTAAGCGGACAGCTAAGGAAGTCCGAAGTCTGAAGTTTCTAAATCTGTTTGTTCGTTCCAAGGATCTTTTCGATAGAATCTATACAGAGTCCCAACCAGAACTAAAAAAGCGGACGATCGAATCAATAATTGACATAAAAGAGAATCAGGATTTTTTTGAAGTCGCAAAAGCTGATGAATCAACAATTGCGAAAATCTCATCAGCGATTTTCATGCGACAACTGGCATCCGAAAATGGTTTAGTACCAATCATGATGGCTATGAAATTATTGACATTTTGGTCTAATGGAAAAGAAGGACAAGGTTCCGATAGAGTAGTTCAAGAGATCACAAATGGTTACATGCAGCTGAAAAAACCGTGGGAGGAAAGGTTAGAACGAGTCAGAGCAAAGTTGAATTCGGAAGCCATGCTTGGAGCTTTTCACTCAATGAAGGAAGTGGGGGTATCCGTTTCTTTGGATTGGAATTCCAATAAGCCCGTTCAATCAGTTGTAGATTTTCTGAACGATTCGCATTTGAGACTTAAATCATTTCGGACTTTTTTTCTCAAGATCTTTCAGGGGCTTATCCTTAGCGTGCCTATAGCGATGCTTTTTATAAAACTCGTTGAAGACGAATCATTAAAGAATTTGATTCGGAATCCAGATATTTTTGGATTTTTTTGGGCCTTAGCAAAGTTAGGGTCTAGTCTCTTTGGTCCAGAGGGTCTTTCAGCTATTTTGAGTCTAATTTTGTTGGAGTTGATTCTGATGGTGTGGTTAGCAAATCGGCGTATAAAAAAGCTAAGGAAGACTTCTAACAAATTAGCTTTGATGGTCATGAACAATTTGGAAAGAAAAGTTGAGGAGCAGGCCAAGAGAGTTGAGGAGTCAATAGATCTGATTTTCAAGCGGACTTCTTCATCTTTGGAGAGCTTGCAGAGCTTCAAGGCCTTTTTCAACCACCAGAATTAATTTCTCAGTTTCTTTTTTGCGGTTATCAAATTGCTAAAACTGATAATCCGAAATGTTTTTAGAAGCAGGTTGCGTGCCAGTCTAACTCTTCTTGGCGTAGCTATAGCCATGTTAGCATTCGGAATTCTAAGAACACTCATAGGGGCGTGGTATGTCGGCGTGGAAACCTCGTCTGTTAATCGTTTAGTGACGAGGAACAAGATTTCTCTCATTTATTCTTTGCCATTGTCATACCGCGGGAAGATATCTCAGATTCAAGGTGTCAGTGGAGTTGGATACGGGCTCTGGTACGGTGGGGTTTACAAGGATAAAAAAAACTTTTTTGCACAATTTGCAATCAACGGCCTAGACTACCTCGAGATGTATCCAGAGTTTGTCTTGACAATAGACCAAAAAAAAGCCTTTGAAAAAGATCGTAATGCTGCAATTGCGGGGCAAGCTCTAGCTGAGCGGTTTGGGTGGAAAATAGGTGATGTTATTCCATTACAGGGTACCATTTATCCGGGTAAAATAGAATTAACCCTGGCTGGGATCTATAAAGGAGCCCAAAAGAATACCGATGAAACAGCCTTCTTTTTTCGCTACGATTATCTAAATGAGGCTCTGAAAAAAAGTTCGCCAGATTTAGCAAACAAAGCTGGATGGTACATGATCAAGGTAAAAGACCCTGATAAAGCCCCAGAAATAGCTCAAGAAATTGACGCCTTGTTCAAGAATTCTTTGGCCGAAACGCTTACCGAGACCGAAAAAGCCTTTCAGATGGGCTTCATATCAATGACAGAGGCAATAATAGGGGCCATACAGGTCATATCTATAGTGGTTATAGGTATAATATTGATGGTCTTGGCAAACACGATGGCCATGACAGCCAGAGAACGTTCGGCGGAATTCGCAGTTCTCAAGACACTCGGTTTTGGACCTGTCTATATTTTTGGACTCATATGCGGAGAGTCAGTAGCACTGGCTTTGACGGGGGGGATTATAGGAGCGGTTTTAACCTTTCCCGGCGGCGCCATTTTTCAGACCCAACTAAAAAGCTTTTTACCTGTCTTTGAGGTTAGCGACAGTACTGTTTTACTGATCTTGATTGTGTCACTTGCGGTTGGTATCATGGCGTCACTTCCTCCCGCTGTTCGAACAAGCCGAGTTCCTATTGCAGAGGGTTTGCGACACGTAGGTTAATCATAAAAGAATTGAAATAATAGACCCAGAGCCCCTAAGGATTTAGAATCTCTGGTTAAATTTCGTCCCGTCAACCCCGGCCCATAGATTTACCCGAAAAGGATCAAACCAGCGAGTGGAAATAGATATTACGTCAGTCAGTTGTCTTACCTCCAGTGTCAACCGGTATCCAAGCCTTCGTATAACTGATGAACAAGAAGGCCGGAAGAGACAACGCAAAGGTCCATGTGAAATAATATGCATAGCCAATATCCTGAGTCACCCAGCCACTGAGCGAACCTGCTATGGTTCCTGAAATTCGGAATATCGCTGACAACAAAGCATACTGAGTAGCAGAAAACTCTTTACGACAAATACTCATGAGAAAAGCTAGAAAAGCTGAAGTTCCTAAGCCTCCGCAAAATGATTCGAAAAATGACGCAACATAAATCCCATAGGCCCCAAAAAGAGGATAGGCGGCCACAAACGAGTAAGACAAATTGCTCAAAGATTGCCACAATCCCAGAAACCAAAGTCCTTTAAAGATGCCATAGCGTGTCATAAAGAGTCCTCCGGTGAGGGCCCCCGCTATTCCGGCAAATACCCCTATTGAGCCTGTTATCAGACCTATTTCAGTAGTTGTTAAACCTTGATCGAGCCAGAAAGGCCTCACCATGGGACCAATGGCTAAATCTCCAAGTTTATACAGAAGTATGAAGCAAGAAATTTGGATGACTCCGGGCCTGCTTAAGAAATCTCGTATGGGCGCCAATAATGATTCTCGAGAAAATTTTGGTCTGGAAACCTCTATATGAGGCAAATTAAGCGAAATTAGAGCGCATAGAGCCAAACCAGCTGCAGCTACCAAATACATAAATCGCCATCCCATCCATCCACCAAGCGCAATGAACAGGCCACCAGACATCACCAGGGCTACCCTGTAGGCCGCTTGCCTAAAACCGTTGGCTATCCCCAATTCGGAGGAGTTCAACAACTCGATCGTATAGGCATCTATGGCAATATCCTGAGTGGCAGATAAGACAGCAAATGTGACAAGCATTAGCCAGAAAAATGACGTAGGGGAGGCAGGATCCATAGGTAAGAGGACTAAAACAGAGGCGGCCATCATGAATTGGGCGAAGGAAATCCAATGTCTACGTTTTCCTACGAAATCAACGGCGGGAGCCCATAGAAATTTTAATGCGTAAGGGATACTTACGAGACTCAGCAAGCCCAAATCTACAAGGCTCATTCCCTCTATTCGGAAATAAACCGGAAGTGTTTGCTCAATTAATCCGAAAGGGAAACCTTCTGCAAAGTACAGTAATGAAACAAGCAGAATTTTACGGTTTAATTTCATGTGAGCTCCGGGTCAAGCGCCTCGCCAAGGAAGCCAGGAGCCCGGATCATACACAAATTCGAAATATATCAAAAGGTTTTTAGTTATTTTTTAAGTTTTTGTTCTAGTGAAGTGACGCAATTTGCTTGCGCCAATCTCGAACCTAGGGCTTGAGGTCCGAGTAAGCCTAAAGACATCAGTAGCTTCAAAAGATCTTCGATAGGCATGTCCAGAGGCCTGAAGTCTTCGATAGGCACCAAAACGTTAAATCCGGTAGCCGGTATGGGTGAATTAGGTATGAATACCAGCACATGCTCTCTGCCATCGGACATTATGTAATGTTGGGAAGACGTTAAAAGGCACAAGGCAGACACGTTTCCAAAGCGAACTTGCCCTACACCGCCAAACTTTTCTAATCCGGAGTTTCCTTTCTGACCAAACAAATCCACAGCTTGGTCTACAGCGGAATAAATTTTACCAATCAATGGTATGCGAGACACGATATTGTTTACAGCTCTATGTAGCCTTGCAATAGTAGCTCTGGTTATGAGGAATCCTAGGATTATTATGAGGAGGACAACTACTAGATATCCCCCTAGGTAAGCAGGAATCTTATATTCTGGACTAACGATATTAACTAGAAACTGTCCAAATGAACTACTCGGACCGACGTAAGCGTCGGCTATTTTTACTATCCAACTCACAACGAAAACTGTAACAACAAAAGGCAACAAAGTAGCAATGCCAGTCAAAAAGAAGCGAAAAAGTGAGCTTATAAAAGCCCGCATTTTATGTTAATCCCCTTTCATAAAGCTACAACGAGAGAAAATCCAAACATGTCTAACCCATTAGATCTTTATAAGACCTAGTAGTCGCAAAGAATTCTATTTTCAACTCACTTTGGTTACTATATACTAAAATCTCAATCTTTTAAATCCCGTCAGGTAACGGCCAGGACATCCCGATAAGCCCGTCTGATGGGTTTTTTATAGTTGGCTATTGTTTCTTAGTGAGGTCAGGCTTGTAAGAAACCCCACTATCTGCATTTAATGTTACAATCCATATCTCACCAGAGGTGGACAAATATTTGGCCCTTTTCCAAAGCTAAAAGCTTTTTGAAGGAATCAGGAAATGTATCATGAGAGCGTTGGTCCATAGACTCATGTGGGACGGGGTTTTTCACTGGTCCACGGTTTTTAGGTTTGGATTCCTCTGTTTTTGATTCTATACTCACGTAGCCAATTATGAGAAAAAGGATCACTAGTAAAATTCCAGTAAGGATCATTATTCGGTCCTTGTTGGAGCGAGTTTCGGACTTTTGGTGAGTCTTCTTAGCTATAATAATTTTTTCCATCAATCTAGCTCCATAATCAAGAGAAAGGGTGATGCAACCAAATTTTTGATGTTCAGTCAATAACAATCAACACTTTTTTGGGGAACAATTCCAACCAGAATTGAGATTTTGCAACAGTCCATTTTGGGGTTGATGTGATTTATTAAAAATCAAAGCTTTTCAGTTCATAAACGCGAGAGATAAAGGGAGTGAACGAACAATGACTCTCGAGACCTTTATAAAAGAGAAAATCGTTTGGTTAGGTCATGCCAGTTTCCGAATTGATGGAAACGAGGCCACGGTCTACATTGATCCTTGGAAGCTCAAAAATCCTAAACCAGCAGATTTGATTTGCATCACGCACAGTCATTTTGATCACTTGTCCCTTGATGACATTTCATTGATCCGTCAACCATCTACGGTGATCGTCGGTCCTGCAGATTGTAAGGCTGACTTCGGAAAGTCCTTCAGGGAAATTAGGCCAGGCGAATCGATCGAGATAGGGAATGTCACTGTCGAAGCATACCCCGCTTATAACACGGACAAGGATTTTCATCCTAAGAAAAACGGATGGGTAGGCTATGTTATTGAGATCGATGGTGTTCGTATTTATCACAGTGGAGACACAGACATTATTTCGGAGATGGCCGATATTAGAGCCAACGTGGCACTGTTACCCGTTGGGGGGACTTACACCATGACTGTAGGTCAGGCATCTGAAGCCGCAGCCAAGATTCGAACCGATTATGTTGTGCCAATGCACTGTGGAGACATAGTCGGATCTTTTGACGACAGAGAAACATTAAAGAAATTATCAAATAAGCCCGTGATCATATTGGATCCGGCTACCGGAGAATAAGATTATCTCAGATGAATCAACAATCAAATAATACAATTCAGACCAGAGTTCGTTTTGCGCCTTCACCTACTGGATACTTGCACCTGGGAGGAGCGCGAACGGCTCTTTATAATTGGCTTTGGGCCAGAAAAAATGGTGGTGTCTTCATTTTGAGGATAGAGGACACTGACGCCGAACGATCCACGAGTGAATCAGTTCAAGAAATTCTAGACGGTTTAATTTGGTTGGGGCTGAACTGGGACGAGGGGCCCTATTTTCAATCACAGAATTCCGTAAAACATGCTGAGGCTGCAGCTAGACTACTGGATTCGGGACACGCTTACCGCTGCTTTTGTTCAAAAGAAGAGCTTGAAGCTCAGCGAGCTAAAGCTGAGAAAAACAAAGTTGCTTTCATGTACGACGGAAGGTGCCGCAAGCTGACTGTCAAAGAAATACAGTCCAAACTGGAAGAAAAGGCCCCATTTGTTGTGAGATTCAAGGTCCCTCGTGACGAAAACAAAAAGGTTGTCTTCGATGACGCTGTCTACGGGCACATGGAAAAAAGAGCGGTCGACATCGAAGATTTTGTAATTCTGCGCTCTGACGGCTCACCGCTTTACATTTTGTCCAATGCTGTTGACGATGCTCTAGATAGAATTACTCATGTCATTCGCGGGGCAGACGGATTGGCCAATACTCCCAAGCAGGTTCTAATTTATGAGGCATTGGAAGTATCCGCACCAATATTTGCACACATGCCTTTGACTCTGGATAACAAAAAAGCGAAGCTTTCCAAGAGGGTCCACGGGGAAGCCGTTACAATTGCTTACTACAAAAGCAGAGGTTTTTTGCCTTGGGCTTTGTGTAATTTCATGGCCCTCCTGGGGTGGTCAGGACCAGATGGAAAGGAATTCTTTTCCAGGGAAGAGCTGATAGAGGCTTTTGATTTAAATAGAATTAACAAGGCTAACTCGATATTTAACTACACTCCAGGTGATTCAAAAAATTGGACTGACCCAAAAGCGATTCATTTTAACTCCACTTACCTTCGAACAATGCCAATTGAGGATCTTGTTCCCTTCGTCAAACGAGAACTGATGGACAAAAAATTGTGGCAAGGTTCCTATGAATCTGATCAGAAGGAATGGTTCGAAAAAACTATTGATCTAATCCGTTCACGATTCCTGACTCTTGAAGATTTTTCAACCAGAGGGAGAGCTTATTTCAGCGATGAGTTCGAATACGATGAAAAAGCTGTTAAGAAAAATCTCAAAAGTGACGAACGACTTTCAATTTTTCTAACAAGCTTGGCTGGGGAAATAGAAAATCTTCAAAGATACGATGCTGTTTCACTTGAAGATACGTTTCGGAGTTTTGCAGAAAAGAATGAAATAAAAGCTGGTTTAATCATAAATGCCGCAAGAACGGCAGTTTCGGGGTCTTCAGTCGGGCCTGGTTTGTTCGAGTTGCTCGAAATAATCGGCCAAAATAAGGTTGTGGCAAGATTACGATTCGCTACCAACCTCATAGAGAAGAACTAACTGAAGTTTGATAAGGCAATCAGAGCAGCTTCTGGAAGTAGCTGCTCTATTTTTTTTCAAAATTGACATTGAAAATTGAGCGCGCTATCTTTTCGGCCTGATCGAGAAATCCTTTGGGTTTTGAAGAATTTACCAACACGGAAAAAACTAAAATTCTTCCCGTTTTACTCACACCAAATCCAGCCAGAGCGCTAACACCTCTCAGGGTTCCCGTCTTGGCCCTAATTTTCCTGCGCATGTTCGCGTCACTAAACTTCTCTTTTAGAGTGCCATCCACACCTGAGACTGCAAACGAAGACAAATATTCCGGTCCATAATTGAAATCGCCAACCGACGTCAATAAAACTTTTACTAAAGTAGAAGCGCTAACCTTATTGCCTCGAGATAAGCCTGAAGCGTCCGAAAGCGAAAACTGCGAGTCGGAAACACCACATTTGAGAAGATAACGCTTCAAGACTTCCAAGCCTTTTTCCCTAGTTCCTGGAACTCCTAGAGCGGTAGCTCCAAGAGTCAAGCACACCTGTTCTGCCATAAAGTTGTTACTAAATTTATTAAGCCAATAGATTATCGAACTCATTGGTTTGGACGGATAATCACAAATCAGAGTAGCTGAATCTGGAACCCGTCCTGGAACCACGTTCCCCTGAATTTTTATTCCTTCGCGTTGTAAGAACTCCTTCAAAGTACAGCCGAAATAAAGTGATGGATTCGAAACGTTAACATATCTGCTGCGAGACTGAGAATCTACGCCAATAGAGCCACTGATGGCTAACAACTCTTTGCCCTCGGGGGTGGAAGTCTTGTTTATGTCGAACTGACATGGTCTAGAACCCTCCACTGTCATGACATTAGACCTCAGTTCAAAATACTGGCTAGCGGGATCCAAAATGACTCGGGCGGCTTGTCCTACCCTTGATGAGGCTATTGCGGATACCTTTACGGAGTTAAAATTAAGTGAGAGCGCGCTATAGGGAGCATGGTATGCGCGTGTTCCGAGTTCCTCATTTTCATCCACTGGTTTTCCGGGTTCAAAAAAACTGTCATCTACAATGATTGAACCACGTACCTCGACCAATCCCTTGTCCGCGATCATACGTGTAAGCAAAAATAGATCTTCTGTCACAAAATGAGGATCTCCAGCTCCTTTCACATAAAGACTTTTAACGGAAGAACCATTCCAGCCATCCGCATAAACATTCGTGCGATAAATATAATCCGGGCCCAAATAGCTTAGCGCGCACGCGCTAGTAATTATCTTTAACGTTGATGCTGGAACAAGCGGTAGATCAGGATTTGTTTCCATCAAGATCTTGCCGGATCCCAATTCCGCAACTTGAATAGAAGCTACCATCCCCGATTGAAGTTCGTTTTCAACTATGGATGTAAGCTCTTTGTTAAAGGGTGGGCCCTGCGCGTCAGCCAAAATAGTCGACCACCAAACGAACAGAAATATAATTATTAAACAAAACAGATTGTTACATATGAATGTTTTTGAACGAACTAGAAGATTGTGGCCCCAATAGAATGATTCAGCCATTTGAATGGCTGACACAAAATAGCGCGTTGAATTCATTTCTGTCACCATATATTATGATAAATCAAATAGTTATGTTTAACAGATAAAATGTTTAATTAACCATTGTTTTTCGTTCAAATTAAAATAGCATGTAGTTTTAAGTAGATAGCAATAATATATTTCCGGGAGCGTGTCAACAAGTGATCCAATAGTTTTTAGCGCGCAGTAATTGTGACACTATAAATGATATAAAACAGCGCAAAAACAACAGGTTAAAGCCGTTTCTTTTGTTAAAGGATATACTGTTTTCTAGAAAATAATATCAACTTATTGATAAAAAGTTATATTTTTTGCTTGACAGAATTCCGACTGACATGTAAAGGGATTTTCAACATTTTGAGCTGGGAGGAAGGGTATGTTGAGAAGAATCCCTTTTACGCCGTTGGTATGTCTAGTTATTTTTGTATCAACTTGTCTATTTAACGTTTCTTGGGCAGCTGGTCCTGATGAGTCGCTCGAGATATTGCTCAAACCAAATCAAACGAGCATAGCGACCACGCCAACTGTTCAGGCAACCAAAGCACGGCGCATGGGCGGCGCCTCTTATTACGGGGCGCCACCAGCCCTTGTTGCAAAAGTCAAAGCTCCTATTCCTACAATTTACGCGCCGGGGTTTCAGGTACCTACATGTATCTTGCCGATGCCACAGGTGGGGCAATGGCAAATCGGCGCACAAGCCTTATTTGCTCGTCTGCGCGGTAACATATCCTGGCCTAACTGGAACCAGAACAATTGGTGGTGGGGCTGGGGCTGGGGAATAAACACAAATCCAAGCTTCTCGGATAGTCTTCAATTGCCTGGATACCAAGTCTTGCCAGCAGTTGATGCACGCTATCAGTTCAGACCTAGATGGGCTGTTAGATTCTGGGCCCTCGGTAATGAAACTAAAGGCGGTGGTTGGATCCAGGACTCCTTCTACTTCGGTTTTACGCAGGGAAGCGCAACTCCATATCAGTACAGCAGTGGTCAGAACATCACCTCTCGTTGGCAGCATGGCTACTACCAAGTAGGGTTGTTGTACGACGCCATCAGAACCTGTAACACCGCATTAAGCATCTTCGGAGGATGGATGCATACTGATGACAGGATTGATGTAGGGTGTAATTGGTGTGGATGGAATAGCACCACTTTCAGCAAGAGTATGGACACCGTCTCGGTAGGTCTTGAGCTTCAGAAGTGCATGGTCACCACGTCTACTGGTGGCACCTTCTCCTGCGATAACAGAGCTACCGCGATGTTTGGAGATAATGTAACGGCTT
>Ga0067045_1031433_pt1 | contig 12296 bp, 9 predicted proteins | sample TerdegcTABiofilm_FD_59184 | JGI IMG/M metagenome (GOLD analysis project Ga0067045, IMG submission 59184) | Combined Assembly of (Gp0054472, Gp0054536) Wastewater bioreactor microbial communities from Singapore -Terephthalate degrading...
GTGAACACGCTGCCGCAGGTGATCTTCGGCTACGCGCGGCGCGGCATCAACCCGACCATCTACGCGGCGGCCACGCTGCTGATCGTGACGGTGACCATCGTGATCGTGAGCTATGCGGTCTGGGTGGCGCGCGCCACGCGGCGTCGTGAGCGGGAGATTGCGGCGGCCTTGAAGAGCTGAGCTGAGCGGGTTCGGACGACCAGGGGCCACCTTCGGGTGGCCTTTTTCCGGGCGCTGCACTGGATCGTTGCCGGGCCCGGAAAGTGGATACGCGTTTCGTCCTGTTTCAGGCGTAGCATGGAGCCAATCTCTGGCCCCGCTACCCCGGAACCTGCTTCATGACCGACCTCTCTTTCGACGGCCGCGCCTTCATCAACGGCGAGCGCATCGCCGCGCGCGACGGCCAGACCTTTGACTGTATTTCGCCGGTGGACGGCCGCCTGCTCACCGCCGTGGCGCGCTGCGGCGAGGCCGACATCGATGCCGCCGTGGCCGCTGGCCGCGCCGCTTTCGAGGACCGCCGCTGGTGCGGCATGGCGCCCGCGCAGCGCAAGCGCGTGATGATCAAGTTCGCCGAGCAGCTGATCGCCCACGCCGACGAACTCGCGCTCACCGAAACGCTGGACATGGGCAAGCCGGTGAAGTACGCGCGCAGCGTGGATGTGAACAGCGCGGCCAACTGCATCCGCTGGTATGGCGAGGCGGTGGACAAGGTGTACGACGAGATCGCGCCCACGGCCAGCACCGCGCTGGCGCTGATCACGCGCGAGCCAGTGGGCGTGGTCGGCGTGATCGTGCCCTGGAACTACCCCATGATCATGGCGGCCTGGAAGATCGCGCCCGCGCTCGCTGCCGGCAACTCGGTGGTGCTCAAGCCGAGCGAAAAATCGCCGCTCACCGCGCTGCGCCTGGCCGAGCTGGCGCTGGCCGCCGGCATCCCGCCGGGCGTGTTCAACGTGGTGCCCGGCTACGGCCCTGAGGCCGGCAGCCCGCTCGCGCTTCACATGGACGTGGACTGCATCGCTTTCACCGGCAGCACGCGCGTGGGCAAGCAGATCCATGTGATGGCCGGGCAGAGCAACCTCAAGCGCGCCTGGACCGAGCTGGGCGGCAAGTCGCCCAACATCGTGTTCGCCGATTGCCCCGACCTCGACAAGGCGGTGGAGGCCGCGGTGGGCAGCATCTTTTTCAACCAGGGCGAGAGCTGCAATGCGCCGTCGCGCCTGTTCGTCGAGGCCTCGATCAAGGACGCGTTTCTGGAGAAGGCGCTGAAGCTGGTGCCGCAGTACCAGCCCGGCAACCCGCTGGAGAAGAGCACCGTGATGGGCGCCATCGTCGACAAGGTGCAAATGGACACGGTGCTGCGCTACATCGAGTCGGGCAAAGCCGAAGGCGCTCGGTTGCTCGCGGGTGGCGAGGCGGCCGAGCCGGTCAAGGGCGGCCACTACGTGCTGCCCACGATCTTCGACGGCGTGACGCCGCAGATGACGATCGCGCGCGAAGAAATTTTTGGCCCGGTGCTTTCCGTGCTGTCCTTCACCGACGCGGCCGATGTGGTGAAGCAGGCCAACAGCAGCGTCTACGGGCTGCAGGCGGCGGTCTGGACGCGTGACATCAACAAGGCGCACGGCGTGGCGCGTGCGCTGCGCGCGGGCACGGTGCATGTGAACCAGTACGACGAGGACGACATCACCGTGCCATTCGGTGGCTTCAAGCAGAGTGGCGTGGGCCGCGACAAGTCGCTGCACGCTTTCGACAAATACACCGAGACGAAGACGACCTGGATAAGGATTGACTCCCCCGTGTAACGGCGCCCCCCGCGCCGCTTCGCGTCACCCCCAAGGGGGCGGCACTGACGGTCTGGCAAAGCCAGTCCCGCGGTGCCCTTGAACAAGACACCTCGCACCTCGCGGTGCGCCTTTGAAGGAGACCACCATGAACGCACCGCAGAAAGCCGAGAGCCTGAACGCACCGCACACCAATGCCAGCTGGCACGCGCGCCGCCTGGCCGCCACACCGCGCGGCGTCGGCGTGTTCGGCGACTTCTTCATCGAGAAGGCGAAGAACGCCGAGTTCTGGGACATCGAGGGCCGCCGCTTCATCGACTTTGCCGGTGGCATCGCGGTGCTCAACACCGGGCACGTGCATCCCAAGGTGCAGGCGGCCATCGCGGCGCAGCTGCAGCGCTTCACGCACAGCTGTTACCAGGTGGTGCCCTACACCGAGTACGTGGCGCTGGCCGAGCGCATCAACGCACTGGTGCCGATCGACGGGCCGGTGAAGACGGCGTTCTTCTCCACCGGTGCCGAGGCGATCGAGAACGCGATGAAGATCGCGCGCTCGTCCACGGGGCGCACCGGCGTGATTGCATTCGGTGGCGCGTTCCACGGCCGCACCATGTTCTCGGTGGCGCTCACCGGCAAGGTGCAGCCCTACAAGGCGGGCTTCGGCCCGTTCCCGCCCGAGATTTACCACGTGCCGTTTCCAGCCCAAGGCGCTTCGCTCGACGAGACGAAACACGCGATGGAGCAGCTCTTCAAGTGCGACATCGAGCCCTCGCGCGTGGCGGCCATTGTGTTTGAACCGGTGCAGGGCGAGGGCGGTTTCAACGTGATCCAGAAAGAAGCCGTTCAGTGGCTGCGCGCGTTGTGCGACCAGCACGGCATCCTGCTGGTGGCCGACGAGGTGCAGACAGGGTTTGCACGCACCGGCAAGATGTTTGCCATGGAGCACTTCGGTGTGAGCCCCGACCTCATGACCATGGCCAAGAGCATGGCCGGCGGCACCACGCTGTCGGCGGTGAGTGGCAAGGCTGCCGTCATGGACGGCCCCGCGCCTGGGGGGCTTGGCGGTACCTACGCGGGCAACCCGCTGGCCATCGCCGCCTCGCTCGCGGTGCTCGATGTGATGGAAGAAGAGCAACTGCCATCGCGCGCGCAGAAGCTGGGCGACCAACTGGTGGCCCACCTGCTGGCGCAACGCAAGGCCTACCCCAAGCGCATGGGCGACGTGCGTGGCCTGGGTGCCATGGTGGCCTGTGAGTTCATCGACCCCGCCACCGGTGCGCCCGATGCCGACATCACCAAGCGCGTGCAGATGGCGGCATTGAAGCGCGGCCTGCTGCTGCTCACCTGTGGCGTGTACGGCAACGTGATCCGCTTCCTGTTCCCGCTCACCATCGAGGACAGCGTGTTTGCGGAGGGCCTGGCCGCCTTCGATGCGGCGCTGGCCGAGGTGCTCGCTTGAGCCTCGCGGCCACGCTGGACGAGCGCATCGCGGTCCTGCGCGCGCAGGGCATCCACTCGGTGCTGGCGACCTTCACCGACCTGCTGGGCGCGCCCAAGGGCAAGCTCGTGCCGCTGGAGCGCCTGGCGCAGGCGGTGGAGCAGGGCGCCGGTTTCTCCGGCCCCAGCATCGCGGGCACCGGCCTGCCTCGCATGGGCGCGCGCAGTGAGTACATGGGCCGTGTGCGGCCCGAGAGCCTGCGGCCTTTGCCCTTCATGCCCGGCGTGGCGCACGCGGTGTGCGACGGCTTTGCCGGTGGCGAGCCGCTGGACACCTGCCCGCGCCAGGTGCTGCAGCGCCAGGTGGCGCGCCTCAAGGCCGAGCGGGGCTGGACGCTGTGGGTCGGCATCGAGCCCGAGTTCTTCTTGTTGAACCGCGACGGGCAGGGTCAATGGCGTGTGGCCGATGGCGAAGACCACCTCACCAAGCCCTCTTACGACCTGCAGGCCATGGGCCGCAACTTCGGCTTTCTGGACGAGATGCGCCATACGCTGGACGCGCTGGGCTTCCAGCTGGAGCAGATTGACCACGAAGACGCGAGCGGGCAATACGAGATCAACTACCGGCACGATGACGCACTGGCCGCCGCCGACCGCTACCAGCTTTTCAAGCTCACCGCGCACGCGGTGGCGCGGCAGCACGGCATGGTGTTCTCCACCATGCCCAAGCCCCTGGCGCATGCGCCGGGCAGTGGCCTGCACTTTCACCTGAGCCTGACCGATGCGCAGGGCCGGCCCGTGATGGCCGACCCGGCCGGCGTGCTGGGCCTGAGCGAAACCGGCCACCGCTTCGCCGCCGGCCTGCTGCACCACGCCGACGCGCTGGCTGCGCTGTGCGCGCCCACCGTCAACAGCTACAAGCGCCTGGCCGCGAGCCGCAGCGCCTCGGGCACCACCTGGTCGCCGGTGTGGAAGGCCCTGGGCGACAACAACCGCACCTGCCTTGTGCGCGGCGTGGCCGGGCGCATGGAGTGGCGCCTGCCCGACCCCTCGTGCAACGTCTATGTGGCCATGGCCGCCACGCTGGCCGCCGGCCTTTCGGGCATCGCCCAGGCGCTGCCGGCGGTGGCGCCGTGCGATGACGACCTGTACGAGCGCCATGCCTTGGGCGACGCCCTGCCAGCGCGCTTGCCGCGCGATCTGCTGGCCGCGCTCGACGCCCTGGCAACGGATGAGGCCTTGCGCGAAGCCGTCGGGCCGGCGTTTTGCGCGCAGTTTCTCGCCCTCAAGCACGACGAATGGGCGGCTTGGAGCGAGCAGGTGAGCGAGTGGGAGCTGCGGCGCTACGCCGACGCGCCCTAGCCGGCCCGGCCGGTTTCGGGATAATCGCGCCCTTGTGAGCCTGCCCGAACCGACCACCCCCCCCGCCAAGACCTGGACCAAGACCGCCGATCGGCCATTGCGCAGCTGGTCGAAGTCTTTCGGTATCTGGGTGTTCGCGCATTTCGTGGATGTGCCGGTGCCCTGGCACGCCGTGCGCCAGACCGATGCCCGGGCTTTGCTGGCCTATGAACACGAGCGCCTCGTGGCGCTGGCAGCGGCCAGCGAGCACGTGCCCCCGGTGCTGGCTTTCGACGGCTTTTCGCTCATCACTGGCGACATCGGCGAGACGGTGGATATTCAGCTGCACCGCATGGCCGAGGCCGGGCGCCTGCCGCTGATGTGTGCGGCCAGTGCCGACCTGGCGGCCTTTCACGCGCGCGGCCAGTGGCACGGTGGCGCTCAGCTGCGCAACACCACCTGGGACGGCCAGCGTTTCGCGCGGCTGGACTTCGAGGAACGTCTGCGCCCGGGCATGGCACTGCAGACGGTGCAGGTGTACGACGTGTTGCAGATGCTGCTGTCGCTGGCGCGGTACCTGCAGCCGCTGGGGCCGGGCGCGGTGCTGGCCGTGTTGCAGGCCTATGAGCAGGGCGGCACGGGCGGGCCGGCCCTGCGCGCTTTCATCGCCCACCTGCTGCCGCGTCTGCAGCGCGTTTCGCGCGTCGCGGCATGGTCGAAACGGCTGGACGGCTCGCGCGAGTTGATGCGCTTGCGCACCGTGCTGGAGGGCATGTCGGCTTTTGTATCGGTCAAGCGACCTGGATGAACCTCTCCAGGCCTTGGAGGGTGATGAGGGGGTTCTTTCCGTTCACGGCGAAGCCCTGCGGGCAGACGGGCCGGTTCTCCACATACCGGGCGACTTGTTTGCGCAGCCCTGCCAAGTGGTTGAGCATCCGCTGTTGCAAGGGTTTCGACGGCAGTGGCGGTGTGCAAGGGGAGGACTGCGCACATGCCGCCGTGTCGACAAGCCTGGTGTCCGGGCGCGGCGGCCATCTGCGTGGCGCGACTCACCATCCTACAGATGAGACGCCTGCAAGTGAGACGAGTGCCGGGGCAGGTTGATGGTGAAAACGCAGCCGGTGCCCGGCACGTCCCGCACGGTGAGGGTGCCCATGTCGGCCTCGATGCTCTGTCGGGCAATGGAAAGCCCCAGTCCCAGCCCCGCGCTGCTGCCTCCATGGGACAGAAACGGCACGAATATCCTCGCCGCGCCATCCAGGGGCAGTCCTCCGCAGTGGTCCGCGACGTTGATCAGGATGCGGTCGTCGGCTGCGTAGGCGGTCAAGTGCACCACCGTGTGGACTTGGGTGAACTTGAAGGCATTCTGAAGCAGGTTGGCCAGTGCGGCGTGAAGAAGCTCCTTGTTGGCGCTGATCATCAATGTCGGGTCCACGGCCTGCACGTCGAGCGTGCATCTCGCCAGGTCCGCGTTCAAGCGGGCTGACATGCTGGCCTCGGCGATGAACGCGGCAAGGGGGATCGTCTGTCGCTCTCGGGGGGGTGAGCCGCTGAGCTCCGAGATGGCCCTGTCGATCTGGATCCCCAGGGTCGAAAGGCTGCGCTTGAGCACGGCGCCGGTGGCGCCACCCGCCGCCATGTTGCCCAGCTCAAGCGCGCGCACGGCCAGAACGGCGATTCCCAGCGTGTTTCTCAGCTCGTGCACCAGAAAGCCGAGCCGCTTTTTCTCTTGTGCAAAGTGGACGTCGGCGATCTGGGCGTCGCGCAGCAGGCTGAATTCCGTGACGGCTCCGGCGATGGCGTTGTCCAGGCAGCGGTTCAATGTCCGGAATTCGACCACGGCAAACGGGGCGTCGCGTTCGAACGCCAGGTCCGTGATGGCCTGGCAAAGATCCCCGTAGTCATGAACGACCTGATCCACCGTGTAGCCGAGGTCCAGCAGTTCTTCGCCGTGCCTGGTGGCGCTCACGCCAATTTCCGACGCGACCAGCGCATCTCCACCCGACGGCCCGGAGATCCGGGTGCTCAAGGCTGTCTGGTGGTCATCTTCTGCGGCAAGGGTGCGAGTGAGCTGATCCAGGAACATCGGGATGCCATGCACCAGCTGCTCGTCGGTGGCCGCGCGCCGGGGACGTTGCGCCACCTTGTGCTTGCATCTTTCGATGAGCTCTTCACGGTTGTTGGTCAGGAACTGATGCATCTTCGACCTCCTGGACGTCGGCAGCATCTTCGCGGTTGCACCCACCCGCGTATGTACGGCAACGTACGTTGGCGGCCTGCAAGCCGTGCTCAGGTCTTGTAGCCCGGATCGAGCTTTTCCACCTTGCGCAGCAACGCGGGCCAGGCGAGTTGCGAGCCCTGGCCGGCAGTAGCGATGCGCATCACGTCGGCCATGCCGGCGAGGATGCGCGGGTCGACCTCGGTGAGCTCGGTGCCGCCGGCCAGCGCATCGATCTGGATGCGGCAGGTGTTCTCGAAGGTGTACATGGCCAGGAAGGCATCGGCGATGGTGCGGCCCACGGTGAGCAGGCCGTGGTTGCGCAGCACGAGGTAGTTGGCCTTGCCCAGGTCGGCTTGCAGGCGCGGTTTCTCTTCAGGCCGGAAGGCCACGCCTTCGTAGCCGTGGTACGCCAGCGAGGCCAGCACGAAGGTGCTTTGCTGGCTGATGGGCAGGATGCCGGCTTTCTGCGCGCTCACGCCCACGCCGGCGCGTGTGTGGGTGTGCAGCACGCAGCCGGCCTCGGGCCGCGCCTCGTGCACGGCGCTGTGGATCACGAAGCCGGCCGGGTTCACAGGGAAGGACGAGTCGTGCAGCTTGTTGCAGGCCATGTCGACCTTGACCAGGCTGCTGGCCGTGATCTCGTCGAACATGAGGCCATAGGGGTTGATGAGGAACTGGTGTTCGCCACCGCTGACGCTGTCGGGCAGCTTGGCGCTGATGTGGGTGAAGACGAGGTCGCTCCAGCCGTAGGCGGCGACGAGGCGGTAGCAGGCGGCGAGGTCGCAGCGCAGCGCCCATTCTTCGGCGCTGACGACCTCCTTGAGAGAGGGGATGTGCATGGGGTGGTCTCCTGGGCTGTGCGGCCAAGGTCCACTGTAGGTGCAAGTTGCGGGGGGTCTTGTCGCTGCGAGGACAGCGTCAGTTCTCCAGGTAGCTGCGCTCCAGCAGCGGGCGCGCGCGAGCGAGGTCCGCGAGATTGTGCAGGGACAGTTCGACGTCGCCCGTGCCCCAATGGCCAATCTGGCTGACGTCGCGGCTGAAGCCGGTTTCCATGGGCACGGTGGCCGGGTCGAGCTTGAGCATGACCAGCAGGCGACTCGGGTAGACGACGACGCAGGCGAAGTTTTTCAAGCGCCGGAACGCGGTGTAGAGCTTGAGATTTTTCTGCTGCACATCGTCGCCCTGCGCGAGCAGCAGGGCTGCGGTCTGTTCGTAGAGCGCTTGAATCCCGGGTGGAGCGCCTTCCAGTTGCTCGACCAGCGACTTGTCTTTGCCGGAGGTTTTGGGCGCCGTGGTGGCGTTGAGGGGTGCGGCACCTGGGGTGGCGGGCTTGGTGGCGGCCGCATCGGGCACGGTCTGGGCATTGACCAGCTCCAGCAGCAGCAGGTCGTTGCCAAAGAATTTGTAGCGCAGCAACTCGATGTTGCGGGGAATCTGCTGCACCGCGTGCTGGTCGTAGCGTGTGAAATCGGCCGCGATGCACAGCAGGCGTGTGCCAGACCACTCAATGCTGCCGGCCACATCCTTACCGAGCTTTTCCATCACCAGCCAACGAAACTCGGCTTGATGGTCCATCAGCCAGTCCAGGTAGTACAGCCCCTGGTTCATCACGTTCTCGTGGCTGTGGCGTTTGTATTCGACGATGACGGGGCAGCCATTTTCATCCAGCCCCAGAGAGTCGATGCGGCCTTTGTGCGTTTTGCCCGTGGTGTATTCGCTGGCGAGAAAGCGCACGCCCAGCAAGGTCTCCATCTGACTTTCGACAAGGTTCTGCAGCGTCTTTTCCAGCGGCGCTGCGTGGCCCGCGAGTTCGATAGCGATGCCGCCATTCAGGCGGAACAATTGGATATCGCTCATGCGGGTTGGGTCTCCGGGGGGCGGGCGGGTCGTGGCGTGCCTGGAAGGGTCCGTCGCTCAAGTTCGCTGAGCCATTGAATGGCATGCTCCCGGTGGTTTCCGCACATGGATTCGTCGGGTTGAAGCGAGTGACAGACCCGAGGGCGTTCGGGGCGACCAAAAATCTTACAGCGTTCGTCGGCGTCGAGTTGCACGCAGCGCACGCCCGCCGGCTTTCCGTGGGGCATGCCCGGAATAGGGGATGAGATCGACGGCGCGATGCAGCAGGCAGCGCAGCCGGGCCGGCAGGCCATGGCAGGAGCAGGGGGGCGCATGCAAGGATTGTCGCGCGCGGGCAGGGGCTTACACTGGTTCATCGCTGGCGCCCTTTGGCGCCGCAGCCTTTCACCGGAACACGTTCATTCCCTCCATGCCCGTGACCACCGCCACCCCCGAGACGCTGGTGTCCAGACTGAGCCAGTGGCGCCTGTGGGTGTACGCCGCCCTGGCCGTGATGTTGGGCACGCTGCTGGTGCAGGCCGGGCACAAGCTCATGACGGAGCTGAGCTACGGCGAGATCGTGGACGCAGTGCGTGCCACGCCGCTCACGGCGCTCGCACTGTCGGTGCTGGCCACGGCGGCGAGTTATTTCGCGCTCACGTTCTACGACCGCACGGCGCTGGCCTACGCGGGCGCGCAGCTGCCGCAGCGTGTGGTGGCCAAGACGGCCTTCATTGCCTATGCCCTCTCCAACACCATCGGCCTGGGCGTGCTCACGGGCGGCGCGGTGCGCATGCGGTTGTACGCGGCGGCGGGGCTGGAGGCAGGGCTGGTGTCGCGCGCCATCGTTTTCAACGCCTTCGGTTTCGGCATCGGCATCGTGGTGGTGGGCGCGGGTGCGCTGGTGTGGGGCGCGGGCACGGTGCAGTCGGTGTTCGGCACGCCGCCGGGCCTGCTGCGTGGGCTTGCGGTGGCGGTGCTGCTGGCGGCGGGCGCGTTCATCGGGTTCTGCCGGCGCGGGGGCGAGACGGTGTTTCGGGGCGTGGTGTTGCGTCTGCCAAGCGCGTCGCTGGCCTTGCAGCAGTTGTTGATTTCGGCCATCGACGTGGTGGCCGCCGCAGCCGCGCTGTGGTTTCTGCTGCCGGCCGGCGCGATCGCTTTTCCGGCCTTCGTGGGGTTCTTCGCGCTGGCGATCGCGCTGGGCGTGATCAGCCACGTGCCGGCCGGCCTGGGTGTGTTCGAGGCGGTGATGCTGCTCGCGCTGGGCCACCATGTGCCGGCCGAGCAGCTGGCCGCCGCGCTGGTCATGTTCCGCGTGGTGTACCACCTGTTGCCACTCGCGCTGGCCGTGACCCTGCTGGCCAGCGCGGAGTGGCAGCGCGGTGCGGCCACGCCTGTGGTGAAGGCGGCGGCCAGCCTGTCGCCCTTGTTGTTGTCGGCCTTCACCTGGGTGGTGGGCGTGGTGTTGCTGGTCTCTGGCGTCACGCCGGCCACTGAAGGCGCCACCGAGCTGCTTTCGCGCTATATGCCGCTGCCGGTGGTGGAGGCGGCGCACTTCCTGGGCAGCATCGCGGGGCTGGCCCTGCTCTTTGTGGCGCGTGGCATGTTCCTGCGGCTGGACGCGTCGTGGTGGGCTGGGCTGGGGCTGGCGCTGGTGAGCCTGGTGCTGTGCCTGCCCAAGGGCATCGCGGTGTCGGAAGCGGTGCTGCTGCTGGTGCTTGCGGGCGCGCTGGCGCTCTCGCGCAAGCAGTTCAACCGCCGCGCGGCGCTGTTCTCGCAGGCCTTTACCTGGGGCTGGCTGGCGGCGGTGGCGGCGGTGGTGATGGCGGTCACGGCGCTGCTGTTCTTCGTGTACCGCGACGTGGACTACGTGAACCAGGTCTGGTGGCAGTTCGAGTTCGACGGCTACGCGCCGCGCTCACTGCGCGCCTTGGTGGCGGTGTGCCTGATCACGCTGGCGGTGGCGTTGAGCCGGCTGCTGCGTCGGCCGCAGGCGGTGCTGATCAAGCCCGACAGCGGCGCATTGGAGCAGGCGGCGCGCATCGTGCGCGGCCAGCCCTCGGCCGGTGCGGGGCTGGTGATGATGGGCGACAAGAGCCTGATGGTGTCGGACACGCAGCGCGCCTTCATCATGTTCGGGCGGCGTGGCCGTTCGTGGGTGGCGCTGTACGACCCGGTGGGGCCGGTGAACGAGTGGGCCGAACTGGTGTGGCGCTTCGTGGAGCAGGCACGCGAGTCGGGCGGTCGCGCGGCGTTCTACCAGGTGCGCCCCGAGGGTTTGCCGGTGTACCTCGACGCGGGTTTGCGGGTGCACAAGCTCGGCGAGTGCGCGCTGGTGGACTTGCCCACCTTCAGCCTGCAGGGCAAGGCGCGCGCGAACCTTCGCCACGGTGTGGCGCGCGCACAGCGGGACGGCCTGAGCTTCGAGGTGTTGATGCCGGAGCAGGCGGTGGAGGTATTCAGCCAGCTGCAGTTGATTTCGGACGCCTGGTTGAGCGAGCATCAGACGGCGGAAAAGGCGTTCTCCCTGGGGGCGTTCCGGCGCGACTACGTGCTGCGCCAGCCGGTGGCGGTGGTGCGGCAGGGCGAGCGCCTGGTGGCCTTTGCCACGCTGCTGCGCACGGACCAGAAACTGGAGGCCAGCGTGGACCTGATGCGCCAGCTGCCCGACGCGCCGCGCAGTGCGATGGACTTCCTGTTCGCGCAGACCATCCTGCATTTCCAGGCGCAGGGCTACCAGCGCTTCAACCTGGGCATGGTGCCGCTCTCCGGCATGGCGCAGCACCCGCTGGCGCCCAACTGGCATCGCCTGGGGCGGCTGCTGTTCAACCACGGCGAGAACTTCTACAACTTCCAGGGGCTTCGGGCATTCAAGGAAAAGTTCGACCCGGTCTGGGAGCCGCGTTACCTGGCGTCGCCGGGCGGGTTCGCGCCGTTTTTCATCCTTGCCGACGTGGCCGCGCTGATCGCGGGGGGCCTGCGCCGGGTGATCAGCAAATGAAGAAGACATCATTCATCACGGTATGCCTGTGGATGGCCCTGGCGATGCCAAGCGGGGCGCTTGCGCAGGCACGCACGAAGACCACCACGGCCACCGCGACCGAGACCCTCTCACACGGCAACTTCAAGAATGTGGCGCTGTACCGGCCCCAGGGCGAAGCGAAGTCGTTCGTGCTGTTCCTCTCGGGCGAGGGCGGCTGGTCGCCCGCACTGGCTGCCCAGGCACAGGCGTTGGCCGGGCAGGGCGCGCTGGTGGCCGGCATTCACACGCCGCGCCTGCTGGCCGCGCTCACCAAGGGCGGCGGCGATTGCCTGCTGCCCGATGGCGACCTGGAAAACCTCTCACATTTCCTGCAGGGTTACGCGCGCCTGCCGGCCTACTTCCCGCCGCTGCTGGTGGGCGAGGGGCAGGGCGGCACGCTGGCCTACGCGATGCTCGCGCAGGCGCCCGACCAGACCTTTGGGGGCGCGGTCTCCATGGGCTTTTGCCCCACGCTGGCGGTGAAGCGACCGCTGTGCAAGGGGGAGGGCGTGCATTTCATGCGGCGCGCCGACCAGGCCGGCTTGACCTTGTTGCCTTCGCCGCAGTTGCGTGCGGCCTGGACCGTGCTGAGGGACGGCGAGGACAAGGCATGCACGCAGGTGACGGCACAGGACTTCGTGGCGCAGGTGCG
>Ga0067045_1031434_pt1 | contig 12288 bp, 11 predicted proteins | sample TerdegcTABiofilm_FD_59184 | JGI IMG/M metagenome (GOLD analysis project Ga0067045, IMG submission 59184) | Combined Assembly of (Gp0054472, Gp0054536) Wastewater bioreactor microbial communities from Singapore -Terephthalate degrading...
GCAACTTCCTGATGATTCTGGCCTTCCAGGCCGAGTCCGGGGAGACCTCGCGTGACGACATCGCCGACTATGTGAACCGCAATGTGGTGCCTGAAATCCAGCGTCTGGACGGCGTGGGCAAGGCACAGCTGTTTGCCTCGGGTCGTGCCATGCGCGTCTGGGTGGATCCGGCCAAGCTCCAGGGCTTTGGCCTGTCGATTGCCTCCGTCAATGCAGCGATTGCCGCGCAGAACCAGCAGATCTCCGGCGGCGCCCTGGGCAATCTGCCCAGCACCCCCGGTACCACGACCACGGCCACGATTGTGGTTCCCGGTCAGCTGAGCACGCCCGAGGAATTCGGCGAAGTGGTGCTGCGCTCCAACTCCGACGGCTCCACCGTTCGCCTCAAGGACGTGGCTCGCATCGAACTGGGCATTGAAAGCTATGCCTTCGAGTCGCGCCTGGACGGCAAGCCCGCCGTGGCAATGGCCGTGCAGCTGACCTCGACCGCCAACGCCATGGCGACGGCCAAGCTGGTCAAGGCCAAGATGGCGGAGATGGAGCCCTTCCTGCCTGCCGGCGTGAAATGGTCATCGCCCTACGACACCTCCAAGTTCGTGAAGATCTCCATCGAGAAGGTGGTGCACACGCTGCTGGAAGCCATCGTGCTGGTGTTCATCGTGATGCTGATCTTCCTGCAGAACATCCGCTACACCCTGATCCCGACCATCGTGGTGCCCATCGCATTGCTCGGCACCTTTGCCGTGATGCTGGTCGCCGGCCTGACCATCAATATTCTGGCCATGTTCGCCATGGTGCTGGTGATCGGTATCGTGGTTGACGACGCCATCGTGGTGGTGGAGAACGTCGAGCGCATCATGGCCGAGGAAGGCTTGCCGCCCAAGGAAGCCACCATCAAGGCCATGGGACAGATCCAGGGCGCCGTGGTCGGCATCACCGTGATTCTGGTGACCGTGTTCCTGCCTCTGGCCATGTTCTCGGGCGCCACCGGCAACATCTATCGCCAGTTCTCGCTGGTGATGGCGATCTCGATCTTCTTCTCGGGCTTCTTTGCGCTGACACTGACGCCCGCGCTGTGCGCCACCATGCTCAAGCCCATCCCCAAGGGCCATGCGCACGACAAGAAGACCGGCCTGCTCGGCCCCTTCTACAACTGGTTCAACCGCAAGTTCGAAGCCGGCACCAGGCGCTACTCCGCGGCTCTTTCCGGCGTGGTCAAGCGCTCCGTGCAGGCCTTCATCGTCTACCTGCTGGTGATCGCCGGCGTGGTCTTCATGTTCCTGCGACTGCCCACGGCCTTCCTGCCTACCGAAGACCAGGGCTATGTCATCTCGCTGGCCCAGTTGCCTCCCGGCGCGAGCCTGGAGCGCACCAGCAAGACCATGGCGGAGCTGGAGAAGTTCGCCCTGAGCCAGCCTGAAACCGATCACATCGTGAGCATTCTGGGCTTCAGCTTCATGGGCCAGGGCCAGAACGTTGGCCTGGCGTTCACCACGCTCAAGGACTGGTCCGAGCGTACAGGCGCTGGCTCGGATGCCAAGTCCTTTGCCGGACGCACCATGGGCGCCATGTCCGCCTTGCGCGATGGTTTCATCTTCACGCTGGTCCCGCCTTCGATTTCGGAGCTGGGCAACAGCGACGGTTTCACCTTCCGCCTGCAAGACCGCGGCGCCAAGGGCCATGCCGCACTGTTGGAAGCCCGCAATCAGCTGGTCGCCAAGGCCAACCAGAGCCCGGTGCTGACCGGCGTGCGCTTTGACGGTGTGGACGATGCACCGCAATGGCAGGTGGACATCAACCGCGACGCGGTCTATGCCCAGCGCGTGAGCATGGGTGACCTGGCCACGACGCTGGCAACGGCATTGGGCTCGTCCAACTCCACGGACTTCCCCAACAACGGCTTCATGCAGCGCGTCACCATCCAGGCCGATGCGGCACGCCGCATGCAGCCCGAAGACGTGATGCGCCTGACGGTCCCCAACGCGCAAGGCCAGCTGGTGGAACTGTCCACCATGGTCAACGCCAAGTGGATCAGCGGCCCCATGCAGCTGACACGCTACAACGGCTACCCCTCCATGAGCATCACCGGTCAAGCCAAGCCCGGCTTTACCAGCGGCGACGCCATGAAGGAAATGGAAAAGCTGGCCCAGGAACTGCCCGATGGCTTCGGCTACGAGTGGACCGGCCAGTCCCTGGACGAGAAGAAGGCAGGCTCCTCGGCCATGCTGCTGTATGCGTTCTCCATCCTGGCCGTGTTCCTGTGCCTGGCTGCGCTGTATGAAAGCTGGAGCATTCCGCTGTCCGTGCTGCTGGTCGTTCCCCTGGGTGTGTTCGGCGCCGTGGCCGGCATGCTGATGCGCGGCATGCCCAACGACATCTACTTCCAGGTGGCGCTGATCACGGTGATTGGTCTCTCGGCCAAGAACGCCATCCTGATCGTGGAGTTCGCCAAGGACCTGCATGCGGAAGGCAAGAGTGCGCTGGAGGCCGCGCTGGAGGCCGGTCACCTGCGTTTCCGTCCCATTCTGATGACTTCGCTGGCCTTTATTCTGGGCGTGGTGCCGCTTTACATCGCCTCCGGCGCCAGCGCGGCCAGCCAGAAGGAAATCGGCACGGGCGTGTTCTGGGGCATGGTGATCGGCACGCCGATCTCCGTGTTCCTGGTGCCCGTGTTCTTTGTGGCCGTGTTCAATCTGTTTGGCAAGAAATCCAAGCAAGACTCCAACGCCACTCCCCCGGCGGCAACTTCTGCAGCGCAGGGAGGCTCCCAACATGAATAAAACCTTGCTACCCGTAGCACTGGCCGGCGCGCTGCTGGCCAGCGGCTGCTCCTTCATCCCCACGCTAGAGCGCCCTGCCGCTCCGGTGGCTGAGCACTACCTGGCCACCGACGAGCAGGCTGGCACCACGGCGGCTGCCGACATCCCCTGGCAGCAGTTCTACACCGACCCACGCCTGCAGCAGGTGATCCAGCTCGCGCTGGAAAACAACCGCGACCTGCGTGTGGCCGTGCTCAACATCGAAAAGGCGCAGGCCCAGTACCAGATCCAGCGTGCCGGCCAGTTCCCGGAGTTCGGTGTGGCAGGCAGCGCCAGCCGCCAGCCCAGCGCCACCACGGGCCGCTATGCCAACTCGTACATGGTGGGCCTGTCCATGCCCAGCTGGGAGATTGACTTCTGGGGGCGCATCGGCAGCCTCAAGCAGCAGGCTCTGGCCCAGTATCTGGCGACCGAGGAAGGCCGCAAGGCTGCCCAGATCAGCCTGATCGCGACAGTCGCCAACACCTGGCTGAATCTGCAGGCGGACGAGGAACTGCTGGCCATCTCCCGCCGTACCCTGGGCACGCGCGAGCAGTCCATCAAGCTGACCAAGCTGCGCCTGGACTCGGGCGTGGCTTCCGAGCTGGACTACCGCCAGGCCCAGTCGCTGACCGAAAGCGCACGCGCCACCCTGGCCCAGCAGGCCGGTCAACGCGAGCGCGACGTCAACGCCCTGACGCTGATCGTGGGCCAGACTCTGCCTGGCGATCTGCTGACCAGCATGCAAGGCAAGCAGCTGCGCGATCTGCCGGCCCTGGCCGATGTGCCTTCGGGCCTGCCCTCGGACCTGCTGCTGCGCCGGCCCGACATCCGCCAGGCCGAGCAAAGCATGATTGCCGCCAATGCCAGCATTGGCGCGGCACGCGCGCTGTTCTTCCCGAACATCACGCTGACCGCCTCTGCAGGTTTCGCAAGCTCCGACATCTCCGACCTGCTCAAGTCGGACTCTGCCGCCTTCACGATTGCGCCTTCGCTGTACCTGCCCATCTTCAATGCCGGTCGCAATCGCGCCAATCTGCAGGTTGCAGAAACCAGCCAGAAGATTGCCGTGGCGCAGTACGAAGGCTCTATCCAGTCGGCTTTCCGCGAAGTGTCCGACACCTTGGTGAATCGCCGCTCACTCAAGGAACAGCTCGACGCCCAGTCGCGTCAGCTGGAGGCGGAGCAGGTGCGCTACAAGCTGTCGGATCTGCGCTATACCAACGGCGTAGCCAGCTATCTGGATCTGCTGGACGCCCAGCGTTCGCTGTTTGCGCTGGAGCAGTCCGTGGTGCAGGTGCGACTGGCGCAGCTGCAAAACCAGGTCAACCTCTACAAGGTGCTCGGTGGCGGCTGGACGGAAGCCAGCGCCAACGACCGCCCCGCAGCGGCGATCTCGGCCCAGTAAACAGGCCGGTTTTTGCGCTCTCGCACAAGGCGTCTTCGGACGCCTTTTTTCATCCCCGCCACAAATTGCCAACACAACGTTGATCCAACTCAACTCCTTTATCCAGCAGCCGTCAACCCGGATCGTCGTGCACTGGTGTTCTTAACCCTCACTTCTATAATGGTTTGTTCATCCCCATCCCACGATCTCAGAGGACTTCATGAGCGAGCAACACCACGAAGAAGCCCATACCGGCCCCATTAAAAAACCCAAGCAGCTGCTGCTTGCCGTCTTCTTCTCGTTTGTGGTTCCCATCTTCGTCATCATCGGTCTGGTCAAGTTCGTGACCTCGTCCGACACCCCGGGTGCGGGCACAGGCAATGCCGAAATGGCCAAGGCCATGCGTCTGCAAAAAGTGGGAAGCGTGGAGATTCGCGACGCCAACCGCCCCCTGCGCGGCGGAGCGGAAGTCTTCAAGTCGCAATGCGCCGCCTGCCATGAGACCGGCACCGTCGGCGCCCCCAAATTCCAGGATGCAGCGGCCTGGGGTCCCCGCATCAAGCAGGGCCTGGAGACGCTGGTGCACTCTGCCCTGGCAGGCAAGGGGGCGATGGCGGCCCAGGGTGGCGGCGAATTCAATGACACGGAAATTGCCCGTGGCGTGGTCTATATGGCCAATGCGGCCGGAGGCAGCTTCCCCGAGCCACAGCCCGCAGCCGGTGGCGCCGCCGCAGGCGATGCGCCCGCTGCAACGGCTGCAGCCCCCGCAGCCGCTCCTGCTGCGGCTCCGGCCGCCGAAGCGGCACCGACACCTGCAGCCGCCCCGGCTCCCGCAGCAGCCGCCGCCTCCGATGCCGGCAAGAACCTCTACAACACCACCTGCATGGCCTGCCACGCCAGCGGCGTAGCCGGTGCTCCCAAGTTTGGCGACAAGGCTGCCTGGGCGCCTTTCATTGCCAAGGGCATGGACGATATGGTGCAGAAGGCCACCCAAGGCGTGGGTGCCATGCCTCCCAAGGGCGGCTCCACCGCATCGGATGCAGACTTCAAGGCCGCCATCCAGTACATGGTGGACGCAGCCAAGTAGGCACCCCTCTGCCCCGCAAAAGCCGGCTTTGGGCCGGTTTTGTTATTTTTTGGCCTCAAACCCTTTGCACACAAGCGCAAGCGGCTATCAAACTTGATAACCCTCAGGACTGGGCACAAAACCGAACTGCAACGGCAGCAAGGTGCTCTCGATCTCCTGCGCCTCGGGCAGCGCACCGCTATCCAGCGCATTGGCGGCATCCAGCATGTCCAGACTGTGCACCATGCCCAGACCTTGCGGCAGGGCCAGAAACAGCCGCCCCTGCTCGTCCAGCAGCACCTGATCCACCTGTTCGGCAGCCAGCTCCTGACCCGTATGACTGTGCAACTGCAAACCATGCTCCGCGTATCGCAGGCGCCATATCCACGGCGCACTCTCCAGTTCCACATACACGCGCTGCGGGCCGTTCTGAAAATACCAGCGACCATCTGCCTCGACCAGATAGTTGCGGCCGATGAACTCGGCCAGCTTGTCGTGCTGCAGCAAATTGCCCCTGGAGCCGGGCTTGCCGCTGGCAAACGCACCGCAGGCCTGCGCCTGCTCGTCCCTTAGCCACCACTGGCCGCGCGCATCCAGACCCAGCCAGCCACTGCAGGCCGGGACATTGGGCCACTTGCGCATGGCCTGTTTCACGATCTCATCCATCACTCATCTCCTGATTATTCGGCGGCCGCTCAGAGCCACTGCTCCAGCCATTCGGTCACCGCCAGCGGCATGGCCTGCACATGGGCCGGCCAGGCACCGCTGGCAAAACCCACATGCCCGCCATTCGGCGGCTGCCAAAGCTGGACAGAGGCGCTCACCTCGCTGGGCGTGGGCAGGCTGTGCTCCGGCACAAAGGGGTCGTTGCGCGCATTGAGCAACAGCAAAGGCACGGCCACCTGCTTGAGCAGCGGCTTTGCCGAGGCACGGATCCAGTAATCATCGGCATTCCTGAAGCCGTGGACTGGGCCGGTAAACACATCGTCGAAGTCATGCAGGGTACGAGCGCGCTGCAGCCGCCGCCTGTCGAACACACCTGGCGACCGCTGCCATTTGGCCAGCGCCTTGGGCACCAGGGTGCGCATGAACATGGGGGTGTAGATCCAGCGGTTCAGCCCGCGCCCCAGATTGACGCCGCCGGCCACCAGATCCAGCGGCGCACAGACCACCGCAGCGCCTTTGACGAGCTCTGCCGCAGCCTGCTGCTGGACTCCGGCCCAGCGTGCCAGAGCATTGCCACCCAGCGAGACCCCCATGGCCAGCAACCCGCCGCTCGCGCCTTGCTGCAGTCGGCGCAAGATCCAGTCCACCTCGTCCGAGTCGCCGGAGTGGTAGGCGCGCAGCAGGCGATTGGGCTCGCCGCTGCAGCCGCGAAAATGCGGTACGGCCAGATGCCAGCCACGCCGCGCACAGACCTGGGCCAGGGCCTTGGCATAGTGGCTGGAGGAAGAGCCTTCCAGACCATGAAACAGCACCAGTGTGGGAGCGCTTGCACTTGCCGGATGACTTGAAAAATCGATATCGATGAAATCGCCATCGGGCGTATCCCAGCGCTCACGCCGCCATGCCGGAGTCTGCGCTTCCCTGGCACAGAGTGCCGCCCAGATGGTCTGCATATGACCGCCCGGCTGCCACCAGGGCGCACGAAACTGCTCGAAATTCATGAAGACCCCAGCCAGCTGCGCAGCTCGGACTGCAGGCCATCCTTTTGCGCCGCGCGCCAGACCAGCTCCGGCGGTGCCACATGAATTCCTGGCGGCGCCTTGAGCAAGGCGGCCTCCACCAGACGGGCCACATGCATGGGCCGCACCGGGCGCTCCGCCTGCGGCAGCATATAGCTGAGCGCCGACAGCATGGTCTTTGCCGTGCGCTGCAGCCAATGGCCGGCAGCGGCTTTGTGCGCTTCCCTGGCCGAACGCACAAAAATCAGCCGCTCAAAACCCAGCGCGGCCACGCCTTGCTCATTGAGATTGGCCAGCCCCTGCTTCAGCGCCTGGGGCAGACTGCCCATATCGTGGGGCAGCACCACGGCAAGCGTCTGCACACCACAGCGCAGCATCCACTGCGCCAGTGCCTGCAGCTGCTCGGGCTGCGGCGTCCACAAGGCGCGCTCGCGCTGGTAGTAGGGGCGCGGTGGCTCGAACATGATGAGGCCCACATCGGCCTGCTGCACAGGCCATTGGCACACATCGTCATACTGCTGGGCGAGCAGCTCCATGCCACGCAGGCCCTGCACGTAAGGCTCGCGTGCCAGCACCTGGACCAGCGCGTAGTTCTGTGCGCCAACCACGCGGCTGAGCACCTCGTTGCCCAGCGGCCCCGTGGCCCCGGCCAGCAACAGGCGCGGCAAGGCCGCAGCTTTCGAGCCGGGACGCTGTGCGCCACGTAGAGCATCGAGTGGGGAAACAGTGGACATGATTGCAATGCTAGCGCTGCTGGACAGCGGACAGGGTGACAGGCCTTGCACGCACACGAACCGGGCAAGCCCTTATGCTATGGTTTCCGTCTCAACTTCGTGAATGGAAACACCCATGAAACGCTGGCTTCTGGCAATCGCAACCGCCGCCTCCATGCTCTCCCTCACGGGCTGCGGCTATAACGACTTTCAGCGTCTGGATGAAAAATCCAAGGCCGCCTGGAGCGAGGTGCTGAACCAGTACCAGCGCCGCTCGGACCTGATACCGAACATTGTCGCCACGGTCAAGGGCGAGGCCAACTTCGAACAGGAGACCCTGACCAGGGTGATCGAAGCACGCGCCAAGGCCACCTCGATCCAGGCCACGCCCGAGTTGATCAACAACCCCGAAGCCTTCAACAAGTTCCAGCAGGCTCAGGGCGAGATTTCCAGCGCGCTCTCGCGCCTGATGGTAGTGGCAGAACGCTATCCCGAGCTCAAGGCCAACCAGGCCTTCCGCGATCTGCGTGTGACGCTGGAGGGCACGGAAAATCGCATCACCGTGGCACGCAACGAATACATAGGCACGGTGCAGGCCTACAACGTGCTTGCGCGCAGCTTCCCCACCAATATCACGGCCAAGGTATTCAGCTACCAGGTCAAACCGACCTTCACGGTGCAGAACGAGGCCCAGATTTCCCAGCCACCGGCCGTTGACTTCTCCACACCCGCAGCGCCTGCCGGCAGCAAGTAATGGCGAGCACCGCTCTTGAAATTCATGCAAGAATCGCCTCAAGCCCTTATCTACAAAGCGCTTGCAGCTATTTTTTTTGCAAGCATGCTGCTGCTGTCGGCGCTGCCGGTCAGGGCGCAAGGCGGCGCAGGCGCTCAGCTGCAGCCCGTGCCCGAGCTGACAGCGCGCGTCATCGACCAGACCGGCACGCTGAGCCCCGGCGATCTGCAGTCCCTGAGCGAGCAGCTCAAGAAGCTGGAGGATGAGACCGGCGCCCAGGTCGCCGTGCTCATGGTCGCCACCACGGCCCCGGAAGACATTGCAGCCTATGCCTGGCGCGTAGCCAGCAGCTGGAGGCTGGGACGCAAGGACATAGGCGATGGCTCTCTCATCGTCGTAGCCAAGAACGACAGGCGCATGCGCATCGAGGTGGCGCGCAAGCTCGAAGGCGCCATCCCCGACATCCAGGCCGCACGCATCATCGATGGCGCCATGAAGCCCCGCTTTCGCGCCGACGACTATGCAGGCGGACTCTCGACCGCCATCGAGCAGATGAGTCTGCTGATTCATGGCGAGAAGCTGCCCGCACCGCAGTCCGGGGCGCGCAAGTCGGGCCCATCCTGGTCCGAAAATCTGGACTTTCTGCTTCCGCTGCTGTTTTTCGGCTTTCCGATCGGGATTGCCGTCGCCCGCGCCATCTTCGGCCGCGTGCTGGGTTCGCTGATCATTGGAGGCATTGCCGGGACGGCCGCTTATGTGATCACCACCAGCCTGTTGATCGCAGGCGTGGCTGGCTTTGTGGGCCTGATCTTCACCCTGCTCTCCAACCTCTCGCGTGGCGGGGGCGGACCGTATATCAGTACCGGCGGCGGCGGCTGGAGCAGCGGCAGCGGAGGAGGCTTCAGCTCTGGGGGCGGTTTCAGCTCCGGTGGCGGCGGCAGCTTTGGTGGCGGTGGCGCCTCGGGGGACTGGTGAAATGAGCAATATCTTCCAACGCCTGGCACGCCTGGTGCGACATCGCTGGGCCGAACGGCATCTGCGCAAGGCCTTGCCGCCTGCCACGCTCAAGGAGCTGGAATTGCTGATCGCCAAAAGCGAGCTGGGCCACACCGGCCAGGTCCGTATCTGCGTCGAGGCCGGCCTGCCCTGGAGCTATATCTGGCGCGATGCCACTGCGCGCCAGCGCGCGCTCTCGCAGTTCGCCAAGCTCCATGTCTGGGACACGGAGCACAACAACGGTGCCCTCATCTACCTGCTGCTGGCCGACCATGCCATAGAGATCGTGGCCGATCGCGCCCTGGACCGCACCATGAACGCCGAGCAATGGCAAACGCTGATCAGCGATATGCAATCCGCCTTCCAGGGCGGGCATTTCAGCGTGGGCCTGGTTTCGGCACTGGAGCGTGTCAACCGGCAGCTGCAGGCGCATTTTCCGCGCAAGTCCGCGGCCAACACGCAGCGCAACCTGTCCGATGCGCCCGTGGTCCAAAGGCATCTGCCGGGCCGCAACCGCTGATCCGGTTCTGCAGCCGCATGCGCCGGCTGCAGACCGCATAAGCCTCAGGCCAGCACATGTCGCCCGTACGGCGAACACAGCCAGAGCACGGCCGCCACATTGATCAGGACCATGAGCCAGAACTGGAGCTGAAAGCTGGTCTTGCTGCTTTTGTGGCGCAGCCACTGCTGAGCCAGCAGGGCTCCGGGCCAGCCTCCGGCCAGCGCCATGGTCTGCAGCGTTTTTTCCGGCGTGCGCCACTGCCCCTTCTGGGCGGCCCATTTGTCCTGCCAGTAGGCCATGAAGGTCAGCATGCTCAGGCCCGCATAGACCAGCCAGAGGATGCGCGGCACGCCCCAGATCACGGCGGCGGCCAGCATCAGCAGCAGCCAGGTCAGCAACACGCCATAGCTGAAGCCACTGGAGGCATGCCAGCCCTGAGATGCCGCACGCGAGGACTGCAAACGCCCTGCAGACGGGCTGTTGCGCCGCACCAGAGATGACCGGGCCTGAGTCGCCGAACCGCCAGCGCACCATGCAACCTGAAGCGCACGCTTTCTGCCCTGCTCCATGCCGACGACAAACTCCAGTCGCAGGCCGGGCTGGGGACGCTGCTCTGCGGGCGGGCGCGGCTCAAAAGCACTGATATGGACAAACAGGCGCTCGCCACCGCCATCGGCCTCTATCCAGCCAAAGCCACGTTCGTCATTCCATTGCGTCAAGGTACCGCTGTAGCGCATCTACGTCCTTTGTTGTTTTTGACACCGCGAAAAGGGTCGGCGAGGCAAAAAGCAGGCGGGTCCCGTCCAGAAAAAACCTTTTCCCTCGCATGGCTGTGTTAGTTTTGGGGCAGCCGTATTTTCTTAAGAAAGCACTCAAGCATGCAGAAATCCCTGTTCTCTCTGGCCGTCATCAGCTCTGCCCTGGCACTGAGCGCCTGCTCCTCCATCAGCCCCAGAGGCGCTGAAGCACCGGCTGAATACGACTACGCACTCAGCTGCAAGCTCAAGGAAGATGACCCCAAAAAGTGCGAAGCCCAGATTCGCGCTCTCTGCGAAGACCCCAGCAAGGCCGTGGTGCGCAAATCGCGCCATGTGGACCCCAAGGACAACTCTGTGGTCTACGGCTATCAGGCCGCCTGCAACGGCTAAGCCCTGCAGCACTCCGAAATACCGAGTATTGCGCGCCTTGCCCTCCGAGGTATCAAGTGCGATGCGCCTGAACCTCAAGGATGCACAGGCATGAAAAAGCCACCGCATGCGGTGGCTTTTCTTTGCTGATGCAGGTGCTCCAGGGCACCAGACATCAACGCTTCTGGCGGTACTTGCGCAGAGCGGCAATCTGAGCTGCCATGACGGCCAGCTCGGACTGTGCACGAGCGATATCCAGCTCGCCCTTGGCGTTCTTCAGGGCTTCCTCAGCGGCAGCCTTGGCCTTTTGCGCCTTTTCATCGTCCAGATCCTTGCCGCGGATGGCGGTGTCGGACAGCACGGTCACGCAGTTGGGTTGCACTTCCAAAATGCCACCGGCCACGAAGACGAACTCTTCGCTGCCATCAGGCATTTCGATGCGCACCGAACCCGGCTTGATGCGGGTGATCAGCGGTGTGTGGCGGGGATAAATGCCCAGCTCGCCCGCTTCGCCGGGCAAGGCGACAAAGCGCGCTTCACCGGAGAAGATGGACTCTTCGGCACTGACCACATCAACGTGGATGGTGTTCATCTTTGCTCCTTGGAAAAGGTTAAAACTGGTCCTGAAACTTGCACACCCCAAGCCATAGACGCCGAGCAAGGGCCGCCCCGCAGCGAGGGCGTCGTCCCCCTCCCGAAGAGAGAGGGGGAAGCGGCGTTAGCCGCTCAGGGGGTGAAAGTCCGTTAGGCTGCCAGCTTCTTGGCCTTCTCGAAGGCTTCGTCGATGGTACCAACCATGTAGAAAGCCTGTTCGGGCAGGTGGTCGGCTTCGCCATTCACGATCATCTTGAAGCCACGAATGGTTTCAGACAGGGGAACGTACTTGCCGGGAGCGCCGGTGAACACTTCAGCCACATGGAAAGGCTGCGACAGGAAACGCTGCATCTTACGAGCGCGGGACACGACCAGCTTGTCTTCGGGAGCCAGCTCGTCCATACCCAGAATCGCGATGATGTCGCGCAGTTCCTTGTAGCGCTGCAGCGTACCTTGCACTTGGCGAGCCACCTTGTAGTGCTCTTCGCCAACCACTTGGGGATCCAGCTGACGGCTGGTGGAGTCCAGCGGGTCCACGGCGGGGTAGATACCCAGCGAAGCGATGTCACGGGACAGCACCACGGTGGAATCCAAGTGAGCAAAGGTCGTGGCTGGCGAGGGGTCGGTCAAGTCATCGGCTGGCACGTAAACGGCCTGGATGGAAGTGATCGAGCCCACCTTGGTGGA
>Ga0067045_1031439_pt1 | contig 12286 bp, 11 predicted proteins | sample TerdegcTABiofilm_FD_59184 | JGI IMG/M metagenome (GOLD analysis project Ga0067045, IMG submission 59184) | Combined Assembly of (Gp0054472, Gp0054536) Wastewater bioreactor microbial communities from Singapore -Terephthalate degrading...
TGGTCAACCGCTTGGCCCTCTACCTGCAGGAGCAGTACCACGAACGCGTGCTCGATCCGGTGGCCAAGGTCACTGACCCTAACGTGATCATGGGCGACGCCGTCACCCTGTACCTGCAGATGCTCAGTGCCCATCTTGGGGAGATTCAGGAGCATTACGCCGTGCCCCGGGATCAATTCGACCAGCGCCTCAACCGGATTCCCGCCATCACCCTGGCACCGCCACCGGCGCGCAATGCTTCGTTGTATCAGATCGTCCACGCCGAGCCGGTCAACCACCTGCCGGCTTATTTGGCCCTGATCGAGCAGGTGCGCGGTTCCAACAGTGGGGCAGGGGCCGGGTTGTCGGACGCCGGGATCTCGTCAGTGGCCAAGCGCGCCAGTGAGCGGCTCGAGGCGCAGATTGCCTCGCGCAGCGTCGCCAGTGCGGTAGCGGCAGCCGTCGGCCGGGTCGCTGGTGCGGTGATATCGGTGGTTTCGCTGGGCATCGGTGCCATGTCCAATGAAAGCGACCGGCCCGAGGCGCAAGCGCAAATGCGCAGAAGCCTGAATGCCGCTTTTGACAAGGCATGGCTGGGCCTGATGGAAAACGAGACCAACGGGGTGATGGCCGGGGTCAACTACATCTCCCGGCAAATCGAAGGTGGCCTGAGAGCAGCCCCGTTGGTATCGCCCAAACAGGGTGAAGTGTTCAGCCCTGACACCCCCGGGAGCGCAGTCCCATGAGCCGGCTGCTCATGGGGAGGTGGGGCAGCGAGTCGTAGTGGCCGCCTGGCTGATGGCTGCGGCCAGGCGCTTCACATTGTTCTGATGGGCGACCACCAGATCGTCGATACTCGCGCCCGAAGGTGTCTGCACGGTGGTACGGCAACTCAGGAAGGCCTTGCTGTTTTCCTCCTCGGTGATGCGCAGGCGCCATTGCGCATCGATCAGCGCGTACTGCCCGGGGACTGAATCGAAGCGCTGCACGTCCAGGCGCAAGGACAACCTGCGCTCAGCAACGGGGCTGGAAAGCTGGTCGACCAGGGCATTGCGCAACTCATCCACCAGGGTCGCCCCCCACCACTCAGTCTCCAGGATCGCCAGGCCGCTGCCGCCCTGGCGAATCACCATTTGCGGGCGGTCGACCTGGGGCGGCACGCTGATCTGCTCGAATTGGATGCTCGCTGCCCCATGGGCACCCGGAGCTGGTTGTGCCGGGAGCAGCGTGTGGTAATGAATCGGGTCACTGCGGCACGCCGCCAGCAGCAACAGCGCACTGAGCAACGACACTCTCAACGACAAAGACATGGACCTGCTCCTGTGGTCAGCGGCTCGAAGACGGTTGCAGATTTTGCGCCGGGGCGTCTTTCGGACGGCCACGTAGCAAGGATTCCGGATTTCTGCTCAAGTAGTCGGACAATTCACGCAGCGAGCGTGACATACGTCCCAATTCATCCAGGGTCTGGGTCAGTTGCTCACGTTGCGGCGAGTCTTCGGCAAGGGTCGAGTTGGCCGACTGCAGGGTTTTGCTCACCTCTTGCAAGGTGTCCTGCACCCCTGGCAGGGTCCGGCCGTTGAACTGCTTGATGCCTTTGCGCACCTCCGTCAGGTTGGCGTCCAGGTTATTGGCAATACGCTCGATCGGCAGTCTGTTGATCTTCTCCATCATGGACTGCAATTGTTCCTGTAACTGTTCAAGACTGGCGGGCACGGTCGGGATCATGACTGGACGTGCATTGTCATCGAAGGTGACTTTTGGCGCTTTCGGGAAGAACTCCAGGGCGATGTACAGCTGTCCGGTCAGCAGGTTGCCGCTACGGGCCTGGGCGCGCAGGCCGTTCTCGACGAAGGTGCCCATGAGCCGGATCCCGGCCTGTTCGTCATTGGGATCATGCTTGAGTGCCGCGAGCATTTTCAGGTGCGCACGGCCCAGGCGTTGCGGATAGATGACGATGCCGACATTGATCGGGAAGCTGCGGGTCTTCTCATCGAAATCCAGGTTGACGGCCACCACCTTGCCAATTTCCAGACCCTGGAACTCAACGGGCGCGTCGACCTTCAGCCCCCGCAAGGCCTGATCGAAGCGCAGGGCGAGGAATTGCGGCTTGCCGTTGGGCGGAGCGAGTGCGGTTTTCTGGTCTTCGAACAGCTCGTAGCGGGTGTCTTCGGCGGCCGGCTTGTCGTCGGGGCTGTAGTCGGGCGCGCGGAAGGTAATACCCCCCAACAACAGCGCGGACAGCGACTCAGTCTTGACCGCGAAACCATTGGCGCCCACTTCGACATCGATGCCACTGGCGTTCCAGAAGCGGGTGTTATTGGTGACATAGACATCGTTCGGCGAGGTGACGAACACCTCGATGTTCACCCCTTTGCCATCGGCGTCCAGGGCATAGGACACCACCTGGCCCACGGGAATCTTGCGGTAGTAGACCGGCGAGCCAATATCCAGCGAGCCAAGGTCCTGGGTGCGCAGCATGAAGCGCTTGCCAGGCTCGCCATAGGTGATGGGGGGCGGTGCTTCGAGGCCGATAAAGGTCTTGGCGCGATCATTCGACTGGCCGGCGTCGGCACCGATAAAGTCGCCGGACAGCAGGGTGTCGATACCCGATACCCCGCCGGCGCCAATGCGCGGGCGCACCACCCAGAACTTCGAGTCCTTGCGGGTGAAGGACTCGGCCTGCTTGGCCAGTTTCACCGTGGCATTGACGCTCTTCTGGTCGGCACTGAGCTCGACCTCAGAGACATGGCCAATCACCACATTGCGGTATTTGACCTCGGTCTTGTTGGCGGTCAGTCCTTGTCCGGTCTTGAAGTTGAGAACGATCACCGGCCCTTGTTGCATCACGTTGTGGATCACCAGGGAAATCCCCACCAGCACGGCCACGATCGGCACGATCCACACCAGCGAAACGCTCCAACGTCGGGTCTTGATGTTGGCTGTGCCGGGCGTTTGTTGCCCCTCAGTGGCTCGCGATTGCATCCATGACCTCCTCGGTTTGTCGGTTGTCCCAGATCAGGCGCGGGTCGAAGCTCATGGCTGACAGCATGGTGAGCACCACCACCATGCCAAAGAACAGAATGCCCGCCCGTGGCTCGATATCCCCCAGCGCCTGGAATTTCACCAGTGCGGCCACCAGTGCCACGACGATCACGTCGAGCATGGACCAGTAACCGATCAGCTCGACGAAGCGGTACAGCTGCGAGCGTTCTTTGCGCGCCCAGAGGCTGCCACGCTGTGCCGTCACCAGGAGCAGGCTGAGGGCAACAAACTTGACCCCCGGGACGGCGATACTGGCGATGAAAATAATCAATGCGATGTCCCAGGCCCCGTGTTCCCAGAACTCCAGCACCCCGCCGATGATGGTGCTGTCGGCACCGCTGCCGAACATGCTGGTGTTCATCACTGGCAGCAGGTTGGCCGGGATGTAGAACACCAGGGCTGCCAGCAGATAGGCCCACGTGCGGGTCAGGGAGTTGGTTTTGCGTCGGTGCAGCGGTGCGTCACAGCGCTCACACGTATGGGGTTCGTTGCTCATGTCGCAAGCCAGGCCACAGCTGTGGCACAGGCACAGATTGAGGTCGCGTGCCTCGGGCAGAGTGTTCATAGGATGTCCCACAGCTCACGCACATCGCGCCCGGCGATGCGGATCAACAGCAGGCTCAGCAGGGCCAGGGCAAACAGGCCCAGGCCTGGCACCACATCCAGCAGGCCGGCGAGTTTGAACACTGCCACCATGGCTCCCAGCAGGCAGACCTCGAGCATGCTCCAGGGTCGCAGGGTTTCCAGCCAGCGCATGCACAGCTTGAAGGCCGGCGAGCGCCGGGACGCCAGGGCAAAACTCAAGACCCAAATCAACAGCAACAGCTGGAACACTGGAGCAATGATGATGGAGATGGCGGCCACCAGGGCGACGAACGTAATCGGGCCATCACTCAGGGCCACCACCGAGTCCCAGAGCGTGGCGCTGTTCTTCAGGCCCTGCAGGCTGATGCTCATCACCGGATAGAAATTGGCGAACACCCACAGCACCGCGGCTGTCAGGGTCAGCGCCAGGCGCTGTTGCACCGACAGGCCGTTGTAGCGCTGCAGCACACCGCCACAGCGCTGGCACAGGGCGGTCTGGTGTTTGGCGAGCGTGACTTTTTCATACACGCCATCGCAGTGCTCACAGATGATCAGTGTGTCAGTCCTGGCCATGGTTAGCACTCAAGGGGAGGCAGAAGCTTCAGGGGCGTTAAATGAATATAGAAGTGCCTCGCCATAGAGCAAATATAAAGTTTGCTGAGGCTGGTACCTGGCCGAAACGAAAAACTGCGCGCCCTCGCCAGGAGGGCGTGCAGTCAATAGAGAAGGGGGAGTTATTCGCCGCGAATGTACTGTTCCAACTGCTGGATCAGCTCGGCCTGCTCGGCAATGGCTTCCTTGACCAGGTCGCCGATGGACAGCAACCCCAGCAACTGGCCACCTTCGACCACCGGCAAGTGGCGCAGGTGCTTGTCGGTCATGATGTTCATGCAGGTCTGCACGCTTTGGTGGGAGTCCACGGTGATCACCGGCGAGTTCATGATCTCACTGACCGGAGTGCCGACCGAGGATCGTCCCTTGAGCACCAACTTGCGCGCATAGTCCCGCTCACTGATTACCCCGACAATATTGCCGTCCTGGAGCACGGGTAGGGCGCCGACGTTTTTCGCCGCCATCACCATCAGCGCTTCCAGCACCATCTGATGGGAATTGATGGTATGGACCTGCTGGTTCTGCTGGGCCTTGAGCTTGAGCAGTTGCGCGACTGTCTTCATGGAGGAGCCTCTGCGAGGTGGAAATGGTTGGCAGGCGCCTTGCGCCCGGACACCCTTACAGAATCATAGACGCCAGCCTCTGGAGCAAGTAGGCAAAGCGGCATTTACCTGCTCTGTCTGCGTCATCGAGGCGCGGCATCAGGCCTGGCTGGTGAAAAGCAGCGACAAAAAAGCCGCTGACAACGTGTCAACGTCATCAGCGGCTGTGCAGAACAACTCAGCAGTAGCGGTCGATGACACACACTTCAGGTTCGGCCTGCAGCTGCTGCCACTCCTGGGTCAGTGTGGCCAGAACGCGACCGACAAAGTCTTTGTCGGCCGCGGCTTTCTTGCCGACATAACCCTGGCCGCGACGGTACATCTTCAGTCGGGCACGCAAGTCATGGTTGTTCTTCTCGAACTCGTCTTCATGGGCGTGGGGCGACAGGCAATCAATATGCACCTGGCCAGATTTGGCAATCCACAGGATATGGCTGTCGTGGCTGTCTTTATGCGCTGCGAACATACGAGCCAGTTCATCAATAGTCGGTTGATTGTTCAGATTCATGTTAAAGCCCCTTGACCAATGTTTGATCTGTCTAGTTGATTCGCTAATGCACTTCTCTACTTCGGTAAGTGGATATCTGGTACCGAAACCAGGGCGACAGTGGTTGTCTGCCGAATATCGGCAGGGCCTTGAGCAGGATGCATGTAGTCTTGCCGAGAAACTGCTACGCACTTGCGGCACAGCGGGGGAGAAACGACGATTGCCTGGAAGTTGCTACCGATACCACTCACTCGGCCACAAGCATCTTGAGGATTGATCGCCGGCGTTTCTCGTCCGTGTAGTGGACGCACATGCCAGGTCAGCTTCATCAATCTGCCTTGTGGGCAGTACACATCCGGGAACAGCTCGGCGGTCAGTCGAGCCTTTTCACAACACTTTTGCCTGTACTCCCGATCGGGGAGGTGTCTGCATCATGCAAGGGGAAAAACGCCTCGTCAACGGTTTTGTAGTGAAATATTTCATTCACTACAAAAATAATTTCGAGGCCTGCGAGGAGGGATTTAACCTTGTCCTACAATCCCTTGCGTCACTCATGCAAAGATCACGTGAAGCCGCAATGACGCGTAGAATCGAGGACCAATCATCTTCGAGGTTGTTGCGGTGGATTTACAGCAGGGCTTTGTCCTGACCCGGCATTGGCGCGACACCCCGACCGGCACCCACGTGGAGTTCTGGCTGGCGACCGATGCCGGGCCGCGCCAGGTGCGCCTGCCCGTGCAGACCTCAGTGGCGTTTATCCCCGAGCTGTACCGTGAACGCACCCAGCAACTGGTGCGCGGCGAACCGGGTGTGGAACTGCGGCCTCTGGGGTTGCAGGACTTCCAGCACCGCCCGGTGTTCGGCCTGTACTGCCCGCAACATCGCCAGTTGATGCACCTGGAGTCGGTGCTGCGCCGGGCCGGGGTCGAAGTCTTCGAAGCGGATATCCGGCCGCCGGAGCGTTACCTGATGGAGCGTTTCATCACCGCCCCCGTGTCGTTCAGCGGCGCGGCCGGCGAGGGCGACCTGTTGCTCGAAACCCACCTCAAACCGGCGCCGGATTACCGTCCGCGACTGAAGTTGGTGTCACTGGACATCGAGACCACCGAGCAAGCCGAGTTGTACTCGATTGCCCTTGAAGGTTGCGGGCAGCGCCAGGTCTACATGCTCGGCGCCCCCAACGGCGATCCTGGCACCCTCGACTTCGACCTGGAGTACTGCGACTCGCGGGCCACGCTGTTGAAGAAACTCAACCAGTGGTTCGCCCAGCACGATCCTGACGCGATCATCGGCTGGAACCTGGTGCAGTTCGACCTGCGGGTGCTGCACGAGCATGCCCGGCGCCTGGCGGTGCCCTTGCGCCTGGGGCGTGGCGGCGAGGAGATGCAGTGGCGTGAACACGGCTCGGGCAACAATCACTATTTTGCCGCGGCGGCGGGTCGGTTGATCATCGACGGCATCGAGTCGCTGCGTTCGGCGACCTGGAGTTTCCCCTCGTTCAGCCTGGAGAACGTCGCGCAGACCCTGCTCGGTGAAGGCAAGTCCATCGACAACCCCTACCAGCGCATGGACGAAATCAACCGCATGTTCGCCGAGGACAAGCCGGCCTTGGCACGCTACAACCTCAAGGACTGCGAGCTGGTGACGCGCATCTTCGACAAGACCGAACTGCTGACCTTCCTGCTGGAGCGCGCCAGTGTCACCGGGCTGCCCGCCGACCGCAGTGGCGGCTCGGTGGCGGCCTTCACCCACCTGTACATGCCACTGATGCATCGCCAGGGCTTTGTGGCGCCGAACCAGGGCGAGCGCCCACCCCAGGCCAGCCCCGGCGGATTTGTCATGGATTCGCAGCCGGGCCTGTACGAGTCGGTGCTGGTGCTTGACTACAAGAGCCTGTACCCCTCGATCATCCGCACCTTCCTGATCGACCCCGTGGGCCTGATCGAGGGCCTGCGCCATCCCGACGACAGTGAGTCGGTGCCGGGCTTTCGGGGGGCGCGTTTCTCGCGGACCCGGCATTGCCTGCCGGCCATCGTCGCTCGCGTTTCCGAAGGCCGGGAAGTGGCCAAGCGCGAACACAACGCGCCGCTGTCCCAGGCGCTGAAGATCATCATGAACGCCTTCTACGGCGTGCTGGGCTCCAGCGGCTGCCGTTTCTTCGACACCCGCCTGGCCTCCTCGATCACCCTGCGTGGGCACGAGATCATGCAGCGCACCCGGCAACTGATCGAAGCCCAGGGCCATACGGTGATCTATGGCGACACCGACTCCACATTCGTCTGGCTGCGCCGGGCCCACGGCCAGGAAGAAGCGGCGCAGATCGGTCATGCCCTGGTGGCCCTCGTCAACCAGTGGTGGCGCGAACACTTGCTGACTGAGTTCGGCTTGCACAGTGTGCTGGAGTTGCAATACGAAACCCATTTCCGACGCTTCCTGATGCCAACCATCCGAGGGGCCGAGGAGGGCAGCAAGAAGCGCTACGCCGGGTTGGTGATGCATGCCGACGGCAGCGAGCAAATGGTCTACAAAGGCCTGGAGACGGTACGCACCGACTGGTCGCCGCTGGCCCGACAGTTCCAGCAGGAACTCTACTCACGCATTTTCCACCGCCGGCCCTATCAGGACTACGTGCGCGAGTTCGTCCGCGCCACCGTCGCTGGCGAGCAGGATCAATTGCTGATCTACCGCAAGCGCCTGCGTCGGCCCCTGGACGACTACGAGCGCAACGTGCCGCCCCATGTGCGGGCGGCGCGCATCGCCGACGAGTACAACGCTCAGCAAGGTCGACCACGCCAGTACCAGCGCGGTGGCTGGATCAGCTACCTGATCACCGTCGCCGGTCCCGAACCCCTGGAAACCCGCAGCGCGCCGATCGACTACGAGCATTACGTCAGCCGCCAACTGCAGCCGGTGGCGGATGCGATCCTGCCGTTTGTCGATGACGACTTCAGCACCCTGATTGGCGGACAGTTGGGCTTGTTCTAGGCAAATCTGCGGGCGTAAAAAAGCGCCCCTAGGGGCGCCTGAATCACCGTGACCGAGGGAGCCCGGTGAGTCCGTTCATGTGGCAACAGCGCTGGTACGCCGCTCCCTGAACGGTGTTGCACGCCGCGCCCCCGACGGGCGCGGCAAACTTACTTGCCGAGTTTTACCCGGGTCCAGCCGCGGGTCATGATCCGTTGCGTGGCGATGGGCATGTCCGGCACGGCATACAGGGTCGCCATCACCGCTTGCGAGGGATACGAACCCGGGTCGTTGCGAATCGCCTCGTCCACCAGTGGGGTCGCGGCCGCGTTGGCGTTGCTGTAGCCGACGCTGTTGGTGATCTCGGCCATGATCTCCGGGCGCATCAGGAAGTTCATGAACAGGTAGGCATTGTCGACGTTGGCCGCATCCCGGGGGATGGCGACCATGTCATAGAAACTGCCGGCGCCTTCCTTGGGAATGCTGTAGTCGACCTTGACATTGCCCCCGGCTTCCTCGGCGCGAGCCTTGGCTTGCAGCACGTCGCCGGAGTAACCGACCGCCACGCAGATATTGCCGTTGGCCAGGTCAGAGATGTACTTGGACGAATGGAAGTACGCCACCGACGGGCGAATCTTCATGAACAGCGCTTCGGCCTCACTGATCTGCTGCTTGTCCTGGGTGTTCACCGGGTAGCCCAGGTAGTGCAGGGCGGCGGGGAGCATTTCCGTGGGCGAATCGAGAAAGCTGATGCCGCAGGCCTTGAGCTTGGCCGCGTTCTCGGGCTTGAACAACAGGTCCCAGGAATTCACCGGTGCGTCGGCGCCGAGGACTTCGCGCACCTTGTCCGGGTTGAAGCCGATGCCGATCGATCCCCACATGTAGGGGAAGGCGTGGCCATTGTCCGGGTCGCTGGCCGAGGCGTTCTTGAGCAGCACCGGGTTGGGGTTTTTCCAGTTCGACAGTTTTGACTTGTCCAGCGCCTGGTACACCCCGGCCTTGATCTGCTTGGCCAGGAAGCTGTTGGACGGCACCACGATGTCGTACCCGGATTTACCGGCCAGCAGGCGTGCCTCAAGGGTTTCGTTGCTGTCGAAGACGTCGTAGGTCACGCGGATGCCCGTCTCGTCCTCGAACTTCTTGACGGTGTCCGGGGCGATATAGTCGGACCAGTTGTAGACGCGCAGAACCTTGTCATTGGCCTGGGCGCCCGTGGCGATCGCGCCCAATAAGGACAGTGTCAGCAGAGTCCTGCCAAACATATTCATCGGTACAACTCCATTTTCTTCTTATACGAATGACGTAAAGCGTGGGTAAAACCGCTGGCGAGCAAGCGTGCTCACTCGCCAGCGGGCATCAGGCCGTAGCGCCGGCCATCGGCTTGGCGGCGGGCTGCCAGGATTCACTGGCGGTCTGGTCCATGGCGTCCTGGATCGCTCGTTTGCGATTGGCTTCAGCCTTGCGGCTGAAGTACCAGACCAGGAAGGTCACCAGCGACACCGCCAACAGAATCAGGCTGGCCACCGCATTGATCTCGGGTTTGACCCCCAGGCGCACCGCCGAGAACACTTCCATCGGCAGGGTCGTCGACCCCGGGCCCGAGACGAAGCTGGCCAGTACCAGGTCATCCAGCGACAAGGCGAACGACATCATGCCGCCGGCCGCCAGCGAGGGCGCGATCATCGGGATGGTGATCAGGAAGAACACCTTCAACGGCCGCGCCCCCAGGTCCATTGCCGCTTCTTCGATCGACAGGTCCAGTTCGCGCAAGCGGGCGGAGACTACCACTGCCACATAAGCGGCACAAAATGTGGTGTGGGCGATCCAGATAGTGACGATGCCACGTTCCATCGGCCAGCCGATCATCTGTGCCATGGCCACGAACAGCAGCAGCAACGACAGACCGGTGATCACTTCCGGCATCACCAGCGGCGCGGTGACCAGGCCGCCAAACAGGGTGCGACCCTTGAAGCGGGTGACCCGGGTCAGCACGAACGCCGCCAGTGTTCCCAGCGCTACCGCGGCAATCGCGGTGTAGCAGGCGATTTCCAGGGAGCGCAGCACCGAGCCCATCAGTTGGCTGTTGTCCAGCAGGCCGACGTACCACTTCACGGACCAGCCGCCCCAGACCGTCACCAGCTTGGAGGCGTTGAACGAGTAAATCACCAGAATCAGCATGGGCAGGTAGATGAACAACAGGCCCAGTACCAGCATCAATCGGGAAAATCCGAAACGCTTCATGCCCGTCCCTCCATCTCTTTGGCCTGGCTGCGGTTGAACAGAATGATCGGCACGATCAGGATCGCCAGCATCACCACCGCCAGGGCGGATGCCACCGGCCAGTCACGGTTGTTGAAGAACTCTTGCCACAGCACGCGACCGATCATCAGGGTTTCCGGGCCGCCGAGCAGTTCCGGAATCACGAACTCGCCCACCACTGGAATGAACACCAGCATGCAGCCGGCGATGATGCCGTTTTTGGCCAGCGGTACGGTGATTTTCCAGAAACTGTTGAAGGTGCTCGAACCCAGGTCGGACGCCGCTTCCAGCAGGCTCTGGTCATGCTTGACCAGGTTGGCGTACAGCGGCAGCACCATGAACGGCAGGTAGGCGTAGACCACGCCGATGTACACCGCGGTGTTGGTGTTGAGGATCTCGATCGGGTGCGAGGTCAGGCCGGTCCACATCAGGAAGCCATTGAGCAGGCCGTTGTTGCTGAGAATGCCCATCCACGCATAGACGCGAATCAGGATTGCCGTCCAGGTCGGCATCATGATCAGCAACAACAGGACGTTCTGCGCTTCCTTGTTGGCCTTGGAAATCGCGTAGGCCATCGGGAAGCCCAGCACCAGGCACATCAGGGTGCTGAGCAAGGCGACTTTCAACGAGCCCAGGTACGCCGAGAGATACAGCTCATCGGCGGCGAGCATCGTGTAGTTGCCCAGGTTGAGCATCAGTTCGAACTTCTGCTCGGCGAAGCTGTAGATCTCCGAGTACGGCGGAATGGCCAGTGCGGCTTCGGAAAAACTGATCTTCATCACCAGGAAGAACGGCAGCATGAAGAACAGGAACAGCCACAGGAACGGCAGGCCGATCACGACTTTGCGCCCACTGGGCAGAAACCGCTGGAACTGCTGAGTGAGTGTGTTCATGCGCGCAGTACCACGCCGCTGTCGTCTTCCCACCAGACGTAGACCTGATCGTCCCAGGTCGGTCGGGCGCCGCGGCGCTCGGCGTTGGCCATGAACGACTGGACGACCTTGCCGCCCGGCAGCTCGACATAGAACACCGAGTGCCCGCCGAGGTAGGCAATGTCCTGCACCTTGCCCCGGGACCAGTTGTAGCGGCCCTCGGGCTTATCGGTGCTGACCAGCATTTTTTCCGGGCGAATGGCGTAGGTGATCGACTTGTCCTGCACCGAAGTGCTGACGCCATGGCCGACGTAGATCGGCTGCTCCAGGTCCGGGCAGTGAATGATCGCGTGGCCTTCCAGGTCTTCCACCACGGTGCCGTCGAAGGCGTTCACGTTGCCGATGAACTCGCAGACCATGCGGCTCACCGGGGCTTCATAGATGTCCACCGGGCTGCCGATCTGGGCGATCCAGCCCAGGTGCATGATGGCGATGCGTTCGGCCATGGTCATGGCCTCTTCCTGATCGTGCGTCACCATCACGCAGGTCACGCCGACGCGCTCGATGATTTCCACCAGTTCCAGCTGCATCTGCGAGCGCAGTTTCTTATCCAGCGCGCCCATCGGCTCATCGAGCAGCAACAGCTTGGGCCGCTTGGCCAGGGAGCGGGCCAGGGCGACTCGCTGGCGCTGGCCACCGGACAGTTGGTGCGGCTTGCGCTTGGCGTATTGAGTCATGTGCACCAGGCGCAGCATCTCCGCGACACGGGCGTCGATCTCGCTGGTGGGCAAACGGTCCTGCTTGAGGCCAAAGGCGATGTTCTGCGCCACCGTCATGTGCGGGAACAGGGCATAGGACTGGAACATCATGTTGATCGGCCGCTC
>Ga0067045_1004201_pt1 | contig 12280 bp, 10 predicted proteins | sample TerdegcTABiofilm_FD_59184 | JGI IMG/M metagenome (GOLD analysis project Ga0067045, IMG submission 59184) | Combined Assembly of (Gp0054472, Gp0054536) Wastewater bioreactor microbial communities from Singapore -Terephthalate degrading...
TTGAATATATTCCCCCATTGAGGGGGGATTCAGGGGGGTGTGCCTTTCTCATTTTTATGATATCTATTTACATTCCTAAATTTTCAGGATAAATATTTAATTAAAATGAACCCAACTGAAATCATATGAATAGCGTAAATATTAGCATGAATGATAAAATAAACGATCAACAGTTAACCATTAAAAAGGGAAATAGCAATAATTCCGGAGATTTTGCTAAACTGATTGTTATTTCAGCTCCGCTTTTTTTCCCAGCTTTATTGGGTCCCCATCTTGATAATTTTATAGAAAATGTTTATAAAAAGCCTGGCAATTTATTCAACCACGAACATGCCTGGTTTGCAGAAATTCAGGGTAAACCCACTGGGATGCTTCTCGGTTATAGCGGAGATGTAAAAAGAAAAGAAGGACTTTTAACCGGTTTATTNTTTTTCAAGTATTTTATAAAATATGGATTTNCCCAAAAGATTATTTTTCTTTTNAAAACACAGNATTTTTTCCCAAAAGTTGAAAATGACGATTTCTATATCAGCAATTTAGCCGTATTTCCTGAATATCAGAATCGAGGTATCGGAGTCCATCTCCTTCAATTTGCTGAGTCTGAAGCTTTAAGTAATAGGTGCGTAAGCATGGTTTTGGATGTTGAGGCTGAAAATCAAAGAGCCATTAAATTTTACCAGAAAAATGGATATATCATGAAAAGTACCAGTTCCTCTCTTCAATTAGGAAAAAGTCAATTTCAATTTATTCGGATGAAAAAATATATGATAAGATAATTCACTTACCCTCAGCCAAACTTTGAATTCCTTCGCCGGTTAATCGATAAAACGTCCACTCGTTGAGAGGTTCAGCACCTAAAGATTGGTAAAATTGAATAGCTGATTTATTCCAGTCAAGAACGCTCCATTCCATTCTTCCACAGCCCCGTTCTCGAGCCAATTGAGCGATAAAACGGAAAAAACTTTTTCCTAACCCCTGATGTCGGTATTCCTTTTTCACATAGACATCTTCAATGTAAATCCCGGGCTTCCCTAAAAAGGTTGAAAAATTATGAAAGAATAAAGAAAACCCTACCACAGTGTTATTTATTTCACCAATAATCACTTCGGCAACCTTCTTTTGAAACACCCACTCATCAAGTAATTTTTCATCGGCAACCACCATATGAAGTAAATTTTCATAACTGGCAAGCTCCCTGATGAGTTCAAGGATAACGGGAATATCATTGGGGTTGGCAAACCGAATAGAAAATTGATCTCGTATTGCTTTAGTGGTCATAGTAAACCTCCTCTTACATCCCATTCTTTCTAAGTAAATAACCAGTTTATTTCAACCATATTATTATTATTCAATTTTGTAGATTGTGGTGATTTCTCATTCTCTTCTAAGAAGACCTCCCATAGCAGTATCTATCAATATAATTTTACAAAAATAAAATCTTTCGGTAGGAGGGGAGCCAAGTATGTCATTTATAATTATTTTCAATTATTTGAAGGTCGGGGGGTTGAATCTCTTTCATTGAAGGGAAATACCGGTCAGCCCGAGAAACTGCTTTAGGATCTGGTGGATTTTTTACATAGAAGGCCAACATACCCGCCTTTTTGGCTGCAATGATACCCTTAACACCATCTTCGATAACCAGAGCATTTTCAGGCTTGCATCCTAATCGGCGAGCAGCTTCCAAAAAAACATCTGGTTCAGGTTTACCATGCTCAACTTCTTCTGCAGAAACATATTGAATAAAAATATTCTCCCATCCCTTAGCTTTTATGGTTTTTTCGATAGCTTCTCTTGGAGAACCAGAAGCGATCGACATCTTATAACGACCATTGACTTTTTGGAGAAATTCCAAAACACCCGGCATCAGCTTGATATTTCCATCATAGCCTTGGAGTAGAAATTCCCTTAACATGGTTGCACACTCTTCAACGGTATACTTGGATATTCCGAATAAAGAATGAGCATCACGAGATACATCTAAAATTGTCATTCCGAGATATTTCAACAAATCTTTACGATGAAAATCTTGGCCAAGAATCTTATATAGTTTAGAATAAGCTTCTGCCCAAATTGGTTCAGATTCGACCAGAGTATCATCGAGATCAAAAATGATACATTGAATTTCAGCCATTTATAAAAATCACTTCCCGAATTTTTTAGTATAGACGATCTATGAATTACGTTTTTATTGTGCTTGCAAATGAATAAAATGAAATAAAATTATACCACTTTCTCTTACTTTTTTAACTTCGGGAGAAATTCTCAAGATGAACATTTATCTATCTCATTGACGCTCACTAAATCTCTCAAAATATGATAGTATAAGTCGTTATTAAAGTCAGTTCTATAACCTATGGAGTTAAGTATGCAGATAAAAAAAGCTACTTTGAAAACCTTCCTTTTTATCCTACTTTTTTTTCTTATCAGTCGAGGAGGAATATATATTACTACTTATTTTGGGTATAATCTCTTTTCTCATTATGATACCCCTCCCCAATATTTCTCTGAATTAGGAAATTCTAAAATGGTTCTTCCCATTTTTATCAAAGATTCCTATAAACCTGTTTTGAATGACTATATTAAATTCGATAGCCCCTTTTATCTTCGTGTTGCAGAAAGAGGGTATGACCAATACCGCATGGATGGGGAGCACCCTCCAACCGACTGGCCTTTTTTCCCGCTTTATCCTTTAATAATAAGAGGTATTCACATAGTTTTTAATTTAAATCTTCCTCTTATTGGCTTTCTGCTTTCTAACATCTTTTTTCTCAGTTCTTTGTATGTCATTTTTCTCATAACTAAAGAAGTAACCGGAGAAAAAAAAGTTTCAGAGAAAATCATTCTATATCTTCTCCTCTTTCCAACATCAATTTTTTTCTCTTTAGTCTATACTGAAAGCCTTTTTCTTTTTTTATCTTCCTTAGTATTCTTATTTCTTTTTCAAAAACAATACCATTGGTCTTTCCTTTGTGCCGCCTTATGCGCCATCACTCGAGTCCCGGGTATCGTTCTCATAGGAATCGTATTTTTTGTTCTTTTAAAAGAATCCAACTTCCGACCAATAAAAATCCCTTTTCGTTATTGGGTATACGCTCTTCTATCTCTTCTTCCTCTTTTATCCTTTCTTTTTTTCATGTATTACTTGACGGGTGACTTTCTTGCTCCTTTTCACGAAAATGCTTTGAACTGGCAGAGAACTCTTTCTTATCCATGGCAAGCTTATTTAAACTTCTTTAAAACCAAATATTTTATTGCTCTTGGTGGTTGGGATCTGACTCTAGCTAGTTTCTTTTTTGCTCATTTTTTCCTTTTTTTGGTTGTTTATTGCTTTTTCTCCTTGAAAAAGTATCCAGAACTTTTTCTATATGGCATTCTGCTTACTCTCATATCCTTTTGCAGCATGAATACGAATTTTACTAGTTTTCTTCGCTACCAAAGTGTAGTTTTCCCACTATTCCTTTGTATGGGTATTTTGGGAAGTAAATATTCCTGGATCGATTTTTTAATTATTCTTTTCTTTTTAATATTTCAGGTTATCTATTCCATTGGCTTTATTAACAATTATTTTTTTGTAGTATAACTAGTTTTTACCACTTTTGCTCACTTTCATTTCTAATATAAGAGGTTACTTTAAAAGCAATTTTAGCTTTAGAAAATAATCTTTTTTGTAAATTTTTTTTGCTCCGTCATTGCGAGTAGCGTCTTATGCAACGTGGCAATCTCATCTACCTAATAAGTCATTCTGAAGAGTTCGGTGTTTATGTCGGACGACATGAGAATTTCATCCTTTAAAGTATTTATAAAGAATAAAAAACATAAAAAGATGAGATCCTCACGCCCTCAAAAAGCGAGGGCTCAGGATGACTGATAATGGTACGCCCCCTTACCACCCTCAACGGGGGAATTATTTGATGGTATTTTCAGGATAAAGAGCTAAAGTGAATGGATGAATAGGAAGTAAATTTTCATCCTCAATTTTCTTAGTCATTATTTATTCATTAATTTTTGTTGACGCTCATGAAGTAAATTCTCAATAGTATCGATATCCTCTTGAGGAAGCGTCCAATCGCCTGCTAAAACTGTTTCAGCTATTTGGTCCGGATGTCGAACTCCTACAATAGCTGATGTTACTTCAGGACGCCTCAAAACCCAAGCAATTGCTAACTGTGCAAGTGTTTTATTATGCTTTTTAGCTATCGGAACAAGCTGATTAATGAATTCAAGGTTATAACGAATTAATGGCTCATTAAATTCGGGATCATTTCTTCGGTGATCATCAACTGGAAAGCTTGCTATTCTCTCACGAGTGATTTTCCCAGTCAGCAATCCTTTTTGCATTGGGCTATAAACAACAACGCCAATTGAATTCTGATTACAATAGGGGAGAATATCCTTTTCTACATCTCTTTTCAACATACTATAAGGGGGTTGTAATGAAGCAATTGGATAGATTGATTGGGCTCGGTTCATTTGGGACACATTAAAATTCGATACCCCAATATACCTCACTTTCCCTTCTTTTACCAATTGGGCCATTGCTTCCCATCCTTCCTCGATATCTTCATCGGGAATTGGCCAGTGAATTTGATAAAGATCAATGGTGTCGACATCTAACCTCCTCAAACTTGCTTCAACCTCAGCTTTAATGCTCTCTCTTTTCAGCCGATTGGAAATATTTTTCTTATCATCCCATACCAAACCACATTTTGTTGCTATGATTGGTTTTTTGGAAAAACCCTTAATCGCTTTTCCAACTATTTCTTCTGAATGTCCAAGGCCATAAATTGCAGCAGTATCAATCCAATTTATCCCAAGATCCAAAGCTTTTTTTATGGCTTCTATAGACTCTGAATCATCTTGGGGACCCCAGGCATATCTCCATCCTCCACCACCGATTGCCCAAGACCCAAATCCAATTACTGTTAACTCGAGATTGGTTTTCCCCAAACGACGAGTTCTCATCATGACATCCCTCCTGATGACATTTGATTTAAGGTTATTTCTTGACCAGTTAATTGATTTTCACGAAATGTTTTCTTAACTCCGTTTAGGTTTCTAAAACCAAGACGAATCTCAGCTGCTTTTAATATTGACTCCAACAATTCAACATATGACATTCCAGCTAATTTTGCCATTTTAGCTAAATGCCCGTCCCAACACCAACCTGGGTTAGGATTCACCTCTAACAGTCGTGGATTTCCTAAATCATCCAATCGCCAATCAAAACGAACATAATCTCGACATTCCAATCTCTCAAAAAGTTTTAACGAACTTCCTATAATTATTTTCTCAGTTTCTTCGGGAATTTTAGCTTTTATTGATTTTATTCTCCAATATGGAGAATCAGGGAGCCACTTTGCTTCGTACCCACAGATCTTTGGCAATCCTGCTGGCAGTTCTGAATAATCTTCTTCTAATAAAGGAAGTACCAGATATGATTCAGGAAAATTTCCAATAATCCCAAGACTTAGGTCTGAACCGGTTATGAATTCTTCAACTAAAATTGGTTTATCATATCCAAATTGGCTTCGAATATCCGATATAGCATTCATCAATTCTTCAATTTTATAAGCAACGCTTTTTTGAGTAATCCCAAAACTTGCATCACCAAAATTTGGCTTTACAATAACCGGAAAATTGATCATCAGATCAAATATGGTATCCTCTGGTTTAATAAAAAATGCTTTCGGAACTGGAATGTTCATCTCTCGCGCCATTCCTCTAACTAATGATTTATCATAGCAATATGCTAAACATTGAGGTCCAGACCCAGTATAAGGAATCCCTATCATTTCTAAGAAAGAGGGGATATGCAACTCCTTACGAGGATCATTATTAAAACCCTCATCACACAAGTTAAAAACCAAGTCAATTTTCCCTCGAAGGGAAATGAGATCATTTATCAGTTTTTGATGATTATCGAGATAAATAAAATTATATTCTCTTAATTCAAGTAAAGCTGATTTCAGTTGGTCTATGGTATAAAAGTCGTCATCATCAAAAACTGAAGATGGTTTTAAAATGTCAGGTTTCCCAGGGTCACCGAACACTACTGCAACTCGACGAATACTTGGTGGCAATTTTTTCTTAACTGGGGTCCAGGGTTTTTTCACTCGAGAACTGACGATAATTCTTTGTTTCATCATACCTAAATCTTGATTTCTTTGAGAACAAGTTGACATTTTTTCATGAAAAACAATATCATTATAACCAGCATTTTTTAGAAGTTGGCCGAGTTCATCTTCAGTATAAAGTCTTTCTCCATAAAATTGGTCAACTAAAACTCCTCGATCTACATGGTTGACTATTTCTCGAGAAATAAGCCGATGACCATCAGCTGAAAGGGATCGTTCTCGACAAACAAAATACTTCTTGTCAATCCATTCCCAGGAACGGGGCTCATAATGGGTTGCTAAAAATTCACCATCTGCGACATCAATTAACAATCGTCCCCATGGCTTTAAAACCCGGAAAATTTCCTTTAATACTTTCATATCATCTTGAACAGTTTCAAAATAACCAAAGCTATTTCCCAATATGAGAACCACGTCAAAAAAATCACTTGAATAGGGAAGTTTCCGTGCATCCCCTTCTCGAAATTGGATGGTTAGTCCTTCTTTTTTGGTCTGCATTTTGGCCTTTTGTATCAAGTAATGGGAACGGTCTAATGCATAAACATTTTTCATGTTTCGTCTTGCTAACTCTAAAGAATGCCTTCCCTGACCACAGCAAAGATCCAATATTTTGTCATCAGGAGATAGCGAAACGACTTCAGTAAATAAATCAACCTCTTTACGAGTTATTTCTTTATCTTCAACAACATCTGCATCGGTTTTTAAATAAATTGAATTAAATATTCTTCGCCACCAATCAGGGAAAACATGTTCTTCTAAGTTAATAACCGGTCCTAAAGATTTTTGCATTTTACTCCCACCTTTTTTCCGGATTAAAGGGGGAGTCCCTTTTGATGACTCTTCTTTCATATCCATTAAGCCTCCTGAGAGATTTTAAATATTCATTCAATTTTTCATAAAAACTATGTCTTATAATCCAAAAGAAATAAGAATGATTCAATCATAACCACTTCTTTTTTTTAAAGAAAAAGAGCATAATCAGTGCTATTCCTCCCATGGCGAACAAAGTGATTGGGTATCCCCAATTCCAATGCAGTTCAGGCATAAAATGAAAATTCATACCATATATTCCTGCAATAAAAGAAAGGGGCATGAAAAGGGTAGCAATCATGGTTAAAACTTTCATCACTTCGTTTAGACGATTATTGACACTCGAGAGATAAATATCGATCATACTGGAAATTAATTCTCGATCAGTTTCAATCGTATCGATCAGTTGAGTAATATGATCATAGATGTCCCGTAAATAAACAACAGTCGTTTTTTCAATAAAAGGAAACTCTCGTCTTTCTAAAGAACCGATCACTTCACGCATAGGCCAGATAGAGATTCGAAAATTTATCATATTCCTCTTTAAAAAATGAATATTGGATAAAATTTTTGAGGAAGGATGGTCAACCAATTCATCTTCTAATTCTTCTAATTGATCCCCAATTTGTTCAATTATAAGGAAATAACGATCGACAATTGCATCAAGAAGAGCATAAACTAAATAATCCGCCCCCGCTTTTCTCAATCGACCCTTACCAAGACGAATGCGATTTCTTATTTCTTCAAAAACATCTCCTTCTTTTTCTTCCTGAAAGGAAATAACAAATTTATCTCCCAGAATAAGGCTAACTTGTTCAGAAATGATTTCATCTGACTGGTTTTGGGTATAAATCATTTTTACTACTATATAGAGATAATTTTCATAATCCTCTACTTTTGGACGTTGGCTGGTATCAAGAATGTCTTCCAAAACGAGATGATGGATTCCAAATATCGATCCAATCTTGGATAAAATATTTTCCTGACAGATACCATCTACATTAATCCAAGTTATTGACTGACTATCTCTAAAATTGATTACATCGTCTATTAAATTAGTTTTCATCTCTTGATATTGATTTTCGCTATATTTAAAAATATGAAATAACTTTCTATGATCATTACTTTTAATAACATGATTTTCTACTTTATTTTGAAAGAAACATTCCAATCCATCCAGATCACTATTAGTATGGTTCATAGATAATACTCCAGAAGAATATAAAATTTTATGAATCATATTACCACTTTCTTGAATATTTGCTATCGGATTTTTTGAAAGTAATTCAGTCTAAGACTTCATTTTTTATAACCAATATAATAATGAAAAAGGTCTTTCTTAATACTGTTAATATGAGGGAAATTACTCAATTTACTCCCCATTAAGGGGGGATTCATTTGATGGTATTTTCAGGATAGAAGGGTGCTTTAATAATTTTCTCAAAAAAGCTTAATATATCTTTTGGGGTGAAATCATAATAAAACAAATAAGTCAATTTTCGGAATATGTTTTCGTACGACCCATCCAATCAAGATGGCTTATTTCGCCAAAACAATCTTTAAAAATTTTATAATAAAGATATTCTTCCTGAGACTGCAATTTCCATCCATTGGGGAGAACACGCTCTTTTTCAAATTCTGATGTTGAAATTTTCTCTTTCGCATAGGAAGCTAATATCTCATTGACTCCCGCTCCCTCCCAAAATTTGGCTTTCTTTCTATGAAGCACATGATTTGGGAGTTCATTTTCCAACGCGCATCGCAAAATCCACTTCTCTTCTTGATTTTTTATCTTATACCGAGGAGGAATACCTAAAGCAAAACGGACAACATTGGGGTGAAGAAAGGGTATATAAGCTATAATACCAAAAGCCGAAGCACAACGATCTACTCTCTGCAAAGCTGTATTATGAAGACGGAGCATGATATCCCTTAATTCAACGGGCAACTTTTCAAGGGGAATTGATTTTAAATACTCATATCCGGCAAACAATTCATCACCGCCTTCTCCAGAAAAAACTGCTGAAACATAATCAGCCGCTAACCGGGAAACTAAATAATGAGTTACACTCGATCGAACTAATAACGGATCAAAGGATTCCAAATGATAGATTACCTCTGGTAATATCGCTATTAAATCTTGTTGGGTAACAACCACTTCGTGATGAATAGAACCAATATATTCAGCAACCTCACGAGCATAAAAAAGATCAGGAGCTGAATTTACCCCTACAGCAAAAGTATGAAGCGTTTTTATATGATGTCTGGCGATAGCTGATATGGCGCTAGAATCCAGACCTCCCGATAACAAAGACCCAATTTCCTGAGTAGATAAGCAATTTTGAACCGCTTCAGATAATAACATATAAAGTGTATGAGCTATTTGGTTAGGATTGTCTTTCAATGCTGATTGTTGCGGTAATCTTATCTGGTACTCCATCTCTTTTCCATTAAAGACATATCCAGGTAATAGCTCGTTGATTTTTGGGACTATTTTTAATAAAGGTTTTACTTCTGAGGAAAATATTAAAACTTCATTATCTTTCCAGCCATAATAGAGTGGCACAATTCCAAGAAAATCACGAGAAAGCACAATATTCTCTTTGCTCAGAATTATTTTCACTAAACGACCATCACCACCATGATCTTCATAAACTATTTTATTTTCCTCCAAACGGATGGGAGGTGCTTGGGCATCACTCCATATCATTCCAAGAGAACAATAATCATTATGGAAAAGAACTTTCCCTGATTTTCCGCGATAAGAAATATTTGGTAAAAGCTCTTCAATGAGGGAGATTTGATTCCCTTGATAAATTCCAACAATACCTGCCAAATTTTCCTCCCTTCTCAAAACTCTTATTCTTCAGATTGATCTGATCCTTCTTCAGTTCCTTGTTGCTCACCAGTCGATTTTGTCCCCTCATCAGAAAATACTTTCATCCGCTCTTCAAGAGACATCCCTAAAGAATTATAAAATTTAGATTTTGCAACATTATAATCAAATACTGATTGTAAATAAGCATTTTCCGCTTGATATGCTTCATTACGGGCATCAATAAGTTCAATGCTGGTAATAACTCCTGCATCATATCGTGCTTCTGCTATTTTAAGGTATTCATTAGCCCTGGTTAAACTTTTCTCCTGGAGTGGAACAGCTCTTTCTGCGGATTTTAACGCTTCATAGTTTTGCTTCAGCTCAACTTGAATGTTGTTTTTAATGTTTTCAAGATTAACCAAAGCAATCTGCAATCCAATTTGAGATAACTGCTGATTAATAATCGGCGTGTAATCATTGGTATTCACTTGAACCTCTTTGGTTTTTAAAATTACCTCGTCTTCGGCTTTTTTGATTTCGAGGCGGTTTTTCAAAGCATAATCAACGCTTTCCTTCAAATCAATATTTGATGGGTTAAAAACCAATTCGCTTGCCAATTCTACAGGGTTATTTAAATCTTTTCCTAAAAGCTGGTTAAACTTCATTTTAGCTATTTGTAAGTTATTTTCCACATTCAAGCGATCGGATTGGGCTTTTGATAATTCATATTCGGCCGAAATCACATCAATTTGAGCAACCATTCCTAATGAATATTTTGCTTTAACATTATCCAATTGTTTTTGAGAACGATTAATATTTTCTTGAGCCAAAATTAATGATCGTTGGAGTTTAAGAATATTATAATAAGCTTCTTCTACGATTTGGATTTGATTGGAACGAGTAATTTCATAATTTCGTTGTGCAACTAAAAGTGCGGTTTGATTAGAAAGCTCACTTAATACAGAAGGTGCTAAAAGTAAATCCGCTTTGGTTTTTTTGTAATTTAATTCACTTTGCTGTAATTCATATTGAGCTTTTTTCATTTCATTTCCGTTTTCTAATGCAATTTTGACTGCTTCAGAAAGGGGAAGTGGAGGATTATTTATTTCTTCGGCAAATACTCCGAAATTAAGCAGAAAGAACAGCCCTAAAAAAAGAATACTTCCTAAACAAATAGAGTTAATTTGCTTTCTTTGTTGATAATGACTAAACATTTTTTTCACACCTCCTAAAAGTAAATAAATACTAAGTTATTCTATCCTGAAAATACAGGTATGTTTTTATAGGAATCTCATTTATAGAAACCAACGGGAATCTTATTCTGAATTCTCACCCTCATCCTGACCTTCTCCCATCAAGGGAGAAGGAACGAGTTCTTTTTTCCTCGCCTCTCTGTAGAAGAAGCAATATTTTTTCCCTCTCCCCTGGTTGGAGAGGCGTGTGAGGGGGAAGACATTTTCATCCTCAACTGGTGCCATGAAAGTGGCATAAGGGTTTCTTCTTAAAAAGATAGGGAAACCTATTCTTATTTAATTTCTTGGAGATAAATGACTTTCTTCAAGTTCCTGTTTTTCTTTTTGTTTTGCATAATCCTGAAGAATATCTTCGGCTCGAACCGGATTCTCTACTTTTTCATCTCCTACTAATTGACCATCGCGAAAATGGATAATTCTTTTAGTGTGAAGTGATATATCGTGTTCATGGGTAACTAAAATAATGGTTTTCCCCTCATCATTAAGGGTTTGAAAAATTTGCATGATCTCTTCGCCTGAGTGTGTGTCAAGATTTCCGGTTGGTTCATCGGCAAGTATAATAGAGGGATTATTAACCAAAGCGCGAGCAATAGCAACCCGCTGGGTTTGTCCACCAGAGAGTTGGTTAGGTCGATGGTGGATTCGATCTTCTAAACCCACTTTTTTTAATAATTTTTTAACTATTTCATATCGTTCAGCTCTCGAAACGCCAGCATAAATTAATGGTAATTCCACATTTTGGAAAGCATCTAATTTTGGAAGTAAATTAAAGTTTTGAAATACAAAACCAATTTTTTTGTTTCGAAAGGCTGCCAGGGTATTGTCTTTCAGTTTCGACACATCTTGTTGATCAAGAAAATAACGACCACTGGTTGGTGTATCAAGGCATCCTAAAAGATTCATCAAGGTAGATTTTCCTGAACCAGAAGGACCCATAACTGAAACAAACTCTCCAGGATAAACATTAAAAGAAACATTCAAAAGGGCTTTCAACTCTATGGAATCCATCTTATAAATTTTAGTGAGCTCTTCAACTATAATAATCGGTTTATCCAATTCGTTTTTAAACATCATTCAAACTCCAATACAACACATAATTTAATTTCGATTCTTGATGGTGACTTAATTACTCTTCTTTTTTTATTCTTGAAAAGCACCTATAGTTCCTCAACAAGAATCTTCTTCCCAGCCACCCGGTAGAGCTGTGCCTTGGAAAGGATATAGTCATAGAGAGCCTTCTGGTAATTGAGTATGGCACTCTCCAG
>Ga0067045_1031437_pt1 | contig 12277 bp, 9 predicted proteins | sample TerdegcTABiofilm_FD_59184 | JGI IMG/M metagenome (GOLD analysis project Ga0067045, IMG submission 59184) | Combined Assembly of (Gp0054472, Gp0054536) Wastewater bioreactor microbial communities from Singapore -Terephthalate degrading...
GCATTCTGCTGCGTCATCTGGTCCAGATTGCTCACCGCCTGATTGACCTGGTTGATGCCGTCGCGCTGCTCGGTGGACGAGGCCGTGATCTCGCCGATCAGGTCGCTGACGCGGCGCACGCTGGCCACGATCTCGCTCATGCTCTGGCCCGCCAGTTCCACCTGCTGCGAGCCCGACTGCACATTGTCCACGCTGGTGGTGATGAGCTGCTTGATCTCCTTGGCGGCTTCGGCACTGCGCTGCGCCAGGCTGCGCACCTCGCCAGCCACCACGGCAAAGCCACGGCCCTGCTCGCCGGCTCGTGCCGCTTCCACGGCCGCATTCAGGGCCAGGATATTGGTCTGAAAGGCAATCGAGTCGATCACACCGATGATGTCGGCAATCTTGCGGCTGCTGTCGGTGATCTGGCCCATGCTCTGCACCACCTGCTGCACCACGCGGCCTCCTTGCTCGGCGGCCTGGGCAGCAGTAGAGGCCAGCTGATTGGCCTGGCGTGCAGTGTCGGCGGACTGGGTGACGGTGGCCGTCAGCTCTTCCATGCTGGCTGCGGTTTCCTCGAGATTGGCCGCCGTCTGCTCGGTACGTGCTGACAGATCCTGGTTGCCCGTGGCAATCTGGCCCGAGGCCGAAGAGACGGACTCCACGCCCGAACGCACCTGGCCGACGACGGAGCGCAGACGCTCGGCCATGGCGTTCAGGGACTTGAGCAGCAGGCCCAGTTCGTCATGACGGTCATTACGCACGGTCGCCGTCAAATCGCCGGCAGCGATGGAGTCGGCCAGAGCTACCGCCTCATTCAACGGAGCGATGATCGATCGCAGGATCAGAGCCGCCATCGCCAGACCCAGCAGAACGATCAGGCCGCAGACCAGACCGATAGCCACATAGGCCTGAGACTGGCGTGCCTCGCCATCGGCAATCGCACGCTGGCTGCGCTGCTCCTGCAGTTGCACGAACTTGCGCTGCGCATCCACGTAGACCTTGGCATTGGGACGCAGCTGCTTTTCAACCAGATCGAAGGCCGCTGCAAAGTCATTGTCCTTGCGTGCGGCCTGCACGGCGGCATTGCTCTCCAGCGTCGCGCGCCTGCGCTCGGCGACTTCATCCAGCACCTTGCGCGATTCCTCGTCGGTGACCAGTTCGTTGAGCTTTTTCTGCAGCTCGGTGATATGCGCAATCCCGTCGCTCATCAGCTTGCGCTGCTGCTCCACCAGATTCTCTTCGGAAGAGATCGCAGCAACGATGGAACGATCCACACTTTGCTCGGTCAGATGGCGCCACTCGCTGGCGATGTTGGCGGCCATCCGGGTGCGTGTGGCCTCCTTGGAGATGCTCACGTAGACGCGATCCAGGTATATCAGACTGCCTGCCGATACCAGCAGCAAGCCCACCAGCAGGCCAATCACCAAAGCCCACAGCTTTTGTGACACCGAGAACTGATTCAATTTCATTTTTTATCCATCTCAATAAATCAAGCAATACCGTGGCAGCCTTAACGCATTCAAAAACTCACAAGCGCCGTAGCCAATCCTTCTTCGGCATGTGGGCGGCATATTTGAGCTTTGTTACAAGCCGCTGCCACAAGCATGCTCGTGCTATGACCCAAGTCATGATTGCCTGCAGCGGCCTACAATGAGGCCGTGCCCAAAACCTATCTCAATGCCGATCTGCACTGTCACTCCGTCGTCTCCGACGGCACCTTGACGCCCGAGCAACTGGCTCTGCGCGCGGCCGAGCGCGGAGTGGAGCTGTGGGCGCTGACCGACCACGACGAAGTCGGCGGCCAGCACCGGGCCGCCGCCGCCGCGAAGTCGGCAGGACTGGACTATCTGACAGGCACGGAAATTTCCGTCAGCTTCTCGGGCTGCGGCGTACATATCGTGGGTCTGGGCTTTGACGCCGACGATGCCGCGCTCACGCAAGGCCTCTACGACACACGCCATGGCCGCGGCCCGCGCGCCCGCGAAATGGCCAGGCAGCTGGAGCTGGCCGGCATTGCAGGCGCCTATGAAGGAGCGCTGCGCCATGCAGGCAACCCCGAACTGATCTCGCGCACCCACTTTGCACGCTTTCTCGTGGAGACCGGGGTCTGCGCCGATACCTATGAGGTCTTCAAACGCTATCTGACCGAAGGCAAGCCCGGCTATGTCGCCCATGTCTGGGCGAATCTGCATGATGCCGTGCGCTGGATCGTGGATGCCGGCGGCGTGGCCGTGATTGCCCACCCGGCGCGCTACGACCTGAGCCGCAACGAGGAATATGCGCTGTTTTCCAAGTTCAAGGAACTCGGCGGCCAGGGCGTGGAGGTTGTCACAGGCAGTCACCGCCCGCATGAATATGCAAGCTACGCCGATCTGGCTGTGGAGTTCGGCCTGGCAGCCTCGCGCGGCAGCGACTTTCACAGCCCCGATGAATCGCAGATAGACCTGGGGCAGTTGCCCTATCTACCCAGCCAGCTCACACCGGTCTGGGAGCTGCTGCAGGACCGCATACAGCGTGCATAAAGAGCACGACTTACGCAAAACGGGTTCAGGCCGTGCGACTGCCTCAAAAGGCGGGCCATTGTTGCATTCTTGTTTGCGTAAGTCCTAAAGAACAGGGAGAAGCCGCATGACCACCGTTTTTGAAGTCTATCCAGAGAACCCGCAGCCGCGCATCATCAAGCAGGCGGCGGAGATGCTGCGCAAGGGCGCCATTCTTGCCGTTCCCACCGACTCCAGCTATGCCCTGGTCTGCCACCTGGACGACAAGAACGCTGTGGATCGCATGCGCCGCATCCGGCAGATCAACGACAAGCACCACCTGACGCTGCTGTGCCGCGATCTGTCCGAGCTGGCCAACTATGCCCGCGTGGACAACCGCCAGTACCGCTTGCTCAAGCTGGCCACACCAGGCCCCTACACCTTTATTCTTGAAGCCAGCAAGGAAGTGCCCAAGCGCCTGAGCCACCCCTCGCGCAAGACCATTGGCCTGCGCGTGCCGGATCGCAAGGGCCTGCAACTGCTGCTGGAAGAACTGGGCGAGCCCTTGCTGGCCACCACCTTGATCGCGCCCGGCGAGACCGAGCCGCTCAATGATGCCGATTCAATCCTGGAGCGCTTTCCCCATGAGCTGGATGCCGTGGTCGACTCCGGTGCCTGCCCGCAGCAGCCCACCACGGTGCTGGACCTCACGCCCATGGCCTTGAACAATTCGCCTGTCGTGGTGCGCCAGGGCATGGGCAGCCTGAAGGACATCGGCCTGCAACCCGAATAAGCGCGGCCTCATGCAGGAAAAACAGCCGCCGCAAGACTTTGTTCAGCGCCACTGGCCCTGGCTCATCGGCTTTTTGTGCGCCTACTCGGTGCTGGTGGCGGTGCTGTTCTGGCAGGCGTCTCAGTCATGGCTGATCTATGCCCTCGCCACCCTCTGGACGGCGTGGGCGATCAGGGCCTATGGCAAATGCCAATCATTTCATGTCTCTCCGGGCCTGTCGGCACAGGCGGGCGACTCCATGCTGCGCCGCAGAGTCCTGCTGGGGACGTCCATCTGCCTGCACTGCGGCTTTACAGCCATGGCCGTCTACGGCCGTCTGCGCGAGCTGTCCTGAATCAGAACTCTTCGTAGGCCAGCTCCGGTGCGCGAGCTGGCTGAGCCTGAGCGGTCGCAGCCCGGCGCGGCGCCGGCATGGCGGCAGGCGCCAGGCCCGGAGCCTCATCATCATCGAGCTTGAAGGCACCCACGGCCTGCTGCAGATCCTGCGTGCGCGCATTGAGCGCCGCTGCGGCCTGCGTCGCCTGCATGACCAGGGCTGCATTCTCCTGATTGGTGCTGTCCATATGGGCCACGGCCGTATTCACATGGGCAATGCCCTCGCTTTGCTGCTGCAGCGCGCCCGATATCTCACTCAGCAAGCCGGTGACCTGGCCCACGGACTGCATGATCTCCTTCATGGTGCTGCCGGCCTGGCCCACCAGACCCGAGCCGCTCTCGACCTGGGTCACGCTGGCCGTGATCAGCTCCTTGATCTGCTTGGCCGCCTCGGCACTGCGCTGCGCCAGCGAGCGCACCTCGCTGGCCACCACGGCGAAGCCGCGTCCCTGCTCGCCGGCACGCGCCGCTTCCACGGCCGCGTTGAGCGCCAGGATATTGGTCTGGAAGGCAATGCCTTCGATCACCTGAATGATGTCCACAATCTTGCGCGAGCTGCTGCTGATGGCGTCCATGGTGTGAACCACCTGATCCACCACATCACCACCGCGCCCGGCCGTGGCCGAAGCCGTGACGGCCAGGGAACTGGCCGAATGGGCACGCTCGGCATTCTGGCGCACGGTGACGGTGAGCTGCTCCATGCTGGCAGCAGTTTCGGTCAGCGCGCTGACCTGCTGCTCGGTACGGCTGGAGAGATTGATGTTGCCTGCATCAATCTCGTAGGCCGACACGGCCAGCGAGTCGGTCGACTGCTTGATACGGCCCACCAGTTCGGTCAGCGTGTCTTCCATGGTGCTCAGCGCCGTCAGCAAACGTCCGAACTCGCCTTCGGCATTGGAAGAGAACTCCTTGCTCAGGTCCCCTGCCGCCACGGTCTCGGCAATCAGGATCGCCTCCTGCAGGGGCGCGACGATGCGTCGGCGCAGGCTGACCCAGGACCAGGCGCAGGAAATGCAGACCCAGGCCCCCAGTGCCAGCAGCCACCAGCGCGAACGCTCCACCTCGGCCATCAGACTCTCAGACTGCTGCGCCGTCAGCGAGCCCGCCTTGAGCACCTCCAGCACATCGGACATTGCTGACCAGGCAATTCCCATCAAAGCCAGCACAAAAACACTGATGCTGACAAATGCGATCACCAGTCGCTTGCTTACCGTCATATCGATCCCCTTGCCCTGTCCTGCCGAACGCCGTGTTATGTGTTGATGTCGCCAAACCGAACCAACCTGTTCCTGCGAGCAGGCCATGTCCGGGAATTTGCGCGAGTTGCATTTTGCTACATCTGGTTTACCACACAACTATGTGCAACCCGTATTTCTGCAAGCACACACGGCTTGTCCCGGCACAACATGGCAGCTTGACGCGGCGTCTGAGACAATCAGCGCGTGGAACCCACTGAACTCATACAAACCGTACTGATCTACGCACTGCCCGTGCTGTTCGCCATCACCATTCATGAGGCGGCGCACGGCTATGCTGCGCGTCACTTTGGCGACAACACCGCAGCCATGATGGGGCGCATCACGCTCAACCCCATCAAGCATATCGACCCCATCGGCACCATCCTGATGCCGCTGCTGCTGTATTTCGCGACTTCGGGCGCGTTTCTTTTCGGCTACGCCAAGCCCGTGCCCGTGCGCTTCGACCATCTGCGCCACCCCAAGCGCGACATGATCTGGGTCGCGCTGGCCGGCCCGGCCTCCAATTTCGTGCAGGCCGTGTTCTGGGGCCTGCTGCTGATCGTGCTGGTAGGCACAGGTCTGCAAGAGCGCTTTTTCCTGGAGATGTGCCGTGCCGGCATCCTGGTCAATCTGGTGATGTGGGCCTTCAATCTGTTTCCGCTGCCACCTCTGGACGGCGGCCGCATCCTGGTCGGCCTGCTGCCCTGGAAGCAGGCGCAGGTGCTGGCGCGCATCGAGCCCTATGGCTTTTTCATCGTCATGGCATTGGTGATCGCCGGCGTGGTCGGCAGCTTCTGGCTGCGCCCGCTGATGAGCCTGGGCTACTCGGCCATCGATCTGATCCTCTACCCCTTCATGGCCTTGCTGCGCTGAACCCAGCGCCTGGTCTGCTACTGATATCTGTTGTTGATCCCTATGAGCACCACCCGTTTTCTGACCGGCATCACCCCCAGCGGTACCCCGCATCTGGGCAACTACGCAGGCATGATGCGCCCGGCCATCGAGGCCAGCCGCGACAAGAATGTGGAGAACTTCTACTTTCTGGCCGACTACCACGCCCTCATCAAGTGCCAGGACCCCGAGCGCGTGCAGCGCTCGACCATCGAGATTGCCGCCAGCTGGCTGGCCGCGGGCCTGGACCCCGAGCATGTGACCTTCTACCGCCAGTCGGACATCCCCGAGATTCCGGAGCTGACCTGGTTCCTGACCTGCGTGACCGGCAAGGGGCTGCTCAACCGCGCCCATGCCTACAAGGCGGCGGTGGACAAGAACAATGCATCCGGCACCGAACCTGACGACGGCGTGACCGCCGGTCTCTTCATGTACCCCGTGCTCATGGGTGCCGACATCCTGATCTTCAACGCCAGCAAGGTTCCTGTGGGCCGCGACCAGGTCCAGCATCTGGAGATGGCGCGCGATATGGCGTCCAGCTTCAACCACATCTACGGCAGCGAGTACTTCACCCTGCCCGAAGCCGTGGTGGAGGAATCCGTCGCCACCCTGCCCGGCCTTGACGGCCGCAAGATGAGCAAGAGCTACAACAACACGATTCCGCTGTTCGCACCACGCGAGCAGCTGAGGAAGCTCATCAACAGCATCACCACAGACTCGCGTGCTCCCGGCGAAGCCAAGGAAGTCGAGGGCTCGGCCCTGTTCCAGATCTACCAGGGCTTTGCCAGCGAAGAGGAAAGTGCCGCACTGCGCCAGCAATATGCCGAAGGCATTGCCTGGGGCGATGCCAAGCAGATCCTGTTCGCGCGCATCGACCGCGAAATCGCCCCCATGCGCGAGCGCTACGAATACCTGATTGCCCATCCCGCCGAGCTGGAAGAGATTCTTCAGGCCGGCGCGGTCAAGGCCCGCAAGCTGGCGACTCCTTTGCTGCAGCAGCTGCGCGCCGCCGTGGGCATCCGCAATCTGGCGCAGGCCAGCAAGGCCAAGGCCAAGGTTGCCAAGACGGCGCTGCCCCAGTTCAAGCAGTATCGCGAGACGGACGGCCAGTTCTACTTCAAGCTGGTGGCTGCTGACGGCCAGTTGCTGCTGCAAAGCCTTGGCTTTGCAGCGCCCAAGGAAGCGGGCCAGAGCATTGCCCAGCTGCAGCGCGAAGGCGCAACGGCTCTGGCCGGCCTCAAGCCGCGCCTGCAGACGCTGGCCGACGTCAGCGACGACCAGGTGATCCAGGCTCTGGAACAACTGCGTGAGGCCGCCGAGCAATAGCTCCTCACCCCCTATGGGACGCTGCCTGCGCATTCAACAGGCAGCGCGGATTTAATCCTTCGCACTAAAGGAACGACCGATGCGCATTGCGGCCCTGGATGACGATCCACTACAACTGGAACTGTTGCAACAAGTCGCGACGGAAGCCGGGCACAGCTGTCACTCTTACCTCAAGGGGGCGGCCCTTCAGCAGGCCCTGCGGCGTGAAAGCTTCGATCTGCTGCTTGTCGACTGGGAACTGCCCGATAGCAGCGGGCCGGACATCGTGCGCTGGGTGCGCGAGCAGATCAGCAAGGAAGTGCCGATCATCTTCGTGACCCACCGCAGCGAAGAGGCCGACATTGTCGAAGGCCTGGCCAGCGGTGCCGATGACTTCATGATCAAGCCCATCCGCGCGGGCGAGCTGCGCGCACGCATCTCCGCACTGCTGCGCCGCGCCTATCCGCTGACGGCACAAAGCGTGCTGGACTTCGGCCCCTACCGATTTCTCACCACCACCAACGGCATTGAGATGCAAGGCAAGCCCGTGGAGGTCACGCACCGTGAATACACGCTGGCGCTGACGCTGTTCCAGAACCAGGGCCGATTGCTCTCGCGCGATCATCTGCGCGAAGTCGTCTGGGGCCATAACGCCGAGGTGCAGTCGCGCTCGCTGGACACCCATGTCTCGCGCCTGCGCAATCTGCTGAATCTGCGCGCTGGCCAGCCCTATGCCATCTCGGCCGTTTATGGCTATGGTTACCGCCTGGATGCCCCCGAAACCGCGGAGCCCGCAACCCCGGCTGCTTGAGTTTGAGCAGCCCCTATACCCCTGACCCTCAAATGCCTGCTTTACGCCCCACCCTCCGCTCTACCCGCACCCCTTTGCCCATGCTGGGCGCCGGCATGCTCTGGGTGGTGTTCGGGGGGATGACGGCGACAGGTGTCGCCCACGCCCAGATCACGCCACGCGCCAGCGATGCCATAGCCCACCGCGTGGTGAGCGGAGATACGCTGGAGGTGCTGGCGGCCCGCTATCTGGGCGACCACAAGCGCTGGACGGCGCTGCAAAGCCATAACAAGGTGCTGGACCCGCTGCGCCTGCGCCCCGGCTCGGTGCTGGAAATTCCCACCCGCCTGCTGCGCGCGGCAATGGCCTCCGTGGAATTTGTGCAGGGCGATGTGCAAAGCACCCGCTCGCTCGACCATCTCGCCGACTCGGCCAAAGTTCCGACCCAGCCCGTGCAAAAAGGCCAGCTGCTGCAGGAAGGCGATTCGCTCCAGGTTCCCGCCAACGCCTTTGTCTCCGTGCGCCTGGCCGATGGCTCACTGGTGCGCGTGCAGTCGGAGTCCGATGTCGAGCTGCGCCAGATGCGCCGCAAAGGCCGTGCCGGCAGCCTGCAGTCCGTCATCGATCTGCGCGAGGGCGCTATCGAAGCCAACGTGCCCAGGCAAGCCAATGGCGAGCGCCGCTTCGAAGTGCGCACCCAGGCCGCCTCGACCAGCGTGCGCGGCACCCGGTTTCTGGTGTGGAGCGATGGGCAGGGCCGCACGGCTGCTGCCGTCGACGAAGGCTCGGTCGCCGTGCATACGGGCCAGCCCTCGGCCCTGCTCAAGCCCGGTCAAGGCCTGTCCGTGTCCGCCGACGGCCAGCTCGGCAAGCCAACGGCCATGCTGGCAGCTCCCGATATCGCGGCCTGGCCCGCCTTGGTCGAAGACGCCAGCTGGGTCAGCCTGCCCCTGCCCGCCATGGCGGGTGCCGTGCGCTATCAGGTGCTGCTGGCCCAGGACAAGGATCTGACGCAAATCGTGCGCGGCGGCCTGTTCACCCAGTCACCGGCCCGCCTGACGGGCGTGGAGGACGGCAGCTATATTGCCGCCATTCGTGCCATCGATGCCAATGGCATTCCCGGCAAACCCAGCCTGCAGGCGCTGCGCGTGAAGGCCCATCCGGTGCCTCCGCTCTACGAGTCGCCTGCCCCCGACGCCACCGTCGGACAGGGCCAGCACGGCCTGAAGTGCACCCAGGTGACCGAAGCCTCGGCCTACCGTATCCAGGTCGTCGCGGCGAACGGCAGCTTTGCCCAGCCCCTCATCGATGCCGGCGAGCTCAAGGACTGCGCCCTGCCCGCCGAGGCGCTGGCCAGGCTGCCTGTCGGCGAATACCTGTGGCGCGCGGGCAGCATCCGCACGCTGGGCAACGGCCAGCCGGATGCGGGCCCCTTCGCCGCCCCGCAAAAGATGAAGCTGGCCCTGCCCCCCCAATCGCCCGAACTGCAGATCGGCGGCGCACCCGGCGAGGGCAGCAGCCATATTCACTGGACAGGCGAAGAGGGCCAGCGCTACCGCATCGTGGTGGCCAGCGACGCCGGTTTTGCCGCGCCCCTGGTCGATACCTGGGTGACCCAGCCGCAGTGGAACACGCAGGAGCTCCCCCCCGGCACCTACTATCTGCAGATGCAGGTCGAGGATGCCAACGGCCTGCGCAGCAACCTCTCTGCCGCGCGTCAGTTCCAGACCGGCAACTGGGTGACCACCTCCGAAGGACAGACACTGACTTCCGGCGATGGCCTGCGTCTGATGCGCCAGTAAAAACAATAGCTGCCAGCGCTTGTACTTCATGATATTCCAAAGGATTCATTCCTCAAATTCATATCTACCAAGTGCTAGCAGCTATGGTTTGATGAGCATCAACCCGGACCATCTACATGGTTGAAGCTCCCAGCCCGCGCAAAAGCCGCTTGCAGAATCTGCGCCTGAGCTGGCTGCTGCTCAGCGCCTTCCTGCTCGGCCTGACCTGGTGGCTCAGCGGCCCGGGCCAGCTACCGCGCATCAACGGCATTCTTCAGGACACCTCGGTCTGGCTGCACCAGCGTCCGGCCTCGCCCGAGGTCGTCATCGTGGCCATCGACGATGACAGCATCGCCAGCATAGGCCGCTGGCCCTGGCGCCGCGCACTGCATGCGGCCTTGCTGGATCGCATCGAGCAGGGCAAGCCTCGCGCCATCGGCATGGATGTGGTCTTCAGCGAGGAAGACCTGGACTACCCCGGCGACGATCTGCTGCTGCAGCAAGCACTGAAAAAAAGCGGCAATGTGGTGCTGCCCGTCACACGCGCCGCGCAGAACGGCGCCACCGCTCCGCTGAAGGGTCTTGCCGGCGAAGCTGCCGCACTGGGCCACACGCAGATGCCGATGGATGCCGACGGGGTTGTTCGGCGCTTTTACGCACAGGAAGGCACGCCCACCCAGCCCTGGTGGCATATGGCACTGAGCCTGCACTGCGTGGGCCAGAACGCCGGGCCCTGCCCGCCACCAGCCCAGTCGCCAGCCGGCCCGGCGCCCGCCGACTCCTGGCAAAAGCTGCAGCCGCGCTTCATCGCCTTTGCCCGGGCCTCGCAGGACCGCCAGAAAAGCCTGGGTTCGCCGTTCACCACCTACTCCTATATCGACGTCCTGCGCGGCGACATTCCGGCGGCCGCCTTTCGCGGCAAATATGTGCTGATCGGGGCAACCGCTGCCGGTCTCGGCGAAAAATTCACCGCCCCCATCGGCCTGGATGCACGCCTGATCTCCAATGTGGAAATGCTGGGCCATGTGCTCAACGGCATCCTGCAGGGCGCACATCTGGAACCCGCATCTTCCGCACTCAACCGCAGCCTCAATCTGCTGCCCGTGCTGCTGGGCCTGCTGGCCCTGGCCTGGTTCGGCCCCTCCGGCGGGCTGATTTCCAGCATCCTGCTGGCCTTGCTCAGTCTGCTGATTGCCGGCCTGGCACCGCGTTGGGGCCATATCCAGACCGAGCCTGCGGCAGCGCTGCTAAGTCTGGCGCTGGCCTATCCGCTGTGGAGCTGGCTGCGCCTGCGCGCAGCGACACGCTTTCTGGCGCTGGAGCTGCGCGATCTGCAGGACCAGGGGCTGCCGACTGCCAGCCGCAGCGCTCTCAAGGGGGATGCCTTGGATCAGCGCATCTCGGCCGTGGAGCAGGCCTCGCGCCAGCTGCGCTCCCTGCATCACTTCGTGAGCGAAAGCCTGCGCCAGCTGCCATCCGCCACCTTTGTCTGCGGCCGCAACGGACTGGTACTGCTGGCCAATACCGCAGCCCACCGCTATATCGAAAGCCTGGGCCTGAGCCTGCAGCAGGGCGACGACCTGGTCAACCTGCTGGCCGAACTGCACCATGCCGCCAGCGACGAGGAACACGGCAACACCCCGTTGCTGACGCGCAGCGCCATGCAAAATGCAACGCTGCCTCGCCAAAGCGAGGGACGCGACTCCCAGGGACGCCATCTGATGCTGCTGAGCCAGACCTTCGAGGCACCGCCCACCTCGGGCTGGCTCATCACCCTGGTCGATATCAGCGACCTGCGCAGTGCACAGGCCCAGCGCGACCAGGCCATGCAGTTCATCTCGCACGATATCCGCGCGCCCATCGGCTCCATCATCACCTTGCTGGAGATGCAGCGCACTGGCAAGCGCATCGAATCGGAGGATGCGCTGTTTGCCCGCATCGAGGGCTATGCCCAGTCGTCCCTGCAACTGGCGGACGATTTTGTGCATCTGGCCAGAGCCCAGCGGCAGCAATACCGCAGCGAGGTCCTGGACCTGGGCCTTCTGGCAGATCAGGCCGTCTCGGATTGCTGGGCCCAGGCCCAGCAGCAGAACATGCAGCTGGCGTTCGAACTGCCGGATGCCGAAGCCTGCGTGCATGGCGACCCCGGCCTGCTGCACCGCGCCGTGATCAACCTGCTGACCAATGCCATCAAGTACGGCAAGCCGCAGGATGCGGATGCCGGCGCGGTGGTGGACATCCGCATCGTCGAGCAAGATGGCCACTGGGGTATTGCCGTGCGCGATCACGGCCCCGGCATGGATGAGGAATCGCTGGCCAGACTCAGCCAGCCCTTCGAGCGTCTGCAGCAGCACCAGCGCATGGATGGCGTGGGCCTGGGACTGGCCTTTACGCGCACCGTGGCACAGCGCCATGGCGGCCGTCTGCAGATCAGCAGCCAGCCGGGCCAGGGCAGTTGCTTCACCTTGCTGATCCCCAAAGTCTGAAGCGCCCCAGCACCGCGCAGGAAACCTGAGGGTAAAAACGAAAAAACCTCAGAACTTTGCAGTTCTGAGGTTTGACGTTTTGTGGTGCGGCTGGCAGGAATCGAACCCACGACCCCTTGGTTCGTAGCCAAGTACTCTATCCAGCTGAGCTACAGC
>Ga0067045_1031440_pt1 | contig 12277 bp, 9 predicted proteins | sample TerdegcTABiofilm_FD_59184 | JGI IMG/M metagenome (GOLD analysis project Ga0067045, IMG submission 59184) | Combined Assembly of (Gp0054472, Gp0054536) Wastewater bioreactor microbial communities from Singapore -Terephthalate degrading...
GTCGTGGTTCTTCGGCAACAACATGGCGGGCGTTGCCGTCTACGATCCCGAAACCGGGCGCTGCTTCGATGGCCTTGACGGGCCGGTGGCGTGGCGCGTCAACCGCAACGCGGGCGCCGAATCAACCATAGAGGCGCTGCTGGCCCTGCTGACCGTCCACCAAGACCCCCTCGCTGCACGCTATCTCGACTACAAAGAAGTCGCCGTGCGACCCTACGTCCGCGTGGAGGCCGAGTTCGGCACGCCCATTGCGGGCAAGCCCGATTTCCGCGAGCGCGATTGGACTGGCGAGGCGTACTTCAGCTTTGGGCGGTACATCAGCCTGGGCGCGGGCGATGTGCTGGAAGTCCCGTTTGAGGTGCCACAAGCGGGTGAGTACCGGCTCTATGTCGCCCACCAGCGCCAGGCCATCGCCAGCGAGGAAACGACGCTGGTCGCCCTGCGCGCGCCGGCGCCCCCGACGATTGATGCCGTGCTCGACGAATGGGCGGATGTGCCGCTGTTCTCCGCCAACACGCAGCGCCAGTTCCTGCGTGGCGCAGCCCTTTGGCGTGGCCCGGACGTGGACAGCTTCGATGTGCAGGTCATGTGGGATGAGGAGAATCTCTATCTGGCAGCGACGGTCCGCGATCCGGTGTTCGAACAGCCCGAGATCGGCCCGTCGGTGTGGAGTTACGATGCGCTGTGGGTCTATCTGGATGGGGAGGGGCGCGGCCAACGTCTGAGCGCGAAGTTCACCCTGGCCCAGACGCCCCAAGGCCCGCAGGTGTGGGACTGGATCACCTCCACCTGGCTCCCCAATGCCGAACTGGCATGGCAACCGTTCGCGACCGGCGACGGCTATATCTACGAAGCGAAGCTGCCCTTCGTCTCGCTGCGGACGCGCGCCGTGACGGCAGGCAAGACGCTTGGGTTAGAAGTTGGGCGCGGCATCGGCGGCGATTCGTTTTTGGACTTGACCGGGGCTGACCCTGATACCGCGTCGAATCTGGCAAAGCTGATCCTGGTGAACGATCTCAGCGACCTGGACGCTATGGGCGGCGTAGCGGAAGTGCTGGAGAGCAGCAGCCGTGCGCTGGCCATCGGTGTCACCCTTGACGGCGGCGATCCGATGATCGTCCCTGCCAACACTGCCCCGGACCGCCGCTATCTCTGGCTCGACCTGGTGGGAGACGGCCCGCTGACTCTCGACGCGGGTGGGCATGTCCTGCAGGTGACCTACGCCGGACTGGAACCCTTGCGCCGCGTGGATGTTGATGGCTTCCTGATCCAGCCGGTCGTCGCGCAGCGCGTGTTCGAGGGACCGGATGGCGCGCGGCTGACGCTCACCTACGACACGCGAATGGGCGACGTGACCGTTGTCGAGGAGCCGTAATGCACACGGCACTGGACGTCTTCTGGGAGACTGTCCGCGACTGGTATAACGGGATGGTCGGGCTGGCCTTCATGAACTTCATGTGGTTGGCGCTTAGCCTGACCGTGATCCTGCTGCCACCGGCGACTGCCGGCATCTATGTCGTCACCCACAGCATCGCCCATGGACTCGGCGCGCATTTCAGCGACTTCTGGCAGGGGATGCGGCGCTACGCCTGGGCGAGCTATCGCTGGGCGCTGCTCAACATCGCTGCCGTCGTGGTCTTCGCTGTGGGTTTCCGTTTCTACGGCGCAATCGGGGGCGTGTTGGGGGGCGTCATTCAGGTGCTCTTCGTCACCGCCGGGGCGTTGTGGCTTGCCATGCAGTTCTACACCTGGCCGCTGCTGATCGAGCAACAGGAGAAACGACTTGGTCTCGCGCTGAAGAATGCGCTTTTTCTAACGCTGGCCAATCCGCTCTTCACCTTCGTGCTGGTGGGCGCAACGGCCTTGACGCTGGTTCTCAGCTTGCTGACCATGTTGCCGGTTGCCGTCTTCTTCACCACTTTCGCCTCGCTGCTGGGCAGCCGGGCCGTGGTCGAACGCCTGACCACCTACGGCAAACTGCCCAGCGCAACTGCAAAAGGAGAGCAATCATGAGCTTGACACTGACGCGCTATCCGGGCAATCCGCTCCTGGTCCCTTCCCCATTCAATGCCTGGGAGACGGACAATGTCTTCAACGCGGCGATAGTGCGTTTCAACGGCCTGATCTACATGCACTACCGCGCGCAAGGGCTAGACCGCATCTCGCGCATCGGCTGCGCGATCAGCACCGATGGCTACCACTTCAATCGCCTGCAGGAGCCAGTGCTGGCGCCAGCCAACGAGTTTGAATCCTTCGGCGTGGAAGACCCGCGAATCACCGAACTGGACGGGGTGTTCTACATGCTCTATACAGCGTATTCGCCGCATGGCACCCGTGTCTCGCTGGCGCGCAGCACAAACCTGATCGCCTGGGAGCGGTTGGGCATCGTCTTGCCCGACGAGGATAACAAGGACGCGGTCCTGTTCCCGGAGAAGATCGGCGGGCGCTACGCCATGTTCCACCGCCGCCCGCCCGACATCTGGCTGGCCTACTCCGACGATCTGCTGCACTGGACCGATCATCGGCCCATCATGCAGCCGCGGGCCGGCCAATGGGACAGCGTGCGCATCGGCGCGGGCGGCCCGGTCTTCAGGACCGAGTGGGGGTGGCTCAATTTCTATCACGGGTACAACGAGGAGCGCGTCTACTGTCTAGGCGTTGCCCTGCACGACCTGCGCGATCCCGCGCTGATTCTCAAGCGCCAGGATGATCCGATCCTCTGCCCGCTGGGACCGTTCGAGCAATGGGGCGACGTGCCCAATGTCGTCTTCACCTGCGGCGGTTTCGAAACCAGCGACGCCTACCATATCTACTACGGCGGTGGCGATCACGTCATGGCCGTCGCGTCGGTCAGTAAGGCCGACGTGCGCGCCTTCGCCCAGGGGTAATCGGAGAGCTGCTATGGCCGAGCGTCCGTTGGGAATGGGGCTGGTCGGCGTGGGCGGCTTTGGCCTTTTCTGCCTGGCTGCTTTTGCCGAGATGCCGGAGATCGCAGTAGTCGCTGCCGCCGACAGCGACCCGCAGCGCGCGCAGAAGGCAGCACCGTTCGGGGCGCGCGTGTATACACGTTTCGGCGACCTGCTGGCCGACCCTGCCGTGGACATCGTCGCCATCAACACCCCGCCGTACCTGCACGCCCCGATGGCAATTGAAGCGGCGCGGGCCGGCAGGCACATCTTTGTCGAAAAACCACTCGCCACGTCGCTGCAGGATGCCCGTCTGGCGATCGGAGCCGCACGCGATGCCGGCGTCTGCCTCACCGTTGACTACGTGCTGCGCTTTCACCCCTTGCACCGGCTCGCGGCGCAGATCGTCCACAGCGGCTCGCTCGGCCCGCTGCAGCATTTCTCGCTGGAGAACTTCGCCACCGATGACACGCTGCTGCCCGACCACTGGTTCTGGGACCCGGTACAGAGCGGCGGGATTCACGTTGAGCACGGCGTGCACTTCTTCGACATCTGTAACCAGTTAGCAGGATGCGCGCCGGACTCCGCTGCCGGCACCGCCCAGTCGCGCGCCGACGGCCGCGTTGACCGGGTGAGCGCCACAGTCCGCTACCAGGACCGCGTGTTGGCGACGTTCTACCACAGCTTCACCCAGATCGGGCGCATCGAGCAGACGACGATGCGCATCGCCTGCGCACGCGGGCATGTTACCCTGTCCGGCTGGATTCCAACGCATCTTACGCTGTCCGGGCTGGTAGACAATTCCGGCTTGGCCGTGCTTCAGGGGCTGCTCGGAGAGCATCTCGACGTGTTGGAGCGCTATGAAGGCGAGCGCGCCCTCTTCGCGCACGGTGGCACAACCGAGACTCTGGCTGGGCGGATTGAGGGGCATGTGGAGGCCCTCGATCGCCAGGGTGATTACCGGCGCGCCATCCAGGCAGGGGTGCGCAACCTGGTGGCGGCCATTCGTGGGGACGCGCCGCTAACCGTCACCCCGGACGACGGGCTATCGAGCCTGGCTGTCGCCCTGGCAGCAACCGAGAGCTGCGCCAGCGGCCAGACGGTGGCCGTGCGGCTCTGAGAATGGAGGCGCTGTGTCAAGTCAGGTGGTTGAGGAGGCCGTCCAGGCCGCACTCGCGGTGCTCCGTCACAACGCGCAAGGCCCGGACGGCTCGCTCCCTCGCACGGCGGGCTGGGGTTATCCCGAACCCTACACACGCGACCTGATGATCGCCGCGCCCGGCATTCTCGTCTCGGGCGACCCCGATCTGATCCTCTCGCTGCGCCGCGTGCTGGAGACTCTCGCCGAGAACCAGTCCCCGCTGGGACACATACCTGGTCTGGTCAATGACTCGCGCGATCGCGGATCGAGCGACACGACGCCCCTGTTCTTGATCGGGCTGGCGCTCTACCGCCAGTATTCGGGCGAGACGATCTTCCTGGAGGAGGCCGCGAATCGCGCGCTGCGTTGGTTGGCCTATCAGAGTCCGGATGATCGGGTGATGATCGCGCAGCAGCCCACCAGCGATTGGCGCGACGAGCAGTGGGTGCTTGGTTACGGGCTGTACGTCAACGCGCTGGTCTACGCTGCGCTGCGGCTGTTTGGACAGGGTGCACAGAGCAGCCTGCTGCGCGAGCGGATCAATCTGCCAGCGATCGTGGATGAGCGCAAGCCCGCGCACGTCCTGGAAGGGCTGGCCCTGCCGGACCGGCCCTATTACGCTCTGTGGTCCTACAAGGTTCACTACAGCGCCAGGTTCGATCTGCTGGGCAACTGCTTGGCTATACTGTTCGGGCTGGCGGCTCCTGAGAAAGCCCGTGCCATCGTCGCCTGGATCGCGGACGAGTGTGCCGCCCTGCGGGCCGCTGGCATGCTGAGCGGGGATCTGCCGCCGTGCCTGATCCCGGCGATCCAGCGCCACGACCCGGACTGGCACCCTCGCTATGAGGCGTACAACCGGCCGGGCGACTACCACAATGGCGGGGTGTGGCCGTTCATCGGCGGGTGGTACGTGGCCGCGCTGGTAGCCATCGGGGAGCGGGCACTGGCCCAACGCCAGTTGGCGGCCCTGGCTGAGTCAGTCCGTCCAGCGCGCAGGCCCGGACTGGCTTTCGGCTTCAATGAGTGGTTCTCAGCGGCGGACGGCGTGCCGCGCGGCGAAGACTGGCAAACGTGGTCGGCGGCCATGCTGGTCTATGCCGCGGCCTGTGTCCGGCAGGGTTCGACCCCATTCTTCGACGAGATGCGGCGCACAGCCGGAGCGCAGTGAGGCTACAACCATGCACTGGCATGAAAGCGACGATATGCGGCTGGGCATCATGCGTGCCGAGGGAGACGAATGGGTGCTGGTGACCAGCGTGCGCCACGGTTCTGCCTGGGAGCCGGCGTCGGTAGCGGGTTTCCGCGCCGTGGACAGCCTCAGGCCGACGGAGGCCGGAATGGATTCTCTGGCTGGCGCGCTGCCTGGGTTGCAGTGGCGCACGCAGGTAGTACCAGAGGCGGGCGGATTCTGGCTGGACACAGTGCTGCGAATCGAACAAAGTCTCGACCTCAGTCCAGCCATGATCCTCTGGATAGGGGCACTGGATAATCTGAACGACCGACAGGCGGACACATGGCGTCAAACGATATTGCGCGCGCCAACGGTCAATCAGCAGGGCTTGCCGGGAAACGATCTCGCTGCTGGCTACCTGTACGATCACGCGACGCACACCGAGAGCGTCTGCTACTTCCCCGGCGATGCCTTCTTGTGGGCACCATCCCGCTTCTACAACTTCACGGTGCGCGAAGTCACGACCTATCGTCCAGCAGGGAAATACGGATTGGGACTTCTGCCTAACGCACCGGATGTGCTCTTCACATTTGGCCCAGGCGAGCATCGCTTCCGCTGGTGGTTCGCACAACGCCGCCGTACCACGATTCCCTCTCCTTGGGATGCACAGCGCGTACTGACCGATATGCTGGCTCCGCTGCTCGATCCAGCGCCCAGCGTGCCCCCAGATGCGATCCCCTGGCAGGCGATGGCCGAACAGGCGCTGAACGATCTGTCGCACGATGCCTGTTGGGTGACGGTGGAGGGTCACACGGGTCTGCGCGCCTATGTGCGCGGGAGCTCGGCTGTAGGCCGAGATGAGCAGCGCGGCTTCGAGCTGATGACCCAGCTCGACGTGCTGTGGCCGCTGCTGCTGTGGCGCCAGTATCACCCCAGCCCGCACGCCGATGCCCTGGTTGATCGTCTGCGCCGGACGCTGCCCCTCTTTGACCGCCCGCAGTGGGACTTCGTCAGCAACAGCTTCCCGCCGCGCGACGGTGACAGCTTCATGGATACCTGGTATTTCCTGGAAAACGCGCTGATCAAGCTGCCCTGGGTGGCTCATCTGACGGGGGACGAAACCCTGCGGGAGATGTTCTTCAGGGCGATATGCGGCGCGCGGTATCTGGCACATAACACCGGCTACCTGTTCCCGCTCTTCGCCGATGCGTCCGACTGGCGACCGCGGGCCAGTCTGCTGAATGCCAGTGTAGGGGGGTTGTACGCGGCGGGGTGCGTGATCGCCCATCAGCTTGATGGCGGAGCGGGGAGCTGGTTGGACGAGGCCGCCCAGGCTTTGCGCGTGCTGCACCAGCTTCCGCCGCATCAGCTCACGCACGAGCCGCAGCAGCTTTCGTTTGCCGCCGCCAGCGCCGCCTATCTGCATCGCCAGAGCTACGACTCTGCCTGGGACTGGGCACGGTATGCCGAGGACTTCATCCGGCTGGCGTTGCGGATGGTCTATTGGAGCCGCGATCCCGCTGTGCCATTCTACGATCCACGAGGCATGTTTCAGGCGTGCGCCTCCCTGTGCTACCCGGCATACAAGGAGAACGTTGAGGTATTGCTCGCCTGGCCGGAGCTGCTTCGCTCAGGGATTGGGCCGGCGGCGCTGATGGCCACCGTCGCCAACCTTCAACGCTGCCACAATTACGCCTTCTTCGATCCGTTCCTGCCCGCTGAGCTACGACGCGGCCCGTGCGCCCACATCCCCTATGAAGACCTTGCCACCGCCGAGTTCACCCACACGGCAAAGCTGGGCAAGGAGCTGTACGGCACCGGCGAGGTCTTCTGGAGCGCCCTGCTTTTTGACGGGCTTGGCTCGGCGGACCAGGCCGATGTCCTGTGTCTCTGCCTGGATGTCCCCTGTGTGGAACTGCGCCCGATCCCGGCCGAACCGCGCTTCCTCGTGTATAACCCGGGACTGGTTGCGCGCCCGGTGGTACTGAGCACGCCATCTGGGCAGATGAACCTACTGGTCCCCTCGCGCGCCATGCAGATCGTGGGCGATGGACCGCATGAGATCGGGCGATAGAGGTTGGAGCCTGCGTCTCCCCCATCGCCACGTCCTCCTCTGGCATCTTTCACGCTGGCCGGACGTATCTCGTCCGGTCCGGTCACTATCCCCGTCTGGCGCAATTCTGACCGTCGGTGTACGGCGGCGATCTCAGCGCTGGGACAGCGGGTGCAGGCGAAGAACGGCCTGCTCGAAAGCCCCATACACAGAACCGTGGAAGCGAGGCGTACTCGCGAATCTGTCCGTTCTGCTGCGGAGTCGCGATGCGCAGGTTGGCCCGCCGGTTGTCGAGCATACACCCGTTGATGTGGTCGGTCACTTCGTCCGGACCCGGCTGCAGGATGAGCCGGTGCATGCACTGCAATTTGAATCTGCCGCCGCCATTGGGCACAAAGCCGACAGCGTAGCCATCTTTTGTTTGTGCTAACGAAAATGAGCCCACCTGTCGGTGAGCTCACTTTCATCGCTGTACTTGTTAGCCGGTCTGAGGATCAGCTCGATCTCTCCACGCCCTCGCGCAGCTTCTCACAGACGTACTCCACCTGCTCTTCAGTCATCACGCTGGAGAAGGGAAGCGCCAGAAAAGTGTCACCGGCTTTCTCGGTATTTGGCAAATCGCCGCGCTGCCAGCCAAAGCGTTCCTTATAGAAAGGTTGCAGGTGGATCGGTGTGAAATACGCGCGGGAGGGGATGCCCTGCTCCTTCAGGTACTCGATCAGGTTGTTGCGGTCAATGCCATCATCGCAGCGGATGACATAGACGAACCAGCTCATCCGGGTCGTGGTCGGCGCGATGTATGGCTTTTCCAGGCCGGGTATCTCGTCAATGCGCTCGTTGTACCACGCGGCTACCTGTGCACGCTTCTCCAAAAGCTCCTCGATGCGTTGCAGTTGGGCCAGGCCGAGCGCGGCGCTCATCTCATCCATACGGTAGTTGTAGCCCAGGCGAGTATGGTTGAGCCAACCATCGAAGACATCCCGGCCCTGATTGCGAAGGCTGCGGAAGAGGGCGGCCCATTCGTCATTGTCGGTGACGATCATCCCACCCTCGCCTGTAGTCATCTGCTTGTTCGGATAAAAGGCGAACATCGCAGCATCAGCAAGCGTCCCTGCGCGACGCCCCTTATACTCAGCGCCGATGGCCTCACAGGCGTCCTCGATCACGCGGAGATTGTGCACGCGCGCGATGGCGAGAATCGGGTCCATATCGGCGGGCTGGCCGAAGGCATGGACTGGGATGATCGCTTTCGTGCGCTCTGTGATGGCCTCCGCGATTCGTGAGGAGTCCATGTTGCCGGTGAGGGGATCAATGTCAACGAAGACCGGCTTGCCCCGCTCGTAGAGTACACAGTTGGCCGAGGCAATGAAGCTGAATGACGGCGTGATGACCTCGTCGCCGTCGCCAATTCCCGCGGCGATCATGGCCAGATGCAGCCCGCTCGTGCCGGAGTTGACGCCGATGGCATGCCGAACGCCCAATTGTGCCGCGAAAGCCTGCTCGAATTCGTCAATCTTAGGCCCCATGCTCAGCCAGCGAGTGCTGAGCACTGCGTTGACGGCGGCAATGTCCGCAGGTGTGATGTCAGGAGAGGACATGGGGATTTGCATGAAGCCCTTCCTAACGCCGTTCAAGAGGACGCGCAGGAACGCCAACAACCGTTGTCCCCGCCGCAATACGCTTTGTAACACAAGCGCCCGCCCCGATTACAGCGTCGTCTTCGATGACCAGCGGATGGTCACTGGTGCCATTGATGATTACAGCTCCTGTCCCAACATGCACCCGCCTGCCCATATGAACCCACCCTGATACGTGTACACCTGGAGCCAGTGTAGTGAAATCACCTAGTATAACGTCATGACCAATTGTGCAATCCAGATTGATTTGTACATGCCGACCCAGGGTGATATTGGTAGTGAGAATATTCCCAGCACAGATTACCACACCCTCAGCTATGTCAATCCACTGTGAGCGTTCGACATTGGGATGGATGATGATTTCAAAGCTGAAGCCGACATCGGCAGCCTTTCGCGCGATCTGCTCCCTAACTTTCGGCGAACCAACAGCACAGACCACTTTGGCATCAGGAAATCGCGCACGAGCGGCCTCAAGGCTCATTACCATGACGCCGTTCAATTCGCTTCCGTGAAGAGCTTCGTTGTCATCAATGAAACAGACGACATCATAACGGTGTGAGCTTCGATTACACGACTGAACCAACCAAGCCACCTCTCTGGCAAAGCCGCCCCCGCCATACACTGCTATTTGGATTGCACCCACTCTTCACCCCCTGTTTCGCCCGACTGTCTCCCCAGGAACTCAGGCATTGTTGCGAAACCCTCTTGGCTGATCCCCTCCCGCCGCAACACTTTCCATATGGTCAGCAGGATGATCTTGAGGTCCAGCCACAGAGACAGGTGATCAACGTACCACACATCAAGCGCGAACTTCTCTTCCCACGACAGGGCATTGCGCCCCTTGATCTGTGCCCAGCCAGTGATTCCCGGCCTAACCTCATGGCGGCGCATCTGGTCGGGCGTATAACGATCCAGGTACTGCATGAGCAGGGGACGCGGCCCAACGAGGCTCATATCACCCCTGAGGACATTGAGCAACTCTGGTAGCTCGTCAAGACTGGTGCGGCGCAGGAATTGCCCGAACCTGGTGAGCCGCTGTTCGTCGGGGAGCAGATTGCCATCCGCGTCGCGCGCGTCGGTCATCGTGCGGAACTTGAGGAGCGTGAAAGGCCTGCCGTGGAGTCCAGGGCGCTGTTGGTGGAAGAGGATGGGAGAACCCAGCCTCCACCGCACAAGCACAGCTATTACCCCGAGTACCGGTGAGAGCAGCACAAGCGCGAATACCGTCAGGATCAGATCAACAAGACGCTTCCCGCCATGCCGATAGATTCTGTTCATGCGTTTTTCTTATTCACCAACCTGCTGACAAGCTCGGCAAACGCTATGGCCTGTTGTTGCCGGTCGAAATGCTCAACAACGTAGCGTCGCGCCGCGTTTCCCATAGCCTGGGCGCGTTCCCGATCCGCGCTCAGTTTTCGAATTGCGTCCGCCAATGCGGAAGGATTCCCCGGCGACACAAAAATGCCCCCACCTGCAGCCTCGACCACTTCGCGTATCACACCATCAATGGCCAGGATGGTGGGACGTCCTGCGGCCATGTAGTCAAAGACCTTGTTTGGGTAAGTTGTGCGGAACATGGGAATATCCTGCAGCGTAGCCACACAGGCATCGGATGCTGCCAGGAAGTCGGGCATGGACGCTTTGGGACGTGAGCCAGCGAAGGTCACATTGGGCAACTGAAGCTCGCGCGCATGGGCCTCCAGGTTAGCTCGTTCCTTGCCATCGCCAACTAACAAGAAATGGATGTCGTGGTTATCGCGCAGCTGGTCAGCGGCGCGCAGGATCGTACCGATGTCGTTAGCTATGCCAAGCGCGCCAGCATAGGTTACGACGAATTTCCCATCTAGGTTGAAGTGTTCGCGGATAGCCTGACCATCTGCCTCTGGAAGGAACATCCTCACATCCACACCATTAGGGATCAGGGTGATTTTCTCACCTGGGATGCCCTTCTCGAGCAGATACTCGCGATAGGCTGGCGAGTTGACCACAATATGTGTTGCGCGAGCATACAGAAACCGTTCCAGCCAGCGCGAGAGGATAATGAGCACTGGGTTCTTCAGTACTCCGATATCGATCGCAAACTCAGGCCACAGGTCGCGAACTTCGAGCAGGAATGGTTGTCGCCGCAGAAACGCTACCACCCAGGCCGAGACCGCCTGAAAGATCGGTGGTGAAGTGCCGACTACGAGATCGACCGAACCAGCCCGTAACGCTGCCCACACCGAGGTGATCATGAAGCTGAAAAACGAGACGATTCGCCAGATGAAGCTTCTATGCAGTGATGGGTACGTGTAGGCCCGAAACACCCGCACACTGTCGATTGTCTCTTCTTGGACAAGACCCTTTCCTTCGACCACCCGCTGGCCAGTAAGGTAGTTCAGATTACTGGCCACAATCATGAACTCGTGCCCTTGCCGAAGCAAGTGTTGAGCGAGTTCATAGTGCCGCGTACCGCCAGCTTCATTGGGCGAGACGAATGCTTGGTGAATTAGGAGGATTCGGGTCACATCTTACCCATGAATGTTTGTGATGATGTCCGCGATTCGCTCAGCCGCATGACCATCCCAGAGAGGCGGAATCCGTCCCTTTTTGGCCTGTCCATTCAGGATTCTGGCCAGCTCGTGGCGAAGCAATTGCGTGTCTTGGCCAACCAGGATGTTCGTTCCCAGTTCAATCGTGATTGGGCGCTCAGTATTCGCCCGCATCGTGAGACAGGGCACCCCAAGGAAAGTCGTCTCCTCTTGAACGCCCCCCGAGTCGGTGATGACTGCTGCCGCATGCTTCTGAAGCGTGAGGAAGTCCAGATAGCTCAATGGCTCGATCAGGCAAAGGTTCGGGGTAGTCTCTGCAAACTGCAAGTCTATCAGACGCTGTCGCGTACGCGGATGAACTGGAAATATGACTGGCAAATCCCTGCTGATTTCCTCCAAAGTTGTCACGAGACTGGTCAACATCGCCCCGTCATCAACATTAGACGGACGGTGGAGCGTCACGAGCACATAGGGCTTACCTGAGTTAGGCCCCAATGTCGTCAAGATGGGACACTCCTCCGCTTGGGGCAGTAATCGCACTAGCGTGTCAATCATCACATTGCCAACGCAGTGGATCTTCTCCGATGAAACGCCTTCGCGCATTAAGTTCTCATCACCATCCCTGGAAGGTGTAAACAGCAAATCCGCGATCTGGTCAGTTAGCACACGGTTGATCTCTTCGGGCATGGTACGGTCAAACGAACGTAGACCAGCCTCGACGTGCGCCACTGGGATCAGTAATTTGGCGCAAACCAGTGCAGCAGCCACCGTCGAATTGACATCTCCATACACCAGCACCCAGTCAGGGCGATAGTCCAGCAATACAGGCTCTAGGCGG
>Ga0067045_1000952_pt1 | contig 12274 bp, 13 predicted proteins | sample TerdegcTABiofilm_FD_59184 | JGI IMG/M metagenome (GOLD analysis project Ga0067045, IMG submission 59184) | Combined Assembly of (Gp0054472, Gp0054536) Wastewater bioreactor microbial communities from Singapore -Terephthalate degrading...
CCCCGCGTGCCCCGGCTATATTTTCAATTTCAGTAACCAGCCCTTGCTCGATATCACCTCGCTGTTCAATAATTGCCTCGGCTGTTTTTATTGAAGTACCGGATGGGGCATCAATTTTTTGATCGTGATGTAATTCAATTATTTCCACATGGGGAAAGTGCCGCACAGCTTCAGCGGCAAATTTCATCATTAAAATTGCCCCGATGGCAAAGTTTGGCGCTATCAAGCCACCTATACCCAACTTTTGTGAAAGGTTAATCACTTCTTCAATTTGTTTCTGATTTAACCCGGTAGTTCCGACAACCGGTCGCACACCGTGATTGAGACAGGTCATTACATTCCGGTACACAGCCTGAGGAGTGGTGAAGTCTACTGCCACGTCAGGACGAGTCCGGACTAAGAGTTCTTCAAGGTCTTTTTCAATCGATATCCCAATTTCACCGGCTTCAATTAATGAGCCGACATCCACTCCTTCTCCTCTACTGTCGGCTGCACCAATCAATTCCAGATCATCTGTGTTCCAGACCGCTTTAACAACCTCCCGGCCCATCCGGCCATAAGCACCGGCAACGACAATTCTCGGCAAAACAACACCTCCTTAGATAAAATTCAAAAAGTGTGCCAACTTTTTTAAACTTAATTTTCTTATATATATTTAAATATGTCAATAATAATTAAAGCAACATAACCGTCCGGCGTAAATGACGGGTTCTGTCTCAGTATATTTATTGTTCAGTTTAGTCATAATACTATCAATCAAGAAAGGATGTGAAAGAATGAATGATCCGTCAATTCAAGAAGAACAAAATAGTTATCCTTTAATGAGCGGGTGGCCTTTCTCCACCTCAGCAATGCCCAATCCCTGGCTGCAGAATACCACTGGAACCATAATTCCAAGAATCGATATTATTGAAACTGATTCTTCCATTGTTTATATTTATGACCTCGCAGGCACAGACGGCAGCCGACTAAATCTCGAGGTATCAAAATATGAGATCAACGTTGCAGCCCCAATGATTCAATCTAAACAATCAAATGCCCGGTACATCTACCAGGAAAGACCGAAAGGCCAATATGAAAGATTGTTAATATCGCCAAGAAATGTTAATATAGATGAAGTGGAAGCAGATTTTAAAGACGGAATACTGGAGGTTAAGTTCCCGAAGCTTTCCAAAAGATCCTGATATGAAAAAAGACAAGGCCATGACCTTGTTTTTTTTTTATATTATACAAAAGTATCGTTTTCAGGAACCATATCCACCGTTTTGGGCATATTTTCCGAAACAACTAGTCTTGTTACGGTACCCCCCGAGATATCCGGAAAAGTAAACTCGGCCAATGGATACCCCGATCCCCTGGTCAGAAGATAATATTTCGTTTCATTTGTTTTATAGTAAAAACTTATTCTCTCATCTGTTAATTTTGTAAGCTCATTATTCATATATATTTTCCTCCTGCAAAATATTTTTTTAAGATATAATTCTCCAACCTTGCTTCAATATATTAACATTTACCTTGCTGGATTCTGGAAAATCACGACGTTCAACAACCCCGGAAAAAATAAAGCCGTCTAAACCATATAATGACTCAACAATACCGCTGATAACCTCAAAATCCATTTTATTACCACATAACTTCTCTGCTGGGTTAAAAGGTTCCGCCAGAGCCATTTCTTCCGCATAGTCCTGATATAGCGCCCATAACAACGACTCCAGATTACCTTCAGGTATCGTTATATTTAGGGTGATTTCTTCTGCAGCTTCCCGTCTGGAGATCATATGGTTATGAGCATATAATTTTTCTGTCAGGTTGTCAACGATATGCTCGCTCCTTCCTTCCCGCAGCGGCTGCTGATGCATAGCCAGCAGTTTTTTTGCCAATGACCTGATCAACATATAGTTCCGGTGGACATTTCCAAGGGCTAGTGGGTGGATCCGCTCCACAAGAAGGGTAAATGCCTTTACCTGCTGGTCGTTACTGCAAACACCGGCCTTTTCCCCTGCCAGGGCCAAGTAAGAATACACATCCTCGATATTTACCGGAATCCTGGCAGCGGGGTTGTTGGGATCCTGAGGATTAAAAGCGTTTACAACGCTGGGATCTATAGGACCAAGCTCACCCATTTTACCCATTACTATTTCATCCGCTCCCAGACACAATAACGTTCCGGCACTGTAACAACGGAAAGGAACGATAACGTTGAAACGGGTCGTATATTCCCGGATCAAGTGAACCAGACGCCAAGGTGTCAGGACATCACCTCCCCTTGTATATAGAAACAAGTCTATCTGGTTGCCTGTTCTCTGATCATTTTCTTTTAGCATTTCCAAATGCCTGTAAAAAACCTCTGTCACATCCGGAGCTATCCTGGTATTTATATTTTCCCGGTCACCGGTGATATAACAGAGTACGGCGGAACCTCTCAGTTCAGCAATTTTTCTGATTAATTCAACCCTTCGTTGACGCGCCATATCAGACCTCCCGCTCATCCTTGGTTATGTTAAATCTAGTATGTCAAAAGCAGGCGGCAAAGATGACAAATAAGCTAAAAAATTTGACCGCGCTCCTAAGTCGGATATAGTCACCAGGCGGAAAGTAAAGTCAATCTGGCTTAGTATAGATAATAAGCAGGAGGGAGTGCAATACCCCCTCCTGTAATTTTAGAACGGATAGCGCTGAAAACCTGGTACTGTCTGATCCAGATCCACAATAATAACTTCAGCGCCGATTTTTCTTACTGCCTCCCAAGGTATAATTAATTTTTGCCTATCTATCCAGAAATTGATAAAGTTATTCTTTTTAGGTAGAATGATTGAACGAATCTCACCAGATTCCACATCTATATCCATGTCAGATTCACCAACCACACCCAAGCGGGCGCCGTTATAAATATTTACTATTTCTTTTCCAACCAGATCGCCCAACCTCATAATATCCACCCCTTGCATTTCAAATTTTCCGCCAGGCTTGAATCACCCTTTGTAAAAAAGGTTGAGCTAAAGCCACAATGATCGAAATTGTAGCCAGTGGCTCCAGACTAAACTGGCCTAAACACACCCGCACCGGAAGTTGTAATTCAATAAAGTTACATAATAGTACAAGGGAAAGATATATACCTCCAGCTACTCCAACAAGATTGGCTATGGCCTGAGAAAGTGGACTGGATTTACTTTCACCAATTGAACCCCAGTCTTTTTCCCTGTACCTGTACTGTTTAACCCTTTCGCGAACAGAGAAANTTATCATTAACAATACAATCATCCCGAGTAATAATCCGCTTGGCATTGTCCCACCCCCGTAATAATTTATTTGGGACATGCCGCAAATATGATAAAAAAAAACAGCACCGGAATGAGCGTAGAATAACGCCGTGCCTTGTTATACTTTACCGGTGGAGCCAAAGCCGCCATCGCCGCGGCTGCTTTCTTCAAGCTCCTCCACCGGTTCAAGGACGGCATCATAAACCGGCAAGAAAAGAAGTTGAGCAACTCTTTCTCCCGGACTGACAATATATTCCTGGCCGGCCTGATTGTGAACAGCTACGATTATTTCACCTTTGTAGTCACTATCAATTACCCCCACTGCATTTGCAAGTGAAATGCCATGCTTAGTGGCCAACCCACTTCTTGGAAAAACCAACCCGACAATGTGCTTAAATGGAATTTCAATGGCGATACCTGTTGGAATTTTCACTCTGGCGCCGGGCGGTACCACTAAAGGCTCATCCAAGCAGGCAGGCAAGTCCAGTCCCGCTGAACCTGTTGTAGCATAACGCGGGAAAGGTATGGAACGGCCTATTTTTTCAGACATCTTTTTTACTTTTACAACTATCGAAAAGCTCATGGCAAGTTCCTCCATTTAAATTAATTGGGTTTAAAGTTAGCTAAAGTATGACGTGGCGTTTACCTAGAGGGCGATTTTGAGCCTTTATTCAAAGAGCGGATGAGCCCCTGGAATAGCGAGGGAACTGTTTGAGTGAGCGAAGCGAGCGAGTTTGACCGAGCCCAAGGGCGAACGAGCTCATACGATTTTAAAGGGCGAACATGAGCCCGTTGGTAAGCGCCACGCCATACACCTGAGCAATCTTGATAACCATATAAAGTAAATTTGCCGGTAAATTTAAAATCCCCCTCAACGGAGGATCAATAATCTTGCAGAGTATGCACAATTTCAGTGTGCAAATTATTCATTACTAAACCGTACCAATGCTTTTTCCATATTACCACAGTCCGTCCAAGGGCCGATAGTTGCCATGGAAAAATCCTCAGGCTTAAGCATTTCTGCAGCTAGTTCCTGAACATCAGCAATTGTAACTTTGTTTAATTTCTCTACAACCTCCTCTGGAGGGATAACCTTCCCCAGATAAAGTTGAGATTTCCCCAGCCTGCTCATCCGGGTACTAACATTCTCCAGGCTTAGAAGTAAATTACCCTTAAGCTGGTCCTTTGCCCGCTGGAGTTCCTCTATTTTTACGCTATTTACTCTGATATCTTCCACTTGTCTAAATATAAGCTCCAATACCTCATCCACATTTTGTTTACTCAAACCGGCATATACACAGAAAAGACCGGTATCGTGGTACGAACTGTGATAAGAGTAAACCGAATAAACCAGCCCGCGCTGTTCCCTGATTTCTTGGAATAACCTTGAACTTAAGCCTCCGCCGAGAATAGTGTTAATGACCTGGAAAGTATATGTTTTTTCATTTTCAAGACTCAACCCCGGGGTACCAATACATAAGTGTACCTGCTCAGTTTCCTTACTGCGGCAAACTACATCCCGTTTGGGTGTGGGAGTAACTATGGTCCGCGCTTGAACTTGGCCTGTTTTTGTTTCAAGGATTGGGCGGAGCTTTTTAATAACCTCATCTTTACTAATGTTACCTGCTGCTGTTACAACAAGGTTACCCGGTTTGTAATGGGTACTGTAAAACTCGATTATTTTGTCCCTTGAAAGCTGCGCTATCACATCAGCAGTTCCGATGATCGGGCGGCCAAGGGCATGTCCCTGCCACATCGAACCGGCAAAAATATCATGTACCAGTTCATCCGGAGTATCCTCGTACATTTTAATTTCTTCGATGATTACGTTTCTCTCGCGGTCGATATCATCCGGATCAAATTTAGAGCAAAAAAGCATGTCGCTCAAAAGGTCAACTGCCAGGTCAAAATGCTCATCCAGTACTCTGGCGTAATAACAAGTATATTCCTTGGTAGTAAAAGCATTTAATTGCCCGCCTACTGCATCAAGGGCTTCGGCGATTTGCTTTGCCGTACGCCTTTGAGTCCCTTTAAAAAGCAAATGCTCAATAAAATGTGATATACCGTTATTTTCAGGGCTTTCATCACGTGAACCTACATCAACCCAGAAGCCCAAAGCTACCGATCGAACATGGGGAACTTGTTCCGTAAGAATATGTATATTGTTATCAAGAGTAACCTTATGGAACATAAAAAGGAACCTCCTCTAAAATGCATCCTCAAACATATTCGTGATAATTGATCTAATTCCTTTAAATCTAAATTACATATATAAAAAAGCATTAATATCTCCTTATCAGGTTTCCCATTTTCTTGCCCGATTATTTACTATCAACTTCCTTACAAACCTATGCAGCCCGCGACATGATTATTAAATAAAAAAACCTCTCAACACGAGGTTTTAATAAAACATTACCCAAATTATAATACCAATTTCTGTGAGATTAGCTACGGCCGAATTCACGGCGTCTCGGTGGGCGGGAACCCCGGTCACGCAACCTGTCCCGGTCTTCCTTTGCAACCTTTCCTTCTGATGCGGGCATAGCATCTTTCCTGGAGAGCTTTAATCGTCCCTGATTATCATATCCAATTGTTTTAACCAGAATCATATCTCCTTCTTTGACTACATCCTCTACCTTATTTACCCTGTGGTGTTCAAGCTGGGAAATATGAACTAGACCCTCTTTACCCGTCAACCCCAGGACCCCTGGTATAATCTCAACAAAACAACCAAAGTCTGTCACTTTGGTAACGCGTCCATTATAAATTTCACCGGGCTGGATCTCCTTTGTTAATGATTCAATAATTCGCAGGGCTGTTTCACCTTTTTCCTGATCAACAGACGATATAAACACCCGCCCGTCGTCTTCTATATCTATGTCAGCACCTGTTTCCTCAACGATTTTCTTGATGATCTTGCCTCCCGGCCCAATAACGTCACGTATTTTATCGGGATCAATGGTGGTATGGATAATGCGCGGGGCATGCGGTGACAATTCCGGCCTGGGTGCAGGAATAACTTCAATTATTTTATTCAATATATACATACGACCTTCATGCGCTTGCGCCAGGGCCTGCTCAAATATTTCACGGGTAATACCGGCTATTTTAATATCCATTTGGAGGGCAGTAATACCTTTTGACGTTCCCGCCACCTTAAAATCCATGTCACCGAGATGATCTTCAAAGCCCTGGATATCAGTAAGCACAGCAAAGTTATCGCCTTCTTTAATCAAACCCATGGCAACACCGGCAACCGGCGCTTTAATCGGAACCCCGGCATCCATTAGAGCCAGGCAACTGCCACACACACTACCCATGGAGGTAGAGCCGTTGGATTCAAGCGCTTCGGAAACAAGGCGAATGGTATAAGGGAATTCTTCTTCAGACGGAATAACTGCTGAAAGCGCCCGTTCCGCCAGCGCTCCGTGCCCGATTTCTCTACGGCCGGGAGACCTGATCGGCCTGGTTTCACCTACACTAAAAGGCGGAAAATTATAATGGTGCATAAAGCGCTTGGATTCTTCCACTCCAAGACCGTCCAAAATCTGCTCATCAGAAATTGTCCCTAAAGTTACTGCCGAAAGGATCTGGGTTTGTCCCCTGGTAAACAATCCGGACCCGTGGGGGCGTGGTAAAACGCCTACTTCAACAGATATCGGACGCAATTCGTTAATCGCCCGTCCGTCAATACGCGCCCCTTCTGTTATGATCATACGGCGAACGATCTTCTTTTCGACTGCGTCAATAACTGTTCGTATCAAATTTTCTTGTTCCGGAAAGGTTTCGATAAATTGCTCCATCAACTCGTTCTTAACTTCATCTAAATATGATTCGCGCGTTTGTTTTATTAGTCTTTCGTTAACGCACCGCCTGAGAGCAATCTCGAGTTTTTCTTCAGCCGGCCCAGTTACTGTTTCAATTATATCAGACCCGGGTTCGGCCATAGCGGGCATTACTTTTTCCTTTGCCAGCCCTATAGCCAGAGCTTCTTCACGAAATCTCTCAATGAAGTCAACAATATCTTTTACAGCATCATGTCCGAAAGAAATAGCCTCAAGTATAACCGCTTCCGGAAGCTCACGGGCGCCCGCCTCAACCATCATTACCGCGTCTTTGGTACCGGCAACCACCAGATGCATTTCACTCTTTTCAGACTGGGATAAAACGGGGTTGATTACAAACTGCCCGTCCACCCGGCCTACAATAACACCACCAATCGGGTATTGTATAGGGATTTCAGAAATGTGCAACGCTGCGGAAGCGCCTATCATCGCGGCTATTTCAGGCGCGTGGTCCTGGTCCACTGACATTATCGTAGCGATAACCTGGACTTCGTTGCGCATTTCTTTAGGGAACAGAGGACGGATTGGCCTGTCAATCAGCCGCCCTGATAAAACGGCCTTTTCGCTGGGGCGGCTCTCCCTTTTTATGAAACCACCCGGTATCTTACCAACAGCATAAAACCTTTCTTCATAGTCTACTGTAAGCGGAAAGAAGTCAATCCCTGCCCTGACGTGGCTGGCCATTGTGGCGGTTACCAGGACTGCGGTATCTCCGTAACGGACAAACACGGAACCGCTCGCTTGTTTTGCCAGTCTTCCGGTTTCCAGAATCATCGGGCGACCACCGACGAGAATTTCTCTTATTAAAACTGGGTTATTTAGCATAGAGTCGCTATACCTCCTGTAACATGCATGAAACATTTAACAAATAAATATATCTTCGACATTCTTAATATTATTTCCTTTCAGAGTAAAATAAAATACACGAAAACCCCCGCATATGACGAAGAAGCGGGTGAATTAGCCCGCTTCCGATCATCGCTACTTTCTCAAACCAAGTTTTTCGATAAGTGAACGATATCGATCAAAATGCCGATCACGCAGATAGTTTAGCAAGGCCCTTCTCTGGCCAACCATCTTTAACAAACCCCGGCGTGAATGGTGATCACCTTTATGAAGCTGTAAGTGATTGGTAAGGTTATTAATTCTTTCCGTCAAAATCGCTACCTGGACTTCCGGGGAACCAGTATCGTTTTCATGAAGCTTATGTTGGGAAATAATGGTTCGCTTGTTTTCTGTATTCAAAGCCATGCTATGTTCACCTCCTTTTTTAAAAATCGCTGCCGGCCAAGTCAACCGCCGGAGAACGTGTTACCTAGCCTGCAGTTCTTTGGGAAGGTTACTTCCCGATAATCGTTATTACCAGGCGGCCACCTGGTATATCTTTGGCAACAATATCAAACACTCTACCCGGCTTAGCCATAAAACCGCGGAACCTGGTAGCCGTCGGTATACGTCCGGGTATGCCGCTGGCAGCGTTAATTATGTCGGCTATTGTAATTTTATCCTGTCTCATATCCCGTAACCGCTTGCGGGCATGCTCTGTAATGATTACCCTCATCCCGGCTTACGCTCTAGTATGCATTGGATTGGTACATTTGTTCGTCCTCCTCTTGAGAGAGAAAGGCATAAAGGGCGTCCTGAAAGGCTGTTAACCTGACATTCTCCATATTTGACTGGAGGTAGATATTTTCCAGCTCAATTTTTAAGGACTGGAACTCCTCGCTCAGACAAATCAGAGCAATATAATTGAGCCACTTTTTAATCTCCTCCTCAGGAGAATCGAACTTTGGAACACTCAGGGTTAACGCCTCCTTTCATAATACGGGACGTTTAACGCGATAATTGTAGCACAAATCCAGCACTTATGTAAACGCTGCCTATTAAATTTATATTTATAGTTATTATTTTTTATTCATTTGCTTTCGACCCCTGTCCTGGTTTCGATAATATCTTGCTCAATTTGTTTAACCAGATCTGAAGACGTCAAAAATCTTTTTTCTTCTCTTAATCGTCTGGTAAATTTTACCTTTATATTTTTCCCGTAGAGATCCTGGTAAAAATCCAGCAGATGTACTTCAATGTTCCTTATTTTACCCTGAAATGTCGGCCTGATACCGATGTTTGCCACTCCAAGGTAGGTTTCACCGTCTACATAAACTTTTACCGAATAAACACCATTTGCAGGAACCAGCATTGTTTGCTCTATATCCAGGTTGGCGGTAGGAAATCCAAGGGAACCGCCACGCCTTTCCCCCGCTACAACCTGTCCCTCAATAAACGGGTAATACCCTAGAAATTTAGCCGCCTCAGCCACCTGTCCCTTCATTAACAAATCCCTAATCAGGGAACTGCTGACTACCTGACCTTCAACCATTACCGGCGGTACCACACGCAACTGGTAGTTGTACTTGGCAGCTTGCTCTTCCAGCAAGTCCGGCGTTCCCCGGCCATAATGGCCGAAAGTATAATTATATCCAACTACAACCCCGCTGGCTCCTAACTCTCCATAAAGAACTGTCTTGATAAAATCTTCAGGTGAAAGTTTGGCAAACTCAAGGTCAAAAGGTACCAGCAACAGTACTCCCACGTTTAGTCTGGCTATAAACTTTTGTTTTGCTTCCTGTGATAACAGAAACGGTGGACAATTATCCGGGTACAGGACTGCCAACGGATGAGGATGAAAAGTAAAGACAGCCGGTGTGCCGTCAATTTCCTTAGCCAGAACCACTATCTCAGAAATCAGTTTTTGGTGGCCGATATGTACACCGTCGAAGTTCCCCAGACCGACTACCAGCTTTTTATGTTTATGCTTTAACCCTTGCCAATGACGATAAATGTACAATTTAACAACCTCCTGCCCAAACGGAGCCGGTTCGGCATATGTATATTAGATTTTTTTTCAAGACTTACTTCCATACTCGTTAGCTGTATCATTAATGTCAACAGCAGCCTCGGCAACGATTTTTCCCCTTACACAACTATACCAGCACGCTAACAGGTTTAAAAAAAAACCTGCTTGGGTCTTCCGGATCAAGCCTGGTTTCGGCTACTGCTAACAACCTCTCCGAACCTTGCAGGCGAACAAGAACACCCTCTGCTAACCCGTCAGGCAATTCGGCTACACCCGGTAAAAAAAGCTTTGCGCCCGAACTGACCGCCGGAACCGCAGCGTCTTTTACCATAACCGGTGGTAGCCCTAAAAGAGCGTTTTCAACAGAGATAACGATATCAGAAAAATTTCTGTCATGTCTTCCACCGGTTGCAACTGAATGGATATCTTCCAGCGTACAAGAATCCTCAATATGAAAAACGCCTACTCTTGTTCGCACCAGAAACGACATGTGTGCCCCACATCCAAGGTAGTAGCCGATGTCCTCGCACAGTGTCCTGACATATGTTCCCTTGGAGCAGGTTAAATGCACAAACGCCACCGGTTTTGGACCACCCCAGCCTGCACCGTCTATATACTCCAGGTTATTAACTGTGACCACCCGCGCCCGGCGTTCGACTTCCAAACCCGCCCTGGCTAATTCGTAAAGCTTCTTTCCATGCCATTTTAAGGCGGATACCATCGGCGGCACCTGGTTAATTTCCCCGGTAAAAACCGGTAGAGAGGCCTGGACGGCTTCCGCGGTCAGATATGAAGCATCCCGCTCATCTATTACTTCACCAAAGGAGTCTCCTGTAGAAGTAACAACTCCAAAAGTTATTTCCGCACGGTATTCCTTATCTTCACCGGTAATGAACCGGGTTATGCGGGTGGACCGGCCAAGACAAACAACCAGCACACCGGCCGCTCCGGGGTCCAGTGTTCCGGCATGTCCTACTTTATTTATTTTAAAGGTGCGGCGGATAAAATCAACAACATCGTGGGAGGTCATCCCGGGAGGTTTCAGTACGTTAATAATACCATTCATGATCCCGGCCCTCCGGCTGCACAAACTGCCGCCGCAACCACCTCTTTTTCAATTGTTATCAATTTACCCGCAATTTCACAGCCTGCGGCGCGTGAATGTCCACCTCCGCCAAAAAAAGCGGCTAGCCGGTTAACATCCACTGCTTCTTTTGAACGAAAACTAATTTTATATCTGCCGTCCGGCAACTCATGAAAAAGCAGTCCTACTTCAACACCTTTAATCGATCGGGCATAGTTCACAATTCCTTCAGTATGCTCATCCTTTGCCCCGGTGTTCAGAAGCATATCACGGGTGATAATCATCCAGGCTACTTTGCCGCAACAGCTAAATGAGAGGGTTTTTAACGCTGCGCTCAATAAAAGTTGCGCAGCCTTTGATTTTTCTTCATGGAGAAGAACATTAATCCGGGAAACGGGCACGCCGATTTCAAGCAAACGGGCCACCCGTCTGTGTGTATCAGGTGTGGTACTCTCATATTGAAAAGAACCTGTGTCAGTTACTATCGCCGTATACAAACAAATTGCCACATCCAAAGAAATATCGACTTGCATCAAATTTAACAAGTCAAATATAATTTCACCAACCGCCGCCGCCTGCGGGTCAACATACCTGTATGTCCCGAAAGAATTTGTGCTGGCATGATGATCAATATTAATGACAGCCAGATCACGCAGGTACAGTTCCCGGTAGCCATCGCCCAACCTTTCCGGCACGGGACAATCCAGGACAATAAGCGTGTCATATTCGCCTTCCGGCGGGCTGCCGGCGTGGTAGTCCTGTATGCCGGGCAAAAACTCATATATTTGAGGTACAGGATCAGGACCGGCTATGGTTGCTTGCTTGCCAAGCTGTTTCAAAATCAACGCCAAAGCCAGCACCGATCCAAGGCAGTCGCCGTCAGGCATGATATGACCGCATATTAATGCGCGCTTAACACTGCTGATGGCCCGGGCAATTACTTCAAGATCATTCATCAGAAGCGCCACCCTTCGCCCGGACTTCTTCCATAAGTTTAATTAATCGTGCACCGTGGCCAATTGATTGATCTAGTTTAAAAGTTATTTCCGGAGTGTAACGGAGCCGGATTCGCCTGCCCAGTTCACTCCTGATAAATCCCTGCGCTTTCGAAAGCGCTTCGATAGACGCCTTTTGATCGGCGGGTTCTCCATAAACGCTGGCAAAAATGTCAGCATAGCGTAAATCCTTTGAGACCTTAACTGCAGTTATACTGACAAAACCTATTCTCGGA
>Ga0067045_1031442_pt1 | contig 12272 bp, 9 predicted proteins | sample TerdegcTABiofilm_FD_59184 | JGI IMG/M metagenome (GOLD analysis project Ga0067045, IMG submission 59184) | Combined Assembly of (Gp0054472, Gp0054536) Wastewater bioreactor microbial communities from Singapore -Terephthalate degrading...
CGCTCGCCAACCGCGTCCTGATGGACGGGCACATCCTGCCCGCGCTGCCCACCAGAGATGCGGGGGAGTGTCTGCTGGTGCCCGCGGCTGCTGTCCTGAAGCAACTGGGTATCACGGCGCTCGAGGAGGCCGGGGGCTTGCGCGTCAACGCCGGCGACAGAGTCGCCCTCTTCCGCGCGGGCGCCTCTGACTTCGATCTCAACGGCCACCACTTCCGTATGCCCGCGCCTGCGATACATGAGGGCGACGAGTGGTTCATCCCCGATAGCATCATCGCCGCCCTAACCGACCTCGGCCTGCTGCGGGACGATGCGTCCGGCTGCGTGCACTTCTCCCGGAGCTCAGTCGGTCCCCAGAGTGACGTGCTGTGGATCGAAGCGAACAAAGAGTCCGACCCGCAGGCCCTGCGCGCCATGGTTTCGGACATCCCCGGCCGCCGGGAATACTGGGCCGCCGAGGGACACGATGTCCAGTTTGACCTCACGCTTGTGGGACCGGCGACAATCGGGGGAATTGGCATCCAGTGGCATCAGGGCGCGGTGCGGCAGGCGAGGTTCGCTCTCGAGACCAGCCTTGATGGCGCCACGTGGAGGAAAGTGTTCGAGGGAACCAGTTCGGGGAAGTCGGAGGGCCTGGAGACATATGCCTTCGATCCCCACGAAGTTCAGTACGTCCGCTTCCGCGGGTATGGCAACACGGCCAACAACTGGAACTCCATCGTTCACTTCCGCCTGATCCGGGCCGGAGCGCAACCATAAGCGGGGCAACCATGACGCGTCGGGACCTGCTGCGTATAGGCGCGCTGGCGGCTGGGGGAGTCGCGGCAGCGTCCGCGTTCGGCGCACACGCCGACACTGGCGACCGTGAGGAGAGAGCAATGCCGCCAAACATCGTGCTGTTCCTGGTGGACGACATGGGCTGGCAGGACACATCGCTGCCTTTCCACGAGACGCGCACCCCCTTCAACAACCGCTACCATACGCCGAATATGGAGCGCCTCGCCGACAGTGGGGTCAAGTTCACCCAGGCATATGCGTGTAGCGTCTGCTCGCCGACGCGGGTGTCCCTGATGACCGGGCTGAATGCCGCGCGCCATCGCGTCACCAACTGGACGCTCCACCGCAACAGGAACACGGATCCGGAGCACCCGGAACTGATCTTCCCCGAGTGGAATGTGAACGGTCTCAGTCCAGACCCCGCAACGGGTCGCGCAGTTCATGCGACGGCCCTCCCGGCGCTGCTCGGGCAAGCGGGATACCGGACGATCCACGTTGGTAAGGCTCACTTTGGCGCTCTTGGCACACCCGGCGCGGATCCGCTCACCATCGGCTTTGATGTCAACATCGCGGGACATGCCGCGGGAGGTCCCGGAAGCTATCTGGGCACTCAGAACTTCAGCGCCCAGTGGCGCGGCGGCGGGGATGTCTGGGATGTCCCCGGCCTCGACCAGTACCACGGCCAGGACATCTTCCTCACCGAAGCCCTCACCATCGAGGCCAACCGGCAGATGGATCAAGCCGTGGCCGACGGCGTGCCTTTCTTCCTGTACATGTCCCATTACGCCGTGCATGTGCCGTTCGCCGAAGACAAGCGGTTCATGAAGCGTTACATCGACGCGGGTCTGGATCACACCGAAGCACAGTACGCGGCCTTGCTGGAGGGGATGGACAAGTCGCTGGGTGACATACTGGACAACATACAGGCCAGGGGCATCGCTGATAACACGATCGTGCTCTTCATGTCCGACAACGGTGGCCTAAGCGCTCACGGTCGCGGCGGCGAACCCCATACCCACAACAAGCCGTTGTCCAGCGGAAAAGGGTCGGCCCACGAGGGCGGGATCCGGGAGCCGATGATCGCCCGGTGGCCGGGAGTCACGCGGCCGGGTACGGTCTGCGGCAGTCCGCTCATCATTGAGGACTTCTTCCCCACGATCCTCGAGATGGCGGGGGCTCCCCAGCACGCCCAGCCCGGCGGCGAAATGGACGGCGTGAGCTTCGCGCCACTTCTGCGCGGCGATATCCCATCCGAAGAGCGTTCGTTCTTCTGGCACTACCCCAACAACTGGGGACCCACCGGACCCGGCATCGGGGCTTCGAGCACCATCCGCCGGGGCGACTGGAAGCTGATCTACTACCACGCCGACCAGCGCTACGAACTGTTCGACGTGGAGGGGGATCTTGGCGAGACGCGGAATCTCGCGGGAGACAAGGGCAGGCTTCGCGCCGACCTGGCCGAGGAGTTGAGAGAGTACCTGTCCGGTGTCAACGCGCAGATGCCGGTGCTCCGAGCGACCGGCGAGCAGGTGCCGCTGCCGGGATAGCAGGCGGAAGGGCCACGGAACGAAATCGGACCAGCGACGGAACACAAACAGAAGGAAGGCCCGAGCACCCGGAGATCGAAAACTCCGCAGACATCGATCCAGCCGGCAATCGCAGTTCTTCACTGTCCCGGCGGCAAAGGTGAGAGTGTTGGATTCCAGACAGGATGCATGGCGACAGTTGAGGGCGCTCCTCCAGGGTCAGGCACTTGCTGTCCTCGCCACCAGCCACGAGGGTCACCCCTACTGCAGCCTGATTGCTTTCGTCGTGTCAGATGATCTGCGCACCATCCTCTTCGGGACTTCACGCAACACTCGGAAGTTCGCGAACATCACCAGTGACCCGCGGGTCTCCGTGCTGATTGACAGCCGCGGCAACACCGACGCGGATTTCCACCAGGCCTGTGCGGCAACGGCAGTGGGTCGCGAGGTCAAACTGCCCGAAGCCGAATACCGCGCGCTCCGGGGGAAGTACCTCGAGCGCCACCCTCACCTGCGGGACTTTGTGGCCTCACCGACCTTCGAGCTTGTGGCATTGCGCATCGAGACCTACTACCTTGTGAGCCGATTCCAGCACGTGATGGAGTTGCACCTGGAAACGTGAACTGGCTGATTTCGCTGGAGCAGATCGCCGATGTGCACCTGCCGGATGTGGGCGGCAAGGGGCTGGCGCTTGCCCGGATGGCCGCTGCGGGCATGAACGTGCCACCGGCTCTCGTACTCCGCGCCGGGGCCTACCGGGAGTATGTCAGCGTCACCGGTCTGCGAGAGCGTATCCTGCTGGAGTTGAACCGCAAGAGTTTCGAGGACATGCGCTGGGAGGAGATGTGGGACGCCGCCCTGCGCATCCGAAGCATGTTCTTGAGCACCCCGATACCAGACGGCATGTATGAGGAGATCTCCCGCGGCGTCGCTCAGGCATTCCCATCGGTGCCCACGGCTGTCCGGTCCTCGGCTCTGGCGGAGGACGCCGGCGGCACCTCCTTTGCCGGGCTCCATGAGTCGTATGTGAATGTGCGTGGCGCCGACAGCATCCTGGAGCACATCCGTCTAGTCTGGGCGTCGCTGTGGTCTGACGGTGCGCTGTTGTACCGCAAGGAACTGGGGCTTGATGTAGCTGACAGCGCCATGGCAGTGGTGATCCAGGAGATCGTTTCGGGCCGGGCCTCCGGGGTGTGTTTCAGCCGGGACCCGGAAGATGCGGGACGGGCTATCGTAGAAGCCGTGCATGGTCTAAACCAGGGGCTGGTGGACGGTACCGTCGAGCCGGATCGCTGGTTCCTCGACCGCGCCTCGCGACGGGTGCTCAGCCACCATCAGCCCAAGCGGGAGAGTGCTATGCGGCCTTCGGAGCGCGGGGTCGAGCTTGTCCCGCTCTCCGCCGGGGAAGCTGCCTCGCCGCCCGTTGATGAGCGGGAACTTGCGCTGGTGCTCGATCAGGCGCTGCGCGCCGAGGCCCTCTTCGGTGGCCCCCAGGACGTGGAATGGACCGTGCGCGGTAACGCCCTTCACCTGCTGCAGTCGCGCCCCATCACCACCGGCGAATCCGCTGACGAGAGCAAGGCGTGGCATCTCAGCCTGCGGCGCAGTTTCGACAATCTCAAGGTCCTGCGCCAGCGCGTTGAGGGTGAGCTGATCCCTGCGCTCATCGAGGAAGGCAGGACCCTGGCGCAGATCGATCTCACCGGCCTGGATGACGCGTCACTGGCTCGCGAGATCCAGCGCAGGGAATCCCTGGCGCGTCACTGGACAGACACCTACTGGGAGCATTTCATCCCATATGCCCACGGGGCCAGGCTGTTCGGGCAGGTTTACAATGACGCAGTCCGGCCCGAGGACCCTTTCGAGTTCATCGCATTGCTTCAGACAGGTGACATGGAGAGCGTGAAGCGCAATGCCTTGCTCGAACAGATCGCGGACTCGATCCGGCAGGACCCGGCGATTGCCAAGATGATCGAGCAGGGCGCGGAACTCCCGCGGCCCGTTCAGCGGATGATGTCGGAGCTGGCTCAGCTGGTTTCGCCCACGGAGACCCACGCTGGCGCCGACACCACACGGATCGCGCGCCTGGCGCTTCAGGCCTCCCGGGTTCAGCCCGACCGGCAGGGACCCGGTACGCCTTCCCGCGAGACGCTCGAGAATCGTTTCCTGGGTTCCCTGCCTGAAGACCAGCGCCCATGGGCGCTTGAACTGCTGGACCTTGCCCGCTCGAGCTACCGCCTGCGTGACGACGACAATGTGTATCTGGGAAGAGTGGAGGCGCAGGTTGCCGCAGCCATCGCGGAAGGGCGCCGGCGACTTGCGGGGCGTGCAACCCGCAGTGCCGACGCTCTGTCAGACGCCGACGTGGCATCCGCTCTGCTCGATCCGGGTTTCGTTCCACAGGCGGCATCCGCCAGCGCACCTGCCCCGCGCGTGGCAGTCAAGCCGCGGCAGCTCACGGGACAGCCTGCAGGCCCTGGTGTGTCCACCGGGCCCGCGCGGGTCATTCGCGCCCATGAAGATCTGTTCACCGTTGAAGCAGGCGATGTGCTTGTCTGCGACGCTATCGACCCCAACATGACTTTCGTCGTCCCGGTCTGCTGCGCCGTCGTCGAGCGCCGGGGCGGCATGCTCATACACGGCGCGATCATCGCCCGAGAGTACGGTCTGCCATGCGTGACCGGCGTGCCTGACGCCACCGAGTTGATCCAGACCGGCGACATACTGACCGTCGACGGCTTCCTCGGAATCGTCGTGGTGAGGCGCGCTGACTGACGAGCCACGGAACGCAGTGAACTCCCACTGGGGGAGGGACCGGATGAGCCTCCACGCCCCCGATCCCTTGCGCAACCTGGTGATCTGTCTGGGAGATCAGCTCTCCCCGGATTCCCCGGCGCTTGACGGATTCGACAGGTCCCGCGATGCGGTCTGGATGGCTGAAGCGTCCGGGGAGGCCGCTCACGTCTGGTCACACAAGGCGCGCATCGCCCTCTTCCTCAGTGCCATGCGGCACTTCAGGGATGCCCTTCGTGCGCGCGACATCATCGTCCGTTACAGCGAGCTTACCGATCCCGCCAATACGGGCACGCTTTCCGGCGAACTTCGCCGCGCCATCAAGGCCCTCAGACCGCAGCGCGTCGTGATGACTGAACCCGGGGAATGGCGAGTTCGCGAGGACCTCCTCGCGGTCGTCCGAGAAGCGGGTGTGGACTTGCAGATGCGCCCCGATCGCCACTTCGTCTGCACCCTCGACGACTTCAACCGCCATGCGGAGGGCAGAAAGCAGCTGCGTATGGAGTACTTCTACCGCGAGGTCAGGCGGCGGATGGGCGCTCTGATGGAAGGCGACCAGCCGCGCGGGGGCCAGTGGAACTTCGATGCGGAGAACCGATCAGCCTTCGGCGATGCGGGGCCCGAGAACGTTCCCGAACCTCTGGGTTTCCCCCCCGATGGCACAACCCGCGAGGTCCTCTCGCTGGTGATGAAGCGCTTCGCCGACCATCCGGGGAGCCTGCGCCACTTCGACTGGCCAGTGACGCCGGATCAGGCCTCCGCGGCGCTCCACGATTTCGTGGCGAACCGCCTGTCGTCGTTCGGGCCTTACCAGGACGCCATGTGGACGGGGCAGCCTTACCTGTACCATTCCCGGCTGTCAGCGGCGATGAACCTGAAGCTGCTCGACCCCCGTGAGGAGGTGGCGGCGGCGGAGAATGCACTCGATGCCGGCGCAGCCAATCTGCCCTCGGTGGAGGGGTTCGTACGCCAGATCATCGGCTGGCGCGAGTACGTCCGGGGCATCTATTGGCGGTTCATGCCCGATTACCTCGATCGCAACGCACTCACGGCCGAAGCACCCCTGCCCAGGTTCTACTGGACCGGGGATACCGAGATGGCGTGCCTGCGGGAGACCATCGGCCAGACCCTGGAGCACGGCTACGCGCATCACATCCAGCGGCTGATGGTGACGGGGCTGTTCGCGCTCCTGATGGGCGTCGATCCGCGGCGGGTGCACGAGTGGTATCTCGCTATCTATGTTGACGCCGTCGAGTGGGTCGAGTTGCCCAATGTGTATGGAATGTCACAGTATGCCGATGGCGGTCTGATGGCATCCAAGCCGTACGTCGCTTCCGGCAAGTACATCCAGCGCATGAGCGATTACTGCAAGACCTGCCGGTTCAGGCCCGGTGAGCGTACGGGTGAGGATGCCTGCCCGTTCACCACCCTCTACTGGGACTTCCTGCTGAGGAACGGGCCTGCGCTGAATGACAACCCGCGCATGGCTCTTCAGCTGCGGAACGTGGACCGGCTGCCGCAGGACGAATCACGCGCGATCCGTACCCACGCGGATGGGTTGAGACGCGGAATGCTGTAGGGGAAGCACTGCCGCCGCCATCGAAGCGAGCGGCTTTCGCTGGCCCGTGGGCAGGGAGTCTTTAGCCGGACCGTCCCCTGATACCAGGCGCTGGCTTGGCAACACCGTCAGAGGCTCACAAAGAGGTGTGCTCCGGCCTATGACGAACTACCCCTGAGCCAGGCCGCGGGGGCGTCAGGAGGTCTGACCCGCATGCCGACGGCGATCGTCATAGGCGCAGGGCTGTCGGGGATCGGCGTTGCTGCCAGACTGGCGGCGCGTGGGTTCCGAGTTACGGTGCTCGAACGGCTGTCGGCGCCCGGTGGACGCTGTGGCCGCCTGGTATCTGGTGGGTACTCGTTCGACACCGGCCCGACCCTGTACCTCATGCCCCCGGTTTTCGAGGAGACCTTCGCGGCACTCGGCGAGAAGGTCACAGATCACCTCAAGCTGCTGCGCGTGGACCCCACCTACAGGGTGCACTTCACGAGTGGCGGCGCTCTGGACATTACCTCTGATATGGTGCGAATGCGGGAGCAGATGCAAAGCATCGAGCCCGGCTCATTCGCCCGGCTCCTGCAGTTCCTCGCGGCGGGGGACGTTTTCCTCGAGACTTCGCTCGAGCGGTTCGTGGGCAGGAACTTCCTCACGCTGCTGGACTACTTCAGCCCGGCCAACCTGCCGCTGATGTTCCGCCTCAAAGCGCTCCAGAAGCACTTCCCCTTCGTCGCCAGCCATTTCCGTGACCCCCGTCTCAGAGCCGCCTTCTCCTTCCAGAACATGTACCTAGGTCTCAGTCCCTACAGCGCCATGGCGACCTACGCGCTGCTGCAATTCAGCGAGATCGCCGAAGGCGTCTGGTTCCCCGAGGGCGGAATCTACCGGGTGGTCGAAGCCCTCGCGGCGATAGCGCGGTCCCTCGGGGTGCGCTTCGAGTTCGATACCCCCGTCTCCCGCATACTCGTCTCAGGCTCCTCCGCGCAGGGAGTCGTGACACAGGCGGGCGACACTTTTCACGCGGACCTCGTCGTGGCCACTGCTGACCTGCCCTATGTCTACGCCAACCTGCTTCCGGACGACGGCAGCGCGGCCCGCCTGGCCGCCAAGCAGTACACCTCGTCTGCCATCATGTTCTACTGGGGACTGAAGGGCGAACGCACCCCCGCGCTTCTTCATCACAACGTGTTTCTGTCTGAGCACCGCTATCGCGAATCTTTCGACAGGATATTCCGGGAGCACTCACTCCCCGATGAACCTTCGTTCTACGTGGCCGCCCCCAGCAGGTCCGACGACGCGACCGCTCCACCCGGCTGCGACGCGCTCACGGTGCTGGTACCGGTGGGCCATCTCGACAGCCGGGCTGGGCAGGACTGGCCGGCAATGCAGGCCCGTGCGCGCGAGGCCGTGCTCTCAGGCCTTGCGCGCGTTGGCGCGCCAGGCATCGACCAGCGCATCGACTTCGAGGCCACCATGACACCTGAAAGCTACGAACGCGAGCTCAACCTGGTCAGGGGCTCAGCATTCGGCCTGAGTCACAACTTCCTGCAGGTGGGGTATCTGCGTCCCCACAATCGGCATGGACGGTTCCGCAATTTGTACTTCGCCGGCGCCAGCACCCATCCGGGCACAGGGCTCCCATTGGTGCTGCTCTCTGCGCGACTCGTTACGGAGCGTATCCTGCGTGATCTGGGCTTGGCCCCGTAAGGCCATCGGAGGTGTGCGAGACCGATGCAAGCTGAGTGGGAGGAACGCTTGACGGCGGAGGCGCTTTCGGCGCTCCAGGGCACGCCCGGCGCGCCGGCCGTGTCGGCTTCGCCCGGAGAGTTGGAGATGGCCTTCTCGGCTTGCCGTCGGATCACTTTCGCGCACAGCCGCACATTCTTCTTCGCAAGCGCCCTGCTGCCCGCGCAGAAACGCCGCGCAGTGCGAGCCCTCTACGCATTCTGCCGGTCTACGGACGACATCGTTGACGCGCGGGGCGCCGACGCAGCCGAGAGGATGCGCCGCTGGCGCGCCGCGGCGGCTTCGCCAGTCCCGCCGCCGGACCAGCCGGTGCTGCTGGCGTGGGCCCATGTGCGGACCCAGCACGGCATACCGGATTCGCTTCCCGCAAAGCTGATCGAGAGCGTCTCTCGCGATCTGCACCAGACCCGTTACAGTGCCTTCGATGACCTCGTCGACTACTGCTACGGGGTGGCATCGACCGTGGGGCTGATGAGTATGAAAATCATCGGGTTCAGGGGCGAAGAGGCTGTGCCGTATGCGCTCAAGCTGGGGATCGCCATGCAGCTCACGAACATCCTGCGGGACGTCGCACAGGACTACGCCATGGGCCGCATCTACCTGCCACAGGACGAATTGAGCGCGCACGGAGTCGACGAGACGCAGCTCGCGCAGGGAGTCGTGAACGAAGACTGGCGGCGCTTCATGCGGTTTCAGATAGACAGGGCGCGCCGCCTGTACGCGGAGGCATGGCCGGGGATTCCCATGCTCTCACCCGACGGGCAGTTCGCCATCGCCGCCGCTTCGGAGCTATACGCCGGGATACTCGGGCAGATCGAGCGCCAGGGCTACGACGTTTTCTCGCGACGGGCGCAGGTACCGCAACTGGCCAAGGCGTGCCGCCTGCCCGGCATCTATCTGCGACTGCTCCGCGCACGGAACAACGCGCGGTCGCAGGCCTGACGGGAGTGGGCATCGTGGCGAACCCTCTGTGGGAGCACCCCGGCCTGGTCATTGCGCTGCAACTGATCATCTGGTCGGTTGTGTGGTTGGTGGCGGCCGTAATCGGCCTGTGGCGCACGAATCGCGAGGCATGGCGCGGGTTCTGGTTCGTCACCGGTATCTGGTGCTCCATAGACGCGGCCATCGGCATTGCCGGCCTGATGGGCACGATCGCGCCGCTGCCTGATCTGCGGTGGCTCCTTCTCACCAACGCCGGCCTCGACGTGCTCTACGTGGCAGTTGGGGTAGTACTGGCCACCCGCCCCAGGCCTGTCCTGCGCGGTGCGGGATGGGCAGTTGTCATTCAGGGCCTTTTCCTCTTGCTCTTCGACTTTCTCCACGCGATGTCGATTCCGTTGGGCCCGTAGCCGCTTGCTCGCCCTCCACCGGCTTCGGGCCGCGCTCTCGGTTTCCGCTGCACCGGTACTCATCCGTCGACAGACGCCCCGCAAGGATGCAGGTGAACTCGGAGATTGCCGGTCGGCGTTCCGGCGCCAGCTCATCCAGCATATCCGCGATGGTCCCGCGTGCCGCTGCGAGCCAGCTGTCCGCGTCCGGGCTGTCACACCGGTAAGGCGGTCCAGCGATGATGTACGCCTCGGGATGCTGGTGGATGCCCTGCTCAATGTGGATTGCCACCGGCTTCAGATCGACCTCTGGAAGGCGACTGTGCAGCCAGTGCAGGCCCTGCCTGAAGGGCGCAAGGTGCGGGGCGGGATGCATGTCTCCCTCGGGGAACAGGAATAGCAGCGAAGGCCCCGAGCGCAACGCCCGGAGCGTCCGCTTCAGCGTCGCCGCCCTGGCGATGGGATCGTCTTCTGGAAAGGGCATGGCGCCGATCGCTTCGAAAGGCGGGAACGAGGTCAGCTCCCGCATCCACACCATGCTCTGCCCGGGGCGCCAGTGACGGGCGAACAGGTGCAGCAGGTAGCCATCCCACCAGTAGTGGTGGTTCGCGAAGACGATCAGCGGCCTGGCGGGGTCAGGCGCATCGCGGTCAAGCAGATACACGCCGCGGAAGTGGCTGCGCAACGATCTCATAATGAGCCAGTCCGCAAACCAGGCTCTCAAAGGTTTCATGGCTCCCCGTATACCCTCCCCTTCCATGTCACTCGCCTCATCGAATGCCAGACAACGGACCGCAGCATGACAGCCACACCAAGAACCATAGCGACCGGGCAGAAGACCGCGTACCATAGTGGCAGGCGGAGCACCGACACAGACGCGCCGTACAATGCCATCGACGTGCCGACCAGCGCCCACGCGGGTGAAGCGCCGGCGATCCCCAGCGCAAGGGGCAGAAGATTGACCAGCCCCAGGAGAGCCGCGCAGACAACCGCCTGCAACTTCCCGCCGCAGATGACCGCCGAGTTCTTGGAGAAGCCATCGAAGGCTTCACGCAGGCCGCTGTACATCTCCACGGCTGCCAGATCGGTGGCGTCCCCGATGAGCGCCTGGCCGCCCGCACGCTTCACAAGCCGCGCAATCTCCACATCCTCCAGCAGAGATGAACGCACCTGGCTGTGGGGATCAAGCCGCCTGTATGTACCTCTGGAGAAGCCCATCATCTGTCCGTTCGCGAAACTGAAGGCCGGATTCCGGTGGCGTTCCGCCAGCACCAGGGGCAGCAGAGTGAAGACCGACCAGGGAACCATGCCGATGAGCAGGCCGTCTCCTAGCCCCGACGGGCGAATGCGCGGGAGAGCCGTCACGAGCGTGGCTTCGCCCGCCCCGCACCACCCCGCGAACCTGCGGAGGAAGTCCGAGCCGGGACGCACGTCGGCATCCATGAAAAGCAGCCACTCCCCGCTGGCCCGTCCTGCAAGCTGCGCGCAAGCCCAGTTCTTGCCTGTCCAGCCATTCGGGCGGTCCGCGCCGGCGAACCACCCCACACCATGCTCCTGCGCATGTTCCGCCAACCACTCGGTGGTCCCGTCGGTTGAACCGTCATCGCAGACCAGGATCTCCAGTGGGGCATGGCTCTGGACGGAGAGCAGCGACACCAGCGTGGGGAGGTTGTGGATCTCGTTGCGCGCAGGTATCAGAACGGAGAGGCTGACGGGTTCGGCCTCGGGGAGCTTGCGCCTGTGCCAGTAGGTGAGGTTGATCGCCAGGACGATCACCTGCAGGCCCAGGATGATCCCTGCCGCCCACAGAAGCGCGCTCAAGCCGATCCGTTCTCTCTTCGCACAGTCTCCGCCGGGGGCGCATACCGCCTGACCAGTACCCAGAGCACAGCCAGCGCGGCGAGCCAGGCGACGGCGGCCAACGGTCGGCCGTACAGGACGGCGAGCAGCGCCGGGAAGAGGCTCTGCACCAGGTACAGCGCGATAGGCATCGCCGATCTGTCGGCCGGCGCCTTTCCCAACAAGGGCAGGCAGGCCAGCGCAAGGATGAAAGCAGTCAGGAACCATCCCAGGAAGTTCTGAGAGGGGATGCCATAGTAGATGCCGCCAGCCCGCCACTCCCACGCTCTAGCGCCCGCGGTCATTGCCGGGTCAAGGACGAGGTCCCAGGTCACCATGGCCAGACCGGCGAGGGCGGCCTTCCCTGGCACACTGAGACGGGTCCGCCGCGCCACATGCAGCGCGGGGTACATCATCATGAACCAGGCAAGGGGGATGACTGCCGGCAGCACGCCGCCAAGTTTCGGTCCGAGTTGGTCTGTGTAGCTGTACTCGCCGAAGGGGACACCGGTCGCCACACCAACAGCTTCCACGGTTCCGCCAATGACGGCGCAGAGCAGCAGCAGCGCTACCGCCGTCCGTGCACCGTTCGCCGCCCACAGCCAAACCATGCACGCGCCTGACGCGAGAACGATGTTCGTTACCCCGAGTGCCTGGGAAAGACGATCATAGTCGGCATCGGGAACGTCCAGGTTCGCCAGAGCCCACG
>Ga0067045_1031443_pt1 | contig 12272 bp, 12 predicted proteins | sample TerdegcTABiofilm_FD_59184 | JGI IMG/M metagenome (GOLD analysis project Ga0067045, IMG submission 59184) | Combined Assembly of (Gp0054472, Gp0054536) Wastewater bioreactor microbial communities from Singapore -Terephthalate degrading...
TTTCGACCCTCTTGATTGCATAATTATACTAATAGACCCCTGCTCCTTTTTTAAAGCAGGGGTTTATCAGTGCCCTTTATTTATAAAGGCTTAGGGCTGTTTTTACGTCTGATCAACTGCAAAAGTCAGGCTTTAATTTCACGGAAGTCATTATAGCACGTAAATATTGTTTGGTCAATATTATTCCCAATTAATGTGCATTCCAACAGAACAAGAAAACTTTTGAAATTGTCCTACCCAGTTTTTCCATATATAATTAGTATAACACATATTAGTTTTAACGAGTTATAAAGGATAACATATTTCTCTTTTTATTAAAAAAAATTAAAAGAATCATGAAGGGAAATCCAACATAGTATAGAATTATATAACATATAAATTTTAAGGAGGTTATTTCAATTGGGTAAAAAGATTACATTGTCTGTCATTAAAGCTGATATCGGCGGCTTCGTTGGCCACTCAAGCGTGCACCCGGAATTATTGGAAACAGCCGGAGGTATTCTTGCGGGAAGCCCCCTTTTGATAGACTACCACGTTACTCATGTGGGTGACGATATAAACTTGATTATGACCCACGAGCTCGGCAAAAACAACGGTGAAATACATGAGTTGGCCTGGAATACGTTTTTATCTTGTACCGCGATAGCCAAAAAACTAAAATTATACGGGGCCGGGCAAGATCTGCTGGCCGACTCTTTCTCTGGAAACGTCAAAGGTATGGGTCCGGGTGTGGCTGAAATGGAATTTGAAGAGCGCGGAAGCGAGCCGGTAATTGTTTATATGGCTGATAAAACCGAACCGGGTGCATGGAACCTTCCGTTATACAAAATGTTTGCCGATCCGTTCAATACTATTGGGCTAATCATCGATCCCAAAATGCACCAGGGCTTTTTATTCGAAGTACGCGACTTGATTGATAACAAAAAGGTAACTTTTTCTTGTCCTGAAGAGATTTACGACATGCTGGTTTTTATCGGCGCTCCCGGGCGTTATTGTATTAAATCGGTTTATCAGAAAGGAACCAATGAGATAGCGGCTACCTCCAGTACTCAGCGTCTGAACCTAATGGCCGGACGTTATGTGGGCAAGGATGATCCGGTATTAATTGTCCGGTGTCAGAGCGGTTTCCCGGCTGTGGGCGAAGCACTTGAGCCATTTGCCAACCCTCACCTGGTTTCGGGATGGATGCGGGGCTCACACAGCGGCCCGCTGATGCCTGTTTCTGTTGATACATCGTCACCCACTCGTTTTGACGGGCCGCCCAGAGTGGTAGCCCTGGGGTTCCAATTAGCCGACGGCAAACTGCACGGACCACAGGACTTCTTTGCTGATGTATCCTATGACCTTGCCAGACAAAAGGCCAATGAAATAGCGAATTACATGCGCAGCATGGGGCCGTTTGAACCGCACCGCCTGCATTTGGATGAGATGGAATACACCACTATGCCTGACGTCAGCAAACGTCTTAAAAACCGCTTTGAAAAAATATAATAACTGATTAACAGTTGGACGATTGATAGATTAACGCCGGGTTATGCCCGGCGTTTTAATCCTTACTTGTCACAGACATACCTGTTACATAGACATGTCTGTTAATAACATGGTGTCTTTCAAATGTAAAAAAAATCTATCTCCTGGCGTACCTGTTAATATCAATTCCCCTTCTTTCCATCCATTCCGCCACGGAACCTGTGATCAGCACCGGTTTTTTCTTCAGTTGCTCCAGGTTTTCAGCCCCTGACATCAGCATAACAAGGCGCAGTTCATCAATTATTCCGTTAATTTTATTTATAAGCCCTTCTTCTGACTTGTCCATTAACTCTTTCAGAAAAACCCTTGCCATCCCGGCCAGACCGGCGCCCAACGCCACCGCTTTAGCCACATCAACGCCATTGCCCAAGCCGCCTGAGGCTATCATAAAAATGGGACGTCCAAGGCTAAGCCCCTCTAACAGGCTGACAACTGTTGGAATTCCCCAGTTCCGTATACTTACACCGCTTTTCTTTTTTGAACGCATGTTTTCAATTTCAATAAAATTGGTGCCTCCCTGTCCCCCCACATCAACATGCCGGACACCCGCATTATAAATGGCAGATATGGATTCCCTGGAAAGGCCAAAACCCACTTCCTTAACAATTACAGGCACACTGAGGGAAAAAGTCACCTCTCTAATATTATCAATAATCCCATTAAAATCTCTGTCACCTTCTCGCATCGCCAGTTCTTGAGGGACATTTAAGTAAAGCTGCAGCCCGTCGGCCGAAATCATTTCCACCGCTGCCGCCGCGAGTTCAGGTGGTGCCCCGGCGTTCAGATTGGCCAGAAGAACACCATCAGGGTTTTCCTGGCGTGCCACCTCGTAAGTATATCTCAACCCGGAGTTTTCCAGCCCGGCCATCTGTGATCCCACCGCCATCGCCACGCCGGTTTGCCGGGCCACTCTGGCCAGGCTTTTATTAATGCCAGCCACCTCGGGGTGTCCCCCTGTTATAGCATTAATCAATATCGGCGCTTTAAGTTTTTTACCCATAAAAAAGCAAGTGGTATCAATATCACCTAGACTTAAACCGGGCAAAGAGTCATTTATTAGACGGATTTCTTCAAAACCACTGGATACTTCCGGCTCTCCAAGCTTCAGGGCATATTCTATATGATCTAGTTTGCGCTTTTGCCTTTGAATTTTTCAAACCTCCTATTTCTTTTCCGGCCGGTCGAAATAAATATTTTTACTGGTAGCGGATATTGGAATACCGATAACCATTTCTCCCTGAACCATACCTATATTTTTAGCAACCGTGCCGGGACGCCCCATGATACGGTTATCGGCGTTCAGCAGGCCGGCTGTTTTAGCCGCCGATCCCAAAGCTATACCCAGATCCAATACACGCCACACACACAGGTGCTGTACAGATTGATCCCCATTTACGGTATTCAAATCGGAGCACTTGTCATGTCCGCACGCCCCGCAGTTTAACCCGGCGGGTTCCGCCCGGTTCAAAAAAAGGAACAGCATCGCATCGGAGCAGCGGATATTTTCCGCATCGCGGTCGAAATTCACAAGCCCTTTTTCCTTACCGTAGCTATCCATGGCATCGGCTAGAACGGCCAGTTCATCGCCCGACACCACCTTCGCCTGAACAAAGTCCTGCCCCAGTGTTTTAGGCGCCGTACACGCGGAAAGAGCCATCAGGTCGGCAACCATTAGCATGGTATCCTTCAAAATGATCTACCTCCAGAACAATAAATTAAAAAATAAAAAAGGCAGTAAAACCGCCCCCGTATCTCTAGACATTAAACCTGAAATTAATCACGTCACCGTCTTCCACAACATATTCTTTACCTTCAAGGCGGTACAATCCTTTTTCCTTTACCTTGGCCATACTTCCTAAATCCACCAGATCACGGTACTTTACTACTTCCGCTTTAATAAAACCACGTTCCAGGTCAGAGTGGATCTTACCGGCCGCCCGTTTGGCATCAGTCCCCGTCTTAATGGTCCATGCTTTCACTTCATCGTCACCCACAGTAAAAAAAGAAATCAGACCGAGATAATCATATGCCGCCCGCGCTAAACGGTCGATTCCGGACTCGACGACACCAAGGTCGGTTAAGAACATTTCTTTATCTTCGTCCGGCAGCATACTAATCTCCATTTCAATCCGTCCGCAGATTTCTAGCACCGGCAGACCGTGTCCAACAGCATAAGCGTCTAAATCATCCCGCCCCGGGTAAGACTTCGACTTAAACTGCTGCTCGTCTGTATTAACCACCAGCAGCAACGGCTTTTCAGTTAAAAAACTAAAATTTTTCAAAACAAGCCTTTCTTCATCAGTTAATTCCAACCTTCCGATAGATATTTCATTTTCCAAGGCATCAAGACACTTCTCCAAGACTTCAAGTTCGAGAACATTTTCCTTTTTAATTTTCTTCCCGCCCTTTATCCGCTCGATCCTTTTTTCAATTATCTCCATATCGGCAAAGAGGAGTTCCATATTAATTGTCTCCACGTCCCGCAACGGGTTGAGATCTCCGTCCACGTGCGGGAGGTCGGGATTAACAAAAGCTCTTACTACATGAGCAAGCATATCCACGTTCCGGATTGTGCTCAGAAACTGGTTGCCGACTCCCTTGCCCTGACTGGAACCGCGCACCAATCCCGGCACGTCGCTAAACTGTATCTGAGCGTATGTAGTCTTGCGCGGCTTGTACAAACCGCTCAGGTAATCCACTCTGCCATCCGGCACTCTAGCTGTTCCAACGTTGGTTTCAGTTTTTCCGGTTAGAAAGTTGGAGGTTTCCAAACTTGCTCCCGTAAGCAAGTTAAATATCGTGGTCTTTCCCACCATGGGAAGCCCAACCAGACCGCAGTTCAAACTCATGTTCATCACCCAAATAGTAGTTTATCATCTTAACAAGTGTTTTACAAACCTGTTTTATTGGAGTTGTGCGGCGTTTTGCGGCAGGAACTCGTTAAGCCTTAAAGGATTATGCTTAAACCTGGTTCACTTCAAGGCGTTTTTCTTGACGGTTTGAAGTAATGGTCAGATAAAGCCATCCCTCTTCCTTTACACTTTTTACATTGCCGCCCCGGACGACATACTCCCGCCCATCACCCACATAGACAGCCACGGTAATATCCTTCAGCCCTTCAGGGTTTTTAAGATCGATGATATAATTCCGCCCGTTTTGTTTCTTAACCTGCCAGCAAGTTTGTGCGCTGCGGTTTAAGAAATCAGCAAACCAGCTCATCGGCGCTACGGTAATCCTGCCTTTTTTCATTTCCTCAAGGGCTTTCTCTTCAAAAGCCCTGAAGGCGCTCAGGCAAAAGCGGGTGTCCGACGGGTGGGTGTAAACCATCCGGATTGTTCTTTCTTCAGCTGAAAAATCAACTAGGTCTTCCAGCCACTGCTTTACTTCTTCGGAAGGAACGTGGCCTCTTTCCATCTCTTCAAAGGAAGCGTATTTCTGGTATGGTGAAATAGGAAACGCCCACATCTTTCGGCCGGCATATTTCCCTTCAAAACGGGGGTGGGTCGGTCCGGCGCCGGAATCGCCCGCATAATAATAAGCGTTAACCCCGAGTTCTTCAAGCCGGGAATTTACCCAAAAAGGATGATTGCCCCCAGGAGCGCTGTATTCCCTGATTTTTTTGCCGGTTACCGCCTCCAGGGCGCTAAAATTCCAGTTTATTAGCTGGATGGCTTTTTGTCGCGGCAGGTATTGTAAATTATAAGCAAAAAAATTATGTATCCAGCCGCCATGCGCGCCGATTTCACCGTAGTTCCGGAGCACTTCCAAAACGGGTTTGCCCCTGTATTTGCTCTCCGCAAAAAATCCCATGCCGTCCCCCAGTTTATAAGTATCTGGACCTGCTGTAATGTGTATGGAAAAGGGGATGTCTTTCTGGAACAAACCCTGCATCATCATTACCATCAATGCCCGGAAGTAAGCGCCGCTGCATATGTGCAGGTTGAGTACCATACCTCCCTTACCGCCGGGGCTGTTTACCAATCGAGGAATTTTAGCGTAACGAATGAGGAAAGTCCGCAGCACCGACCTGGGTGTCAGGTCGTCTGAACGCAGTTTATATTTTCCTATGGGCATATTGACATAAACCGCCGTCCCCCCGCTCTCATAATATTTTTCAGTGATAACAGGATTGTTGAAATCCTCCCCGCTGTCGAACGCAACCACCTGAGCGTCATCATTAACCGCCCATGAATGTTCAAACTTCAGTTTGCCGTAAGAGTAACTGCTCACCGCGTTGTCTTGCTCCAGCTTGCCTGGAGAGATTCCCCACTCCCGCCCTTTGGCAGCGGAAGGGAAATACCAAAAACCCAGGTAAGTCGAATCCTGCTCCTCTGGCGCGGGCATGAAATACCTGACCCCGGCCAGGTCGGCCAGTAGCGGGGTCTGGTTCTGTGTACTTCCTGAAGTCTTTGTGGCGGGGTCAAAAACGAGCAGTACTTGTCCACCATAATCCCTTACGTAAGAGTTGATCGCTCCCGCAACCTCAAGAGTCATGGCCGAGTTGATAAATTCCGGCACCAGCAGCGCCTCAAAGCGTTCTTTAAGGCCAGAGCCGCCATAACCGGCCAGGTCGCCCGACGAGATAACCTGATATGGAAAACCTTCTTCCTCCAGCAACTGCTCGTAAACCGACAGGATTAATTTTCCTTGTTCAGATTGGCGATCGCCGGCCAGAAGGGCTACCTGAACAGTTCCGGCCGGCCCGGCGCTGGACGTACGAAGGAGGACCGTCAAAACCGGCAAGGAAATTAATAAACAAATAATAACTAAAATACATATATACTTTTTGTTCATCATGTCTTTCTTCTATCCCACCTGCGATTATTTAACCCGCGTTAGTATTTATTTTACCTCATATTCTAACAATTTTAAAATATTATGCCTCATGAACAACCCATTGTTTTACTATCAATTGGGGATTTCCCCATAACAATCGGACCACCGGCTCGACCACCGCCGGGTCCCCGCTGGTCAAAAAACTCTCCCTGCCCGGCACATTCATACTTGTTATAAGTTCCTTCTCTTTTAATATGCGCGCTACCTGCCTGGCAACAGCCGTACCGGTATCAATAACCCTGACACCGGTGCCCGCCAGCTTTTCCACGAGCGGGCGCAAGAAAGGATAATGGGTACATCCAAGTACAATTGTATCAACTTCCCTGGCCAGCAATGGGTCCAAGTAACGGCTTAATAAAGCTTCCGCTTCAGGTTTTTCATGCATACCCGCCTCAACAAGTTCCACCAACCCCGGACATGGTTGAGTGTATACATTTACACCGTTCCCGAACCTTTCCAACAGGTGACTGAACCGTTCGCCCGCTAGAGTGACACCCGTGGCAAGCACACCTATATTACCGTTGGCTGTTGCCGAAACCGCAGGTTTTACCGCGGGCTCAACCCCGACGACAGGGATGCTGAAGCGTTCCCGCAAAGCGCCGAGGCTGGTAGCGGAAGTGGTATTGCTGGCTATGACAATTAACTTAACACCCTTTGCTACCAGAAAATCGCCGATAGTGAAAGCACGGGCGCGGATCACCTCAGGCGGCTTGGCACCATAAGGGCAATAGGCTGAGTCGGCAAAATACAGCAGGTCTTCCTCCGGCAGCAGGCGGCGTACCTCCCGCATCACCGAAAGCCCGCCCACTCCGGAGTCAAAAAGTCCAATTGGCCTGGTACAAGACATTATAAAACAACCTCATTTTAATTAACATACATTTACAATATATCATCATCATATACCAGTACATCTACCAGTACATCGAATCTTTACTATATTATATCAACATGAATATATAATCAACAGCGAGTTTTTTTACGGGACGGTAAAAAATAAGGACAACTACAAAGGGAATGTTCATCATCAAGGAGAAATAATTTTGTTAACGCTGTTCTCTTGGGAGGCTTATACTAATGGGTTTTTACGGCTGGTTTGGAAAGACGCTCCGGGTGAATTTAAGTACCGGCGTCATTTCTGAGGAAAGTATCGATCCCAAAGTGCTGGCAGACTGGATCGGCGGCCGCGGGCTGGGCGCCTGGACTGTCGCCGGAGAAGTACCGGCTGGTTGTGATCCCCTCGGAGAAAAAAATAAACTGGTTTTCGCGACTGGCCCGCTGACCGGCGCCGGAGTTCCCGGCGCCGGTCGATTCAGCGCCTCGGGCAAGTCGCCGCTCACCGGCACGATCCTGGACTCAAATGCCGGTGGAAGGTGGGGGATCAGGTTAAAACAGAGCGGCTATGACCTGTTGGTTATTGAGGGAGTTTCGGCTGTGCCGGTTTATTTAACTATTGCGGACGGAAAGGCGGCGCTGCATGAAGCGGGAGAAATCTGGGGCGCTGATGTCCGGGAGACTAACGACATGCTAAAAGACAAACTGGGCAAATATATAAGTATTGCTTGTATCGGTCCGGCCGGGGAAAACCTGGTCAAATTCGCTTCTGTGATGAACGACGGATACCGCGCTCTGGGGCGGGGCGGTCTGGGCGCGGTAATGGGCGTAAAAAACCTGAAGGCCATTGCCGTACAAGGTTCTCAGAAGGTGGAAGTCGCCAATGCGGAAAAACTCAATTTTATGGTCTATGAGGCCGGCAAGTGGCTCAAGGCCAACCCGATCACTTCCCAGGGCCTTCCGGAATTCGGCACTCCGGTCCTGATTAACCTTTTTAACGAACTGGGCGTGCTCCCGACTCGTAATTTCCAGGGTTCACAGTTCCCCGATGCAACTGATATATCAGGTGAAGCTATTGCCGGGACTATGACTGTAGGCCGTAAAGGCTGTTACGGCTGCCCGGTCCAATGCACCAGACTGATTAAAACAAAGAACGGAAACATCGTGGGGCCGGAGTACGAATCTATCTGGGCGCTGGGGCCGGAATGCGGGATTGGCGATCTGGAGACTATTGTTGAGGCCAACCGCCTCTGCAACCGACTGGGTCTGGATACCGTGTCCACTGGAGTAACCATCGGCTGCGCCATGGAGTTGAAGGAAAAAGACATTTTAGAAACAGGACCCGTATTCGGAGACTCTGCGGGGCTGCTTCTGGCCATCAGACAGATAGCATACCGGGAAGGCGACGGCAACCTGCTGGCTGAAGGCTCACGCTGTCTGGCCGAAAAGTGTGGAGCCGGCCAATATGCCATGCAGGTAAAGGGTTTGGAACTGACTGCTTATGACCCGCGCGGCCTGCAAGGGATGGGTCTGGGGTTTGCCACCTCAAACCGGGGCGGCTGCCACCTGCGGGCTTATATGGCCGGGCCGGAGGCACTGGGCGTGCCCAAAATGGTGGACCGGTTCGGCACCGGCGGCAAGGCCGGGCTGGTCATCACCCAGCAGAATATCAGCGCGGCTATCGACAGTTTGATCGCCTGCCGTTTTGTCAACCTGGCCGTTTCCGAGGAGTATTTCGCTAGGATTTTATCGGCTGTAACAGGTGTTGAATACCAAACCCAGGACCTGCACCGGATCGGGGAACGAATCTGGAATCTGGAGCGTTTGTACAACTTACAGGCCGGTCTTGACTGCTCCTTTGACACCTTGCCGTCAAGACTGCTGGAGGAACCTGTCCGGAATGGACCTTCCGGCGGAAGAGTGGTTGAATTGAAGCCTATGCTCGACGAGTACTACCGTTTCAGGGGGTGGAACGAATCCGGCGTGCCTACGCCTGGAAAACTGCGGGAATTGGGATTGGAGGAGTTAAAATGTTAAAGGACTTTCAAACGTTCGGGCGGGACCTCTTCCTGGCCGGTCTAAACAGCTCACACAGCGGCAACCTCAGCGTGCGCTGCGGCGACCGGATCTTCATTACCAGAAGGGGGGCGATGCTTGGTCACCTGGAAGAACGGGACATCATTGAAACTGGGCTGGATAAAAACGACAGCAATATAATCCTGGCCTCCACGGAAATCAGAGTCCACAGGGCAATATACAAAGGGACCGCCGCCCTGGCCATCGTTCATGCCCATCCGGTCCACGCCACTGCCCTATCCCTTCTGGATGACGAAATCATCCCGTTGGACTCTGAAGGTGCTTACCTGCTGCACAAAATCCCCGTCCTGGGCGTGGAGTACACCATCGGTTCCCAGGAACTGGAGGAAAAACTGCCCGCCCTTTTAAAAGAATATAAAATTGTAATGGTCCGCGGGCACGGAAGCTTCGCGACAGGACAGTTATTGGAGGAAGCCTATCAGTGGACCTCCAGCCTGGAGAACATCTGCCGGATAATCTTCATCACCCGCGCCTTAAAGGGAGAATTAAAAGACAAACGCCCGGCTGAATATATAGAGTGGTAAAAACATATATTTTACAGACATATATAACAACTTTCTCCCGAACAATATTATTAACTCTCAGAAAAGGGGGAATTCTGTTGCCACGCGAAGGATTGATTCCAACTGTCCTTGGTACCGCCGTTACTACCGCAGGACTAGCGTTGCGCAGGGCAAATCCCGTGATCGGGTGGGGAGTCGCCGGTTTTGGCCTGGCGCATATTTTACTAGGCGCTATTGACCTAATGGAACACCCGCCGGAATAATTGAGAGTTAGGAGAGGAGTGTAGCTCCTCTCTTTATTTGCACTAGCGTATTGTGCGGATATAACGGCCGTCTTTCTTTAACAGGGCCGATTTTAATTCTTTAATGTTGCATGATTCCATAACTGCAAAGCATTGGGGAGGAAATAAGCCGTCCAGCCAGTGCGCATCCGATGAAACGTGGTAATATAAGCCCCTTTCCTTTATTTGTTCAATCTGAGCCTGGTCGCGGGGCAGGTGCGGGGTTAATTCCACACCGTCTATCGGCAGATCCGCGGGGATAAAACCCAGGCTTCCCCATAAGCTGAAAGCTTTCCGGTCGATATGTGCCGCAATGCATAGCCCTCCCAAATGGTGAACGCCTCTGACAACTTCATCTACAGTAAGATCTGTCCCCATCAGAAGCAACCTTTCCACTTCACTCACTTTATTTCCTTCGTGATCGATGACCCATTGCTCACCAAAACTTTCTTTCTTGTTTTTCCGATCAGGTAAATGATCGTAAATTATATTTTGCCAGGCAAGTACCTGCTCCAGAGTGTCAAAAAGGCAAACCATATGGATGTCTTCTTTAGTTTGCACTTCCATACCGGGTATAATTACAATCCCCACCTCTTTACCTTTTGTCATAAAGGCCGGGACATTTTCCGCCGAATTATGATCGGTTATCGCTATCACTTCAACACCAAGCTGCTTGACCCTGCTCAAGACACGGGGGGGCACCATGTCGTCACCCGCGCAAGGTGACAGGATGGTATGAACATGCAAGTCTAACACCCACTCCCGCATATTTTCACCTGCCCAGGCCCAGTGTGTATAAATGTCCGGCAACTTGATAGGTTGTTTTTGGAGAACTCAAAATAACGATCCCTTCTTTTTTCGCTTTCAGCAAGGTGTCATCCTGGGGTAGATTACCTTCAACTAATATAATACAACGTATATCTAATAGCACGGCGACGGCGATAATATTTTGGTGGGTCTGGATGGTCAGCCAAATATCACCTGTTTTAGCGTGAGCTATGACATTACTTAACAAATCTCCACAGTAGCAGCCGGTTACTTCCAGGGACGGATCAATCTCATCCGGTGTCAACAGAACGGCATCCAATTCCTTTAATAAATTCACCAGCTTCATAAAACACCTCATTCAATAAAAATTTTAATTACCAATGTAGTACCTTTGGGAGAGGATTCTATAGAAAATTCATCAGATGATTTTTTTATGTTAGGCAGTCCCATACCCGCTCCGAAGCCCATTTCCCTAATCTGGTCGGAGGCTGTGGAATAACCCGGCTGCATGGCTAAAGAAATGTCTTCTATACCCGGACCGCTGTCTTTTACAGTAATAGTTATATCGTGGGGTGTTACCTTGGCTGTAAGCTTTCCTTCATAGGCGTGAATCACCACATTCATTTCAGCATCATAAGCCGCGATAGCCGCGCGCCGGATAATTGTGCCTTCCAACCCTAATTCAGTAAGCATTTTTTTGATGTTACTGGCCGCTAGACCTGCCAGGTCAAAATTCATACTTTGGATCGAGCATTCATATATTTGCGTCGTAAAATCTCTGGGCTCTTTTTTTTCGTCAGGTTCTTCTATCTGATCAATTCTTAACAACTGGGCCAACCGGGTTACAATATCACCGATTGTTAAAATCCCCACAACCTTTGATTGTTCATCGATAACGGGAAATCTTCCATACTTATACCGGCGGCATACTTGCAGCGCATATCCGACCGTATCCTGCTCACGTAAAAATACGGGGTTTACGGTCATAACTTCTGAAACAAAAGCGTCCAAATTATTATTTTCCATAGCCTGAATGATATCAGCCACACTGATAACACCTAAGAGAGCTTTTTCCCGGTCAACAACCGGCATGCCGGAAATGCCTTTATCGCGCATCAGTTCTTTGGCCTGCCGGACAGTTAAATCGGGTGTAATATAGATAACATCCCTAGTCATTACATCCTGTACTCTGGGCAAGGACTGCTTGTCATACATGGGAAATCACTCCTAAACCAGCTTTATATAGGAGACCGCAAGATTCATACATCGGGTATGCGGTGCATAGAACGGGAATATCCTTTGCTTCAGCCAAATCAATTATTTCCTGGGAAGGCACCTTGCCACGGACAAATATCACTCCAATCAAATCAATTATTTCCGCTGTACGAATTACCTGGGGGTTAGTCAATCCTGTAAGAAGAACGGT
>Ga0067045_1005827_pt1 | contig 12271 bp, 9 predicted proteins | sample TerdegcTABiofilm_FD_59184 | JGI IMG/M metagenome (GOLD analysis project Ga0067045, IMG submission 59184) | Combined Assembly of (Gp0054472, Gp0054536) Wastewater bioreactor microbial communities from Singapore -Terephthalate degrading...
GTCTCGCGCGTAGCCGGGGCTGCTATCCCCCGACGTGTCCCCTACAATGCGGCCCGACGCTGTGCTCCTGAGCACAGATCGTCGGGTCGCAACCACGACTCCGATCCTGTCCGGTTGACTGCGGCCATGCAGCGGCGAAAAAAGTGAAAAATATCTCAATCTCTTGAAGGATACGCGGGCAGCCGCGTGGAATGATAACGGCGCAAGGCATCGCGCCGGCGCTGCGGCCCGTCTGTGCGGCTCAGTCCGGTCGCCGAGACCCCACAGTGCGAGGAGGAGCCCATGGCTCACAGCAGCACAAAGAAGAAGGTTCGGGGGCACGCCCTGGTCCTGCTTGCCGCCACCCTCGGGCTTGTTGGCCCGCTCATGCTGAGCGAAGCCCAACGCAAGCCGCGGCCGCCGCAGTATCCGATGACTCTGTTTGCGGACGCGCAGCCCGACGACTACCTCGATGATGCCATGTGTGCCGGGTGCCATGCAGAAATAGCGGCGGACTTTGGCCGCAGCTACCATGCCGCCCACGGCAAGGACCCCAAGCTGCCGCCGGAGAGGCGAGGATGCCAGTCGTGTCATGGGCCCGGCAAGAAGCACGTCGAGAACCTGGCGGACCTCCCCAAGGCCCGCGAGGCCGTGGTCCGCTACACCGCCATCAAGCCGGCACAGAGCAGCGCCGTGTGCATGCGTTGTCACGGCGGCACGATGCATACGGCCCAGTGGCAGCGCACAGAGCACGCGCGGGCGGGTCTGGGATGCGTCAGTTGCCACACGGTCCACCACGGACCGGGATCGGCGTTGCCGGCCGAGACGAAGGCCCGCGCCGACAGCATCTCGACGGCGCTCGCGCCCGCATCGGTGCCGACAGCATCGCCGGTGCGCCACCTGAAGGCCGAGGAAGCCTCGCTATGCGGCGCATGCCATCGGCGCGAGGCGGGCGAGTTTCGCAGGAACTTCCATCATCCGGTGCCCGAGGGCCGCATGATCTGCAGCGACTGCCACGAGGTTCATCCGACGAAGGCGACCCCGCGCAAGAAGACCGCGATCAAGAGCGCATGCGTGCGATGCCATGCGGAGATGGCCGGTCCCTTCCGCTACGAGCATGAACCCGTGGCCGGCTGGACCGGCGACGGCTGCGTCGAGTGTCATCGCCCGCATGGATCGCACAATCCGGGGCTGTTGAACTCGTTTTCCCGCGGCCTCTGCGCCCAGTGCCATACCGATATGACCACGACCCACTACCCGGGTCAGACGTGCTGGAACTCCGGTTGTCATGAGGCCATCCACGGCTCCAATCGCGACCGGACCCTGCTCACGAGGTGACCGCCATGAGCATGCAATTCATTCGGGCACATGCCTGCGGCGCCGGCCGTGATCCTTTGAGGCTCCTCATGCTGCGCGCCGCGATCATGCTGGCAACGGCAATGCTTGCTGCCATGTGCGCGGCGCAGGATGCCGGTTCGGAAGNAGAGCCGGAGGAAGAAGAGGCGAAAGAGGCTGCTCCNCGGATCGTGCAGCTAGAGCTGGGAGCGGGGGGATGGCGGACCAGCGGGAACGCGGCCAAGTTGCGCCAGTATGCATCGCCGGCTGGCGGCGTGTACGTGCGCGAGCTGACATTGCAGCCCGCGGGATTCCCCTATGATGGCTACGCCCTGCTGCGACTGAGCGGGGTCGGGTCCGACGATGCCGCCAACGGCCTCGAGCTCGGGTTCAACGGCGACCGCACGAGAATCTGGTACCACGGCGCACGCAACCGCTTCTACGAGCACACGTCGCTGGTTATCCCCGAGAGCAACAGGAAGACCGAGGGGATCACCGTGCGGCTGTTGCCGCATCCTGACTTCGGTCTCACGTGGAGCTATAGCGTGGACAATCAGGATCGCTACTTCGAAGCTCCGCGCGAGGCGACGCGCAGGCGCATCCGTCAGTGGGAGATGTCGGCCAACGGCAAGGTCGGCGACGGCAATCTGGGCGTCACGGTGTCGGACTTCCGCTTCTACGACCGGATGCTGACACTGCCCGACACGAGCGTCCAGAGCTGGAGCGTGAACGGACTCTGGTCGCAGAGCCCCGAGGCAGACCTCTACGGCTCTGTCACCGGCCGAACCATCGAGCGGTCCGGCGCAGGGGTCGGGCGCGTCAACGAGATCGCCGCCGGCGGAACCCTCGACATGGGCGCGCTCGGCGATCTCTCCGTCAGAGGCGAGACGCAGCATATGAACTGGCCCGGTATGGAGAGCTCGTATGTCACGGACCGGCGCATGGCCGAGACCATGCTCGTCTCGCGGCTGGGCTCCATGGGCATGCGGCTGAAGTGGCAGTATCACGAGGCCGAGCGGGTGCGCGCGGGCGGCGACTATCTCGACGTGCCCAAGTGGACCGTTGTCAGCGGGCGCATGGCTGGCCGCATAGGCAAGCTTCTGCGGCTGACCCTGAAAGGCAGCAGCGAGCGCATGTGGCAGCGGCCACAGATGGTGATGACCGATACCCGATCGGCGCTCTGGGACGCGCGCGACGGGTTGGAGATCAAGCTGGACGGCTCCGGGGAGAGCCTCCAGGGCTACGCCGCATGGAAGTTCCAGCGACGCGGCAACACGCCGCGCGGCACCAATGTCACCTGCGGGACGGCGACGGCGGGGCTGACGGTGAATCTCGCCCCCAATCTCGAGATGTTCGGCGAAGTCGCCTACGAGACGTGGCGAGGCCGCTCCGAGGCGGTGGCCTACCCGACGCTGGGCAACTTCATGCCGGACAGCCGCATGACGGCGCTCGGCCTGAGCTATGCGCTGACCCAGAGCACGTTCTTCTGGGCAGGATATACCGACACTGCCACCAACAACGACAATCCCCTCTTGCTGCGCGACGGCAACACGCGCAGCCATTACCTCACGCTCATGGTGCGGCATCGTTTCGCATCCGGCGAAGAGGTGTCGCTATCTGTTGCGCCATGGACATATCGCGACGAAGTGGACCCCACGATGAACCTGACTGCCACTACCGTGGTCATGTCGGCGAGAGGCAGGTTCTAGGTCATGCGTCGTGATCCAATGTCGTTCCCTGCAATGCAAACCCAAATCTCAGGAGAGCATCCATGATGAAACGACCGTGGTTTGCGCTGATCGCGGGCGGCCTTGTGCCGTTCGTAGCTACGCTGATCATTGCCGGATGTGGAGGTTCCGGCGGTCCGTTGAAGCCGCCTCCCACCGGCGACATTGGCCCATCGGCGGAGTTCATCCAGCTTCTGCCGGCAGCTCAGCGCACTGCGACGTACGTCGGCGGCACGCCGTGCGTCAACTGCCATGAGACCGGCGTGGGCGGCGCGCCCGTGGTGGACTTCGCCAAGTGGGAGGCCACCAAGCATGCCCAGGTAGGGCTCGGTTGCGAGCAATGCCACGGGCCGGCCAGCGCCCATGTCGCCGCCCCGTCCGATGACAACATCCTCGCGCATCCCAACGTCACGCGATCGGTTGTGTGCGGCCAGTGCCATGGCCCCATGTACGCGGAGTATAAGGCGTCTCCCCATGCCGAGGCCGTCGAGGAGGTGATAGAGGACGTTCAGGCCGCGACCAATACCGGCACAGGACGGTGTCTGCGGTGCCACAGCGCCTCGCTGCGAGCCAGGATGATCGACGCGCCCATCACGGCGGGCAAAACGGCGAATGAGATAGATGCGGGGCTCACTGCCCTGACTCTCGACCAGCTCAAGGCCGCGGCCGCATCAACCCACGAGACGGCTACGTGCGTCAACTGCCATTCGCCCATGCAAGAGACCGGCAAGCCGATGCTGTCGGGCAAGCTCGCCCTGCTGCGTCACAAGACCCACAACACCGACACGTCGGTTGTGGGCGTTCCCGGGGCAGCGCTGAAGGACACGCAGGTTTTCGACCATCAGTGCGGCGCATGCCATCTGGCCGGAACATCCTCGACTCCGAAGACCGACGATGCCACGCTGAACGCCTCAACGTCTCGCGTGAACTTCCACTACAGCCCGCAGTACTACATGCTTGCCGGCATGGGCGGAGTGGAGATCACGCCGCCTGTCGTGCGCAACTCGGCTCACTTCTCGACGGCGGAACAGTGCGTGAAGTGCCATATGCCGAACTCGAAGCACACCATGACCGTCGCTTTCGATCAGAGCTGTTCGCCTTGCCACACGCCAGCCGACGCGGCCGCACGCTACGCCATTCGCGGCAACACGGAGCTGCAGCTCTATGCTCTCCGCACACGCATGGAGAACTGGGCGCGGGCTACCACCTTCACCAGCCCGAACATCAGCAACGATCCCGACATGTGGATGTACACCGCCGACATCACCGCGCTCGGCAAGACACCGCCTGCTCAGGCTCAGGTGCCGATCGAGATCAAGCGAGCCCGCCACAACTACTGGTTCATCCTGCGCGACGGCAGCTTCGGCGTTCATAACGCGCCCTACACGCGCCATCTGCTGAATGCGGCGAACAATCAGCTTGCCGCGCTGGGCAGGGCCGCGGCGCCTGTGCCGCTGAAGAACGTTTCGAAGGCCGAGATGGCGCGCATCAGCGCGATCCTCGATGCCGACCGGAAACGCGCGCGGCGCGTGGATATGGAGGAGCTGCTCCGCGAGCCTTAGGGGCAATCACTCAGGCTGCGCCCACCCTCGGGCGCAGCCTGAACCTCGCTCGGGACCGTCTACGGCTTGCCGGATCCTGAGCGCTTGCCTCCAGGATTGACCAGCTTGCCGCCATCCTGAGACCGAGCGCCTCGATTCTGCGCGCCGCCTCGCTCTTGATAGGGGCCGGGATTCACGACGTTGCCCATACGATCGCCTCGCAGTCCCTGGGTGTTGGCGGCACGATCGTCGGGCCTTCCCCGCGTTCCTGGCCTGCTGCTGCGGAACGTCAGCCAGGCTTCGCCGTCGGGCCCTGCCTTGCCGTTGGCGTAGTACGGCGAATCTGGGTCCACGTTTCGGTCAATGTTCTCAAGGATTCCCTTGTGGTCGGGCTCGGTGCGGATCGTTTCGGTGTAGCTGCCGGTTCGCCCCTCGCGTGAACGAGTCACGCTCAGACGGTAGAGGCCGGCGTCTGTGCGGTGAACGGTCTGANTCTCGGTAGAGCCGTCTGCGTCACGATCCACTACGTGGCGGGAAACCAGNCTGTCGAAGGTTCCGTTCCCGTCGGTGTCGCGCCGNACCTCAGTCACTTCCTCATGCTCGCCATTGGGTGCGTCATAGCGAACGTGGAGGCTCGCCGTGGTCCCATCCTGACTGATGGTTACCGAGCGCGAGTATATCTTGCCGTCCTCAGTGCGGGTCCATGTGGATGTGTTGGGTCCATCGCCGTCTTCGCCGTCACCGGCCAGTCCGCCCACATCCCGGGGATCAGGCGCACCGAACCGATTCCGATAGCGGTCGGCGTCGCCTCCCGTACGGCCCTGTTTGGGCAGGATGGTGTCCAGGCCGTCGGACTGGCCGCGCTGCCTGCCGAACGCTCGGGGATCAGGCTTGGTCGAGCCTGCACCGACCGTGTCCCTGGCGCCGCCCTGACCGAGCTGGCCGAACTTGCCCGTTTCAGGCCGGTTTGCCCCGCCGCGTGGTCCGCCAAGAGCATCTCTGGCCGCCGCGCCCTCTTTGCCGAGAGCGGCTCCGCCAGCCGTCTTGCCCAACCGATCTTGCTTGAGAGCCGCGCGGTTGTCCCTGGACGGCAGAGAGCCGACATTGCCGGTCTTGCCGCCCTGAACCGCCGGCGGTTTCGTCTCCTTCTTATCCTGTGAGACCTTGGGATCATCAGCCAGAGCGCCTGCCGTCAGCACCAGCGCCGCAAGCAGCGATGCGCTCGCACGTCCGATATCGTGTCGCATGGGGAGTTCCTGTCGCCGTCAAAGAGTGTGTGGGCCGAGCGCCGGCCCGGCCCACACTAGGGCATACTCCCGGAAAAGACGTTTCGCTCCCCGCAGCGCGGATCAAGATCGGGCGGGCGTTTCTGGCTCGCCGAGGAGTCTCACCTGCTCCGCCGGTGCTCGAGGGGACTCCGGCGGTTCGGGTGTGGCTCGGACGAACGCGCTGAACGCAAGCGCCAACAGCGCGTGGCCGATGCCCGGACAGGGAAGGGAACCTGCTATCGCTCGGCCACGATCCTCAGCGTCTCGCCTGTATCCTCGACTTCGAAGATGCGACAGCGTTCCTCGGGCGAGCGGTTGGGCGCATGGAGGGCGACGCGCAACTTGCGGTCGAAGCCGCGGAAGATCATAGCGTGCCCGCCGTCGTCGCGAAAGAAAGGCTCGGCTTGCTGCCGCCAGGGCCCGGCGACCTTGCCGGAGTCCGAGACGGCAAGACCGGTGGTGTAGCCGGTGTCGCTGAAGCTTGACCAGAGCATAAACAGCCTGCCCGACTTGCTCCGATAAAGGGCCGGGCCATCCGTTACATAGCGCTCGCTTCCGCGCGGGGCCCATGGCGCGTCGCTCCCCCTGAACAGCACGCGCGGCTCTCCTTCGGACGCCGAAAGATCCCGCTTCAGCCGAATCAGGTTCATGCCGCCGTCGCGAATCTGCACCCATTCATGGCAATAGATCATGTGCGGCACGCCGCCCTCCACCCACAGCGTTCCGTCCAGAGCCATCTCGTCGTCCGGCGTGTGGGGCCGGTTGTCGAAGGGAACGAACGGCCCCTCCGGTCTGTCGGCGCCGAGTATCTGCGTGCCTCGACGCACCAGCGGCGGCCAGCCGGGACGCTGGGGCGCAAGCGGCCTGTCATCCATGAACGTGGCGAACACATAGTACTTGCCGCGGTAGCGATGCATTTCGGGGGCCCAGATGGCGCTGGGCCCCCAGTGCCCCTCCGGAAGCGCGAACACGGTCTGGGGCTCGCTCCATGTCCGCAGGTCCTTCGAAGCGCGCACGGTCACGGAACGACCGCCTGACGCTACCAGATAGTAGGTGCGCGACGCGGTATCCGGCAGGATGAACGGATCCCGGATAGCGATGTCGGCGAGCGGAACGCCATGCTCGCCGCAGGTCGCAAGGAGCATAGGCGGGATGGGCAACGCTATCATTTCGCTTTCGGCTTGACGGCCGGTTTCTGAGTCTGGGGTTTGGCCGGCGCCGGCGGGGCTTCGGCGGTCTTGCTCATGCCGAGCATCATCAACTGCATCAGGTCGAGGCCGCCTTCGCCGCCCTCGGCCAGCTCCTTTTGCAGGTCGAACGGACGCACGCCCGACAGCGTATGGATCGCTCGGACGTTGATGAGCGTGAGCGAGGCGACTGTGTCCTCGGTCCACTTGCTGCCGCCGAACAGCGCCGCCATATCGGGCTCCTTGCCGCTCTGCTCGGCCTCCATGATCATCTGCAAGAGGTTCGGCGACTTCTGCTCAACGGCGTATGCGACGAGGAAGGTCTCGGAGCCGATGGCGAGCGTCTGTCCCTGCGTGAAGCACGTTCGCTGCGGACCTCCGCCCATGCCGCCGAGCATCGAGAGGCCAAGGGCGGCTTCCATGCCGTCGCCCTTCATCTTGCCGCCGTCGGCCATCATGCCGATCTGGGCAAGCTTCGACAGCATGTCGCCGGTCCCGGCAGCGCCGGCGTCGGACTGTTTCACCGACACCCGGAGCCAGGTCGCATTGAACTGCTTGAGCTGCATCGTATGGGGCGTCCTGGCGAGCAACGTCGCGAGCGGGTTGGGCTCCTGTGCCAGGGCTTGCGGCATACAGACGGCGATCAGAGCGACCGCCAGTAGTGATCGTGTCATGGTTTCTCCCTGTTGGATGGATGATGGACGTCGGTCAGCCGAGCTTCGGCCAGCCGCCGGGCGTTCCCATGGCGCGCTCAAACACGTGGCCGACCCGCAGGATGGCGTCCTCGCGATAGAGCTGGCCTGTGAACTCGATCATGATCGGTTTGCGACCGTCCATGCCGGCGCGCGTGATGAGCGTCGGATGCCCGGTAAGGTTGGTGAGAACGAGCGTCGCATAGGGCGGCGTTACGTAGCAGTCGAAGTCCGCCATGGCCGCCGCCATCTCTCGTTGAAGCTGGGCTCGAAGCTGCATCATGGCTATGTAGTCCACGCCGGCAACCGTCGTGCCGACGCGGAAGATGTTGGGCCAGTTGTGGGGGCCTTGCTGAGCCAGGTCGGCCAGCTTGCCTTGCGCGATCAGCGAGGCGAACGAAGCGGCGCCCTCCACATCTATCACGTTGGTCAGTTCGGCATAGGCTCCCGCCATGCTGGGAAGCCGGATGGGCTTCAGTTCCGCTCCGGCTTTGCGCAATACGTCGAGCGCACGGTCGTAGACCGCCCTGGCCGCTTCGTCCTTCTGAGCGGCAAACCCGGCCTCATCCAGACCGATCTTCAGACCCGCGAGGCCTTTCGCCGGTTCCCACGAGAATGGCACGGGCCGCACGGTCATGTCTGCGCCGTCTGGCCCTGCGATGGCATGGAGCACGAGCGCGCAGTCTTCGACGGAGCGCGTGATGGGCCCGATCTTGTCCATGGTCCACGAAAGGGCCATGGCGCCCGTGCGCGGCACGCGGCCGTAGGTGGGGCGTAGACCGGTCGTGCCGTTGCGCACGCACGGGCTGACGATGCTTCCGAGCGTCTCGGTGCCAATGGAAAAGCCGACAAGCCCTGCTGCAGTGGCCGCTCCGGGCCCGGCAGAGGAGCCGCTCGACCCCTGGGTCAGATCCCACGGGCAACGCGTCATGCCGCGAAACCACACGTCGCCCATGGCCAGCTCACCGAGGCTGAGTTTCGCCACGAGCACCGCACCGGCCCGCTCGAGCCGTTGCACAACAGTGGCATCGGTCGGCGGAATCTGATCCTCATAGGGCTTCGCGCCGAATGTCGTTCGGATGCCCTTCGTGAACAGCAGATCCTTGGCGCCCCACGGCACGCCATGCAGCGGGCCTCGCCATCGCCCGGCGGCTATCTCGCGATCGGCCTGTTCGGCCTGACGCATGGCCAGCTCCTCCGTGAGCGTAACGACGCACAGAAGTTGCGGGTCGAACATTCGGAGCCGCTGAAGGTACATCTGCGTGAGCTCGACGCTGGTTACCCTGCGCGCGCGGAGCATGGCCGACAGCACGCTCACGGGCTGGAAGGCCAGGCTGTCGGGATCAATGGCATCGGCCGGAGCCACGGGCTTTGTCGGTCGAAACGCCGACCTGCCGGAAGGCAGAGGCACGCCGGGCACCCACGGGTCAAACCGGATCGCAGGCTCCGCGCCCTGCGGGATGGCAGCCTTGCGAACCTGACGCATGGCGCGTCGCATCTCGCGTACGCTCGGCAGCATCAGCGCGCGTTCTGCCTCGGAGTAGGCCCTATCCGTAACCCTCAGCGCGGCTCCCAGATCCGCTTCCGTTATCGCGTCGGCATCCTGCGCCGTCGTCGGTTCCGATGCCAGCGTCACCACGCATGCCGCTGCAGCGGCCCTGAGCGCCGCACGCCTGCCGACGCGGCCGCCAGTCGGGCTATCGCCACGGTCCATCCCGCCCCTCTCCCCATTCATATGCGTTGTCTTGCCTCAGCCTTCAGCCTTCACCCTTCACCCTTCGCCCTTCGCCTTTCAGCCTTCACCCTTCACCCTTCACCCTTCAGCCTTCGCCCTTCAGCCTTCGCCCTTCGCCCTTCACCCCCTAACGCCTCTCAATCACGAGCTTCTGCGCGGCCATCGTGTAGCGCATCATCTCACCCGTGGCCTTCGACAGATGGAGTCGGGCCTGTATGGGAGCCACATCGCACACGACGCACTCCACCTTCTTGCCGCCGACGGTGATCGTTTCTGTGGTCGGCTGGGCCGCGAAGGTGATATCCAGACTGCGCATCATCTCCACCGCAAAGAGCGGCGCTTTGACCGTCTTTCCGGGCTGGATGTTCAGGGCGCGCGTTGCTATGGACATGAGCGTCATCACGTTGTTGATCGAGAGGAACTCCTTGCCGCTTATTGCGGCGTCACGGTTCATCGTCTGGCCGCCAGCCTGCGCCGTCATCTTCGCCTTGCCGCCTCCGAAAGAGCCGGTCAGTTTCTGGGCCTGGCCGTTGACGTCGGCATTCAGCGTCACCGCGGTCGGATGTCCGCCGTCGTTGACCGTGAAGGTTCCGTTCATCGTGAGGTTGACCTGCTGACCCTGAACCGGCAGAGCGAGCTTCAGGTTGTACTTCCAGTCGAAGAGCTGCTGCTTGCCGGATCCGGCACGAACGGCGGTGCAGGCGGCGTCCATGGCGCCAACCGACTTGCCGTCCATGGCGAATGACCACTTTTCGGTGTCGCCGACTTTGAACGCGAGGGGTTTCTGGGCCCATGCCGGCGCTGAGCAAACGGCAAGCGCCATCACGGCCATCGGCATACGTCGCAGTGCGATCATGAGGTCCTCCCTGGTCCCCTGGTGAGTTGCCTGAGGCTCATCGGCCGTTCCGACGCCGCCATATTTCTATGCCGGAGAAGTTGGCCGCGCCTCCGCGGCTGGTGATCTCGATGTTCCCGTCCGTAACGTCCACGATCCATGGCCCTGCGCGGCGCCATTCGCCGGTCACGCCGCTGATGTGCCTCGCGACGACCTGCTTGCCGTTGACCATGATGCCGAAAGTCTCCGGGTCGTTGTCCTCCCAGATGTACGCATAGACGGCATACGTTCCTGCGGGCGCTCCGGTTACACGGATGCGCGGTTCGCCGCTCCAGCGGAACGATCGGATCATCTGCTCGCGCGCAGGATCCGTGGATGGCCGCAACCGCACATCGGCGACGTTGAGCGGCGTATCGGAGCAGACGTAGTTCGGCGAGTCCTCACCGTCCCACCGGTTGCCGTCGATGGTGATGGCGGGCCCGTTGATGTTGATGCCGCGGTAGAAGGTCCAGTCCCCGGCGGCAGGGGACGGCCCGGANAGCTTCATGATGGGCGTGTTGAGATACGCNGCGTCGCTGTCGGCGTCCTGAGGNACCGGTTTCGGNTCACCCATGACGTCGATGATGACCCNCCGGTAGGCGGCCAGCGGCGGATCGCCATCATCCTGAACGCGCAGAATCACATGGAGAGTTCGCCCCGAAGCTTCCTGCGGCACAACAAGGCTCGCCGTGTCGGTTCGGTTGTTGCGGATGGGCGCCTCGAGCCAGAACGTGCCTGCATCCTTGTAGTTCCACCATTGGAAGCTCAGGCGATCCCTGTCAGGGTCGGAGGAGCCGGCCGCGCTGAGCTTGACCGTTGCGCCGGGCCTGACACGCATGCGCACAGGGTCCTTCGTGCGGTCGCCATTGCAGACGGGCCGCGGAGCATGGTTGGCCTGAGCATAGGGGCGCACGCACCAGTCGGCCCGTGCCGCCCAGTCATTCTGGAAGTCGCGCGCCCATCGCAGGATGGCGGCGTAGATATCGCGGTTGTCCCGCGCCGAGACCCAGAGCTTGCCGTCTCGCTGGAACCGCCCTCCCCAGCCTCCGTAGGCGGGGTTCAGGTGGCTCGCCAGTCCAAGATCGATGAGGTGCATGAAGGCGGGCGAGTCGCCCTCGGATAGGAACGAACCGTCGCCGCGGGCCTCATACAGGGCGCAGAGGGGGCCGTGCCCTTGCAGGATGTTGCGTTTCATCCATGCGCCGTCGAAGTAGGCATGATCCTCGGCATCCACGATGTCGCGCCATCCGTAGGCGATGGCAGGGAAGGCCCTGCTGGTTATGGTCAGCAGATCCGGCCATTGCCGGGCGATGTACGTGCGATAGGTGTTGTCCTGCTCTTCGATGAGGAACAGGCGGGCCTTGCGTGTGACCTCGGCCTTCCGGTCGGGATGCTCCTCCTCGATGGTCTTCAGCGCCTGCGCGATCGTGTTGGGGCCGCCCCATGCCTGGAGCCATACGGGACGCGGGTCGCTCTTGAGCAGCTCTGCAACGATCAGTCGCGATCCGGGCGTCGGTCCCGACATATCGCCCATGGTCTCGACGTTGCCGATGGCGGTAACCGAGCGGAGATGGTCCGGTGTCGGGTACCGGGGGTCGTGCCGTTTCAGGTTCGGATAGACGGCGGCATATGCGTCGAGCTGGCGACCGAGCCACTCCTCGCCTTCCCATCGGTGCGGCTTGACCTGCGCATTGCCTTTCCAGTGGTAACGCGAACTCGATAGCACGATCCCGCGCACGTCGAACTCGCTGGCATACAGCAGGAACCGGATCATGCTGCATCGGTCGTCAATCTCGCCGTCGGTCGTGGCAATGGTGCGGATTCGATGGGTGGAAAGCGCGATGGGAGCGCGCTGTCCCGTGGCGAGACCCGCCACCATGCTCACGAGGGCGAGCGAGAACAAGCGAACCATTGGGCAGGGATCCTCCTGTGG
>Ga0067045_1031445_pt1 | contig 12263 bp, 8 predicted proteins | sample TerdegcTABiofilm_FD_59184 | JGI IMG/M metagenome (GOLD analysis project Ga0067045, IMG submission 59184) | Combined Assembly of (Gp0054472, Gp0054536) Wastewater bioreactor microbial communities from Singapore -Terephthalate degrading...
GAATGTCCTGAATACCACAAGATTAGGGTATCTCGGGATAAGGTACATACAATCAGGGTAGTCCTCTTTTTCCACAAACTCGAAATATGCCTCATCCATAACAACAATCTGTCTGTTATCCACTGCCTCGAGAAACCTTATAACCCTATCTCTGTCCCAGTATGTCCCTGTAGGGTTATTGGGGTTACATATGAATATTATTTTGGTATTTTTATCTATAGCATCAAGCATAGCCTTGTCGTCAAAGCCAAAATCCTTAAGAGGGATAAGCCTTGCCTCGAAACCGGAGAATATGGCAACCCATTCATACACGGCAAAAGTCTTGTCTGCTGTTATGATGTTGTCCCCTTTTTCACAGAATGCCTTTATAACAAATGTTATTACCTCATTTGCACCGTTTCCCACAAGGAATTGGTCAGGCAACATCCCGAATTTATCTGCAAGCCTCTGCCTCAAATAGTATGAATCACCGCTGGGGTATATGGCTGCCCTGGGTGGTGGCAAAAGCCTTATAACCTCCTGCGATGCAAGGGGTGGACCAACGGGGTTTTCATTGTTGTTAAGCCTGTATAGAATGGGTGTTTTGAAGATTTTTTTTAGTTCTTCATCTGGTTTACTGGGTATGTATGCCTCAAAGGTCTTTATATATGAAGGGGTGAGTCTGTCAAGGGAAAGGGGATTCATGGCAAGAACTGGAATATAATGAGGTCTGATCTCCCTCCGTAAGGGATTAATATCTTTGGTTCAAAACCGCATTCCATAAGACTGTCAACTATGGATGCCTGTGCTGTAACGCCAAGGTCTACGGCAAAGAAGATATTGAGGATGCCCTCTTTTTTGAATGCAGCAATGTGTCTCTTTATATTCTCCATACCATCCTTTCCGGGCCATAGCGGTCTTAATGTAACCTGGTTTAGTTCCCTGTCAAAATCCGATGCAAACACAGAATATTCACCCATGTATTCGCCGGAGTAATCTGTTATATAGACATCCCTGGGAAGGGCAAGCTCTCTGTATTTATTTTCCACATAGCCTGCAAGTTTCTTTGGGACATATACATGTGTCCCAGTATCTTCATGGAGACCACGGTAATACCATGTTATCTCTCTGGACACGGTTTTTTCATAATGCAGGACAGCAGTGCCAATAGGTTCAAAAAGCGCCCTTGGAAACCAGTCTGTTGTAAATCTGCACAGAAGCCCCATTATCTCTGTTCTGGCTATCTGCTCTATACAGGCATTAAAAAGGGATTCTGCCATTTCCAGGTTATCCTTCTGGTTAAAAAGGTACGGGCCATAGAACTCAACCACCTTTTCATTCATCCTTCGCCACATAGCTCCACCACCTATAAAACCCCTATCATCAACGGCAATAACTATTTTGTATATAGTGCTCGCCACCATATCTATGAGTCTGCCGGGGTATCTGAAGGCATGGGGGATAATGTGGTCGCTATAATCTCTCAAGACAAGACACGACAGCACCTTTATCTCATCCTGTGTAGGGGGCTTTATGGAATATGAAGCCAGGGGTGGGGTCTCAGGGGACTCCATATACTGTAGGGCCAGGTATGCCTTGTTTTTTATAAGCCTCAATAAAATCTTACCACCCTGTAACTCTTCCAGGGATAGTTGGTCAACAGAGCGGGCGGCAATGAGTAGACCCATGTCCTCCAGGTCTTCTGCCTCTTCCAATGTAATCCCTGCTGTGATATTAAATGCCTGCAAGGAAAGCTCTACACTGTCAAAGGAAAAATCAACTGCTACAAAATATAGCCCCCCTGTGCATGTAACCTCAAGCCCCTTGTCTTGCCCCATGATGCTGCAGAGATAAGAGAATATCTCCTCCGAGGCCAGAGTAAGTCTGAGCGCCTCGTCCTGCCCTAGGCCCAGGGCAATGGATGACCTCTCAACAAAGGTGGTGACTACTGATAAAAAGTCTCTGTGGATTGAAACTACAATCTTTGTCTTTTTCAAAAGATTTTTCCTTGGTACGGCTTAAATATCCCCATTATAATCTATAGACAAACTGGTGTCAATGAAACCTGCACCGGATAGTCTCTTAAAGGCCTCCATCTTATCTCAATAATGGCGGCAGCGAACATCTTCATGCGAGAAAAGAGCCAACAAGGTGCCTTTCATGGTGGAGGGGCAGATTGGTTATCGCCCTCTTTGTGCTCATAGATTATCGTCTCCCCCACCGAGGACTGCGTATAGCCTTACATGGTTTGTGAGCTTGGCAAGTCTAAGCTGGACAAGCCCCTGCTGGGCACTGACAAGGGAACGCTGGGCATCGAGGACGCTTAAATAGCTGTCTATCCCTTTTGTATAGCGGGCAATAGCAAGCCTGTATGTCTCTGAAACTGCATCTACCAATGACTGCTGGGCTGATAGCTGTTCATCTATAGTGCCCCTTACAGCAAGGATATCTGCCACCTCTTTAAATGCAGTCTGGATGGTCCTTTCATAGCGGACAAGGGCGAGCTCACGCTCCACTTTTGATGCCTCGTATGCTGCCCATACACGGGTATCGAATATGGGCATTATGACCTGCGGTGAAAAGCTCCAAGTCTCCTGGCCTGAGCGAAAGAGTTTTGACAGGTCTGAACTGGCTGTCCCTATGGTGGTGGTGAGGGAGATACGGGGGAAAAATGCTGCCCTTGCCGCACCTATTATGGCATTGACTGATTTAAGCTGATGCTCCGATGCCACTATGTCAGGCCTTTTAAGGAGTATCTCCGAGGATAGGCCCGGGGATATATCCCTTGGCGGTAATACCCTGTCAAGTCCCTCTGGTAAAAGTTCTTTCGGCACATTCGCCCCAACGATAAGGTTCAGTGTGTTTTCGTCCTGTGCCACAAGTCGGACAAACTGAGAGACATTTTCCATTGCCTGATTTACCTGTGCCTGTGCACGACGGAGGTCAAGCTCAGAGGCAAGCCCCACATCGTAGCGCCTCTTGATTAAATCGTATGTCTCTTTCTGAGTCTTTAATGTGGTCCTGGCATGAGAGAGGTTTTCCATGTCTGCAGCATATGTAAGGTATGCATTGGCAGTAGAGGCAATAATCATTATTCTAACACTGCGGTGTGCCGCTTCTGTGGCAAGATATTCCTCCAGTGCCCTGTCCTTGAGGCTCCTTAAGCGACCGAAAAAATCTATCTCCCAAGACAACAACCCAAGGTTTACGCTGTATTGTTCTGTCACCCCGGTTATCTTCCTGCTTGAGAGGTCAGCAGGCACCCTCTGCCTTGTCCCGACACCAGCGGCATCTATGGCAGGCAATATCTCTGCCCTCTGTATATTGTAATATGCCCGAGCCCTCTCCACATTCAAGGCAGCAAGCCTCAGGTCTCGGTTATTTTCAAGGGCCATATCGATAAGTTTTTTGAGTCTTGCATCGGCAATAAAATCCTGCCATCTTAGCTCTATTGGTGTTACTTGCTCATGGGGCTTTATATCCATATAGGCATCCCCTTTAGGCCACTCCTTGGGGATGGGTGCATCAGGTCTTGTATATTTAGGCGCCATGGTGCAACCTATGAGCATAAACCCTAGAACAATCCCATAGAATATTGCCTTTTTCATGAGTTTTTCCCCTCCCCTGGGTTTTCAGATTCTATAGCCCTGCCATCTGTCTGTTTTAGGTGTTTTCCTTTAAACACACGGGAGACAAGGACAAAAAATAGGGGTATAAAGAACAGGTCTATAAATGTGGCAGAGAGCATCCCACCCACAACAGCAGTTCCTATGGCATTCATGGCACCGGCGCCTGCGCCTGTTGCAATGGCAAGGGGTAGCACACCAAAGAAGAATGCCAAAGATGTCATAAGAACAGGTCTCAGCCTTGTCCTTGCTGCACCCAGTGTTGCCTCCAATAACCCCTCTCCTTTAATGAGCCTCTCCCGGGCAAACTGTATGATAAGGATGGCGTTCTTAGTAGATAACCCCATGGTGGTGAGAAAGCCTATCTGGAAATAGACGTCGTTGTATAGACCCCTCAGCCATGTGGCCATAAGTGCACCGAATACACCAAGGGGCAGCATAAGGAGATTTGCTATGGGTATGGACCAGCTCTCGTACAGGGCAGCAACACACAAAAATATGACAAGGATGGAAAATGCATAGAGTATGGGTGCCTGGGCATGGGCAATGCGCTCCTGATAAGAGACACCGCTCCACTCGTAACCGATTCCCTGGGGCAGCTTTGCCGCTATCTCCTCCATGGCAGCCATAGCCTCACCTGAGCTCCTGCCAAGGGCTGCCTCACCTAATATATTAAGGGCAGGAAACCCATTATAACGCTCAAGCCTTGGGGAACCTATGCTCCAATTACCAGAGGCAAAGGATGAAAAAGGCACCATCTTACCGGATGTATTTTTAACATACAATTTTTCAAGGTCTTTAGGTGTCTTTCGGAAAGGGGCGTCGAACTGTGTATAGACCCTTTTTACCCTCCCTGAATGGATAAAGTCATTTATGTAGGCACTTCCAAAAGAGGCAGAGATGGTGCTATTGATGGAGGATATGGGGACACCCAGTGCCCCTGCCTTCTCCTTGTCCACAACAATCCTGTATTCAGGGACATCCTCAAGTCCGTTGGGCCTTACACCCATTAAACGATGGTCTTTTGCCGCCATAAAAAGGAGCTGATTCCTTGCTGCCATGAGTTTTTCATGTCCAAGCCCCCCACGGTCAAGGAGCTGAAAGTCAAACCCCCTTGATCTACCTAATTCTATAACAGGGGGCGGTGCAAAGACAAAGACCATGGCCTTTTTATACCTTGAAAATACCCCCATTGCCCGACCGATAATGGCGTTGACCTTTTGTTTATAGCTTTTTCTTAGATGCCAGTCCCTGAGTTTTACAAAGACCATGCCGTTGGCCTGGGTCCTGCCGGAAAACCCTATACCGGCTACATACATACAGGAATCTACTGCATCCTTTTCCTTTTCCTGAAAGTATCTCTGTACCTCGTTTAAGACATCCTTTGTCTGCTCCAGGGTAGAGCCTGTGGGCATAATAACCTGGGCAAGGAGTATACCCTGGTCCTCATCGGGGAGATATGCTGTGGGCAGCCTGAGCAGAACAACCCCGACGACAAAGACAATGAGGATATACACAACCACATAACGGATAACCCGTGAAAAGGATTTCTCCACAATCCTTACATAGATGTCCCTTAATCTGAAAAAGGTGCGATTAAACCTTGAAAAAAACGGTCGCAGTATTCGGATTGACCCCTCTGATTCATCGTGGCCGGGCGGGATAGGCCTCAAAAGCGTTGCACACAGGACAGGTGTCAAAATCAGGGCAACAAGCACAGAAAGGAGCATGGCAGATACTATGGTGATGGAGAACTGCCTGTATACAATACCTGTGGAGCCCCCGAAAAAAGCCATGGGACCAAATACTGCTGAGAGCACAAGGCCAATACCGATAAGGGCGCTGGTAATCTGGTCCATGGATTTGGCAGTGGCCTCCCTTGGCGATAGCCCCTCTTCCCTCATGATACGCTCTACATTTTCCACAACCACTATAGCATCGTCTACGAGGAGGCCGATGGCCAGGACCATGGCAAACATGGTGAGCATATTTATGGAAAACCCAAAGATACCAAGGACAGCAAATGTGCCGAGGAGGACAACAGGGACTGCGATGGTGGGGATGAGTGTTGCGCGGATACTCCCGAGAAAAAGCCACATGACGAGGAAAACAAGGATGATGGCCTCTATAAGTGTCTTTATCACCTCCCATATGGCAACCCTTGTAAAGGGTGTGGTATCGTAGGGATATGTGACCTTCATGCCCGGAGGGAAATACCTGCTCATCTCATTGAGCTTGGCCTTTATCCTGTCCGCAGTTTCTAATGCATTTGCCCCTGCTACAAGGCGTATTGCCATGCCGGCAGAGGGCATGCCGTTGTAGAAAGACTCTATGTCGTATGTCTCTGTGCCGAGTTCTGTCCTGCCTACATCCCTGACACGGACAACAGACCCATCAGGGTTTATACGGATAGGCACCGCTGCAAACTCATCGGGTGTCTTAAGGAGCCTCTGGACAATTATAGATGCGTTGAGCCTCTGACCCTTGACAGCCGGGGTGCCGCCCAACTGGCCTGCAGAGACCTCAACATTATATGCCTTCATGGCCTTTACCACATCCTCTATGGTGAGGTTGTAGCTTGTAAGCCTGTCAGGGTCAAGCCATATACGCATGGCATACTGGGAACCAAAGTTTTCCACCTCACCTACACCGGGGATACGGGCAAGGACCTTTTCGAGATTTGACTGGGCATAATCCCTCAGGTCATTTCCGTCCATACTACCGTCTTCTGATATGAGGTTTACTATAAGAAGCCAGTTTCTCGTGGCCTTACCTACTGATACACCCATATTCTGCACTACCTCGGGCAGGGATGCCATGGCGAGCTGGAGCTTGTTCTGGACCTTGGCCCATGCAAGGTCTGGATCTGTCCCGGGTGCAAATGTAAGCTCAATCCTCGATACACCGGAAGAGTCACTGGTAGCAGACATATATATCATCTTGTCAAGACCGGTCATCTTCTGCTCGATGATCTGGGTTACACTGTTTTCCACTGTCTCTGCCGAGGCACCGGGGTAATATGCCTGTATATATATAGATGGCGGGGCTATGGGCGGATACTGAGAAATAGGGAGGTTATAGATGGCAAGCCCACCAGAGACCATGAGGATTATGGCAATAACCCATGCAAAAACAGGTCTGTCAAGAAAGAATCTGGATAGCATGTTGGCCTCCGCTACTTTGTTTTTGCAGAAGGCTTTGCCTGGGCATCAGGTCCAGGGCCTTTTGTCTCGCCTTCCTTAAAGGCCGTAGCCTTCACCGGGACGCCAGGCCTTACGCGCTGGATGCCCTCCACAATAACCTGGTCACCCTGGGATAGGCCCCTCTGGATAAGCCACCTGTTGCCCACCTCTCTATCCAGGACAAGGGGTCTAATCTGTGCCTTTCCCTCTTTATCTATAACAAAAACATATGGATTACCTTTGGGGTCACGGGATACAGCCTGCTGGGGGACAAGGATGGCGTTTTTATTCACGCCCTCCTTTATAATAGCCCTTACAAACATGCCGGGCAGTAGTTTTTCGCCTTTGTTGGGGAATATGGCCCTTATGATGACCGAGCCTGTGGTGGGGTCTACTGTTATATCCCTGAACTGCATGGTCCCCTCCTGGGTGTAGATGCTGCCGTCTTCAAATGCAAGTTTTATCCGGCTCTGGTCTTTGCCTTCATGTCTTATACGCCCCTCCTCAAGGCGACGCTGGAGGTCCCTAAGCTCTGTTGTTGACTGGGGGACATCTACATATATGGGGTCGAGCTGTTGTATGGTGGCAAGGGCCATAGGTTGATTTGCCGTCACCAGTGCACCCTCTGTTACGTTGGATTTTCCTATACGGCCTGAGATGGGTGCGGTAACACGGGTATACCCAAGATTTATCTGGGCTGACTCCACTGTTGCCTTCCAGTAACTCACATCTGCCTCTACCTGTTTATATGAAGCAGATACATCGTCGAATTCCTGTTGGCTCACTGCCTTATCAGCAATAAGCTCCTTGTATCGCTCATATCTCTGCTTTATTGCAGGGAGGTTTGCCTCTGCCCTTCTTAATGCGCTCCTTGCATTATCATAGGCCGCCTGAAAAGGTGCCGGGTCTATCTGATAGAGTATATCCCCTGCCTTTACATCAGCACCCTCTGTAAAAAACCTCTTCTGGATTATGCCTGATACCTGGGGCCTCACCTCTGCAATCCTATAGGAAGATACCCTCCCCGGCAGCTCAGTGGTTAGTGTTATCTTTTCAGGGACGATTTTTATAACCGATACCTCAGGGGGGCCGGCCTGCGGTGGTGCCTTTGAACCCTTACATCCATAAAATAAAAGGCCGGTAAGCATGACAAAAATTATTACAAAAGGCTTTATCTTGCAGATTACATGCATAAAACACCCCTTTAGCTTTGTTTTAAAATTCCATACACCTTCTTTAACTGCTGCGGCTTAAAAGCCCTGAGAGGATAAGCTCGCTGCAATGACCTGCATCAAAGAGATTATCAGGGTCAACGACTAAGGACAATACAAAACCACGGATAATGCCCATAACAATCCTTGTTGCCTCCTCTATATTGCAGTTGACGAATATCCCCTTTTTTATACCTTTTTCTATAATCCCTTTTATAACCTCTTTCTGTCTCTTAAAAAACTCCCTTTTTATATCAATGCCGAATGTAAAGCCCTTCTCTCTGCTCTGGGTGATGATAAATTCATTATGTCTTTTGGCATACTCAATGCTCAGCAGTATATACTCCCTTAAGGCGTCCACCGGGTCATCTATCTTCTTCAGGGCAACGTCAATCTTCTCTGAGAACTCCTTGAGCCTCTCATCTATTAAAAGCAGGCAAAGTTCTTCCTTGTTTTTAAAGTACAGATAGATACCCCCTACGCTTATCCCGGCCTGCTCTGCAATCATCCTCATGGTTGACCCTGCATAACCGTGTAGAAGGAATACCCTCTGGGCGGCATCAATGATATTCTGTCTCGAGCCTTTAGATGAACGTTTGTTCATGTGAATTTCGGTTCAGTATATGTTATTGAAAAATCTATGTCAACAAAAATGAAAAAATAAACCTTAAAAATCTTTGTAATGATAAGGTGCATTGAAAGCCATGGAAGGGTGTGTTACAATAAATCATCGTGTCCTTTATAGCAGACCTCCATATCCATTCCAGCTTTTCCAGGGCAACAAGCCCTGATATGACCCCTCAGGGCATCTGGAGGTGGGCACAGCTAAAGGGTATAGGCGTTATAGGCACCGGCGACTTCACCCACCCCGGGTGGTTCAAGGAGATTACAGAGAAGCTCGAGCCAGCAGGAAATGGTCTTTTGGCATTAAAAAAACCATATCTCAATCAGGACATACCTGCATCTTGCAGGGCAGACGTATTTTTCATGCTTACCGGGGAAATTAGCTGCATATACAGTAAAGACAACAAGACAAGAAAGGTTCACTGTATCCTTATGGTGCCTGATATGGCATCTGCAGCGAGGATCAACATAGCCCTGTCCAGGATAGGTAACCTAAAATCAGACGGCAGGCCCATACTGGGTCTTGATGCCAAGGAGCTATTGAGGATAACCCTTGAGGCCTCTGATGATGCCATGTTTATCCCTGCCCATGCCTGGACACCCCATTTCTCAGTGTTCGGCGCTGCATCGGGTTTTGATTCCCTAAATGAGTGTTTTGAAGAACTAACACCCCATATCTATGCCATTGAGACAGGCCTTTCTTCAGACCCTCCCATGAACTGGCGACTCTCCAGCCTTGATAATATCACCCTTATATCCAATTCTGATGCCCATTCGCCTGTCAAGATAGGGAGGGAGGCAAACATATTCGAGGCAGAGGCATCCTATAAAGGGATTACAGAGGCCATAAAGACAAAAAAAAGGCTTTGGCGGGACAATAGAGTTCTTCCCTGAGGAGGGTAAGTATCACTATGACGGCCACAGAAATTGCGGCATATGTCTAACCCCTGAACAGACAAAGGCCTATGATTATATATGTCCGGTCTGCAAAAAACGGGTCACCATAGGTGTTATGCACAGGGTTCAGGCACTTGCCGATAGAGACAACGGTTCAAGACCAAAAAATGCACCGGGTTATAGATCTATCATACCTCTTAATGAGGTAATAGCAGAGGCATTAAAGACAGGCCCCAACAGCAAGGCAGTGATGAATGAATACTTCAAGATCCTGTCTGCCCTTGGCCCTGAGTTCAGGGTGCTCCTTGAGACCCCCCTCGAGGATATTGCCCGGGTATCTACACCCATTATCTCAGAGGCCGTAAGGAGGGTGAGGGAGAATAAGGTCCATATCTCCCCGGGCTATGATGGGGAATACGGGAGGATTAAGATATTCGAGGAGTCAGAGATAAAGGTAAATAGCAGGCAGATGAGCCTGTTTTAAGATTTGTTACATTTTTTACAAAAGCCTTAATCAATAAGCATGACAGAAAATCCCATACTCTACGGTCTAAACGAACCACAGATAAGGGCGGTTACCCACACAGAAGGCCCTCTCCTGGTTGTTGCAGGCCCCGGGACAGGGAAGACCCATACCATTGTAAGGCGTATTGCATATCTTTTAGATAAAGGTGTAAAACCCCATGAGATACTGGCCATCACCTTCACGAACAGGGCGGCAAGGGAGATGAGAGAAAGGGCTGAGGCCTTTTCTAGCCAGGCAGGTAAGGACATATCCATAGGCACATTCCATATGTTTGGCCTTAACATGTTGAGATATATTACAGGCAGGGATTTTAAGCTCATGGGCAGGGATGATCAGATTGAGATCTTGAAGGGCCTCACAGGGGGCCGAACAAAAGATGCCCTTGATGCCCTGGATGAGATATCCCGTATCAAAAACCTCTACCTTGAAAAAGGCATAGAAAACAACCATATCTTCCATAGATACCAGGCAACCTTAAAAGATATGGATGCCATAGACTTGGATGACCTCATCCTGTTGCCTGTTGCGCTCTTGGCAGAGGATGAAAGGGCATGGAGATATGCAGGCATGTTCAGGTATATCATGATAGATGAGTATCAGGACATAAACCCCAGTCAATACAAGTTGATCAAGGCCCTTGCGAGATTTACACAGAACATATGTGCCGTAGGCGACTCGGACCAGGCAATATATGCCTTCAGGGGTGCGGATGTGGAGAACTTCCTGAATTTTGAAAGGGATTTTCCTGGGGCAGAGGTAGTGGTGCTCGATAGAAACTACCGTTCCTCAAGGATTATCTTGGATGCCTCACAAAACCTTATAAAAAACAACCTCAAAAGGATTAAAAAGGATACCCATGCCATAAGAAAAACAAAAGACATACCTATAAAGCTCATCTCCGCAACTGATGAGAGGGCCGAGGCAGAGGCCATTGTCAGTGAGATAGGAAACAGGATAGGTGCCATGAGCCATTACCAGCTCATGCAGGGTAACCAGAGCTATGATTATGGTGAGGCATCATACAGGTTCTCTGACTTCGCTATCCTGTACAGGACCAACAATCAGGCCAGGGCACTAAAAGAGGCATTAAGCGAGGCAGGGATACCCTTTAAGGTTGTAGGCGATTTAGACACCAGGGTATTGAAGGATACACTGGACAGGCTCAAGGCACGCATGGTTGATATACGTGAAGGCATGACCCTTGATTCTATACTTGATGAGGCATTCGGCTATGTGGAAAAAGATGGGATGATAGGCCTAAAAACAAACCTTGCCCTGGCATATCAAGACCTGCCATTGACAGAGGGTTTATCAAGGGTTATAGATGAGCTCAGTCTTTTTACCTCCCCCGATGCCTTTGACCCAAAGGCAGATGTAGTCCATCTTATGACGCTCCATATGTCAAAGGGGCTTGAGTTCAGGGTTGTATTCATTGCCGGGGCAGAAGATGGCCTAATCCCCTATGGACTGTCAGAATCAGAAAGGGATGGTTATGAGGAGGAAAGGAGGCTCTTTTATGTAGGGATGACAAGGGCAAGGGATGAGCTCTGTCTCCTTTTCTGTGAGAACAGGTCTGTCTATGGCAAGAGGATGAATCAGAGGCCGTCGCCCTTCATAAAAGAGATACCAAAAGGATACATCCAACACATGGTTTTGTCGAGGAAGGAAAAGGCCAAGAAAAAACCCAGACAGGGGAGGTTGTTTTAAAAGGGATAATCCTCTATATCCTCATATGCATCCTCTATAAAACGGGGCGTGCAGATGGCAAGGAATAGAAGGTCTTCTGTCCCTGTATTTTTTATACGCTGCGGGCACATGGGTGGTATTATCACTATATCACCCGGGTTTACCTCTGTAGGCGGGTTTGCCCCCACCTCCATAACCCCTTTGCCCTTTAAGATATAGTATCGCTCTGTAGTCCCTTTAAGCCTATGCCAGCGTGTAACAACACCTGGTTCAACCCTTGCCCTGGCTATAGATGCCTGGGGGTCATCAGGGGTATTAAAAAGCTCGATTATATAACACCTCTCCTGGGTCCAGTATTCCCTTTTAAGGTCCTCCTTTATTATTGCCTCTTTCATATAATCTCCTTAGGGCACTGGGGTGTCCCAAAAAAATGGCCTATAATTGCCGATTTACAATTTTTTTTAAGATGTATCCCCCGGAGCAACACACTATGCTATATCATCGGGCATGGCTATCTCCTGGTCTGTGAGGT
>Ga0067045_1001624_pt1 | contig 12251 bp, 8 predicted proteins | sample TerdegcTABiofilm_FD_59184 | JGI IMG/M metagenome (GOLD analysis project Ga0067045, IMG submission 59184) | Combined Assembly of (Gp0054472, Gp0054536) Wastewater bioreactor microbial communities from Singapore -Terephthalate degrading...
TCCATCAGTGTCCCGGCAGCCGCCAGGTCTGAGGCACACTCCTCCTTCACCATTGCCACGGCCTTCTGAATTGCCGCTCTGACCTTCGCGTCCATTGCCTAACCTCCCTGTTTTGACAGACAAAAAATCCCTTCCAAAAAACCTGTCTCCGTTTTACAAAATCCCGTGCCAATGGCAAAGTGCGAAATGCACCCCTTCGGTTGGGCTTTTCTGAAACTCGTCTTGTCACCCACCCGATTATCGGGTAATTGTTCCGCCGGGGCGGCGCCTTCATTGTTTCGCGCCGCATATCGAACCTTGGTCAATAGCCAGCGGGACAAGAAAGCACGCGATTTTCACCTTATGCCATCACGGATCGCAACACTCGTGGCTGGGGCAAGTATTCTCTGGGCAGCGCTGACTGCTGCGGAGACGCCAGGTTCGTTTGCCCCTGAGGCCTTGAATGGCCCGTTGCCGACGTCCTCCCCGATCGAAGCAAATGGGGCACGTGATGGACCAGCTCTCGCGGAAGACCCCAACGCCGAACAGGAGCTTGTTGTCGAAGTCCGGGTCATTGGGGCCAAGAACCTCCCGCGGGAAAAGTATCTCCCTTCGATCAAGACACGTGCAGGGCGGCCTTTCGATGTCCATCTGCTGGAAGAAGATGTCCGGCGACTATACCGCACCGGGTTTTTTGTGGATATCAAGACCTACACCCCCAAGGTCCCCGGGGGACGGCTCGTAGTGTTCGAGGTCCTGGAAAGGCCGCTTCTCCATTATGTGAAATACGTTGGGCAAAGAGCCTTCAGCGAGAAGCGACTCGCCAAAGAAACCGGACTGAAAGCGGGCGATCCCCTCGATACCTGGCAGGTGGAGGAAGCCCAGCGAAGGCTGGAGAAGTTCTATCATGAAAAGGGTTTTCCCAACGCACGCGTGACTATCATCGAGGGAAACAAAACCACCGACCGTGGCGCAACATTTCTCATCAACGAAGGTCGTCGTCAGCGGGTGGCCTGGACCGGATTTATGGGAAACACAATCGCCACGGATGCTCGATTGAGGACTCAGGTCCAAACAAAGCCTGGTTGGTTCTGGTTCCTGGGCGGCCTGTTTAATCGGGAACAGCTTGACGATGACGTGGAACGATTGACAGCGTACTACCGCGGTTTGGGCTTTTTCCGAGCAAGGATTGGTCGAGACATCGAAGTCTATCCCGATCCCGTCGATGACCGCCGGGAATGGGTGTACGTCACCTATGTGATCGACGAAGGCCCTCGCTATAAAGTGCGAAATATCAGCTTTTTCGGGAACGAAAAATTCTCCAACGATCAACTGACACAATTGTTGGAATTGAAACCCGGGGATTATTTCGATCAGAACAAACTTCAAATGGACCTCAACAAGGTCCGAGACAAGTACGGTTCGATCGGGCACGTTTTCGCCGACGTTGAACCGGATCCCCGATTCCTCGAAGAACCGGGCGAGCTTGATCTGGTGTACCGAATCGAGGAAGGTCACCCGTACCGCGTCGGGATGATCAACGTGCGGATCAAAGGGGAATCGCCCCACACACAAGTGACGACGGTCCTTAATCGGATGTCATTGGCGCCGGGCGATATTGCGGATATCCGGGAAATCCGTGCCAGTGAACGACGGTTGCGGGCATCGCAGATCTTCGAGGTCGATCCCTCTCGAGGCGCACAACCCAAGATCGCCTTCAGCCCGCCGGAGGTCCCCGTTATAGCGGAGGGGTCCGACGGTCCGAGGATCGCCGAACGTCCCGATCGGGTCGTGCCGACGTCGGGAACGTCGCCAGCGCAGCCATCCAGCAGCCCTACCACGACAGCGCCAACCGACGTGTTCCGTGGGCAAAACAGCGGATCGGGTGGGATCACACTCCCTTCGCCGCCTGGCTGGGTTCTTCCCAATCCCCTGGGGCGTAAGTCAACCCATGCCACCAATTCTTCCGTCGTTCCGGCAGTCGGCACAATGTCCAACACCTCGGCCCCACAGGGGGTTCAAAATGCCGTGTATGAAGCGACGCCGGGTGATCGCTCAAATATCGCCCTGACGGCCAATGAGAACACCGACGTCGTAACTCCGCAGGGTTCGGAAGTCAACGCCGCTGGCGGATCTGGCGCATTTGCGATCTCCGACATGAACGGCGGTTCTCTCATTGGGCCAGGGACGCCCTCACAGACGATTCCTGCCCCGCAAAGCCGTCTCGTTTTCCCTGATCGCCCGCTGCCTGGCGACGCATCGGTGTTTTCTGACCGGCCTCCGGATGAGGCGCCGCTGGACCTACCGCTCGAACCACTCGTGGAGGAAGCCCGAACAGGCCGATTGCTGTTCAGTGTCGGGGTCAACTCCGATGCCGGGGTCATGGGAAGTGCCATTATCGAGGAACAGAACTTCGACTGGACCCGCTGGCCGCGGAGCTGGCGCGAGATCATCGAGGGAAAGGCCTGGCGGGGCGCCGGCCAACGGTTTCGGTTGGAAGCTGTTCCCGGCTCGAGAGTCCACCGTTACATGATCAGTTTCTCAGATCCCTATTTTATGAACCGAAATGTGACGTTCGGGCTCAGTGGCTTTTATTATCGGCGGGATTATTACGAATACCTCGAAGAGCGGATCGGCGGCCGGGTCGTTTTCGGTTATCAGTTCACCCATGATCTCTCCGGGACCATCGCCTATCGTGGCTCGGACATCCAAATCTCTGATCCGATCTCAACGCCCTGGGGGGTTCCGCCTACCATCGAGGCTGCCCTGGGAACGAGCATCCTTCATGGATTTGAAATCGCCCTGACGCACGATACCCGTGATAATTCTTTCCTGCCGACCGAGGGGCATTTCTTCCAGATTGCGTTCGAGCAAGTCATTGGAACGTACGATTATCCTCGGGTGGAGCTGGACTATCGGCGTTACTTCGCCCTGCGACAGCGACCCGACGGTTCAGGGCGACACGTCCTTGGGCTGGCCAGCCGCTTTGCTGTGACAGGAAATGACACACCTGTGTACGATCACTACTTCGCTGGGGGAACGTCCAGTTTGCGGGGATTCGACTACCGGGGCGCATCGCCAAGGGAATATGGAATTGCCGTCGGTGGTCATTGTCTCTTCCTGGCATCGGCGGAGTACATGTTTCCCATCACAGCCGACGACATGGTTCGGGGGGTGGTCTTCTGTGATACGGGCACGGTGGAACCAACCATCGACTCCTGGGACCAGCGATACCGTGCTTCGGTCGGTTTTGGCTTGAGACTGGTCATCCCGGCTATGGGACCGGCGCCCATTGCGTTCGACTTTGGTTTCCCCATCAGCGAAGAGCCGGGCGACGAGAACCGGGTGTTTAACTTCTTCATTGGTTTCTTGCGGTAAGAGCAGGTCGGCCCATATATTTGAGAATGGCAACGGTGATAAACAGGATCAATGCGGCCGATTGAGAATCAAAATGGCCCCCAAGTTGGACCGACTGGAACTCAGAGACATCGGGCAAGTCAAGAAGGCCGAGGTCGCCTTCGGTGACTTGACTGTCTTCGTAGGGCCCCAGGCTTCGGGCAAGAGCATTTTTCTCCAGTTTCTTAGGCTTGTGTTGGATACCGGCTACATTCACGACCAATTGCGCAGGCATGGCATTGACTGGAACTCGGATGCCTCGCAATTCCTGGACGTTTACCTCGGTCAAGGCATGCGCCGCATATGGAAAGAGGGTGAGAGTACTCTATTCGGCGGCGGCAAACCAATTAACCTTGCGACTTTGGCAACCTATCGAAGACGCGACACAGCATCCAAAGTCTTCTATATTCCGGCACAGCGGGTGCTTTCCCTGGCCAATGGCTGGCCCCGGCCTTTTCAAGCCTTTTCGCCAGAGGATCCCTTCTCGGTGCGTGATTTCAGCGAGACATTTCGCCTCTTGATGGAACAGGAGTTTACCGGGGAAGCTCAACTATTTCCCAGGACCAATCGCTTGAAAAGGGAATACCGCGACCTGCTCACTCAGCATGTGTTCGCGCAATTCGAACTGCACGTCGATCGCTTTGGGGCGCAGCGCCGTCTCGTTCTGCGTCACAGAGGCGATTCAGAAGGAATACCGTTCCTTGCGTGGTCCGCCGGGCAACGTGAATTTGTACCCCTTTTGATGGGTCTGTACTGGCTCATGCCTCCCAGTAAAGTCAGTCAACGCGGGCATGTGCAATGGGTAATCGTGGAAGAGCCAGAAATGGGCCTTCACCCCAGTGCCATCTCGGTCGTATTGTTGCTTCTTTTGGAGCTTCTCCACCGGGGATATCGCGTCTGTGTCTCTACACATTCGCCCCATGTGCTTGATGTCGTCTGGGGGCTTCGGATTATGCAAGAACATCGAGCAACACTCGACGATGTCCTTAAGCTGTTTGGCGTCAGGAAGTCAGATCCCATCAGGGACGTTGCCAAGTCCGCCCTGGGAAAGAGATTGCGAGTGTACTACTTCGGTCGAGACGGCTATTCGCACGATATCTCTCACTTAGACCCGGCATCTGACCGCGATGAAGAATCGGGCTGGGGTGGCCTCACCGAGTTCAGCACCCGTGTGAACGAGCTTGTCGCACGTGTTATTCAGGCCCAAGCAAGGGCAACGGCCGCTGACTGAGCTTCGGTGACATTCGGAGCTTTGTTTGGAAAAGGGAGCCATTCGCGTGTCGCAAAAGGAAAAAACGCATTTCCAGAAAGCGGTCGAACAAACACCCGAGATTCGGGATTTTTACAAGCCGGGCCTTCAAGCACTAAGACATTCTGAAAGGCAACACATTTGTTGCGGGGATTCCAAGCGACTGACCGGCAGTCTCTCCCTCGACGACGCGTTCAAGAAAACTCATCCGAATGAACCGGTCTGGGACTATGCCGTCGGATACAATCACTTCAACAAGGGCGATAAAGTTACATGGATCGAGTTTCACCCAGCGTCTTCAGATCATGTGGCCGAGGTTCTGCGCAAATTGTCCTGGCTAAAAAATTGGCTCACGAAGAAGGCCGTACCACCTCACTCAATGACCGACCGTTATTGCTGGGTGGCAACGGGTCGGATCGTGATCACTGCCAATTCCAAGCAAGCGAAGGTCATTGCAAGCAGAGGATTAGAGGGACCGATGAAACAGGTTGTTCTGCGATAACGAGGCGACTCTCTCAATCGCGGAGAGTCTGAGCCTAACAACCGACATCACATAGGGCTGGAAGAAGTGGACCGGCCAAATCCCCTCGACAATTTTTTCCATCTTTCCCAACCCCCTTTTCTCTCCGACGCAATTGAATACGATACGGTGATATGGAAAAACATTCAAAAAGAAAAATCGCCAAAGGAAACGTAGAAAAATAGAGTGAGGGATACGGGACGCTGGCCTGTTTCGTGGTCAGCAGCAGGCGGTGGCATGAATGCCCGTTCGGTCGTCGGGAGAGACACGCTGGACAACACTGACGCCGCAATCAGCGAAAGCATATTTTTGCCAGTGGCAGAGGGGGGACAACGCCCATGCTTCAGGTTGACTTACAGGCACGGCGCTGGACGGTGACCGATGCCGAGGAGCTTTACGAAGTCCAGAGCTGGGGAAAGGGATACTTTTCTGTGAACAGCGCCGGGCACGTCTGCGTGCATCCGGAAAAGGACCCACAGCGCGCCATCGATCTGAAGCACCTGGTCGATCGGCTCGTGGTCCGTGGAATCCAGACCCCCGTTCTGATACGGTTTGGCGGAATCCTGAAGCATCGATTGGGCGAGATCAAGCAGGCCTTTGAGGAAGCGATCCGGGAACACAATTACAAGGGACGGTATCACCTGGTCTATCCCATCAAGGTCAATCAGCAGCGGCAGGTTGTGGAGGAGATTCTCCGCTACGGCACAACGTATCAATTTGGCCTGGAGGCCGGTAGCAAGCCCGAACTTCTGGCAGTCATCGCCCTGGCCGACAACGCAACGCCGATCGTGTGCAACGGCTTCAAAGATGCCCGCTTCATCGAGACCGCCATGCTGGCCCAAAAGATGGGCCGGAACATCTTCCTCGTGGTGGAAAAGTACACCGATTTGGAGTTGATTCTCCATTTTGCTCAGGAAGTGGGCGTCCGCCCCAATATCGGGATTCGTGTCAAGTTGGCGGCGATGGGATCCGGCAAATGGCAGTCCTCGGGAGGACATCGATCAAAGTTCGGGCTGACAGTCAGCGAGATCCTGCGGGCCTTGCGTGAACTGAAAGAGCACGACATGGCCGACTGCTTCAAGTTGTTGCACTTCCATTTGGGCAGCCAGATTACGAACATCCGGCATATCAAGACGGCACTGACGGAAGGCGCTCGTGTCTTTGCTGACCTCTACAAACAGGGGGCGGGATTGCAATATCTCGATGTGGGTGGCGGCCTGGGAGTGGATTACGACGGCTCCCAAACGACGTTCGAATCCAGCGTCAACTACACCCTGCAAGAGTATGCCAACGACGTCGTGTATCATATCCAGCAGGTCTGCGATGACGCGGGCGTCCCTCATCCGACGATCTTCTCAGAAAGCGGCCGCGCCGTTGTCGCCTACAACAGCGTCCTTGTCTTCAATGTCCTTGGTGTCGCCGATCGCGGTGAAAACGGTATCCCGGATCAGATTCCCGAGGACGCAGAACAGCCCCTTCATGACCTGCGACAAACCTACGATAGCCTGAATGTTCGCAATCTCCTGGAGAGTTTTCACGATGCCCAGGAGGCCATGGAAAATGCCATCAATCTCTTTAACAACGGTTACATGTCTCTGGAACAGCGGGCATTTGCGGAAAATCTTTACTGGGCCATTTGCCGCAAGATCTTCCGTCTCATGCAACACCTGGAATACGTTCCAGAAGAATTGGAGGTCCTTGATCCCCTCCTCAGCGAAACGTATTTCTGCAATTTTTCACTGTTTCAGTCGTTGCCCGATAGTTGGGCCATCAAACAGCTCTTCCCCATCATGCCGATTCACCGGCTAACCGAGCAGCCAACCCAGCGGGGCATCCTCGCCGATATCACGTGCGATTCGGACGGGAAGATCGACCGGTTTATCGACCGCCATGATGTGAAGCGGACGCTCCCCTTGCATGCATTTCGCGGTGAACCGTACTTCATCGGAGTCTTTCTCGTGGGGGCTTACCAGGAAATCCTCGGCGACCTCCACAATCTCTTTGGCGATACGAACGCGGTCCACGTGGGACTCGATGAAGACGGAGACTTGGTCGTCGAAACCGTGATTAACGGCGATACCGTTCGCGAGGTCCTTTCCTACGTGGAATTCGACCCCAACACCCTGGTCGTCCGTCTTCGGAATAGCCTTGAAGAGGCCATCCGCCGGGGACGAATCGACGATCGTCAGGCCGGACGACTCCTCCGTTTCTACGAGTCTGGCCTGGAAGGTTACACCTACCTAGAAAATATGCCTGAGTGATGGACTTGTTCTGCCTCTCAGCAGTATCTAACCGTCTCCACCGTCAATAATAGCCTGAAATGTTCGCCAGTGAGGGTAACACCATGAAGGACACGATCTTTGGCCTGGCAAATAAGACGGCACTTATCACCGGGGCAAGTCGGGGAATCGGGCATGCCATCGCCCGGGCGTTTGCCCGAGCCGGCGCCGACCTGTTCATATGCAGCCGAAAAGCCGAGGCCATCGAAGCCGCTGCCAGAAGTATTTCCCAGGAAACGGGCGTGAAGGTGGAATGGATGGCTGCGGATGTGTCCCACCGTGACGATACTGACCGATTGGCCGCGGAGGCCCTCCGCAGGATGGGCAAAATCGATGTTTTGGTTAACAACGCTGGATGGAATATCCCTCAGGCCATCGACGAAATCCAGGACAAGGATTGGGACTACCTGATCGAACTCAATCTGACGAATTGTATGCGGTTGACCCGGGCGATCGTTCCCAATATGAAGGCCCGTCGCTGGGGACGCATCATCCACATTTCATCGATGATGGCTATGGCAAGCACACCGAAGCGCAACGCTTATTCGGCGACGAAGGCCGCCCTGGTAGGAATGGCCCAGGCCAGTGCCCTTGATCTCGGCCCGTGGAACATTACCGTCAACTGCATCGCGCCCGGTCCCATCGCCACGGAAATGCCGATGACCCTTCTCAGCAAAGAGCAGCAGGAGCAGATGACGCAACGAACGGCCCTGGGACGATGGGGGCAGCCAGAGGAAATCGCCTGGCCGACGCTTTTCCTGGCGAGTGAAGCGGCCCGATACATCACCGGTCAGGTGCTGGTCGTCGATGGCGGCTGTTTGGCGCGAATCATTTGAAGATCCATTGGTCATCTTGTTTATCGTCAAGAGAATTGCCGTACGTTTGCTGTAGGACGTTGTCCAAAAACGGTAGGGGTCATTCATGAATTGCCCCTACAACCAAAGCATGAAGTTTCTCATGGGAAGCGGCAACAACTCATCGCAGCCCTGAAAGTCGGTATTGGCACGCGACAAGAAAAGGGTCCTCGCCGAAGCGAGGACCCATGCGGTGGTTAGGGGCAACTCCACGAAATTCCCATTCGTCAATTCACAACTGCCGTCGCGACACCTGTTCGGATCTTAAAGCGCCCGACAATGTCACTCAACTTATTCGCCTGTGTTCCCAGTTCTTCACTGCTGGAAGCAAGTTCTTCACTTCCTGCGGCGGTCTGCTGGACCACTTCGGCGATGGTCTGGACCGATCGCGTAACTTCCTCAGTATCGGAGGCCTGCCGGACGGTGGCCTCCGCGATCTCAGCGACCTGCTGGGCTGTGGATTCGACACTCTTGACGATGTCCTGGAGTTTGTTGTGCACTTCCTGGCTGAGGACGACACCCTGTTCGACCCGCTGGTTGGCGTCCTGGATGAGTTGAGCAATTTCACCGGCTGCACGATTGGCCCTTTCCGCCAGTTTCCGTACCTCGTCAGCAACCACGGCGAAACCCATCCCGTGTTCTCCCGCGCGGGCGGCCTCGATGGCCGCATTCAATGCCAGCAGGTTTGTCTGGCCCGCTATCTCAGAGATGACTTTGATAATCTGCGAGATCTGCTGGGCAGTGTGCCGGATGGCGTTAGTCGCTTCCAGGGAGGCCTTGACGGCATCCTGACCTTCCTTAGCCGCCTGTTCAGTCGTTTCACTGAGCCGTTTTGCCTGGAGGGCAGCATCCTTAACCTGCTGCACCGCCCGATCCAGGTTCTGAATCGTGGCACTGATCTGTTCCACGCCGGCGCTCTGTTCCTCTGATCCGGATGCCAAAGATTGCGAGGCATCGGCCACGGCCTGTGCCCCCGCCCGAAACTGCGCGGTGCTCGAGGCGACCTCGCCAATGATGGCCTCCAGCTTGTCGCAAAAGGCGTTGAACGAACGTGCCAGGTCGGCAATCTCATCATTCCCCTGCACAGGTAATCGTTTCGTCAGGTCGCCTTCTCCTTGGGAAATGTCGTTAAGCAGATCAGAAGTGAGCTTGATCGGACGAGCAATCCGTGTTGCAAGGTTGATTCCCAGGACGAGTGTCACCACAAACATCACCACCACCGTCCCGAGCACGATCGACCTCAGGTGTTGTGCGTCCTGAGATGCTGCTTGAACGCGCTCGGTGGCTTTCTGGGAGTACAAATCGACCAGGGAATCGAGAAGCTGGGCGGCTTCCTCCTGCGGGGGCTGCGTCTTGTTCAAGACCTCATCCAAATACGTCATTTCTAATTGATGGGATTGTTCGCCTAACTGACACAGTTGATCGAGTTTGGCGAACGTTGTGTTCATGTGCGTCTGCATCTCTTCAAACTTGTTGAGGGCTTTTTCTTTATCCCCTGCGGCAACAAGGGCCTTGATCTCCTTGACGTCCGCGTGGAAGGCAGCGTCGGGGTCCTTGGCATCCGTGATCAAGCGGTGGACTTCGGCGTTGGTCGTCTTGAATTCGGCCGCCCATTTGCCAAAGGCGCACGTCGTGGGATCTTCTCCCCCCTCGAATAGCTCACCGTTGATAAGGGACTTTTGGACTTTGCTGAGAAGTTGGTAGTGGGCAAGCCGAACTGTCTGGGCTGTGGTCAAGAAGTCCCCCGGATCACCTAACCCTGCTTCGCGGATTTTCTTGCATTTCTCAAAAGCCACGTTGTTTAATTCCCGCCACCGGGCAACAGCATCGATGAACTGCTGCCATGTCTTTTTGTCATTCTCATCCGTGATGAGTTCCTCCACTCGCTTGGACGCCGCCATATAGGTCTCCCTTGCCTTGGCAATGTTGTCGAATTGCTGGCGGTATTGGTCATCGCTCAGGCTTTGTGTCAGCAGCGTCCTCTGCGCCAGCCGCAAATCCTGGAAAGCGATTTTGACAGTCTTCAACGCCTCAACGGCTGGTAATACACGGGTTGTGACCTCGGTGGCACACCGGTCGTACCGGGAAAGTCCCCAGTATCCAATCGCACCAACGACTAAAGTCGTCAGGGCTGTGCCCACAAAGGCCAGAAGCAGCTTTGCACGAATCGTCAAACGGGAAAAGAAGCGGCGGTCCATGGTAACCTCCTTCTAAAAACGAGACGCGACACAATTACTCACACCGAGCAAAATCTCATTCACACGATCGCGATCCCAGGAAAACTAGTGGCCAAGTGCGCTTTGGCGAAGCCCTCGGCGAGCGTTTCCTGAGGGCTTCAGGACACAGCACTAAGTGATAACTACGAAAATACTTGTGAACGGAACGGATGAAGAAATTGCTCATTGTGAGACAATTAGCCCAAATAGGCAGCGACCCGTGGGATAGGCCGGAAAACGCAAGTTCCCCGGAAGCTGTCACACAAGAGAATGCCCAATGCTTAACAATCGGAACGACTAGGTCTGGTGGCTCGAAAAGATGACCTCCGATGAGGGTTTCATCGCACTTACACGCATTTTACGCCGCTAGAGAATATTTAGCTTATCATTTGGCCGATGGCAAGGAGAAATTTTTGCAATCACACAGTGGTAATTGACGGATATGCTCAACACAAATTGGCATGGCAATTCCAACCTCACCCGAAATCTAGGCACAACTCGCGTGCCTTGGCATGCATTTGTCGCTTTTGAAACGATTCTCGCGAAAGACGCGTTGGTAATAGGTTTTTGAAGTGCCGCTCTTCACCCCACTTTGGCTCGCCAGCCTTATCCGACGTTAATGGGACGCCCACCTAGTCAACGAGGCAACCAAATGGCGTTGCCCCTACGGAAAACAAACGGGGCAGACAATGGAACCATCGGGTGGGAAAGTTCATGAATGCCCCTAGCGGGCAAAGGCTAAAGTGTTCGCACTCAGTTTGGCGAGCATTCGCTGTGCTACGAGAAACGACTTATTCTCCCTCGCCTCAAGAATTCCATCCTCGAAAACGTGAAGGGTTGACTTCCCCGGTGTCGCCCCCAGGGCAATCTGGCCGATCGGGTCCTCGCTGAGCCAGCGGCCAACACCCTTTGTCCATCTTGCCGTTTGAAAGCAGTCGGAAATGCTTTCCGCCGGGCTGTGAGCGCACTGTTTTCGCTTATTGTGCGCCTTTGCCTGGGGGAGAGCACAGGGTTCCGGAAGGAAACTCGCCAGCAAAGTTTTTACTCCGAGTCGCACAATAAATCAGCCGACAAAAGGCAATGACTTCTATTCCTCACAATACATCAACCATTCTCGGTTCTCGCGAATCCATAATGCCTTAACCGGAACACGCATAACAATAGAACAATCACAGCATGTTGTAACCAATCGATCAGGACAATTGCAAATGACCTCTAGACCTATGATCTCATTCTTGCCTTGCGGTTTCCAATCCGACGAGGCCTGAAACTTCACGGGAATCACCAGGCGTTCTTGTGGATTGACATCCTTCCACACAAAGGCAGGACCGAAAAGAATTCTGACATAGAACTCAGCATCAGAACCTAAAACATACCCCAGCAAGCGGTAAAAATTGCCGCGCCTTTCATACGGTACTACTCTCCCCGCTGTGGCTACGCTACGCAACGTCGCTATTACACTGAGTTCAGACATCCACAGCCGGCAAGTCGATTGAGAGTGATTTTCTACAACGATCGTTCCAGAAACATTCCACGCTTGAGAGCTTCTATCGTACTCGCCCCTCAACCAAAGCGAACGCCCCTTTAGCTTTTGCAAAGACTCCCTACTCCGCACTCGCTCTTCCACCCTCTTGCACCTCCATTGCTCAAACGTTCCTTGGTTAACCTTAGTTCCCTTAACTGAAACCTTCTCAGGGTCGAGCGATTTTATTGCATCCAGATATAATAAGACATGGTCGGTGATATTCGTATCATCAA
>Ga0067045_1004582_pt1 | contig 12251 bp, 6 predicted proteins | sample TerdegcTABiofilm_FD_59184 | JGI IMG/M metagenome (GOLD analysis project Ga0067045, IMG submission 59184) | Combined Assembly of (Gp0054472, Gp0054536) Wastewater bioreactor microbial communities from Singapore -Terephthalate degrading...
CCCCGCCCCCGCAGCCGAAAGCTATTTGCGGGCCGACCGCATCCTGCAGATTGCCAAGGACTGCGGCGCGCAGGCCATTCACCCGGGCTACGGTTTCCTGTCGGAGAACCCGGCTTTTGCCGAGGCCTGTGAAGCGGCAGGCATCGCCTTCATCGGCCCCGCACCCGATCAGATGCGCGCCTTCGGCCTCAAGCACACGGCGCGCGATCTGGCGCAGGCGCGTGGCGTGCCGCTGCTGCCGGGCTCGGGGTTGCTGATGGACGTGATGCAGGCCACGGCCGAGGCTGCGCGCATTGGCTACCCGGTGATGCTCAAGAGCACAGCGGGCGGGGGTGGCATTGGCATGCGGCTGGTGTGGAACGACGCCGAGCTGGGCGATGCGTTTGAATCGGTGGGGCGTCTGGCGCAGGCGAACTTCAAGGACGCGGGCCTGTTCCTGGAAAAGTACGTGGAGCAGGCGCGGCACATCGAGGTGCAGGTGTTCGGCGACGGCGCAGGCGGTGTGATCGCGCTCGGCGAGCGCGACTGCTCGGTGCAGCGGCGCAACCAGAAGGTGATTGAAGAAACCCCGGCGCCGGGCCTGAGCGATGCGCAGCGCACCGAGCTGCACGCCACCGCCGTGCGGCTGGCGCAGGCGGTGAACTACCGATCCGCCGGCACGGTGGAATTTGTGTACGACGCGGCGAGCGGTGCGTTCTACTTTCTGGAAGTGAACACGCGACTGCAGGTCGAGCACGGCGTGACCGAGCAGGTGTGCGGCGTGGACCTGGTGGCGTGGATGCTGCAGCTCGCGGCCGGCGACCTGCCGCCGTTGGCCACGCTGCAACCAGCGCCGCGTGGCGCTTCCATCCAGGTGCGGCTGTACGCGGAAGACCCGGCGAAGAACTTCCAGCCGAGTGCAGGCTTGCTGACCGAGGTGGTGTTCCCGCCGCGCGCCCGTGTGGACAGTTGGGTGGAACGCGGCACCGAGGTGCCCGCCTGGTACGACCCCATGCTGGCCAAATTGATCGTCACCGCCGACACGCGCGAGCAGGCCTTGAAGCAGCTCGAAGACGCGCTGGACGCGACGCGCCTGGCCGGCATCGAGACCAACCTGGGCTACCTGCGCCAGGTGGTGCGCGACCCGGTGTTCCGCGAAGGCCGGCAGGTGACGCGCTTCCTCTCCACCTTCGAATTCAAGCCGCGCACCATCGATGTGCTGGAGCCCGGCGTGCAAACCTCGGTGCAAGACTGGCCGGGCCGCCAGGGTTATTGGGCCGTGGGCGTGCCGCCAAGCGGGCCAATGGATGCGCACGCACACCGCATGGCCAACCAGCTGGTGGGCAACGCAAGCGATGCGGCGGCGCTGGAGATCACCCTGGCCGGGCCCACCCTGCGGTTCAACGTGGCGACCGTGGTGGCCGTGACGGGTGCGCCTGCAAAGCTGACGCTCAACGGCCAACCGGTGCCGATGTGGCAGGCCATCCAGGTGCCGGCCGGGGCCACGCTGGCCGTGGGCCGCTGCGCCACCGGCGTGCGGCTGGCGCTGGCGGTGGCGGGTGGGCTGGACGTGCCGCTGTACCTGGGCAGCCGCAGCACCTTCACGCTGGGCCAGTTCGGCGGGCACGCGGGACGGCACCTGCGCACGGGTGACGTGCTGCATCTGGCGGATGCGCCTGCCTCTGTGGAGGCGCAGACCATGAGCGACTATGTGTACGCACCCGAGTACACGAACCACTGGGACATCGACGTGCTCTACGGCCCGCACGGCGCGCCGGACTTTTTCACGCCCGATGACATCACTATGTTCTTCGGCACCGACTGGAAGGTGCACCACAACAGCAGCCGCACCGGTGTGCGCCTGATCGGCCCCAAGCCGCAGTGGGCGCGCAGCGACGGCGGAGAGGCGGGCCTGCACCCGTCGAACATCCACGACAACGCGTATGCCATTGGTGCGATCGACTTCACGGGCGACATGCCGGTGATCCTCGGACCCGACGGCCCAAGCCTGGGCGGCTTCGTGTGCCCGGCCGTGGTGTTGCACGACGAGCTGTGGAAACTGGGCCAGCTGCGGCCAGGCGACACGCTGCGCTTTCACCAGCGCGCGGGCACGCCGGCCAGCCCCATCCTCGATGATCGCGCGGCCGAGGGCGAGCGCCCGCGCCGTGTGGTGCGGCAGGCGGGGGACCGCTACGTGCTGATCGAATTCGGCGCGCTCACGCTGGACCTGGAGCTGCGCATGCGCGTGCAGGCCCTGCTGGAAGGGCTCAAGCGCAAACACCTTCATGGCGTGATCGACCTCACCCCGGGCATCCGTTCGCTGCAGGTGCACTTCGATCCGTCGCTGTTGCCGCGCGATGAGCTGCTGCGCGTGATCGCCGAGGTGGACGACGCACTTCCACCGGTGGACGAGATGGTGGTGCCTTCGCGCACCGTCGTGCTGCCGCTGTCGTGGGACGACCCGCAGACGAAACTCGCCATCGAAAAGTACATGCAGTCGGTTCGGCCGGACGCACCCTGGTACCCGAGCAACATCGAGTTCATCCGCCGCATCAACGGGCTCGATTCGATCGACGACGTGTTCAAGATCGTGTTCGACGCGCGCTATCTGGTGCTGGGCCTGGGCGATGTGTACCTGGGCGCGCCGGTGGCCACGCCACTGGATCCGCGCCACCGGCTCGTCACCACCAAGTACAACCCCGCGCGCACCTGGACGCCNGAGAACGCCGTGGGCATCGGCGGCGCGTATCTCTGCGTGTACGGCATGGAAGGCCCTGGGGGCTACCAGTTCGTGGGGCGCACGCTGCAGATGTGGAACCGCTGGCGCCACGGCACACCTGGCACGCCGTTCGAGCAACCCTGGCTGCTGCGCTTCTTCGACCAGATCCGATTCGAGCCGGTGAGCGAGGACGCCCTGAAGGACATTCGCGCGAGCTTCCCGCACGGTGGTTACGCGCTGCGCACGGAAGATGGCACGTTCAGCCTGAAGGACTACCGGCGCTTCCTGGCGGAGAACGACGACGCCGTCTGCGCATTCAAGACGAAGCAGCAGGCCGCGTTCGAGGCCGAGCGCGATCGCTGGGCTGCCGCCGGCCAGGTGGACTACGCAAGCGAGGCCGACGTGGCCGCTGCGGGCGCGGAGGCCGAGATCGACCTGCCCGAAGGTGGCCGCGCGCTGGCCACCAGCGTGCCTGGCAATGTGTGGAAGGTGGCGGTGAGCGTGGGCCAGCAGGTGCAGGCCGGTGACGTGCTGCTGGTGATCGAGTCCATGAAGATGGAGTTCAACCTGCTCGCGCCCGCCAACGCCACGGTGCACAGCCTCATGTGCGCGCAAGGCGGCGCGGTGGCCGCCGGGCAAAACGTGCTGGTGTTGATATGAAACACCCCCCTGCGCCGCTGCGCGGCTTCCCCCCTCCGTGGCGCGCCTTCGGCGCTTCGAGGGGGAACGGCACCTTGTGCCGGCGGAGCCGGACCCTCGGTGCCTCTGGTCGGCGGTGTTTCATGCGTTGCGTGCAGACCATTTCACGAATTCCAAGGAAATTTCATGTCCCTGAGCTCACTGTCTTTTGATCTCGCCAGCCTGCAAGCCACCTACCGCGAGGGCACCGCCAGCGTGCGCGAGGTGATCGCCGAAGCCTTGCGCCGCAGCCGCGCCGACACGCACCACGCGTACATCCATGTGCTGAGCGCGGCCGAGATCGAGCCCTACCTCGCGCGCCTGGACGGCGTCGACCCGGCGAGCCTGCCGCTGTATGGCGTGCCCTTCGCGATCAAGGACAACATCGACCTTGCGCATGTGCCAACCACCGCCGCTTGCCCGGAGTTCGCCTACACGCCGACCGAAAGCGCTTTCGTCGTGCGCCAGTTGCTTGCGGCCGGCGCGGTGCCGGTGGGCAAGACCAACCTGGACCAGTTCGCCACCGGCCTGAACGGCACGCGTTCGCCCTACGGGGCGTGCCAGAACGCGCACAACCCGGCCTTCATCTCGGGTGGCTCCAGCTCGGGCTCGGGCGTGGTCGTGGCCAAGGGCTGTGTGACCTTCGCCTTGGGCACCGACACCGCCGGCTCGGGCCGCGTGCCGGCCTCGTTCAACGGGCTGATCGGGCTCAAGCCCACGCTGGGCCTGCTCTCGGCCTGGGGCGTGTTGCCAGCCTGCCGCTCGGTGGAAACGCCGTCGATCCTCGCGCTCACGGCCGGCGACGCGCAGGCCGTGATGGGTGTGGCAGCGGCATTCGACGAAGCCGATGCGTACAGCCGGCCTGCCCAGCCACTGGGGGTGGACTTCTCGGCCGGGCCATTCCGCTTCGGCGTGCCCCGCGATGAAGACCTGGCCTTCTTCGGCAACGAGGCGGCGACCGCGCTGTTCGCCGAGGCGGTGAAGCGCCTGGAGTCGCTCGGCGGCAAGGCCATCACCATCGACCTCACGCCCTTCCTGGAGGTGGCCAAGCTGCTGTATGAAGGCCCCTGGGTGGCCGAGCGGTACGTCGCCATTCAGGGCTTCATCGACTCGCAGTCCGAAGCGATGTTCCCGCCGGTGCGCACCATCATCGAGGGCGGGCGCAGCAAGACCGCGGCCGAGGCCTTTGCGGGCGCGTACAAGCTCAAGGCGCTGCGCCGCGTGTGCGACCGCGTGTGGAACGACGTGGACTGCATGCTCACGCCGACCGCCGGCACGATCTACCGCATTGAAGAAATGCAGGCCGACCCGATCCGCCTCAACGCCAACCTGGGCCGCTACACCAACTTCGTGAACCTGTTGGACCACTGCGCCGTGGCCGTGCCCGCCGGTGTGCTGGCCAGCGGTGACGCAAAAGGCCTGCCCTGGGGCGTGACGCTGGGCTCGCCCGCCCACAAGGACGTGGCGCTGCTGCGCCTGGCCGACCGCTTCCATCGCGCCCTCGGCGGTTGTCTGGGTGCGACGGGCACGGACGTGTCCACCACACCTGCGTGCGCCGGCCTGCCCGGTGGCGAAGTGGGCGAAACGGGGGCGGGCACGGTGCGCGTGGCGGTGTGCGGCGCGCACCTTTCTGGCCTGCCGTTGAACCACCAGCTGACCTCGCGCGGCGCGCGGCTGGTGGACAGCCCGGTCTCGGCGCCGGAATACCGCTTCTACGCATTGGCGGGCGGGCCTGTGCAGCGGCCCGGCATGGTGCGCGTGGCAGAGGGTGGCTCGGCGATTGCCATGGAGGTGTGGGAAGTGCCCACCGCCCTCTTTGGCAGCTTCGTGGCCGGCATTCCGGCACCCCTTGGCATCGGAAAGGTGAAGCTGGCCGATGGCAGCGAGGTGCCGGGCTTCATCTGTGAAGGATCAGGCATTGAGGGCGCGACCGACATCACGTCCTTTGGCGGCTGGCGAGCCTGGCTCGCGGCGGGTGCGCCACGCTGAGCACCATGAAAAAAGCCAGGCACTGGGCCTGGCTTTTTGTGTGATGCCGATTCGACTCAGCGTGGTGCGCGGCGCGCCATCGGGCGGGACGGGCCGCCTTCGTTGCGGCGCGGAGCGAATTCGCCACGCATGGCGCCGCGCTCGGCGTTGCCACGGTCGCTGAAGCCACCGCGTTGCTCGCCACCCTTGTCGCTGCGGCCAAAGCTGGAGAAGCCACCAGGCTTGCCACCGGTGCGAGCGGGAGCGGCACCACGGTCGCCAAAGCCACGGCTCGCGGGACGCGTGTCGTTGCGATAGCCGCCTTGGTCGCCACGGTTGTCGAAGCGGCCTTCACCCCGGTTGTCGAAGCGGTTTTCGCTGCGCGGCTGAGGTTCGGCACGGCCTTCAAAGCGCGGGTCGAAGCGCGTTTCCGGGCGGCTGTGGTCGACGCGGGGAGCGTCGAAACGGCCTTCCGGGCGACCTTCAGGACGACCTTCAAAACGCGGGCCGCGCGGTGCGGGGCCACGGGCGTTGAAGTTGCTGCGGTCGGCATAGTTGCGATCACCACCGCCACCAAAACGCTCACCACGGCCTGCACCCGGGCGGCCACGGCCACCGAACTCGGGTTGCGGTGCGCGCTGGCGCGGCTCGAGGCCAGGCACGGTCTCGACATTGATGCGCTGGCGCGTGTAGGCCTCGATGTCACCGATCTTGCGGCGATCGCGGAACTCGGCGAAGGTGACGGCCAGGCCATCGCGGCCGGCACGGCCAGTGCGGCCGATGCGGTGCGTGTAGTCCTCGGCCTTCATCGGCAGGCCGAAGTTGAAGACGTGGGTGATCGTGGGCACGTCGATGCCGCGAGCGGCGACGTCGGTGGCCACCAGGATCTGCACCTGGCCGTTGCGCAGTGCCATCAGGCGGCGGTTGCGCATGCCCTGGTTCAGCGCGCCGTGCAGCGCAACGGCAGCGAAGCCGGATTGCTGCAGGTCGTTGGCGAGGCCATCGCACTCGATCTGCGTGCTGCAGAACACCACGGCCTGGTTGATGGTGGTGTCGCGCAGCCAGTGGTCAAGCAGCTTGCGCTTGTGGTCGGCGTGGTCGGCCCAGAAGAGCACCTGCTTGATGTTGGCGTGTTGCTCTTGCGGCGAATCGATCTGCACCTTTTGCGCGTGCTTGCCGTTGTCGTGCATCACGCGCATGGCGAGTTGCTGGATGCGCGGCGCGAAGGTTGCGCTGAACATCATGGTCTGGCGGCGCTGGCTGGTCAGGGCGTTGACTTCGGCGAGGTCGTCGGAGAAGCCCAGGTCGAGCATGCGGTCGGCTTCGTCGACGACGAGGAACTGCACCTGGTCGAGCTTGAGCTGCTGCGAGCGCTGCAGGTCGAGCAGACGGCCCGGGGTGGCGACCACGAGGTCGGCGTTCTGCAGGCGAGCGATCTGCAACTGGTAGGGCATGCCTCCCACCACGTTGGCGATGCGCAGGCCACGGCAGTGGCGCACGAGGTCGATGGCGTCGTTGGCCACCTGCTGTGCGAGTTCGCGCGTGGGGCACAGGATCAGGGCGCCGGGGGTGGCGGCCTTGAAGTTGCGCGAGCTGGTGGGGTCCTTGCGCTTGGGCGCCTTGGGCGGTGCTTCGCCACGGGCCAGGGCATCGGCCACGGCTTGTTCGCGGTCGGCGCGCTCCTTGGCTTCGGCGGCGGCGCGTTGCTGCAGCAGGGTGTGCAGCACGGGCAGCAGGAAGGCGGCGGTCTTGCCGCTGCCGGTCTGGCTGGACACCATCAGGTCGGCAAAACGCTGCTCGCCTTCGGCCAGCAAGGCCTTGGGGATCACGTTGTTCTGCACGGTGGTGGGCTGCGTATACCCGAGGTCCACGCAGGCTTGCACCAGTTCGGGCGCCAGGCCCAGCAGCTCGAAGCCGTTGGGGCCGGTGGGCTCGACGACGGGCTCTGCAGCGTCTGCGGCCTCGATGGTCACGGTGTTGGAAATGTCTGCTTCGGTATCGGCAGAGAGGATTTCGGGCGAGAAATCGCCGCGGGCTTCAAAAGAGTCGCTCATGTTCGTCCATGCGCCAAAGGGCGCAATTGATCGAATGCAAACGCTAAAGGGACGGCCTACCTTGAAAAGGTGGCAGCTCCGGGGCGTCGGATCCGTTCGTGGTTACAAAACATCAACCATCAAACGATCGACGCGCCATGGGTCACAGAGAGAAGGGTGACACCGGGAGCGAAGGCCCCGTCCTGCGGTTGCGGGGGGCCTGGTGTGTGAGGCAGATGCACAAATCATCGCAGTTGCCTGCGAAGCCGTCGATTATGGCATGAATTCGGGAAAACCCCAAGTCTTTACATCTGCGCTCAGTCGAGCACCGCACGCACCACGTAAAACAGCAGCGCCGCCAGCACGGCGGTGGCCGGCACGGTGACGATCCAGGCCGCCACGATGCGCATGACCACCGAACGCTTGACGATTTCCTTCTTGTAGGCCTTCTTGAACGCCTTCTGCTCCTTCTTGGCGAACACCGCATCCTCCGGCTGCGCCAGTTCGCGCTGCTTGGCGCGCTGCTTCATTTCCGCCAGCATGCGCTTCTTCTCGCTGACCTCGGCGGCCTCGAAACGGCTCAGGTAGGCTTCCACCACATCCCGGTCGGCGCCCTGGTGGCCGGCGCGCACCACGCGCTCCATCTTGGCGTAGTTCACCTTCAGCAACTCGCGCAGGAAGCCGACGCCGAACACCGCGCCGATGGAGATGTGCGTGGTCGATACCGGCATGCCCAGTTGCGAGGCCACGATCACGGTGAGCGTGGCAGACATCGCGATGGCGTAGGCGCGCATGTTGTCGAGTTCGGTGATTTCCTTGCCCACCGTGCGGATGAGCCGCGCGCCATACAGCGCCAGACCCACCGCCAACCCAAGCGCGCCCAGGACCATGATCCACAGGGGCGTGCCGGCCTTGGTGGCGATGGCGCCCTCTTTCACGGCTTCATAGATGGCGGCCAGCGGCCCGATGGCGTTGGCCACGTCATTGGCACCGTGGGCAAAGCTCAGCAATGCGGCCGAGCAGACCAGCGGCCACGTGAACAGGCGGTTGACACCGTTCTTGCTGTTGTCCTGGCGGCGGGCGTGGTTGGCAATCGGCTTGCGGATCAGTGCCCAAACGACCACGGCCAGCACCAGCCCAGCACCCATGGCCGTCAGAACCCCGACATGCACCATCTGGCCCAGGCCCTTGAGCAGCATGTAGGTGGTGTAAGCCCACACCATGGCGGCGATCAGGATGGGCACCACGCGGCTGGCGGCATCGATCATGTCGCTGCGATAGGTCACGCTGCGCTTGATGATGTACAGGAAAGCGGCCGCCATCGCCCCGCCCGCCAGGGGCGAGACCACCCAGCTGATCACGATCTGGCCGATGGTTTCCCAGTTGACCAGCCCCCAGCCGCCGGCGGCGATGCCCGCGCCCATGACCGCTCCAATGATGGAGTGCGTGGTGGACACCGGCGCACCCAGTGCAGTGGCGAGATTGAGCCAGAGCGCACCGGCCAGCAGCGCAGCGAACATCACCCAGGCAAACAGCGCCGGGTCGGAAATGACGGCGGGATCGATGATGCCGCCCTTGATGGTGCCGACCACGTCGCCACCAGCCACGATGGCCCCCAGCGCCTCGAAGACTGCGGCCACGACGATGGCCCAGCCCATGGTCATGGCGCCCGAACCCACTGCCGGGCCCATGTTGTTGGCCACGTCGTTGGCGCCGATGTTCATGGCCATGTAGGCCCCCACCGCTGCCGCCACGATCAGCAGCCACATGGCTGACGTGGTCAACCCCACGGTGGATGCGCCAGTGAGCGAGGCGTACAGCCCGACCAGGAGCAGGAACAACACTGCGGCGCCCAGCTGGAACACCTCCTGATGCTTCGACACGAAGCGGTAACGGGATCTTTTTGTCATGAAAATCTCATCTGAAGATCACAATTTTGACATGTGCCAGCGCGCCCCAAGGCCGGCGCACCGAGGCGCCGGAGAGAGGCCGGGGGTGCGTTTTCAGCGCAAAAAGTGGGTGCGGTAGTGCTCGAGCTCGTCGATGGACTCGTGCACGTCGGCCAGCGCCGTGTGCTTCTGGTGTTTCTTGAACGACTCGTACACCTCGGGCCGCCAGCGCCGGGCCAGCTCCTTGAGCGTGCTCACGTCCAGACAGCGGTAGTGGAAGTACGCCTCCAGCTTGGGCATGTACTTCACCATGAAGCGGCGGTCCTGGCTGATGGTGTTGCCGCACATCGGCGAGCCGTTCTTGGGCACGTATTTCCCAATAAAGGCCAGCAGGGTGGCCTCGGCCTCGGCCTCGCTCACCGTGCTGGCCTTGACCTTGTCGATCAGACCGCTGCGGCCGTGGGTGCCCTTGTTCCACGCGTCCATGGCATTGAGCAAGGCGTCGCTCTGGTGCACCACGACCACCGGCCCTTCGATGCGCGGCGTGAGCTGCGGGCCGGTGATGACCACTGCGATTTCCAGCAGGCGCTCTTTTTCGGGATCGAGGCCACTCATTTCGCAGTCGATCCAGACCAGGTTCTGGTCGCTCTTGGCGAGGGTGGGGGTGTCGGCGGCGGTGCCTGCCGGGGTGGTGGTGGCTGAAGTCATGGCCGGAATTCTCGCCGATCCGCCGCCTGGGGCCACCAGCCCCACGGCGCGCGCGCCAGGCCGTCTTCGATAGACTCGACCCCATGGACACCGCTTCGTTCGCTTTCACCGCCGTTTTCTGCGCCCTGCTGCTGCTGGGCCTGCTGGTGCGCACCGTGCTCGCCAGCCGGCAGATCCGCCACGTGGCGCGCCACCGCCACGCCGTGCCCCCGGCGTTCAGCGACACGATCTCCGTGGCCGCACACCAGAAGGCGGCCGACTACACCATCACCAAGGCACGCTTCGGCCTGCTGGAAACCGCGATCGACGCCGCACTGCTGCTGGGCTGGACGCTGCTGGGCGGCCTCGACTGGTTGAACCAGCTGCTGCTGGACGCACTGGGCGGCGGCATGCTGCAGCAGCTGGCACTGCTCGCGGCCTTCGTGCTGATCGGTGGTCTCATCACCCTGCCCTTGAGTTGGTACGCCACCTTCCGCATCGAGGAGCGTTTCGGCTTCAACAAGATGACGCTGTCGCTCTGGCTTGGCGACCTGGTCAAGGGCTCGCTGGTGGGCGCGCTGATCGGCCTGCCGATCGCCGCGCTGGTGCTCTGGCTCATGGGCGCGGCCGGCCCCACCTGGTGGCTCTGGGCCTGGGGCGTCTGGATGGCCTTCAACCTGTTGGCCCTGGTGCTCTACCCCACCGTGATCGCGCCGCTGTTCAACAAGTTCGAGCCGCTGTCGGACGAGGCGCTCAAGGCGCGCGTGAATGCCCTCATGCAACGCTGCGGCTTCGCCGCCAAAGGCTTGTTCGTGATGGACGGCAGCAAGCGCAGCGCGCACGCCAACGCCTACTTCACCGGCTTTGGCGCGGCCAAGCGCGTGGTCTTCTTCGACACCTTGCTCAAGCAGCTGAGCCCCGATGAGATCGACGCCGTGCTCGCGCACGAGCTCGGCCACTACAAGCGCCGCCACATCCTCAAACGCATCGGGCTGATGTTCGCGCTGAGCCTGGCAGGCTTCGCGCTGCTGGGCTGGGTCTCGAGCCAGGCCTGGTTCTTCAGCGGCCTGGGCGTCACGCCATCCATGGACACGCCCAACGATGCACTGGCTCTGCTGCTTTTCATGATGGTGGTGCCGCTGTTCACGTTCTTCCTCTCTCCGCTGATGGCACAGCTTTCGCGCAAGCACGAGTTCGAGGCCGATGCCTACGCGGTCGCCCACACCAACGGCCCCGACCTGGCCAGCGCGCTGCTCAAGCTCTACAAGGACAATGCCAGCACGCTCACGCCCGACCCGCTGTACGCGCGCTTCTACTACTCCCACCCGCCGGCGAGCGAACGCCTCTCCCGCCTGCACACCGCCTGATGTAAGCCCGACGCCATGAACCCGATCCACCAGAACCGCCGCGCCCTCTCCGCCACCGAAATCGTGACCCAGCTCACCCAGCTCAACGGCGATGCCGCCCAGGGCTGGAAGCTGATCGACGGCGCGCTGGAGAAGACCTACAGCTTCGCCAACTTTCACGAAACCATGGCGTTTGTGAACGCCATGGCCTGGATCGCGCACCGCGAAGACCACCACCCAGACCTCGCGCTCAGCTACGGCCGTTGCACCGTGCGCTTCAACACGCATGATGTGAACGGCATTTCGGCCAGCGACTTCCACTGCGCCGCCGCAGTGGACGCACTGCAGAAGGCCTGATGGCCGAGCTCCAACCCGGTCTTGTGGTGGCCGCCCATGGGCGCCACTGCCTCGTGGAGAGCGTCGACGGCGAACGCCGTATCTGCCATCCGCGCGGCAAGAAGAATGCCGTGGTCGTCGGGGACCGCGTGCAGTGGCAGGTCACCGGCGACGAGGGCAGCATCGAGCGCGTGGACGAACGGCGCAACCTGTTCTACCGGCAGGACGAGATGCGCACCAAATCGTTCGCCGCCAATCTCGACCAGGTGCTGGTGCTGGTGGCGGCCGACCCGGAGTTTTCCGAAAGCCAGTTGACCCGGGCACTGATCGCCGCACAAGCCGAAGGCATCGACGTGCTGATCGTGCTCAACAAGAGCGACCTGCAGCCCGCATTCGACCGCGCCTGGGCCCGCCTGGAGCCCTACCGCCGCATGGGCTGCGCGGTGTTGCCGCTGCGCCTGAAATCGGCCGATGGTTCGGAGGTCGGTCTTGACGCCTTGCAACAGAGGCTGGAGAACAAGCGCACGCTGGTGCTCGGTCCCTCGGGCGTGGGCAAGAGCACGCTGGTGAACCGGCTGGTGCCCGAGGCGCGCGCGCAGACGGGCGAGATCTCGCG
>Ga0067045_1000199_pt1 | contig 12249 bp, 9 predicted proteins | sample TerdegcTABiofilm_FD_59184 | JGI IMG/M metagenome (GOLD analysis project Ga0067045, IMG submission 59184) | Combined Assembly of (Gp0054472, Gp0054536) Wastewater bioreactor microbial communities from Singapore -Terephthalate degrading...
TATCCCCATTTTTTAGTTTTTGAACAATTGTTTCAACTTTCAAATTAAAAAACCTTCCCTAATGCTACTTTGGCAGGGGAGGCTGCTTATATGTGCGGCAGCCTGGCGATAGTAGCCTCCCCGCGGCTTTGGACACATGGCTTTGCGCCCCCGGCTTTCGCCCGTGTTTGCCTTTTCTTGTTGATTATGGATTCTATAAACAAACGACATATCCCTCTAATTACTTCTAAATTATTTAAATAATAACATAAATGTAATACACGGGCATGAATATTTTTAAGAGGTGTTTCTTCTACTTGCTGGACAACGGATAGCATCAATAATAAATTAGAGTTTAGGAAATCTCAGTGCAAGAAAAGGAGTTAAAAGGCCAGTTGGAAAGTAGAAGCAAGGCGATTATAGACTGTTATTGTTTTACAAGCTGAAAATGCATCCCCATTTATTTCATAATTTCTGTAAAGTATTCCTGAAGGTATGAAAAAATTTACGGGAGTAAAGAGAACCTAAAAGCCTCTCTGAAACGTCATGATTAAAGAAAAAAGATTGTTTACTATTAAAACCCTGTTATTTTTATTGCCTGTAATACTGTTTGCAAGCTTGTTCTGCTGGTTTGACCGGTTCTCCAGATGGCCTCGTCTGATACCCGGGCCGGCCGAACCACGTTGTGCTGTCGAAAAGATCGAGCTAAACAGCGACAAGGACGGCGACGGCATCTATGACCTGGACGACATCGTCCAGGGGGCGCGCAAGGACCTGGAGGCCAGGCCCATGTATAAGGACGCCTATTACGCCGGGGGATACCCGCCTGAAAACGAGGGCGTCTGCACCGACGTGATCTGGCGGGCGCTGCAAAACGCGGGCTACGACTTAAAGGGGATGATGGACCGGGATATCCAGGAACATCCGAACGATTATCCGCGGGTGGGTGGTAATCCTGACCCGAACATCGACTTCCGCCGTGTGCCTAACCAGGAAGTCTTCTTCAAAAAGTATGCCGACACTCTTACTACCGAAATAAGGCCGTGGGACCCGGAAAATCTGAAGCAGTGGCAGGGAGGAGACATCGTGGTATTCGGACCGCCTTACGATCATGTCGGGGTAGTTTCGGATAAAAGACGGGCGGACGGGGTTCCCCTGCTGATTCACAACGCCGGCCCCTGGACCAGGGAAGACGATGGGCTTTTCACCTGGCCTTCCCCATTGAAATATCACTTCCGGTATCCTAGAGCTAACTAATTTACCGAGTTCATTCGTCCAAACGTACATTAATTGATTACTTTTAATGAACCTGTTTGTTTCTTGCGCCGTCATACTTTTGAGTCACGGTGGTTAAATTGCCGGAGGGGGTTCAATGGCTTGGCCAGGCGAATTGTTTTAATAGCGCTTGTTGTAGTGTTGGTTATTTTTATATGTAACAATGTTATTGGCCGTATTTATTCAATGATCCCTGTCCAAAGGGCAGTATTTGATAATATCCAGAGGATAACTTTCAATATCCAGAGGTCGATACTTGAATCCATAAAGGGTATAAAGAAACAAGTGCTGCCCATCGCGGCCGAATTTCTGGGAAGAGAAGCAGCCTTGAGTTCACCATATATTGCTGTGCAAAACTATTTACATGGAAATGATACCGTGGAGTTGAGTGTATATAATCTCGAAACAGGCGAGGAATATACCGTTCCCACTATCGGAAAACACATTTCCGGTTTTGATATCGAAGGCAAGAATGTGGTTTGGGCGGACCTGCGCAGCGAAACGCGTAACCCGGTGCAGACAGAACCGTCCGGAAAATTTACATATAACCAGAGTAAACTCAACTGGGACGTGTTCCTGTACAACCTGGAAACCAAAGAATTAAAGCAGCTTACCCACAACCCGGCGGCACAGCGCAATCCCCGCATCTGGCATAATTATGTCGTCTGGGAGGACAACCGTGACGATACTACGGACGACTATTACGGTATCTGGAACGTCTACCTTTACGACCTTGAAAGTGGAAAAGAGACAAGGATCACAACCGATGAATACGATCATATTCATCCCCGTATCCGGGACGGCAAGATCGTATGGCAGGACAACCGCAATAACACCAGTATAAGAGCCCGGGGGTGTGAAAACTGCCCGGACTATAACTGGGACATTTACCTTTATGACATCTCAACGGGCAAGGAGCAGGCTGTCGCTACAGGCCCGACCATGGAATGCGACCCTGACGTATCCGGCGACCTCGTTGTTTGGGCAGAATACAAAGAACTGAATAACGCCGATATTGTAATGAAGGATTTGGAATCCGGCAAAGTGACCAGGTTGACGGATGACTCATTCCACCAGTGGCAGCCGCGGGTAGATAATGGGCGAGTCGTCTGGACCGACGAACGGCGCGGCCACTCCACCAATGATGTTAGCACCGACTTTGCCAACGCGGACGTCCTTTTGTACCATACCCGAACCGGTAAAACAACCCGGCTTACGGGCGGCTGGATTCAGTCCCAGCCCCTTATATCCGGTCAATATGCTGCTTTTTTATACGACACCCAGGCAAATCCCCGTTACCAGGTTGTTAAGCTGCCGGATGAACTGGTTCGCTAAAATATCGCTTGTCTCAGCTTTTTAAACTTAGAAAGGGGTTTTCAAAAGCTATTTTCAACAGGAGACTGTCCCTGTTGTCTAAAATTTTTTATATTTTAACTGTAACGTTTTGCGTTTTCAAACGACTATACAGTTAAACAGCTTAAGGGGGAGATTCATTTGAAAATGTTTAAGAGAACAACTGCCGCCGTGCTGGCGGTGGGCATGTTGCTGGCCACGCCCGCCTGGGCGGCGGAAAAAGAGGCGTCTATTGTGCAGGAAGTAAAAGGCGGTGTGGAAATTGTACAGTCGAAAAGTGGGACTGCCGGACAGCCCGTTCCAAAAGTGGAGTTAAACGAAAAACAGCGGCAGGCTCTGGAAAAGATCTATCAAATCGTGCCCGAACTAAAGGAACTCTCCGTGGAAAGTGTGCATGACGAGGGGGAGGCCGCTTGGGGGGTAACCTTGAGCGACCGCGCCGGAGAGACAGCGCCCGGCATTATGCATGCTTACGCCATCCTTGTTTTTGAAACTGATACAGGGGAACTGATCAGTTTGGATATCCAGAACCCGGATTGGGCTTCTGTAGAGCTTCCGCCCCCCGGCCTGGCCAAAGAAAAGGCGGCTGAATTTGCCCGGCAGGTTCTGGGAGACAAGATGAAAGACTATCAGATGAGCGATGAGATAAGCCACTGCGGGGGAGGCTCACGGGACGACAAGGGGAACGAGATCTTGTGGAACTATGCGAGTGTGCAGTTTTACCGCCTGGTTAACGGAATACCCCTTCTAAACAGCGGCTTCCGGGTAAATGTCGATGTTGCCGGCCATGTCACCGAGTATTATACAGAAGGTTTTTATGAGAAAAATGACGGCGCAAAGGACGGCGTACCGGATCCGGCTTTGTTCCCCGATCCTTCCCGGGCCGTAGCGAGAGAAGAGGCGGAAAAGACTTTTGCCGGGCTGCTGGAAATGAAGCTGAATTACGTTGAGCGACAGCCCCTGAAGTACCCGGTGTTTGGCAGCAAGAAGGTCGAAACCCGGCCGGTCTTGATGTATACTCCTTCGAACTATACCCTCATAGATGCTGTGACGGGGAAGCCGCTGGACGGTTTTCAAGAGCAGCCGCTGACCAGCCGGATAAGCCTGGCTGGGGAGGGCAAGAAACTGGTTGCCCGGACTCCCGAAGAAGCGGCTTCCCTGCTGGCTGGTGAAGTAGGCATTGATATGACGGGCATGAATTTTGAAAATGTAGAAGAGCGGGAAGCTCTCTTTGCTCCGGAAGTTAAGATAAAAGAGTATTACTGGCGCTCCGAACCCCAAACAGGTCCGGACGGCAGGCCGGATCACAGCACGATGCGGTTTTTGCATCTCAGCGTTGTGGCAGACACGGGCCGGGTAGTCGGCTTCAACCTCCAGGATGAATCCGGGCGCGGCAAAAAAGCGGTGGTATCCAGGGAAGCCGCACAGGAAACGGCGGTTCAATTTATGCAAAGGTACCTGGACAAAGGAGCGGTCGAGCTGGAAATGCACGTCTACCCGCTGCATGAAGAAAGCATTCCCGAATGGGTGGACAAGAGCAAGCTGGAGGGTGAAGGTCAGCGGCCGGAATTTCATTTTACCTTCACGCGTACACACCAGGGCATCCCGGTTTCGGACCGTTCGTACTCTGTTACTGTAGACGGGCTTACAGGCAGGATTACAGGTTTTTACGACAGGAACGGCGATTCATCCGTCGCCCTTCCGGACAGCAAGAACGTTGTGACGGCTGAAGCGGCAAAGGCCGAGTTTTTGAAAAGCCACCCGCTGCGCCTGGTTTACCTCTGGCCTGAATATTTCGGACAGAAAGCTCCCAACCCCCTTCTGGTATATATGCCGGATTACGGTGGAAGCTGGGGGTACATCGACGCTTTAACCGGAAAAACGGTGAGGGTGGAGATGAATTAACTTTATAAACAATGTTCACGGGTGTCCTGGGCTGAATTCCTGTGGTGACGGACTGGCTACCGGGTAAAGTGAAAGAGAAACTTGTTTTCGGATGTAAGCCCGCTAGGTACCGATCCAGATAATTTCCACGCCTATTTCCCTGGCGGAGGCCAGGATTTCGGGATCTCCGGTGACCACCGGCGCATTTAGTTCTTTGCCTAACGCGAGTACAAAGGAGTCGGCATAGGACAACCCCCCTTTTGCTTTAATCCGGGCGGCATCTTTTACCTTTTTCCAGGTTGCTTCGACAAGAATAAGCGATTCTTCGGCGAAAATGTTTTTTACCACTTCCTCAGCCGCCTGCTCACTCTTCTTGCGCAAAAGGATGTAATAAATCTCTCCCAGACTAATAATGCTCATGAAAAGCTCCGGCTCTTGAGCGGTGATGATTTCAGCTATGGTTTGTGCGCCTGGTTCGTCTTCAATTAAGGCGAGGATGGCATAGGCATCAAATACGTATCTTTTTTGGCTCAATGCTTCTCCTGCTTCCTTTCTGTCCTGCGCTCTTTAAGCAAAGTATCCGTCAATTTTTCGTCTTCGCTCATGTATTTACCCCTAATGCTCAACAGAGGGTTTCTGGGCAAAGGCCGTAGTACTATTGATCCATCAATTTCTTCGATAGCCAGTTTATCCCCTTTTTTTAAACCATATCGTTTTCGTAAGAAANCAGGGATAGATATTTGACCTTTTTCTGAAATAGTAACCTTCNGCATTAATTTTACCTCCGGTAACAATCTTACNTTTTAATAAATTGTACTACTTCTATTGTTTTAAANCAAATAATTGTGCATGCCGGTCACGGCCTGGTAAGTAGCAACAGGCGAGGTTAAGAGTACCCTGCCTCGTTTATAAACCATCCTCCTGCTCTATTAATGTGAAACAAATGTCTTGTTTTTGGTACATTACCTTTGAACGGAAGTTATCAAAAAAGTAAATCTGGAGGTGGCTGAGATGATTAAATCCGGCAAGACTATCGTTTTCCCGGTTACATTTTTACTAATTTTCACCATTTTCGCCGGGTTGTCCGGCAAACCCCAGGAGGTTTGGGCCGCCGGACAAAGCCGGCTTGCAGGCGGGGCCGGAGCGGCAGCAGCAAGCGAATCATTATATGAATTAAAGGAAAAGATGGAGAATGTCACAAGTGATCAAGAATTCAAGGCGGTTGTTGACGGTTTTAACTCCCTGCCCGGGCCGGACGCCGCAGCGGCGCAGGTTTTACTGGACTGTCTGAGGGATAAAAACAGGAATGACGCCTGGAACATCATAGACGCCCTGGTTAAGCTGATGACAGACGAGCAGGTTTCTCAACTGGCTAAAAATATTGGCGCTTATCATGGTGCCAATTCTGACCGGTACCTGATTCCTGTTTTGGCTGCCCGCATCAACAACCCGAATGATTTGACCAGCACCTTGCTTTCCCTGCAAGATGGTTATTTTTCCGGAAAATACCTGCAACTTATAACACAAACCTGGCCGAGAATTTTTACCGATTCAACTGTAGCAGTACAGTGGCTGGATGAGATTTGCGTCAAACTAAGCAATTCCCAGGCACGGCAGAGTCTTGTCGATGCCGTCGGGACAGTTGCCCAAAAACAGCTTGGTTGGGCCGACCGTGCGGCCGTCACCGGCTGGCTGTGGCGCATGCAGGAAAAGGAACCTGATCCGGTTAACCGCTGCCACCAGCTTTTTACCCTTTACGAACTGGGAGAAGCCAGGGCTTTGGGAGCAATAGAAGACCTCTATTCCGGACTTCCGTCCACCGGGGCAAAAGCTGACTTGATCCATAGAATTGGCAGCTTTACCCGCTCGCAGCTTAAAGATACCGATAAAGGCGGTTTAATTGAATGGTTATGGAAAGTGGCCGAAACGGACGCGTCGCCATATTGCCGCCAGGAATGCCTTGCCGCCCTCTACACGGATTTGGGCCAGGAAAAAGCCCTGGAACAATTTGTGCGGGATACGGACCAAAACGGAATGGTTGCCATGGATCAAGAAGACTGGTCTTTTCAAATGGACTGGCGGTTGTTGAGGGACGCCGCGCAAAAATACCCGCAAAGTTACCTGGGCCGGGGGGTCAAGGCCTACGAAGAAGTGCGGGGGCAGCCTTATTTTGAAATAGACCGTCCAGAAGAATCATTCGAAGTTATCTGGGTGCCTCCTTACGGGGACGAGGAGTACGATCCGGACCGGGAAATACCCGGCTGGGAAAAGTTTTTGGCTGAGTTCTCCCGCCACCCGGCCGCGGACGACGCCGCTTACCGCCTGGCCCGCTGCTACGAGATCAAGGGCCGTTTTGCCGATGCTATCAAAACGATGCAGAAGGCGCGCTTTTCACCTGACGGAGACATGCGCTACGCGTCAGACGGCAGGCTGGTTTACATTCTGGATGTGAGGATGACTTACGATCAGTTAAAGGCGCTATCTTTGGAAAAACTGGATCCGCCTCTTGAGGCGTTTGTCAACTATTCCCTGGCTGTCAGGGAAATCCGCCGGGACGATTTCCAGCAGGCTGCCGCCAGGCTGGAGGAATTTTTAAAACAAGAAGAAAACCTGGCAGCCGGCCGGCATATTTTGCCGTTTAACCATCTCAACGACAGTGATAAATACGATTTCCGCGGCGCAGTCGAAAAGCAACTAGCAGAGGTAAAGAAGCTTGCCGGTTTAAAATCGCAGTGGGAAAAATCTAAAGTCCCGGCTGATTTGTACAACCTGGCGGCGGCCATCTTTCATAACGAGATGCTTTACTATAACCACTTGTGGGCCGGGCAGCGGCAGTATTACAACTGGCTGGGGCATATCAACGCCACGGGCCATGGGCACGCGCCGGCGGAAATGGCTGTTTTCGCCAGGGAGATGATTAACTACAACCACAGCCTGCCGTATTTCCAGCAGGTCTACCAGGATCCGTCCTCTGCGCCGGAGCTAAAGGCCAGGGCGCTTTACTCCACCGGCCTTTGTTACATCGGCCTGGAGGAATGGGGAGAGGACGCCTCCTTCGGCTTCAACTTGTCGGAAATTACGGAGAAAATCATCTCCACCTACCGGCAATTTGTCAGGGAATACCCGGCCAGCTCCATGGCCGATGACGCGCTGCTGGCGCTCGGCGCTTACACCGGCGACGCCGCTTACCTGCAAAGAATATTGGAAGAGTACCCTGAAAGCGATACAGTCGAAAAAGCGAAAAACCTTATTGAAGAGATAAAATCGCCGTATTACAGACCTGTTGGCACATATGGGTGCTCAGTGCCTTTCAAGATCACATCACCGGATGACGAAAGCGTTCCGCAAGAAATCAAGAATTGGGCGGCCGCCAACGTATTGCGGCCTTTTACCGGCTCGAAAACCCTGGGTGAATGGAGCTATTTACTTATCGCCGCGGGGGAAAAGCCAACCGCCGGCTACAGCGTGGGGGTCATCAATATCTCGGGTGGTTCAGACAGGTTAAAAGTTTATTACCGGGTTGACGGCCCGGTGCCAGGCCAGATGGTAGCGCAGGTGATTACCTGCCCGTATATTTTAATCCGTATCCCGGCAAGCGATGCGGCGGTAGAATTCGTGGAAGGAAGCCCGTGATGAAAAATCACTTTTTGTCTCAAAGACAATAATGAACAACATAGGCCGTAGATTAGCCTGTGAATGGAAGGAGATTAGCTTGAAAAGATTCTTATTTATTATTCTCTTGGTTACAGTTATCTTGTTAACCCCTGTATCGGCCCTGGCCGCCATAAATGCTGCCGGAAATTTAAACTACAGCCCTGCCAATGCCACGGTCTTTTTGAACGGCAAGCAATTGACTTTCGACCAGGAACCAGTTTTAGTTGAAAACAGAATTTTGGTCCCTTTGCGCATAATTGCCGAGTCTCTCGGCGCTACCGTGGATTGGACCGGATTGAGACCTCAGGTGACAGTGCAAAAAGGTGACACAGTGATTGGTTTGAACATTGGTTCAAATGAAGGTTTTACAAATAGCCGGCAGATATTTTTTCTGGAACAGCCGCCTATCATTGTCAACGGTCGGACAATGGTACCTTTGCGTTTTCTCTCGGAAACGCTGGGAGCAAAAGTTGATTGGGATGAAAAGAGCAGGACCGTCTCTATTTCAGATGGTGATTTTATGAAGTCTAATCTCCCGGAAGTTACGGAGAATGGGCAGGGGAAGCCTGGCGCAGACAAATACTATAAGTTGTATGATCTAATGGAGCTGCCCTCCGCCAAAAAGAGTATCGGGTTTGGGGACCTGTCATTAACCGGGTACAACCACGACCTGCAGTTCGCGCCGGGCCGGGAAATGGCTGTTTTCAGCGGCTACAGTTACCTGGACGGCGGGAGCAACGGGGAAAACAGCAAGCTCTTGTTGCTGGACGTTGCCAGAGGAGCAATCACTGTTCTCGACGAGGGCAAATATTTCCGCGCCCTCGGGTGGGATGCCGCCGGGGAAAATGTGCTGTATATGAAGGACGGCTCGCTCTACCGGCTGTCCTTGCAGGACGGTAAAAAAAATTTAATAGCGGAAGACTGCTATTATGGCTCCTTTAGCCCGGACGGCCGGAGAATAGCTTACGTGCAGAGGAATAACGGCCTGTGGGTCAGTGACCCGGACGGCGGCAACAAAAAGAAGCTCACAAATACCACCGGCGACTGGTACCCGATCTGGTACCCGGACGGCCAACACCTGTTTTTCTTTAACGACCTCGGCAAAGAAATGGGCGACGGTGCCGGGCACCTTCAGGGAATGGCCAAAATTTCGGTAGCGGACGGAACGATAGAGCAAATTCTGCCGCAAAAGACCGGCAAATTCCGCAGCGCGGAGTGGATCGTACCGGGACGGTCGCTGCACGTTATCAGCGGCTTCGACGACCTCTTTTTCCACCATATTATCGACCTGGTTGACGGCAAAATTACCGATCTGGGTGAGAATTTTCCCGTCGCGGAGTTTACCACTGCCGTGGATGCCGCAGGCGGCAGGATTTTAAAGGTCTCCATCGGGGGTATTATTCAAATCTTAGACGCGTCGGGCAACCTGCAAAAATCGTTTGATCTCGGCCTCGCTGGTCAGTCCTGCTTCAGTGCTGCCTTTGGTCCGGACGGACGTCATGTCCTGATGGTGAGCGGGAAGCGGCCCGGGAGCGAAGGGCCGGAAAAGAGGGAAATAGCCGTTATAGACACCGAAAACGGGGATTATAAGATCATGGGGGAGGGCGGCGAAAATTACGAAGCCTGTTTCTGGGGGCCGGGCGGCAGGGAGGTGTTGATCCTGGAAAAGAGCATTGACGGTCCGTCAGCCAGGTTGGCCGGTTTTACAAAAATGACGGTAAATGAGGCGGAGAAACCGGAAGATGGGGACGTTATCTTCGTTCCGGTCCGGGAGTCGGATTTAACCGGCGAGGAGAAGGCCTTTGTTGAAGGAGCCAGGCGGACAAGGGGCGTTCACAACAAAGGCGACCTGTATGTCGTCGCCCTGGGAGAACGCCCTAACCCGGGATACGGTCTGGAGCTGGTAAAGACGGAAATGAGTTGGGAGCAGGCGAAAGTGTACGTCAAGTTGACCAGGCCCGAGCCCGGCAAATTCTACGCCACCGTGATCAGCTACCCCTGCCTGGTGGGAAGAGCGAACCTTCCTCCGTATACGACCATAAGCTTTGTAAACGTTGAAACAGGAGATAGCCTGTAGAACTGGCTTTGGGAAATGCCGGGCAAGGATGCCACGCCCGGCATTTCCCATTTTGCCCATGATACTCACCCCGGCAGGATGATTTGTTCCGGAACATTTTCTGGAAGCTACTGCCCGACCAACTCGCGCATCTTCATAGCCGTAAAGGCAATCTCTAGGAGGATATCATCGGCTCAAGGCAAAATATGTATTCCGGTCCGTTGATTTCTCCGGAAAAAGAGGATATACTTTCCATAAAGATATGCACAGCGCCGATGGCGACATTGATGATGGTAAGGTATACCATATTATTTGCAACAACCTGGATGATCTGGAACTTTACCTGACTGCTGTTGCAGCCATGGTAAAATGTGATCTGTAATCATCCGAGAGGAATGGTTTTATGCACAGGCGATTTTTCCTGCCGGAAAAGGAACGCCTATCGATTTGCCGGCTGGCCGCCCGCCTGCTGGCTAAAAGAAAAGAAATTATATTCGCCTATGCCTTTGGTTCTTTTTTGGAAGAAGCTACCTTCCGGGATGTTGACATAGGAGTGTATTTGCAAAAAGGAACCATTCCCCGGGAAAAGGTCTTCGAATACGAACTCTCCCTGGGTGCGGAACTGGAGCGGGAAATACATTACCCGGTGGATATAAAGGTGTTAAATTATGCTCCCGTAACCTTGTGCCATTCGGTTACCAGCGGGAAGGTGCTTTTCAGCCGCGACGACGAGGTGCGGTATGAATGGGTGGAAAAAACCTGGGATGTGTATCTCGACATGCAGTATTTTTTACGCAATTCCCTGCGGGATTTGTTGTCACCGGGGCAATCAGCCCAGGTGAAGGAAAACTAAAAAACAAGACTTGACCAATTAAAAGCCCGGCTGTTACAGACACGGCGGTGCAGTTTCTGCAAAAATATTTATCCCCGGGGGCGGCGGAACTGGAAATGCGGGTTTACCCGGATGTACTCACAAAACATTGTATTCAATTTCCGTAATCTCGACCTGGTACCAATTAAAATCTCCTGTTTTTAACTTCCAGATGATTTCCACTTTGGCCGGAATCCTTATCCCGTTAAATTCCTTGTAATTTTTCATGAGGGTTGACCAGGTTTCCAGAACATACCGGCCATTTGATTCCATGTATCTTTCCGCAATAAAGTTAATAACCTCACCCTTTTCGTTAAACACAAACACCCCTGATGCGGTTACCCCTCCGTAGCTCATGGTAGCCTTGGCTGAATCTGCGTCGATTTCTTCCCATTTGATGTAGTTGCTTAAAGCCGCGGTTGGAAACCACGCTGTCTCAGCGAGATATCGTACCAAAGTGCCCTGATCCATTTCTTCTCCTCTGGCATTCGCAACCGTTATCAATGAAAGAATTTTGATGAGCATATTTCCTTTTCCCTCAAAATACTTATCTCTTCCTACAATATGGATAAGTGGAGCAGCTTTGATTTTGGCCTTCCAAATAAACCCGGGTTTGTCGATCGTAAAGTATTGTTCCGCTTCGACAGGCATCCATGGCTGTCCTTCTTTCATCCTCATCATTGCTTTTTGCTTTGAATGGACTGTTGTGGTCCTTTCTTTTCCAATCACCTGGGAGTATTCCAGCCATTTTTGAACGCAGAGCGGCAATCCTGCCAAATCTGCTTTTTGAATGATTTCCCCTTTGTTTTTCACGTTATTATCAAGAAGCTCTTTCACTTCTTTTTTTACTTTTTGGTTAAACAGGACATCTGCTATAAATGAAGCTACAACTACCAAAAGAATGAGAATTACCAGAATACCAAGTATTATAAGAACAACTTTGGGCATATCATTAACCTCTTTCATTGAATGAAGTGTTCCCATGTTTTCCCGTTAGACCCCCGTGCCGCAGAAGCAATGCAGTAGAGGATGAAAATTTTGCGACAAGGGGACGGTTCTTAAAGGGATCAATCGGAAGTTTTGCGCGCGAAAAAGGCTCAACCGCCGTATATTAGCTGGCAGTTGAGCCTTAGCAATGCCTACGCGTAAAAACCAAAGCGCAAAATTTTCGATTGGC
>Ga0067045_1031447_pt1 | contig 12248 bp, 13 predicted proteins | sample TerdegcTABiofilm_FD_59184 | JGI IMG/M metagenome (GOLD analysis project Ga0067045, IMG submission 59184) | Combined Assembly of (Gp0054472, Gp0054536) Wastewater bioreactor microbial communities from Singapore -Terephthalate degrading...
GTATTATTGCGTGAAACCGGGGGGGAGCCGGTGCCGCAGTCGGCGGCGACCATCAATATTGCGCTGGTCTATGCGCCGCCGCGCCACGAAGGTGATCACGCACGCATCGAGACCGCCTATCGGCGCCTGTGCGATCCGATTTGCACGTTGCTGACGGAGCTGGGCGGCAAGGCATCGTTGGGGGAGGTGGAGGGCGCGTTCTGTGATGGACGCTTCAACGTCAACCTCGACGGTCGCAAGATGGTTGGCACCGCGCAACGCTGGCGCCAGAGCAAGGGTGGGCAGCGGCCGGTAGGGTTGGTGCATGGTGCATTGCTGCTGGACGATGAGCGTGAGTCGATGGTGCAGGCAGTCAACCGGTTTAACGAGGTGTGCGGCCTTGAGCAGCGGGTGCGTGCGGCAAGTCATATCGCCCTGCATGAACAATTCGCCGCTCCCCAGGCTATTGAGCGCCTGGACACGTTGTATCGGCAGATGCTGGCCGAAGTGCTGGCGCCTTAGCGGGTGCCGAACACCACCATGGTCTTGCCCTTGACGTTCACCAGGTTGCGCTCTTCCAGGTCCTTGAGTACGCGCCCGACCATTTCCCGAGAGCAGCCGACGATTCGGCCGATTTCCTGACGGGTGACTTTGATTTGCATACCGTCGGGGTGGGTCATGGCGTCGGGTTGTTTGCACAGCTCCAGCAGGCAGCGCGCAACCCGGCCGGTGACGTCGAAGAACGCCAGGTCACCGACCTTGCGTGTGGTGTTACGCAGACGCTGGGCAATCTGCCCGCTGAGCACGTAGAGAATGTCGGGGTCGTGCTGGGACAGTTCGCGGAATTTGCTGTAGCTGATCTCGGCGACTTCGCACTCGACCTTGGCGCGCACCCACGCACTGCGTTCTTGCTCCTGGCCTGCTTGCTCAAACAAACCCAATTCGCCAAAAAAGTCCCCAGGGTTGAGGTAGGCGATGATCATTTCCCGGCCTTCGTCATCCTCGATCAGGATGGTGACTGAACCCTTGATAATGAAAAACAGTGTGTCGGAACGGTCACCTGCACAAATGATATTGCTCTTGGCCTGGTAGCGACGGCGCTGGCAATGCATCAGGAGCTTGTCGAGGTTCTTGATCTTGGGGGTTGGGGTAATAGCAACCATGGTTGAATCCCGAAAAGACTGCACGGTATGACGTGGTTGTTTTTATGAGGCGCTGCAGAGCGTGCGTTTTAGGGTGGGTGTCGCGCCAGTGAATTGGCGCCAGCTTAACAGACACATTCTTTCGTCATTAGAGAAATTATCAATGACCGCGGCGGCTGGCTCGTGCTGCAGTGGCACGCTGCCTATCCCAAGCCCTGTGCTAAGCTGGCGACCCTTTTTTTACAGTGGAGACTTGGCGATGAAGGCACGCATCCAATGGGCTGGCGAAGCCATGTTCCTCGGTGAATCCGGCAGTGGTCACGTCGTGGTCATGGACGGTCCGCCCGAGGCCGGTGGTCGCAACCTTGGGGTTCGGCCGATGGAAATGCTCCTGCTCGGCGTGGGCGGTTGCAGCAATTTCGACGTGGTCAGCATCCTCAAGAAGTCGCGCCAGGCGGTGGAAAGCTGCGAAGCCTTCCTTGAAGCCGAGCGTGCGACTGAAGATCCCAAGGTATTCACCAAGATCCACATGCATTTTGTCGTCAAGGGTCGGGCGCTCAAGGAGGCCCAGGTCAAGCGTGCCATCGAGTTGTCGGCAGAGAAGTACTGCTCGGCATCGATCATGCTGGGGGCCGCGGGCGTTGCCATCACCCACGACTACGAAATCATCGAGCTGGGTTGAGTCGGGTTCGTCATCGCGAAGAGGGCCAGGCCCTTTTAATGCGATTGCTGCGGGCACAAAAAAGGGCGCTGAGATCAGCGCCCTTTTTTGGTCTCGGTGTCGAGGTGCGTCAAATGCGGTAGGTGCTTTTGGTCATGACCTTGGCCAACAGGCTCATGCCGAACTTCACCGGCGCCGGGAAGCGGAAACCGCCAGCATCCAGCGCACTTTCGGCGTGCTGTTCTTCGTCAATGCGCATCTGCTCAAGAATGGCCCGCGACTTCTCGTCCTCGGCCGGCAGTTGCTCCAGGTGTTCATTCAGGTGCTTGCAGACCTGATCTTCGGTCGCGGCGACGAAACCCAGACTGACTTTGTCGCTGATCAACCCGGCTACTGCACCGATGCCGAACGACATGCCGTAGAACAACGGGTTGAGGATGCTGGTATGGCTACCCAGTTGGCGGATGCGTTGTTCGCACCAGACCAGATGATCGATCTCTTCCTCGGCCGCATGCTCCATCGCTGCCCGCACTTGCGGCAGCTTGGCGGTCAGGGCCTGGCCTTGATACAGCGCCTGGGCACAGACTTCACCGGTATGGTTGATGCGCATCAGGCCGGCGACGTGCCGGGTGTCTTCGTCGCTCATTTTGCTTTCTGGCTGCAGGATGGCCGGAGACGGGCGATAAGGCTGGCCACTGAAGGGCAGCAAGGTGCGCATCGCGGTATCGGCTTGCAACAGAAGACGGTCAATGGGCGAGTAGTGACGTTGGGTAGTCATGCTGACCTCCGGGAAGAATCTCGGCGGCCAGTTTACCGCAATCGGTAGGGGAAGGTTTGCCCTGGGTCATGACGATTGACGACACGACCCGGAGCAACAGGGGGATCAGCCCGGCGGCCAGTGCATCTGGCGTTGACCCAGGACGTGCATATGAATGTGGTAGACGGTCTGCCCACCCTGTTCATTGCAGTTCATCACCACACGAAAGCCTTCTTCGCAGCCCAGTTCCAGCGCCAGGCGTTGGGCGGTGAACAGAATATGCCCGGCCAGCGCCTTGTCGTCCTCGGTGAGGTCGTTGAGGGTGCGCACCGGTTTCTTCGGGATGACCAGGAAGTGCACGGGTGCCTGCGGGGCGATGTCGTGGAAGGCCAGGACCTGGTCATCCTCGTAAATGATCTTGGCAGGTATTTCTCTGTTGATGATCTTGGTGAACAGAGTATCCACAGCTGTTTCTCCATGTTGATGGGCCGCACTGAGTGTACTGAAGGGGCCACTCCGGCGCCCGACCTTTTATTGCGTTGTTGTTCAGCGCGGGCAATAGGCCTTGTTGACCATGCCGACGATGGTTCGGGTCAACCAGCGCGAGCCCAGGCGCGGCAGGAAGGCGAACCAGCGATTGCGTCGTCCGGGGATGATGATTGCGCGGTTTTTATCCAGTGCCCGCACGGTGTACAACGCCACTTCTTCGGGGCTCATCAATAGCTTGCTGGCGTTCAGTTTGCTGTCGTCCAACTGTGCGGTGCGGAAGAATGCGGTGCGGGTCGGGCCGGGACACAGCACCGAAACCTTGACCGCACATTTTTTCAACTCTACCCGCAGGCCTTCGGAAAAGTGCAGCACGTAGGCTTTGCTGGCGTAGTAGGTGCTCATCCAGGGGCCTGGGTTGAAGGCCGCTACGGAGGCCACGTTGAGAATCTGCCCGCCACCCTGCAGGGCCATGCTGTTGCCAATGGCGTGGCACAGGCGCGTGAGGGCGAGGATGTTGACTTCAATCAGGTCTTGCTCGGTCATCCAGTCCTGGGCCAGGAATGGCCCGCAGGTGCCGATGCCGGCGCAATTGACCAGTAGGTCGATCTGCCGCTCGCCTTCTTCGAGCTCCAGCAGAAAGCCGGACAAACGTAGCGGTTCACCCAGGTCGCAGGCGCGAAACAGCACCTCGACGCCAAAGCGCTGGGTCAATTCGATGGCGATGCTTTCCAGCTGATCACGTTGGCGAGCCACCAGAATCAGGCTGCGGCCTCGGCGCGCCAGGGCTTCGGCCATGGCCAGACCGATGCCGCTGGAAGCGCCAGTGATCAGAGCGTAACGGGTCATGCAGTTCTCCATCGCAACGGCTCGCGGCCTGTGGACAGAGAGCTCACAGGTCGCCAGCGCGTTTATTCTTTCTCATAGTCTACAGGGGGCAGGGCAGGTTGCGCCGCATCGTCTGCCTCAACGTTTTCAGCCGGCTCGTCGATCTCGTAGCTGCTGCTCATGGTGCTTTCGTATTCTTGCGTGACGGCACTGAGGCCGCCCGCCAATGCGCCGACAAACACCACGGCAATCACCACCAGCCAAAGTCCGGCCAGCACCTTCACCGCCGTGCTGTTGGGCGGTTGCGGTGCACCGTAGCGGTTGGCGCCGGGGTTGCCCGGGATGACCGCCATCGCGATGGGAAACAGGCCGCCCACAACGGGTACCAGGTTCAGAAACCACAGCCAGCCGGACCAGCCCAGGTCATGCAGGCGCTGCACACTGATGGTGATATTCACATAGAAGTAGGCAAGCAGGCCGACGACACAAACAATTGCCGCTAACACCATGTTATCGCTCGCCAACAGGCCCAATCCCACTGTGCCGGCGACCCCGCCCATGATCAGCAGCGCAGCCAGCGACCAGGCCAGATACCGCAAGCGACCGATACGGCCCTGGACGCTGAAGACCTTGAGTTCGGAAAACGTCGTGTTGACCTCACCCACTGGCGCGCGGGGCGGGGCGTAGGGAGAGGTGTCGGCCTCCGGCAGCGGAGCCGTGACGGGTTTGACTTCGCTCAGGTCGAGTTCGATCGAAGGCTCGGCCTCGATCCGCGCATCAACGCCGGTCTTTGCCAGGGCCGTGAGATAGGTGTGCGCGTCGGCTTGGGAAAGGTTGTGCTTGAGGGCGACGGGTTCGCCACTGAATAGCCGCTCGATGGCACTGACGTCACATTTGAACAGTTCGGCGAGATTGAGTTTCGCCGTGGTGATCTCGACGCCTGGCAGCAGGGCGCCGTCGAAGACGATCTTGAAGCGTTTTTCGCTCATGCCGGTACTTCCTTGTCGCGATTGATCGGGGGGCATTGCCTGGGTCAACCGTACCCGGCTGACCCAGGGTGGATGGCTTAGCGCGGCCAGCGTTTGGTCAGTTGGGCCGCCAGTTCCTGCGCTTTACGGTACTCGGCATCCAGCCGGGCGATCAGTTCGTCAACGCTGGGCAGGTCGTCGATTTCACCGACGCCTTGCCCGGCAGACCATACGGTTTTCCACGCTTTGGCTTCATCGCTGATGGGCTTGAGCTTGGCGCCGAAGTTGATTTCGCCCTTGCCTTGCAGCGCGTCGAGATCAAAACCGGCGTTGAGCAGGCTTTGGCGCATGAAACTTGCCGGTACGCCTGAGACGGCTGGAGTATGAACGATGTCCGCTGCTCTGGACGTCAGCAGCATCTGCTTGTAAGCCTCAGGTGCATGGCTTTCAGTGGTGCCGATAAACCGTGTGCCGAAGTAGGTCAGGTCCGCGCCGAGCAGTTGCGCGGCGAGAATTTCATGGCCGTGGTTCAGGCAGCCGGCCAGCAGCAGGGTCTTGTCGAAGAACTGACGGATTTCGGCAATCAGCGAGAAGGGGCTCCATGTGCCGGCGTGACCACCGGCGCCAGCGGCAACGGCGATCAAGCCATCGACCCCGGCCTCGGCGGCTTTCTCGGCATGCCGGCGGGTTGTCACGTCGTGGAACACCAGGCCGCCGTAGCTGTGCACCGCATCCACCACTTCTTTCACTGCGCCGAGGCTGGTGATCACGATCGGCACTTTGTGCTCGATGCAGATCGCCAGGTCGGCCTGCAGCCGTGGATTGCTGTTGTGCACAATCAGGTTCACGGCATACGGCGCGGGGTTCTGCAGCAGCGCCAGACCCGCTTCGATCTCCTCCAGCCAGGCCTTGAAGCCGCTGCTTTCGCGCTGGTTCAGGGCCGGAAAGCTGCCCACCACGCCATTGCGGCAGCACGCCAGCACCAGCTGTGGGTTGGAGATCAGGAACATCGGCGCCGCCACGACGGGCAGGCGCAGGTGTTGTTCAAGCAAAGCGGGCAGCGACATTGGAAGTACCCCGATGGAAAGTGTTCAGTAGGATTAGAACGGCCGTACCACGACCAAAATTACAATCGCCAGCAATATCAGAACCGGCACTTCGTTGAACCAGCGATAAAAGACATGGCTGCGGGTGTTTTCGCCACGGGCAAAGCGCTTCACCTGGGCGCCGCACATGTGGTGGTAGCCGATCAGCAACACCACCAGTGTCAGCTTCGCGTGCATCCAGCCGCCCTGGGTGAAGTAGGCGCTGGGGTTGAGGCTGATCAGCCAGCCGCCAAAGATCAGCGTGGCGATCATTGCCGGGCCCATGATGCCCCGGTACAGCTTGCGCTCCATGAGGCTGAAGCGCTCCTTGCTGATGCTGTCTTCGCTTTGAGCGTGGTAGACGAACAGGCGCGGTAGGTAAAACAGGCCGGCAAACCAGCACACGACGCTGATGATATGAAAAGCTTTGAGCCACAGATAAAGCATTTTTAGTTATTCCCAGGTTCACGGTAGCCCGAATAGTAGAGGCTTGAGCGCCCGCACGTCACCTTGGCGGTTGTCGCAGGGGCGCGCGGCCCCTATTATCGTCGGCTTTCCAGTGGGTTCGTTGAGGGCAGGTTTATGGTCAAGGTCGGTATCGTCGGCGGCACGGGTTACACCGGTGTCGAATTGCTGCGTCTGTTGGCACAGCATCCGCAAGCAGAAGTGGTGGTGATCACTTCCCGATCCGAGGCCGGTCTGGCCGTGGCTGACCTGTACCCGAACCTGCGTGGCCACTACGATGGCCTGGCATTCAGCGTTCCGGACATCAAGACCCTGGGTGCCTGCGATGTGGTGTTCTTCGCCACCCCTCACGGCGTCGCTCACGCCCTGGCGGGCGAGTTGCTCGCGGCCGGGACCAAGGTCATCGACCTGTCCGCCGACTTCCGTCTGCAGGACGCGGATGAGTGGGCCAAGTGGTACAACCAGCCGCACGGTGCGCCAGAGTTGCTGGAGGAGGCGGTTTATGGCCTGCCGGAAGTCAACCGTGAGCAGATCAAGCAGGCTCGCCTGATTGCGGTGCCGGGTTGCTATCCAACGGCCACTCAACTGGGTTTCCTGCCGCTGCTGGAAGCGGGTCTGGCCGACACTTCGCGCCTGATCGCTGACTGCAAGTCCGGGGTCAGCGGTGCGGGTCGCGGCGCGGCTGTCGGTTCGCTGTACTCGGAAACGTCGGAAAGCATGAAGGCCTATGCCGTCAAAGGCCACCGCCACCTGCCAGAAATTCGCCAGGGCCTGCGTCGCGCCGCTGGCCAGGACGTTGGCCTGACTTTCGTGCCGCACCTGACCCCGATGATTCGCGGCATTCACTCCACGCTGTATGCGACAGTGGTCGATCGCTCCGTTGACCTGCAGGCATTGTTCGAGAAGCGCTACGCCAACGAACCGTTCGTCGATGTCATGCCGGCTGGCAGCCACCCGGAAACCCGTAGCGTACGCGGTGCCAACGTCTGCCGGATCGCGGTGCACCGTCCGCAGGATGGCGACCTGGTGGTGGTGTTGTCGGTGATCGACAATCTGGTCAAAGGCGCCTCGGGCCAGGCGGTGCAGAACCTGAACATCCTGTTTGGCCTGGATGAACGCCTGGGGCTGTCCCACGCGGGCATGCTGCCTTAAGCATCGCAGCGTCGAACAAAAAGGCCCGTCAGCGGGCCTTTTTGCTGTCTGGGAAACGGGTTAGGTTGATTGCTATACCATAACAATAGTTGACCGATTTTCTGGGAGAAGCGGATAATGCCCGTCATCACGCATTATGGCGGCGTAACGCCGGGAGATAGTCAGCATGAGCGTCGAATCCTTCACCCCCACGGCTTTGCAATTCACCCACGGTGCCGCGCACAAGGTGAAGAGCCTGGTCGATGAAGAGGGTAATGATCGCTTGAAGCTGCGCGTATTTGTTACGGGCGGCGGTTGTTCAGGGTTTCAATACGGCTTTACCTTCGATGAAGAAGTGGCCGATGACGACACCATCGTCGAGCGCGAAGGTGTGAGCCTGGTGGTCGACCCGATGAGCTACCAGTACCTGGCCGGTGCCGAGGTGGATTATCAGGAAGGTCTGGAAGGTTCGCGGTTTGTGATCAAGAACCCGAATGCGACAACCACCTGCGGTTGTGGCTCCTCGTTCTCGATCTGATCGCTACACGCAGTATCCGCTTTACTCAACGCCGCATGGCCCAAGGCTTTGCGGCGTTTTGCTGTCTGGCGTTCAGGCGGGGTAGATGGCGCCGAGGACTCGCAGGCCGCGGGCGCCGGTAACGCTGGGCCGATTGGCCGGGATACCTTCGAGGCAGCAATGGGCCAGCCAGGCAAAGGCCATGGCTTCGACCCAGTCTGGGTCGACACCGTAAGCTGCGGTGCTGTCGACGCCAGCATTGGGCAGCAGGCTGGCGAGGCGGGCCATCAGCGTAGCATTGTGGGCGCCGCCCCCGCACACCAGCAGGGTCTGGGTATCGACCTGCGCGGCTTGCAGTGATTCGACAATGGTCAGGGCGGTCAGCTCAAGCAGCGTGGCCTGTACGTCTTGGGCGGCAAATGCTGGGAGGCGCGCCAGGTGCTGGGTCAGCCAGGGCAGGTTGAACACTTCCCGGCCGGTGCTTTTCGGGCCCTTGGTCAGGAAGAAGGGGTCACTGAGCAAGGCATTCAGCAGGGCTGGCTCGACACGGCCACTGGCCGCCCAAACGCCATCGCGGTCGAAGGTTTCCCCGCGTTGCTGATGAATCCAGGCATCCAGCAGGACGTTGCCGGGGCCGCAGTCGAATCCCGAGACCGGCTTGCCCGTTTCAATCAGGCTCAGGTTGCTGAAGCCACCCACGTTCAACACCGCACGATTGCCGTGATGCTGGCCAAACAGGGCTTCGTGGAAGGCTGGTACCAGCGGTGCGCCTTGGCCACCGGCCGCGACATCACGGCTGCGGAAGTCGCTGACGACGCTGATGCCGGTGAGCTCGGTGAGCAGGGCTGGGTTGCCGATTTGCACGGTGAATCCCCGTGCGGGCTCGTGGCGGATGGTCTGGCCGTGGCTGCCGATCGCGCGGATGTCGGCGGCTTGGAGCTGTTGCGCGGCCAGCAGGGCATTGATGCCCTTCGCCGCCAGGGTGACCCAGTTGTGCTGGGCAATCGCCGATCGGGCAATCTCGTCCGGGCCGCTGGCGCATAAGCCAAGCAGCTCGGTGCGCAGGGAGTCAGGCATGGGGATGTAGTGGGTGGCAATCAGCTTGATCGCCCCCTCGTACTCGATCAGCGCAATGTCCAGGCCATCCAGGCTGGTCCCGGACATCAAGCCGACATAGAGCGCCATGGCTTAGCGTTTGCTCGAAGCGAGCAGGGTGGCTTTCTCTTGTTCCATGCGCGCCATCAGCGGCTGGCTCTGTTGCAGGAAGCGCGCTCGTTCGGCCTTGGCGATCGGATCCGCCATGGGCAGTTTCTGGCCCAGAGGATCGACGTGGACGCCGTTGACCTGGAACTCATAGTGCAGGTGCGGCCCAGTCGACAGGCCAGTGGTACCGATGTAGCCGATCACCTGGCCCTGCTTGACGCTGCCACCGGTCTTCACGCCTTTGGCGAAGCCTTGCATGTGCCCGTACAGGGTGCGGTAGGCGTTGCCGTGTTGAATGATCACGGTGTTGCCGTAGCCTCCGCGACGACCAGCCAGCAGGACCTTGCCGTCACCGGCAGCCTTGATCGGCGTACCACGTGGTGCGGCGTAGTCGACGCCTTTGTGGGCGCGGATTTTGTTCAGAATTGGGTGCTTGCGGCCCATGGAGAAACGCGAACTGATACGGGCGAAGTCCACCGGTGTGCGGATGAACGCCTTGCGCATGCTGTTGCCATCGGCGGTGTAGTAGCTGCTATTGCCTTGTTTGTTGGTGTAACGCACGGCGGTGTAGGTCTTGCCGCGGTTGGTGAAGCGGGCGGACAGGATCGGGCCATTGCCGACAGCTTTGCCGTTGACCACTTTCTGTTCGTAGATCACGTCGAATTCGTCACCCTGGCGAATGTCCTGGGCAAAGTCGACGTCGTAGCCAAACACGCTGGCCATGTCCATGGTCAGGCTGTGGGACAGGCCGGCACGCGCGGCCGACTGGGACAGCGAGCTGTTGATCACGCCGTGGACATAAGCGGTGCGTACGGTCGGCTTGGCCGTAGTGCGATTGAAGGCGTAACCCTTGGCATTCTTGCTCAGGCTGATGCTTTCGAGGTCGCTGATCTTGCTGTGCAGCGTCGTCAGTTGGCCGTCCGGGCCGAGCTCGAACTCGAGTTTCTGGCCGCGTTTGAGCTGGGTGAAGAGCTTGGCTTGCTTGTCGCTGGCGAGGATTTCACTCACGGTCGTGGAGGGCAGGCCAACTTTTTCAAACAGCGTGGACAGCGTGTCACCCTTGGCAACAATTACTTCGCGGTGGCTCGGCGCTTTTTTCTCTTCAACCACCGGAGCAGGGGCCGCTTGAGCGGTTTGCGGGGTGTCTTCGGTGCTGTTTTCGATCTGGGCGAAGGGGGGTTCTACGGGTTCAATTGTGGCTTGGGCGGTGTCGGCAGCGTCTTGATCTTGTGTCAGTTGTTCTAAGGGGCTTTCCAGTTCAAGGCTCAGGGTGGTCTTTTTGGCTTCGACGTCACTGGATGGAAACACCAGGAGCGCCAGGCTGAGCAAGGCGGCAATGCCGCTCGCAGCGAGCAGGTGAGTCTTCGGATAAAGCGGCGGCGCTTTAGACGGTTCTGTGGTCATAGGTAATTTGACTTTGGAAAAGATGAATTGGAAAAGATGAATGACATGATGAAGATGAAATAACTGTATAAAATATAACCAAATCATCTCTTAAGCAAGCCGCGAGTGCTCTGTTCGTGGATTGCTGGCCGTGCGCCGGGCAAAACTTGTATTTGGTGCGCGATCTTGTATGGTTGGGTCCCTTTGAATCTGAGCCTTGCAGGTTGGTTATGAAGTCGGTTGAAGAGCAGCTAGCGCTGATCAAACGTGGTGCGGAAGAACTGTTGGTCGAGTCCGAGCTGATCGAGAAGATCAAGCGCGGCCAGCCGCTGCGTATTAAGGCTGGCTTTGATCCAACTGCGCCCGATTTGCACCTGGGTCACACGGTGCTTATTAATAAGCTGCGTCAGTTCCAGGATCTGGGTCACCAGGTGATCTTCCTGATTGGCGACTTCACCGGGATGATCGGTGATCCGAGCGGCAAGAGCGCGACCCGTCCGCCCCTGACCCGTGAGCAGGTTCTCGAGAATGCCGAGACCTACAAGACTCAGGTGTTCAAGATCCTCGATCCGGCGAAGACCGAAGTGGCGTTCAACTCCACCTGGATGGATCAGATGGGGCCGGCGGACTTCATTCGCCTGACTTCGCAGTACACCGTGGCGCGGATGCTTGAGCGCGATGACTTCGACAAGCGCTACTCGACCAATCAACCAATCGCGATTCACGAGTTCCTCTATCCGCTGGTCCAGGGTTACGACTCGGTGGCTTTGCGCGCCGATGTCGAGCTGGGCGGCACCGACCAGAAGTTCAATCTGTTGATGGGGCGTGAGCTGCAGCGGGGTTATGGTCAGGAAGCTCAGTGCATTCTGACCATGCCGTTGCTTGAGGGGCTGGATGGCGTCAAGAAGATGTCCAAGTCTTTGGGCAACTACGTCGGGATCCAGGAGGCTCCGGGCGTCATGTACGGCAAACTGGTTTCGATTCCGGATGCGCTGATGTGGCGTTATTTCGAGCTGCTGAGCTTCCGCTCGATGGCAGAGATCGATGCGTTGCGTGCCGATGTCGAGGCGGGTGCCAATCCGCGGGATATCAAGATCAAGCTGGCTGAAGAGATCGTCGCGCGCTTCCATGGTGAAGAGGCTGCGGCCAATGCTCACCGCGCGGCGGGCAATCGCATGAAAGAAGGCGAGCTGCCAGACGACCTGCCGGAAATCGAACTGACGGCCACTGAAGATATGCCGATCGCGGCCGTTCTTAATAAGGCGGGGCTGGTAAAGAACTCGGCGGTTGCTCGTGACTTGCTCGGTTCGGGTGGTGTGCGCGTTGATGGTGAAGTGGTTGATCGCACCTTTATATGCGTACTGGGTGCGACCCATGTTTGCCAGGCTGGCAAGAAGGCATTTGCGCGTATTACGCTTAAATCCGAGTAATGTTGAAATAAGGGCTTGACGGCGAATTGTAACAGTCTATAATTCGCCCCACTTCCGGCGCAGTCGAAACGGAAAACTCCTTGGTAAACAACGAGTTGCGCAGTTTTCGGCAGCAGGTTGCTTCAGTTCATCGAAGCGCGAAAGGAGTTGAAAAAGAGGTGTTGACAGCAGCGTGTAACGCTGTAGAATTCGCCTCCCGCTACCGAGTGATCG
>Ga0067045_1031448_pt1 | contig 12246 bp, 8 predicted proteins | sample TerdegcTABiofilm_FD_59184 | JGI IMG/M metagenome (GOLD analysis project Ga0067045, IMG submission 59184) | Combined Assembly of (Gp0054472, Gp0054536) Wastewater bioreactor microbial communities from Singapore -Terephthalate degrading...
CCCCCCCTCCCACCTCCCCCAAAATCGCAGGGGCGATTTTGGGGGAGGTGCAGGTGGGGGTTATTGGCATTGCCTGCCAGGTTTTCATCTTATCCCGAACTCACGTTAAATTATAGCCCGTACTCGCCCGATAACGTTGATTCTTGACCGATTAATAACCGGATCATAACAAACTGACTGTATCGGCTTAGATGTTAAAACGAATGTTTAAAATATCGCCGTCTTTGACGATGTATTCTTTGCCTTCCAAGCGCAGCTTGCCTTTGGCTCGCGCCTCGCTCATTCCGCCCAGTGCGATCAAATCGTCGTAGGTAATAACTTCGGCGCGGATGAAGCCTTTTTGCAGGTCGGTGTGGATTTCGCCGGCAGCTTCCGGGGCGGTTGCGCCGCGCCGCACCGTCCAGGCGCGCACTTCGTCCGGGCCGACGGTGAAGAAGGACTGCAAGCCAAGCAGGTCATAGGAAAGGCGGATCATCCGGTTGAGGCTGGGCTCGCTGATGCCGTATTCTGCCATGAACAGGGCGGCATCTTCCGGCGGCAGCTGGGCAATTTCCATTTCCAGTTTTGCTTGCAGCGCCACAACCTGAGTGTGGCGGTGGGGGTATTCCAATGCCGGGGCGGTCTGTCCCTCGGAAAGATTCAGCACCACCAGCACCGGTTTGCGGCTGAGAAAGCCAAAACCAGAGAGCAGTTTTTCCTCGTCCGCTTCGATATCCACATCGCGCAGCGGAATTTCCTGACTGAGGGCCTGGTGCAGCCGCTCGAACAGGGCAATTTCGCGTTCAATTGCCGAACGATCCCTTCCGCCGCCTTTTTTGCGTTCTTCCGCCAGGCGTTCCAGTTTGCGCTCGACGGCGATCAGGTCGTTGAGCACAAATTCGGCATCCATGGCTGCCAGATCACGCTCAGGATTCACACTGCCCTGCGGGTGGGGTACATTTTCATCCTCAAAAACACGGACGACGTGAATGAAACCGTCCATTTGGGTCAGCTGATTGAGCAGCGTGCCGGAAATGCCGCTTTTACCGGCGGAACCGTCCAGACCGGCAATATCGGCGTAGGTGACTTTGGCGTAAATGGTCTTTTTGGGATTGAACATCTTGGAAAGCACATCTACGCGTGGATCCGGCACATCCACCACGGCGGTGTGGATTTCGATTTTGCCGGTGGCAACGCCGGTAGGCTGATTGCCGCGGGTGAGGGCATTGAACAGGGTGGTCTTTCCCGATTGAGGTAATCCGATGATTCCCAAACGCATGATGGTTTGAAACCTTGACCCTTCCGAAGAATTTTGATATATTTCAGGCTAGATCACGCCGAAGTGGCGGAACTGGCAGACGCGCACGACTCAAAATCGTGTACCCTCCGGGTATGTGGGTTCGATTCCCACCTTCGGCACTGGTGATTATATCACGCTGCGCGCCGCACCTGACTGCGGCGCTGGTTTCTTAAAAATCATCCCGGCACAGCCTTTGAGGAGAACCTCATGTCACCAGAACTCAATGACCTGATTCAGTGGGCGCGCGAGGCGGGAAGTTTGCTGCACCAGCGCTTTGGAGGTGATCATTCCATCCGCTTCAAAGGCAGCACCGATATTGTCACCGAAGCCGATCACCAATCGGAAGCCCTGTTGATGGAGCGCATCCTCAGCCGTTTTCCCGATCACACCATCATCACCGAAGAGAGCGGCCATCACAACGGCAGTGATGAGCACTGCTGGTACATTGACCCGATTGACGGGACAATCAACTTTGCGCATGGATTTGCCTTCTTTTGCGTTTCGATTGCCTATGCAGAGGCTGGTCACCTGCGGCTGGGGGTGGTTTACGACCCCATCCACGATGAGCTGTTTGCTGCCGAAAGCGGCAGAGGCGCATGGCTCAACGGTGTCCCGATTCAGCCGGGCAGTGCGACTTCGCTGCGCGAGTGCCTGCTGGTTTCCGGTCTGCCGCATCATGACCATTCTCCCTACACCGATGCGGCGTTTGCCTGCTTCCGCGACCTGACCCTGCGCTCGCAGGGGGTGCGCCGGCTGGGTTCGGCCGCCCTGGATTTGTGCTACACCGCCTGCGGCCGACTGGACGGCTACTGGGAATTTTCCGTCCAGCATTATGACATTGCCGCCAGCGCGCTGATCGCCCGGGAAGCCGGCTGTATTGTTACCAGAGTGGATGGCGATGAGGACATTCTGAAGCCACCGGTCAGCATTCTGGCGGGCAATCCAAAGGTCTATGCTTTGCTGCGGGATGCCTTGCGCCAGCATGGTTTGTAAACAACTGCTGCCCGGTTTCCAGTACCGGGCAGCAGTTTAATTTTACCGCCTTGGTGAGGAACTACCGGGAGATCACCGGCATCCACAACCGAACAGGCACCACGATATTCAGGCGCCCTTCGATTTGCGGATTGATCGGCTCGGTTTTACTCTGGATGTATTCGATCACTGCATCGCGAACATAGTACTGCGTGTCTGCAACGATTTGATCAAGCGGCCAGAGCGATTTCCCGCCATCATTGAAGTTGCAGGAACCTGCCGCCAGATAGTTGACGGTCGAAACATTGTAATAAGTGTTGGCGTCGTTGAAGTTTACCCTCTTGCCGTCAAACTCCAGCGCAGCCACGTTGTTCCCATTGGGCGATTCTGGAGAGGTGTCGAAGTAGGTTATCTTGCCACCGGCGTTGATATCGAGCATGCAGGTTGTGTAGTAGGAATAGCCGCCGTAACCCGGCACGTACTTATAGTAGTAGTAATTGCGGTATGCCCGTTCCAGGATCTGTTTAATTTGCGGGCCGTTCATCCGCAGTACCACCAGCGAATTTTCATACGGCATGGCGCTGAACATATCGCTGATCTTCAATGAATAGGGTGTGCTGGGAGTTGCGGTATCGGCAATCTTCCTGTTGGTCATTGCACCGGACAGGTGGAAATCAATCTCGATCTTTTCCTTTTTCAATTTCCACACCGAAGCATCCGCCTGCAGGTTGGCGCCATTGGTTTCGGTGGTGTAAGCCTGCAGTGTGTCAATTGGCGTGATGGTCTGACCAATGACGGTGTTGTTGTAGGCAGCCAGTTTATCTGCGTAAGGTTGAATGATTCCCTTGATGGTTGCATCTTCCGCGTAGTCAGCGGTCTTCACCTCAAGCGCACGCCCGGCGCGGGAAACGACCTCATAAGCCTGAGATAAAATGCCCGCATCGCTGGTGGTCGTGGTTGATTTGGGGCGCAGCCCGATGATGATTTCCCCAAGGTAGGTGTTGTAACGATTGGCTTGGCCAATGATCACCGGTACACCATCCGGATTGCCCAGCAGCGTTGGCAGGTATTGATAGGGTGCCGTGATGTAACGGCTGTCGGTAGGATGGGTGTGCGAGTGGCCGCCTACGATGGCATCAATGCCAGACACATTGGATGCCAGATAGGTATCCACATTATTATCCACCTCGACACTCTTCGGATCTGGTGCGAACCCGATGTGGGTCAGGGCAATCACGACATCGCTGCTATCGCGCAACATGTCCACGTACTGGCTGGCAGTTTCGATGGGATTGGTGAAAGTCAACCCTTCAATGTTGCTGGGTAGTTCGTAATTGGGTACGCGATGGTTGCCGATACCGATGATACTTACCTTGATCGCTTCAGGGCCAACCGTCTTGCGCACAAACGGCAATACCGGTATCCTGGCAATTCCGTAGCGGCCGTCATCCTGTAAATTCGCCTGCAGGATTGGGAAGGTCGCATCCGAGAGGGTGCTGAAAACCTCTTTGCCGAAATTGAATTCATGGTTACCCAGCACCATTGCATCATAACCCATGGCGTTGAAGGCCTTAATCAGCGGATTGATTTGCATGTCAGCAGCCAGGGGACTGCCGTCTGCGCAGTAGCCCAAACCGGCCGATTTGAAGTAGTACATCATCGAATCGCCCTGAATGTTATCGCCGGCGGTAAGCAGGAGAGTGCGGTTGGGATTGTGAGCGCGTTCCCGTTTGATCAGGGTTGCCAGATTGGTGTATCCCGCCGTGGTACCGGATTGCAGCAATCGGCCATGTGAGTCGTTGTGGTGCAAAATTGTCAACGGAATGATCGGGCCGCCAGCGTCCGTACCTTCACGGGTGATGCGGCCGTCCAGCAGACCGTCGCCTTTGGGTCCGCGGTAGGGTTCATCTGCTGTGTAGCGGCGTACCCAATCAATCACCACATTCAACATATCACCCCAGTAAGACAGGTTCCTGGCGTACTTGAAGGCAATGAAACCATCCTGCCCGGCGGGTGCCAGAAAGCTGTTGGTGGCAATCCGATAGGTGCGATTTGGATCAATTGACAGCCAGGCATCGCTTTCCCGATCATAGACCTGAACATCGTACGCTCCCCAAGCCCACGGTTGCGGACCGGGCAAGGCATCGGAATAGCGGTAGAATTTGTAGCGAATGCCCGAAACTTGAATTGCGCCTTTGAAGAGCGTTGCGCTCTGGTTGAGCAGGTCTATGATTTCAGCGCCAGTCATGTCGGCTACTACAGTGTCGTTACCAAAGGGTAATATCTGGAACAACATCCCATAAGTGAGTACCATTGGGTCATGTGTCCATACCCCTTCGGCCTGGCACTCAGAAGCGGTGCTGGTCCAAATGTAGGTGCCGGGGTTGGCGGGATCCTCTTTATCACACCAGTCAATTCGAATACCACCCGGGTTATTAAAGACCATGTCCACGTCATTATCCGGCGTGGTATCCGAGTTCAACTGGTTATAGATGGCATCTTGAATGAAGCTGCCCATCATTCCATCGCCGTTGTAATTGCGCAACAGGTCAACCTGCGTCCAGCCAATTGGTTCATTGATCAGGGTTTGATAATTAGGATCCGAAACATAACTGGTAACCAAGGCTTTTACAGTGGCATCTTCGGGATCGGAAGTGCCAACTGTAATGCGGCTCCAGCTGATGGTAACTGCGCCGGTAGATGGATCATAAGTGAAGTCGGCGCGGCCGATTTTGCGGCCGTTGTAATGCGCCTGCACCACCGCGGTATTTCCTACCATTGTGGCAGCAGACAAATCGGTGTGGCTGTGACCACCAATGATCAGGTGCACCGGTTTTCCAGCCTCGTTGAGTTTACGGGCCAGGGTTTGATCCCCATCAACCGAAAAGCCGTATCCATAACCACCGTCAGTGTAGCCGTTGTGGCTGAGAACAATCAGTACATCTGCGCCGGCCGCCTTCATTTCGTCATAGTAATGCAGGATAGATTGGGTCGGGTCTTTGAAACAAAGTCCCTCGGTGGCTTCGGCGATGGTGATGTAAGGAGTTTCAATGGAACCGACACCGATCACACCTACCTGCACATTGTTGGGGTCTGCACCAACATCCAGGATCGTATAGGGTTGAATGGTGTAAGTGTTCCCCGCTCCATCGTCCAAAATGGGGCGATCCCAGCCAGCACACGAATCGCCTACTTTCTTGACAATGTTGGCTGCAATCATGGGGAAAGACTTTTTACCCGATTCCGTGGCTGCGGCCTGGAGAGCGCGTTTTGCCAACACCTGTTGACCCCAATCAAATTCATGGTTTCCCAGTGTAACCGCGTCATAGCCTATGGTTTTGTAGTAATCAATGGTTGGTTGTCCCTTGAGAATGTTGGAAATGAGCGAACCTTGGAGCATATCCCCCGCATCCAAAAGCAGGACATTCTCAGAACCGACTGCCGTGCGAACTTCATTCACCTTGTAAGCCACTCGTGCGGCGCCGGGATTGGAACCGGATGCTTCCAGGTTGCCGTGAAAGTCGTTGGTATGCAGGATGGTGAAGTTGATGGTGGTCAGCGCCTGAGGGCGTTGCAGGTCGGCGCTTTGCACCGGTACAGGCAACGCAAGGCAGATAATCAAGACCAGAGACACAATTTGCAAAAATTTAAGTTTCATGTTCCCTCTCTCCTGAAGATTGGTTTTTGGGATTAACCTGCGTTTTATAAATTTTTATCCCCTGCCGATGACACATCACCTCCTTTCAAAAATTTAAGCGAAAGGAATACTCTGCTTCTGACACTAAGAGGGGTTGAAAGAAAAGGCCCCTTTCTTTTAAAACGCAGTAAAGAGGGGAAACACAATCAAAATTCCGTTAAGAACGGCATAACAATAAATTAAATTGAAAATTCACTTAACAAACAAAAATAATAATGTACCCAACCCATTCAACTTAATTTTAGCGAAATAAGTCCTTCAAGTAAAGTTACTTGTGTCACCATTTATGGTAAAAATTGGTTTGTATTCTCTGTGTAAAAGTTGTATGATCAATTTGTAAATCCAGGCAGTATACAAAAGGAGGGGAGGATGAGCGGGCGGGGTTTGTTCTTTGTGCTGCTTGCAGCAGCGATTGGATTGGGGATGGCGGGGGCATGCAGTCCTTCTTCACCAGCCGATTCGCAGGAGGTCATCTTTTCGGACGAGGAGGGCGATCTGCCCTATCCAACCGGGGCGCAAAGCACCGCTTTGCCAACTAGCCCGGCGGAGGAAATTCCCGCCGGCATGCAACTATCTGAATGCCCCAGCCGGTTTGGGCTGCTTTCTCTCAAATTTTCTGCGGATGTGGACTTCAACGCGGCAGGCGCTTCCTTGCATCACACCCTGGGGGATGGGGTGCTCCTGCTGGAGGTAACCGCTGATCAACCACGGGTGATCATCCAATCTCAGGCGCCTGTCACCCTGCCGGTAACCATTCGAGGCGTGATGGGCGATTGCACCTATGAAGGTCAAAGCAGCATGATTGCTACCGCCAGCGGTTATTGTGAAAATGGGATTGTTCGTCTAATCATCGAGGAGAACTGGCAGCCGGGTAGTGGGGTAATTTCCTGTCCCGACCATGATCCTGTGCAAGGCCCCTTACCTGCTCCCGGCAAAATGACTCACCGCGGCGGCGACGGACGGGGTGAGGTGTTTTATCTGGATGCGGGTTTTTCCGATCAGAATATCGGCTACATGCTGGAAAAACCCTTTCAGGGACAGGGCGGCAGTGGCAGCCACATCTGGACGCTGGTTATGGAACCCCTTCAATTGATTTTGCCGGTTTCGACACCCTGAATATTGCAAAAGGCGCAGGGTCATCTTTTTGACCCTGCGCCGGCTCCAAATTCCTAAATGGTTGAAACAAACAGCCTTACAGGTTGCGTTTCTCGCGGTCGTAATTCTGACCAAGAAAGGCCGGCACCCGCGCTTTCCGGAAGGTGAGAATCATAATCAAAATCGTAGCCAGATAGGGCACCATCAGCAGATACTGGTACGGCACGGCCAGCCCAATCACCTGGGCGCGGAAGGCGAGTACCTCCACGCCGGCAAAGAACAGTGAGCCGGTCAGAATGGTCAGCGGACTCCAGCCGCCGAAGAAGGTCAGCGCAATCGCCAGCCAGCCGCGCCCGCGCGTCATTGCCTCGGTGAAGGTGCCGGTGTACACCATCGGCAGGTAGGCGCCCGCCAGACCGATCAATGCCCCGCCGGCGATGGCCGTCCAGTAGCGGGCGCGTACCGTGTTGATGCCCAGACTGTCGGCCGCCATCGGGTTTTCGCCAACGGCGCGCAGTTCCAGCCCGCGCTGCGTGCGGTACAGGAAGTACCACAACACCAGCGAAAGAAAAATGGAAAAGTAAACCAGCCCGTTCTGCCTGAAGAGGATTGGCCCCAGCAGCGGAATCTGACTCAGGACGGGGATGGACACTTCCGGCAGGGTGGGGATGAGCGGCGGTGAAAGGGTGATGCCAATGACCAGTTTGGGCAGCAGGGTGGAAAGTCCCACACCGATGAAAAACAGCGAAAGCCCGATGACGAATTGATTCATCTTCAGCGTGGTGGTGAAGTACGCCAGCAGCAAACCAAACAGCGCACCGGCTGCCATGGCCGCCAGCATGCCCACAAAGTTGTTGCCAACCTGATAACTGACCAGAAAACCCAGCGATGCACCCAGCAGCATGATGCCTTCCTGTGCCACGTTGAAGATGCCGGTGCGACCGCCCAGCATGGTGCCCTGACTGGCCAGCACAAACGGCACCATCGAAAGCAGGACTAATCGCAAGAAGGTGACCAGAGTTTCCATGATGATTTACCTCCTGCGTACCACATCGGAAAGTAGGACGAAGAGCAGCACCAGCGCTTCGACGATAAAGACCATTTCAACCGGGATCATCAACGTGCGCTGCATGGCGCTTGCCCCAACTTCCAGAACGGCGATGAAGAACGCCACAAACGGCACCGCCAGATTGTTGCCGCGTGCGATCAGCCCGATGATCAGCCCCAGCACCAGAAAGTTGGACTGCATGCCCTCGATCAGGCGGCGGTGAACGCCGGCAACCTCAATGGAACCGGCCAGACCGGCCAGCGCGCCCGCCAGCACCAGCGAGAAAACGAACATGCGCTTGACGTTGATGCCGAATACCTCGGCGGCGCGCGGGTTTGCGCCGGTAGCCACCAGCTCGTAGCCGCCGGTGGTGCGGCTGGTGTACACATAAATCCCGGCTGCCACCAGTACCGCCAGAATGATGCCCGAGTGCAGCGGCGGATTGCTGACCAGCATGGGCAGCCAGCCGCCCTGCCCAATGGGGATGGTGGTGGGGTGACCGGCGGTGGTATCGCGCCACGGCCCGGTGGCGACCAGATCAATGAGGGCAAACGAAACAAAGTTGAGCAATACGGTGGTCAAAATCTCGTTCAGACCAAAGCGGTAAAGCAGCCAGGCCGGAACCAGACCCCAGAATGCACCCGCAATCACCCCCGCCAGAATGACCAGCGGCAGCAGGATGACCGGCGGCAGGTCTGAAAAGGTGATGCCCACCGCCGCTGCAGCAATCCCGCCGACAATCATCTGACCCTCGCCGCCGATGTTGAATTTGCCGGCGGTCAGCGGCACGGTAAAGGCCAGCGCCTGCAGGGTGAGGGGGATGAATTTGAGCAGCGTTTGAATGAAGCCGTTGGGGGTGCGGAAGGAAGTCAGTAAAATGGTCTGGTAAGCCCGCCCAACATCGAAGCCCATCGCCGCAATGAAGATGCCTGCCGCCGCAAAAGAAGCAGCAATGGCAATCAGATAAGGGAGGATGGTTCGTCCAAGTGTCTTCATTGGTACCTCGCTCACGGGGTTGCCGGTTCGGTCGAGCGGATGCCGCTCATCAGCCGGCCGATGGCGTATTTGTCAAACTGCTCGCGCGGCAAAATACCCAAAATTTCACCGCGGTAGATGACCGCTATGCGGTCGCTGAGCAGCATCAATTCGTCTAAATCTTCCGAAATAAGCAGCGTAGCCTGCTTTTTGGCTTTGCGCTGCAACAATTTTTGATAGACAAAATCCATGGAGGGAATATCCAGCCCGCGGGTGGGATTGTGTGCCACCAGCAAATCGGCATTCATCGAAAAAGCGCGCGCAATCATCACCCGCTGAATGTTGCCGCCGGAGAGATTGCCGCCGGGGTCTTCCGGGCCGCCGGTTTTGATGTTGTATTCACGAATTTGCTCGCGGCTGTTTTGGTACACCGTCTTCCAGTTGATGAAGCGCCCGTCGCTGTACGGCGGCTGGCGGTGTACGCCCAGAATCAGGTTGTGCGCCACACTGGCTTTGGGCAGAAAACCGTCATGCAGCCGGTCTTCCGGAATGTAGGAAAGGCCGCTGCGCAGCCGCTCGCCCACCGGAACGCCGGTCACATCCCTGCCGTTTTGCTCAATTTTGCCGCTGGTGGGCGGGATAATGCCCGCGGTTACCTCGGCCAGTTCCTGCTGACCGTTGCCGGCAACGCCAGCGATGCCCAAAATTTCGCCGTGGAAAATTTCGAGCGAAACGTCTTTGAGGCGCGCAACGCCCTCTTTGCTGATCAGGTTCACCTGAGTCAGGCGCAGCAGCGGCTCAGCCGTATAGTCCACTTCGCCAAAGGTTTTGGTGTCGCGGGCAAAGTACACGCTCTTTTCGATGTTCATTTGCTCGCCAACCATGGCGCGCACGAACACCTCTTCCGAAGCGTCCTTTCGATCCAGCGTGGTGATGTTGCGTCCTTCGCGCAGCACGGTGATGCGGTCGCACACACTCAGCACTTCGCGCAGTTTGTGGGTGATGAAGACGATGCTCAAACCGTCGTTGACCATCACCCGCAGGGACTCGAACAGCGCATCCACTTCCTGCGGGGTCAGGTTGGTGGTTGGTTCGTCGAGAATTAAAATCTTAACGCCGCGGTAAAGTGCTTTGAGAATTTCCACCTTTTGACGGGTGCCAATCGGCAGCGTGGAGATGACCGCATTCAATTCAACTGGCAATCCAAAGCGCTGGCACAATTCCTCCACTTTTCTGGCTTCGGGCTGCATCTGCATCGTATAGCGGTTGGTGATGCCTGTTCCCAGAACGATATTTTCCAGCACGGTGTAATTGGCAATTTGCAAAAAGTGTTGATGCACCATGCCGATGCCGCGTTTCAAGGCGTCACGCGGGCCGTTGATTTCGATTTTTTCACTGTTAAGGAAAATTTCGCCCTGATCCTTACGGTAAAGGCCGTAGAGGATGTTCATCAGGGTGGTTTTGCCGGCACCGTTGCCGCCCAACAGACCGTGAATTTCGCCGGGCAGTAACGAAAAGGATACATCATCCAGCGCAACCAGTTTATCAAAGGTTTTGCGAATGTTTTTTAATTCCAGAATGGGTTGTTTTTCCATGATCTCCTTCCCTAGTTTACCTGCGCAGCTGGTATGAAATGATGAACCGCTGAGGTTTTTCGGCAGGGGAGTTAGAAAAGGGGTTCCGGCGCACACACACAGGCGCTGGAACCCCTGCCTGAATTATGGATGATTTTGCAGTCGGCTGTAACGGAAAGCCCTACTTAATCTCACTGGTATCCTTGACCACTTCGATTTTACCGGCGCGCAGGTCAGCCAGTAGCGTGTCCATTTCGGCCTGAATTTCGGGAGAAACGTTCTTCAGCGGGGTTTGCAGGGCAACGCCGGTGGCAAAGCCCAGTGGATAGTAACCGCCGGTTTCGCCAGCCTGAATTTTGGCATAAATTTCCTTGAGCGGGCCGGCGAAATCGTACAGCAGTGAGGTCATGTAGTTATCGGGGGCGTAGGTGGATTTGTCGGTGTACTTGGCGGTGACCAGCACTTTGGTGGGCGAAGCCTTGACCGCTTCAAACAGGCCGAACATGCCCAGGTTGAGCGAGCCCATGATCACATCGCAGCCTTCGGCGATCAGCGCATCGGCAACCTGGCGGGCTTTGGTCGGGTCGTTGAAGTCACCCGCCCAAACGGCTTTGACTTCCACATCCAGCCCAAGGTCTTTGACGGCTTGCTGCACGGCGTGTACCTCGGCGTAGGAGAAGGGCAGCGCCAACCCGCCCAGATAACCGATTTTACCGGTCTGAGTGGCTTTGGCAGCCAGAGCGCCAATGCCGTAGAAGCCGACGTGGAAGTTGCGGTCAATGAACCACAGGTTGGCGGGGGCATCGGCCACCGGGGCATCCCCTTCGCCGATGAAGATGACATCCGGGAACTGCTTGGCCAGTTCAACGGTTTGGGTGAGGAATTGACCGCCGTGCGTCCAGATGATGTTGTAGCCACCGTCAATGTATTCGCGCATGACGCGGTCCACGTCCGGCACGGCAACACTTTCCGAGTAGGCGGTTTCGATGCCGGTGGCTTTCTGCAATTCCGAAATGCCGACATATGCCAGGGTATTGTAGTCGGCATCGGTAATCACGCCCGGAAAGATGGCGGCCAGTTTATAGGTCTTGCCGGTTTCTTGCGGGGCGGGGGTGGCGGCGGGGGCGCATTGTGCAGCCAGTAATGCTACCACCACCAAAACGAACAACAATCCGAAACGGTTCTTGCGCATTTCTTTCCTCCTTAAGTTGAAAATGGGATAGAAGGGAAACAGGGTGAAGTTGAAGTATTTTCTATTTTACTCTTTTGGAAATGTCTGTCAATTACGAATTGGATAAAGATTCCGGTACATTCTTCCTTGAAAATTCGCTCAATTTGCTGCAAACAGCCCGGCCTTTTTAACGTGGGTTCGGGATAAGCACTAAACCTGATCAGCAGAGAGACGAACCCCCTCCAACCTCCCCAATATCGCTAATGCGATATTGGGGGAGGTGCAGGGGTGCCCTGCCGGAGATTGCCGCGCTTGCTGCGCTCGCTCGCAGTGACATTAACCCGTCCTGACGGGAATCACCCCCACCCTCCTCCCCCAAAATCGCTGCGCCGATTTTGGGGGAGGCGCAGGAGGGGGCCCTGTCAGAAGCTGCCG
>Ga0067045_1031449_pt1 | contig 12243 bp, 11 predicted proteins | sample TerdegcTABiofilm_FD_59184 | JGI IMG/M metagenome (GOLD analysis project Ga0067045, IMG submission 59184) | Combined Assembly of (Gp0054472, Gp0054536) Wastewater bioreactor microbial communities from Singapore -Terephthalate degrading...
CAAGAGGCTGATGAGCTCTTCAAGATCATGCACTCGCTCACCGAGCAGGGGAAGTCAATTATTTTCATCACCCATAAGCTGCGCGAGGTCTTGGAGGTGGCGGATCGGATCACAGTGATCCGGCGCGGCAAGGTCATTGGTACCGTGGCGCCTGCCGAAGCTGATCAGAATTTACTGGCTTCGATGATGGTTGGTCGCGATGTTCAGCTTGAGCTGGAGAGAAGCCCCCTTAAGGCTGGTGAAGTTGTGCTGGAAGCCGAAAACCTTATGCTGGCTGATGACCGCCATCAGGTTGCGGTGGAAGGGGTTTCTTTTGAGGTACGGGCCGGGGAGATTTTAGGCATTGCCGGCGTGCAGGGCAACGGACAGACCGAGTTGATCGAGGCTGTTACTGGTTTGCGCACTCCCTTGAGCGGTAGGATCCGCCTGTTAGGTCAGGATATCACCCGGGCATCCCCCCGCATCGTAACCGAACTGGGGTCGGCGCATATCCCGGAGGACCGCCAACGAGATGGCCTGGTATTGGCTTTTCCTGTTATGGACAATCTGATCTTGTGCCAGTACTATCTGGAGCCTTTTGCCAGGGGAAAGGTGATCGACTGGCAAAAAGCATTGCAGGTAGCCAATGATTTAATTGAGAAATTTGACATCCGCACTCCCAACGCTTTGACGCCGGTCGGGTCGCTTTCTGGGGGCAACCAGCAAAAAGTGATCGTTGCCCGTGAGCTTTCGCGTCCCATCCGTTTACTGGTTGCTGCACAACCCACTCGCGGATTGGATGTCGGGTCGATTGAGTATATTCACCGCCAGATCCTCAAACGACGGGATGAGGGTGTTGCTGTATTACTGGCTTCGACTGAGCTTGACGAGATCCTCCAGCTCTCAGACCGTATAGCAGTTATGTATCGCGGCAATATTATCGCAGTGGTTCCTTCGAAGGAAGCAACCAAGGAGAATATTGGTTTGCTCATGGCGGGGGTTATGCCAGAAAAAATTCAAGCGGGCGCTTCAAGTGGCTTGCCGATAGCGTAGCGGGGGTTCCCTTGGACAAAAAACCAGTAAATAAACAAGACGCCGGGAAAGTCCTTCTGGAGGAAATTTCCGGGGCAGCGCAAGAGCAGCAAGGAAAGACCCGCATCGGGCGAATTCTTCTGATACCGGTGCTGGCTGTGTTTACCGGCCTGGTGATTGGCGGCATCTTCATTGTCGTTACAACTGAAAGCGTTTATGCCGCTTTCGGGCAGTCTTTTGGTGCGGGACTCTCTGAAGCGCTGCGAACGGTCTGGAACTCCTATGTAGCGCTCTTCACCGGATCACTGGGAAGTCCAACCCGTATCATCACGGCGCTGCAATCCGGCGACCCGCTTGAAGTTCGCCGGGCATTCAATCCCATCCTGGAAAGCCTGGTAGCCTCTACTCCCTATATTTTTGCGGGTCTGTCGGTGGCTCTAGGTTTCCGGGCTGGCGTTTTCAATATCGGCGCAGAGGGCCAGATTTTTATCGGCGCCGCAACGGCGACCTTTGTAGGCTACGCGGTGAAAGGATTGCCGGCGATCATCCATATTCCGCTGGCGCTCCTGGCGGGGGCAGCAGGCGGGGCGATTTGGGGATTGATCCCCGGCTGGTTGAAGGCGAAGACTGGTGGCCATGAGGTCATCAATACAATTATGATGAACTATATTGCCTTCCGGCTGAGCGATTGGCTGTTGACGGGCCCGATGAAACGCCCCGAATCCTTCAACCCGGTCAGCCCAACGATTCTGGACAGCGCCAAGTTGCCGCGCTTCTTTGATGATCCTATCCGCTTTCACATGGGATTTTTCATTGCCCTGGCGATTGCTTGGGTCGTTTATTGGTTCTTGTTCAAGACCACCTGGGGTTTCGAACTGCGAACGGTGGGGTCAAATCCGTTTGCCGGTCGTTATGCAGGGATGAACGTTGCCCGCAATACTATTCTTGCTATGACACTGGCCGGGGCGCTGGCAGGTCTGGCTGGAGCAAACGAAGTGCTGGGCGTCAATCATAACCTGGCGATGGCTTTTTCGTCCGGTTATGGCTTTGACAGCATCGCCCTGGCGCTGCTGGGGAATAGCCACCCGCTGGGCGTTGTTCTGGCCTCGCTCTTATTCGGCACCTTGCGGAATGGGGCGACGCCTATGCAGGTTTCTCTGGGAATTCCAAATGACATCATCTCGGTCTTGCAGGCAGTCATTTTGATGTTCATCGCCGCCCCGGCGATCATCCGGACGATCTACCGGCTGAAACAACCAGCTCAAGAACAACCCGGGATCCACTTATCCATGAAGTAAGGGTGGGATTTATGACGACTCAAGCCTTTCACAAAAAGATCGAAACGATTTCTCCAACGCGAGAACGGATCATGGGTGTGGTTTTTCTGGCGCTGGCGTTCAGCATTTATTTCTTCTTTTCCAGGGATGTCGCCAGCGACCAGATCACAAAGTTTGAATTGACACCAGGCGGCCTTACGAGTGTCCTGCCTACCTGGGTGTTGCCCTCAATGGGCACGCTGAATATCCTGGCGATTGCAGCGGCCATTTTGGGTGGTGTTCAGCTTGCCAAAGGGTTCAAGCGGTATACGAACTGGGTACTAGCCGTAGTGGTTGCATTGTTCGTCTTTGGATTTTTGGTTTGGGCTGCTGCTGGAAAGTCGCTCAACCTGGGCGGACTGCTTTCGACAACGTTGTCGAAGGCAGTGCCGATCACGCTGGGAGCGCTTTCTGGCATCCTTTGTGAACGCGCTGGAGTGATCAATATTGCGATTGAAGGGATGATGCTGGCAGGCGCTATGGTCGGCGCCCTGGTGGGCAGCTTAACCAATAATTGGCTTGGCCTTCTGAGCGCCGTTGCAGTGGGGGCGTTGATGGGATTGCTGCTTGGGGTGTTGTCCATCAAGTACAAGACCAACCAGATCATTGCTGGCACAGTGATCAATATTCTTTCTACCGGGTTGACCTCTTATATCTCCGCGAAATTCATGCAACGATATATGGAAATCAATAACCCACAAATCTTCAAATCATTTCCGATCCCTGGCCTTGCGGATATTCCCTTTTTCGGTCCAATTTTCTTTAATAACAACCTTTTTATTTATGCGATGTTCCTCTTTCTCATCCTTCTGCATGTTGGGTTGTTTTATACCCGCTGGGGGCTGCGGATGCGCTCGGTAGGCGAGCACCCGAAGGCTGCCGATACCCTGGGAATCAATGTCATCCGGACCAGGTATCTCTCCGTCCTGTTAGGCGGGATGATGGCAAGTTTTGCTGGCGCCTATTTTACACTTGGTTCGGTAGGCCGATTTGATGAGGTGATGACAGCCGGACGTGGTTTCATCGGCCTGGCGGCCATGATTTTTGGAAACTGGATGCCCTTTGGCGCTTTTGGCGCGGGGCTGTTGTTTGGTTTTGCCGATTCCCTGGCTTCCCGTCTTGCCATCTTGCAGATTGAAATCCCCTCTCAGTTCTTGTTGATGGCCCCTTATGTTGCGACCATGATTGTGCTGGCAGGGGTTGTGGGGCGTGGCCAGGCGCCTGCTTCTGAAGGAATCCCATACGAAAAAGAATAACAGTTTTTTCCTGTCTTTTGGCAGTTGGTTGTGGCTGTGAGCGACCGCCCGCGCACTGGTTTCCCCCCCGTTTTTTTGGGGGGCGGAACCTTTGTTATAATCCTAACGAGTTTCAAGTCAGGAGAGACCTGTGGCAGCGATTCAGATTGACCATATCGTCAAGAAATTTGGCAGCCTGCGGGCCGTGGATGACGTTTCATTTTCCGTTGAATCCGGTGAGATTTTTGGCCTGTTAGGACCGAACGGGGCGGGGAAGACCACGACAATCCGCATCATCCTTGATATCTTCAAGCCCGACAGTGGCCAGGTCAGCATCTTGGGGGGCGCGATGAGCGAGGCCAAGAAGGACCGCATCGGATATCTGCCCGAAGAACGCGGTTTATACCAGGATATCCGCCTGGAGCAGGCACTTACTTACCTGGCGTCTTTAAAAGGGCTCACTGGCGCGGATGCCCGGCAGCGCCTGGACGCCTATCTGGAACGTTTTGACCTGAACCAGCATCGCAAAAAGAAAGTCAAGGAGTTGAGTAAAGGTATGCAGCAAAAAGCGCAGTTGATTGTTACCTTTGCGCATAATCCTGAGCTGGTCATCATTGATGAACCGTTCAGCGGCCTGGATCCTGTCAACACGCAAATGGTAAAGGATTTGATGCGCGAGCAGCGCGAGAAGGGGGTGACCATTGTGATGTGTACACACCAGATGAACCAGGTTGAAGAACTTTGCGACCGCCTGGTCTTGATCAACCAGGGAAAGGCGGTCCTCTACGGTCGTCTAGAGGAGATTCGGCACCAGTTTGCGGGGCATGAAGTGCTTGTCAAACCGGTCGGTGAGCTTCCAATACAAATTCCTGGCGTTGTGTCCAGAGAATCTCATAATGGTACGGTCTTACTGCATTTGAGCCAGGACGTATCCCCCCAGGAGGTCCTGCGCGGGCTGGTGGAATCGGGCGTTGGCCTGGAGAGATTTGAAATTGCGATGCCTACCCTTGACCAGATTTTCATTGAGGTGGTACAGGGAGAACAAAAAGTGGGATGAAGAAGATCTGGCGAGTTTTTCTCTATGAATATCTGCGCCATGTCCTCCGAAAGCGATTTATCTTTGCTGTTCTCAGCCTGCCGATGATCGTCGTTGCGATGGGCATTTTTGGGGTGATCATGGTGGCCTTGCAATACGATGGCCGTCCGGTAGGTTACGTGGATCTTGCAAACTGGTTGGCGAATCCGGTCGAATCTGCTCCGGATGCCGCTGAATTATTCCGCGACGTGGAAATTGTTGCCTTTCCGGGTGAAGAGGCGGCATTGCAGGCGCTGGAAAAAGGCGAAATTCAGGGCTATTACGTTTTTTCTAAAAATTACCTTGAAAGCGGTGAAGTGAGGCTGGTCGCAAAGGAAACCCCTTCACAGGGGGCGCAAACTGCCTTCGAAAGTTTTGTCCGAGAGAATTTGGTCAAAGATCTACCGAAAGAGGTGCAGATCCGCCTGCTTTCAGGCGACCGGCTGAATATTCAAACACTGGATGGCAGCCGCCAATCGGGAGAGGGGCGCTGGGTTGAGATTGCCATCCCTCTTGCGACTGGCGTGCTTTTTATGTTTGTCGTCAACATGACGGGCGGTTATCTGCTGCGCGCTGTTGTGGAGGAAAAAGAGAATCGAACGATGGAAATTGTGATCACCTCTGTTTCTCCCACGCAGTTAATGGCTGGGAAAATAGTGGGTAACCTGAGTGTTGGTTTGACGCAGCTTTTCTTATGGCTGGTTGCGCCAATCGCTGGCTTGATTTTTCTCCGTTCTTTTGTTCCGTGGATACAAAGTATCCAGGTCTTTACCCCAACCTTCTGGCTTACGATGGCAGCCATCCTACCAGCTTTTATTATGGTTGCGGCGCTCATGGCTGCAGTAGGAGCCACGGCGACCGAGACCAGCGAGGCTTCGGCTGTTGCCGGTTGGTTTACCATCCCACTGGTGATGCCGTACTGGTTTATGTCTTTGTTGATGAAAAACCCGAATGCCCCGCTTTCGGTTGTGATGAGCCTGTTTCCATTGACAGCCCCGGTGACGTTGCCAGTGCGATTTGCTTTTACTACAGTGCCGGTCTGGCAGACTGCGTTTTCCATCGCTTTGTTATATGTCTGCGCAGCAGCGTCGATCTGGCTGGCCGGAAGAGCTTTTCGACTTGGAATGCTCCGTTACGGTAAGCGATTGGCGCTTAAAGAATTATTCGGACTGGAAAAGAAGGCATTATGAGGCGCATCTGGCTGGTTGTTAAATTTGAACTTGCCAAAACGGTGCTGCGGCGCTCCTTTATGTTGACGCTCTTCCTGACGCCGCTTATTCCTTTTGGGATCATGCTGCTCTATTCGGTGGTGGAAGGTGAAGATCGCAATGCGGCTCCAGCGTCGGTGATACAGATCATCGAGGGCGAGCAGGATGAAAAACCGGAGGGTTTTGTGGATCTTTCTGGTTTGATCAAGGTCCTGCCGGAGCCGTCAAAAGAAAGGCTCCTCCAATTCCAATCGGAAGACGAGGCGCGGAGGGCGCTGCAGCAAGAAGAGATTTCTGCTTTTTATATCTTGCACCAAGATTATCTGGAAAGCGGGAGGATTACATCGGTCCGGCCGGATTTTAACCCCCTGAGCGCGGTTCAGCAGTCCGATGCGTTAAAAGAAGCCATCCTGTATAATTTGCTTAAGGATGCGCCTCTATTATTGGAGCGCATCAGCAACCCGATCAACCTGCGCTACCAATACCTCAACCAGATGCCAGCCAGAGATCCGCAGGATATCACCACCTATATCATCCCATACATCATCGCCCTGGTTTTTTTTATAGTGATTTTTGGCTCTGCTTCCCTTTTGTTGAGCAGTGTGACCGAAGAGAAACAGAACCGGGTGCTCGAAGTGTTGATGACTTCGCTCCAACCCGTGCAGATGCTGGCCGGAAAGGTGGTCGCGCTTGGACTGGCCGGCTTGTTCCAGGTGGCGGTTTGGGCTGGGATTGGCTATAGCTTGTTCGGCCTACTTGGACAGTCTTCATCCGTCTTAAACTCTTTCGGATCGCTTTCGGCCAGCTTGATCGGTTGGGGGCTGATATATTTTCTATTGGGTTTTGCGGTTTACGCCAGCCTGATGGCCGGTTTGGGCGCTTTGGTCGCTAACTTGCGGGAGGCCTCGCAGGCTACCCTGTTCATCATGATGCCCTTACTGGCGCCTTTGATGCTGATCTCGGTCTTGGTTACCCGCCCGAACGGCGCCTTGGCCGTTGCTTTGAGCCTCTTTCCGTTCACTGCGCCAGTGACGATGCCGATGCGCCTGGCGGTTGGGGCGGTTCCGGTCTGGCAGATTGCTATATCGATTGTATTGCTGGCGGGCGCTTCTGTGCTGGTGGTGAGCAGCGCGGCTGGCATCTTTCGCGCCCAAAATTTGCTATCCGGCCAGACCTTCAGGATCGGCCTGTTTTTTAAAGCGCTGATCGGTAAGGTATAATGCTGCTAAATCAAGCCTGGCAGGCTGCCGGCTGCTTGTAGGAGAAAGGTAGTACTCGAATGAAAAAACTTAAACTATGGGCTATTTTGCTGGTGATTTCAGCCAGCTTTCTGTCCTCTTGCGGATCTGAACCTGCATCAACGGTTACCATGGTCCCGCAGGATCAGTTGAACACCTCTGTCGCCGCTACGGTCGCGATACTGGAAACCAGGGTGGCCGGGCTAGAGCAGACCTCCACGGCTGCGCCGACCGCCACACTGCCAGCCACACCAACCCTTGCAACCCAAATGCCGTTGAACCAGACCGCCCAACCTAAAAATTCGAGTTTGGGTTGCCTGGATATGATGTCATTTGTCGGCGATGTCACGATCCCTGATAACGTTGTTATCCCTCCTGGAACCGTTTTCCGCAAAACCTGGGCCATCAAGAATACCGGTTATTGCAAATGGGATAAGAATTACTCGGTGGTGTTCTCGGGCGGCGACCAGCTTGGTGGGGCCGCCTCTACACCGCTGATGCAGGATGGTTTCGTCCTGCCGGGGCAAATTGCCCTGGTTACGGTTGAACTGGTTTCCCCAGACGTTACTGGCGACCGCACCTACACCGGATTTTGGAAGCTGCGCAACCCAAATGGAGCGATCTTTGGGTGGGGGGATGACGGCAATCGTTCGTTCTATGTGTCCATTCGTTCTGGAAACACCTTCAGCTTTGTGGATAACCTATGTAGCGCGGTCTGGAGCAATAACGACGGCTTAATGTACTGCCCGTCCAAGGACAAAGATCCTAACGGCTATTTCAAGCAAGAAAAATCGCCTGGTTTGGAAAATGGCCTGACCGGCGGTTATTCCCTGGTGATGGTTCCGCCTCAGCGCGACAACGGAGTTATCCGGGCAAAGTTTGCGCCCATCAAAGTGCCTAGCGGTAGTCATATCCGCGGCCTGATCGGATGCGGTTACGGCGAGGAAAATTGTAATTTCAAAGCCACCATTTACGCCAGCGTTCCGGGCAATGAAGACCAGGTGCTGGGGGTCTGGACAGAAACTTATGACGGCCTGAACGCGGAGATTGGTATCCCCCTCAATCGCTTTGGGCTGGTTGGGCAGCAGGTACGCTTTACCTTTGAAATTGAGACCAATGGCGGCCCGCAAGGGGATGTTGCCATCTGGCAGGGCATCTACCTGGGAGAATAGTTTTTTATGCATTCTTTGGGGGTGGAGATTTGAGTAAGCGCTGGCTGGTGGTCCCTTTTTGGTTAAGGCGTAGAGGCGTGTTTTTCTTGTTTGCTATGCTCTGGCTGACGGGTTGTAATCTGCCGCGCCCGACCGCGACGCTTGAGGCTGAAAGTCAAACCCGCACGGATATCGCCCGTACCCTGGCTGCGATCCGTACTCAGCTTGCTGCCGGTGAATCTCCCAATCTTTCCGGGGCGGGAACGGCGCTTCCGACCCAACCCGGTTCACCACCGACTCCGCCGCCATTTTTTACGCTGACCCCTGGGCCAACCAGGCCTGCGCCCTGTGAACGGGCGCTTCTGGTGCGCGAAGTGAACATCCCGGAGAACACAACCATACCGCCATCATCCCGCTTTACCAAAACCTGGGAACTGCAGAATACGGGTTCTTGCACCTGGAATTCGGATTTCAAATTTGAGTTCTCGGGAGAGGGCGACGCGATGGGCGTTCTCTCGGCGCCACTGGTAACGGGCGGAGAGATCCTGCCAGGGCAAAAGGGACGGGTTTCGCTCAACTTGCAGGCGCCGTCAATGCTTGGAAATTACCAGGGGAGCTGGAAGCTGCGCAGCCCCAACGGCGTTCTTTTTGGGCTGGGGAACGGTGGGCAGACCTCCTTGATGGTGCGCATACGAGTGGCAAACGAATATTCTTTTGCAGAGAACGTGTGCAGCGCCCGCTGGCAAAGCGATGCAGGCTTATTGGATTGCCCGTTGCAGGAGGGTGATCCGCGCGGTTTTGCGATCCGAGTGGCTAACCCTGAATTTGAGACCGGCAGCGTGGACGACGAGGCTGCACTGGTCATGTCGCCCCAAAATATCCCTAATGGACAAATTTCCGGCAGCTTCGAGGCGGTGATGGTGCCGCCAGGCAGCCATCTGCGGACAATTTTGGGCTGTTATTTAGGATATCCGGCTTGCAATGTTCAGATGCTCATCACCTACCGGTTAGGTGGCGGCCCTGAACAGGTTCTGGCCTCCTGGTATGAGATTTTTGATGAGGCGGTAACGCCGGTAGATATCGACCTCCAGTCATCGGGATTGGTAGGGAAAGAGGTTTCTTTTGGGTTCAAGGTACGCGCCCTCGAAGGGGCCGTGAATCAAAAAGTGATTTGGCTGCTTCCCCGGCTCAGCCCGTAACGTCATGAATGCCGATTTTCTAGGGCGGTTATGTCTGAGAATAAGATTTTTTTCACAAAAGGGTATAATAGGGTTACGAAACCTTTTGCAAGGAGTTTGTATGCCGCTAACCGTTGGAGATAAAGCGCCAGATTTTACCCTGCCGAGCCATTTGGATAAAGACATCACCTTAAGCAGTTTGCGCGGCAAAACCGTGGTGCTGGTTTTCTTCCCCCAGGCCTGGACTCCGATATGAACGAGCCAGATCCCTTCGTACCAGGCAAACCTGGCGCGATTTGAAGGGATCAATGTCCAGGTTCTGGGCATCAGCATTGATCATGTACCTTGTTTGAAAGCCTGGGCTGAAAGCCTGGGTGGAATTAGCTATCCCATTTTGAGTGATTTCTGGCCACATGGCCGGGTTGCCCAACAATTTGGCGTCCTGCGGAGCGAGGGATATACCGAGCGCGCCATTTTTATTATTGATCCAGATGGTATCATCCGCTATGTGGACATCCATGATATCGATAACCAGCCGAGCAACGACGTCCTTTTTGCAGAGCTGGCGAAAATCTCGCCTGAAGCAGCGAAAGTGCAGCAACAGCAGCGACCAGTTTCTCCAGGATTGCCGCACGGGGGCGTTGTGATGTATTGCACATCATGGTGCCCAGATTGCCGCAAAGCGCGCGCCTGGTTCAAGGAACATGGTATTCCGTTCACCGAAGTGGATATCGATACTACGCCTGGTGCTGCCGACCAGGTCCGCAAGTGGGCCAATGGCAGCCGTACTACGCCGACCTTTGACATTGACGGTGAGATTATTGTGGATTACCAGATCAAGCGACTGGAAGAACTGCTGCTTAACAAGAAATAGTCGCTTTTACTACGACAGGTAAAAATTTCGAAAAACCAACATTTTCGGTGACTACCCTACCTTTGTAGAAAGGCGGGTGGGTTATTGCATGCGTTTCTCCAAGATGGCTGAGATTTCGGGATAGTTTTTTGGGGTGCAAAATACGCCCATTTTTCCCGCTGGTTTTGCATAGAGTACAAGCGTGTGAGAGCGAGGATACTTTTTTATTTTTTTGATCTTGCTCCAGGGCAAAAACATCTTTTGTCTTGTATTTGCAAGCAAGCCCGCCCCCGCCACGCTGGGTTTCCCGGATAGTAGCCCGAAAGCAATCGCCAGAGTGTTGACCAGGCGATTGCTTTTTTTCTGTTTATTCTGCGGTGTATAAGAAATGCCGCTATCATCCAGGACATAGCTGATTGGATAGCGCCCCATGACGAGCAAGACGAACAAGAAACTCACTGCAAGGAACAGACTGAAAAATACCGTGGCAAAGATTGTTGTCTGGTTGTCGAAAAAACTGCCGCCAGTTGAAAGCGCTAGCACAATTAGAAGCATTCCGAAAGGAATCCCCAGCGCAATCCCCAACTCCTGCAGGATGACCCGATTTTTAAAAATTGGCACGACAATATCCCAGTGGATTTCATTCGTCTCTTCAGTGTGCGACATTTGTAGTTCCTTTGTGTAGGGGTGCTTTGATTTTCTGGCTGAGTTATTTTTTTTGCCGACCCGATTAATTGTACTTGCAATTCCAGCGCGCTGGTGGCGTGGAAGTTAGCCCTTTGGTTTTGTGGAGGTGGATAGGGGATGGGGGACAATTTGTCCGGGTCCTCGTTCCGTTAGTTGAGGAATGGATCTTCAGCCATCACGCGCTGCCATACTTCTTTGCCCTGCACCAGCATCGGTACTTTGAAATCAAAAGTTCGTTCGATTTCCGCCTCGATCAAGTGGGCGATTTAGGCCCCGTCCCGATTGTCAGCGCGAAATACGACTTTCCCGCTTTGGACAAATGTGGTCACCTGGACGAACCCTAGGGCTTCATAGGGCGCCTTCAGGTCTGGCTTCCGGCTGGCGCGCTGCCCGCAGACGTTGACGCCTTGCAGCATCGAGATAAAAGTCTGCATGTTCCATCCTCTTCGGTGATCCAGCACTTCGATCAGACCTAACTAAGTCTACATGATCAAATTAGTGACCGCCGTATAAACTGCCATTCTCACCATAATTTTCGTGGATTCTAGCGATCTCAGAGATTGCCAAATTATTCCCCTTTCAATCCACTTATTCATTAATCCTCAAAATCCCTCCTCGCAGTCTTTGACAAACCAGCGGGCGGTATAGTATTATTAGAACGCCGGCGGGCTCCGCCGGTTTTCAATACTTCACTCTGCGGAGCAGCGATGGCCGGAGACTCCCGCCAGGAAGAACCCAACCTGACAGATCCATCCTCTGGAGAGGAACTTTTTCCACAAAATGAATCTGCGCTCGATCCTGAAGCCCAGCCCGAAGCGGATTGGAACGAAGAGGACGAGACTGATGACGAGGAGGAAGAGGAACGAACCAGCCCGATCACACTGGCGCTGATCGGGGCTGTGGCAGTGGCGCTGCTGGCTTTTCTGGTCTGGCTCTACCTGCCGGTTATCACTGTTTGGGTGGGGGCGGCGCGCACGCCCACGCCCCAGCTCGCTCTGCCAACCTTTACTCCCCGCCCGACCCGTACACCGACTATTACACTCACACCGACCATTCCCCCGACGGCTACCAACACGCCTTACGCCCCTTCGGCGTATTCGATCAATTCCCAGGAGCTCCAGCCACCCCTGCCCTGGTTGCCTGCCAGCGTCATCATCCTGGATGATGACCGCGCCGTCACCCCTTCGCCAGATTACATTAACCCTGCCTGGTCGCCCTCTTCTGCCATTTCCACGCAGCTTCCGGCCATCGTGATCAGCGAGCCTTACCACACCACCTTTGGCCTCGGCTC
>Ga0067045_1031451_pt1 | contig 12239 bp, 8 predicted proteins | sample TerdegcTABiofilm_FD_59184 | JGI IMG/M metagenome (GOLD analysis project Ga0067045, IMG submission 59184) | Combined Assembly of (Gp0054472, Gp0054536) Wastewater bioreactor microbial communities from Singapore -Terephthalate degrading...
CGACTGACGAAGTTTACGGCGACCTTGAAGGTCCGCAAGACCTCTTCACCGAAACCACGCCCTATCAGCCAAGCTCGCCGTACTCGGCCAGCAAGGCCAGCTCTGACCACCTGGTTCGTGCCTGGGCGCGTACCTACGGTCTGCCAACCCTGGTCACTAACTGTTCGAACAACTACGGGCCGTGCCACTTTCCCGAGAAACTGATTCCGCTGATCATTCTCAATGCGCTGGAAGGGAAGGCATTGCCGGTGTATGGCAAAGGTAATCAGGTGCGTGACTGGCTCTATGTCGAGGATCATGCGCGGGCACTGTATAAAGTCGTGACCGAAGGTGTCGTTGGCGAGACATACAACATCGGCGGCCATAACGAAAAGCAGAACATCGAGGTCGTGCGTACCCTGTGCGCACTGCTCGATGAGATGCGCCCGGGATCTCCTCATTGTCCGCACGCCAGTCTGATCACTTACGTTCAGGATCGCCCGGGCCACGATCAACGCTATGCAATCGATGCCAGCAAGATCCAGCGTGAGCTGGGTTGGACTCCGCAAGAGTCTTTCGAAACCGGCATCCGCAAGACCGTCGAATGGTATCTAACCCACTCTGAGTGGGTGGATCACGTTAAGAGCGGCAGCTACCAGCAGTGGATCGACCAGAACTACGCGGATCGGTCGAGCAAGGAATGAAAATCCTCCTGCTGGGAAAAAACGGCCAGGTAGGCTGGGAGCTGCAACGCTCTCTCGCCCCTCTTGGCGAGTTGATTGCACTGGATCGTCATACCGTCGATGGCTTGTGTGGCGACCTTTCCGACCTCGAGGCTTTGCGCGCGACGATCCGCCGAGTCAGGCCCGACGTCATTGTCAACGCTGCTGCTTATACGGCTGTTGATAAGGCCGAATCCGAAACCGAACTGGCTGACCGCGTGAATGGTCAGGCGAGTCAGGTCATGGCGGTTGAGGCCAAGGCTCTCGGCGCCTGGCTCGTTCATTACTCGACCGATTATGTCTTTAGCGGGCAGGGCCTGATTCCATGGGGGGAGCTAGATGCTGTTGACCCCGTGAATCACTATGGCGCCAGTAAGCTGCTCGGTGAGCAGGCGATTATTGGGGCTGGGTGCAAGTACCTGATCTTTCGGACCAGTTGGGTCTATGGGGCTCGCGGCAATAACTTCGCCAGGACCATGTTGCGACTGGCCAGGGAGCGCGAGACCTTGAGTGTAATCGCTGACCAGGTTGGGGCCCCTACGGGGGCAGAGCTTATCGCAGATATCACCGCGCTGGCTGTTCAGAAAGCTATGCACAACCCTGAGCTCGCGGGTCTTTATCACTTGGCTGCTGGTGGTGAAGTCTCCTGGCACGGCTATGCTAGTTATGTGATTGATTTCGCCCGCAGCCAGGGGGAACAGCTGTTAGTGGCGTCAATCAATCCGATCGATACCACTGCCTATCCAACACCTGCACGTCGCCCACTGAATTCGCGATTGAATACGCGGAAGCTGCGCGACAGTTTTTCTCTGTGCTTACCGGATTGGCAAACTGGTGTAACCCGAATGCTTAGGGAAGTCCTGAATAAATGACCACGACAAATCGCAAAGGCATCATCCTCGCAGGCGGCTCAGGCACTCGACTTCACCCGTTGACGCTTGGCGTGTCCAAGCAGATGCTGCCGATCTATGACAAGCCGATGATCTTCTACCCGCTATCGGTGTTGATGCTTGCGGGTATGCGTGAAGTTCTGATCATTTCCACGCCTGAAGACCTGCCGAGTTTTCGTAAGCTTCTTGGTGACGGTAGTCTTTATGGCATCAAGCTAAGCTATGCCGAACAGCCGAGCCCGGATGGCCTTGCCCAGGCATTCATTATTGGCGAAGAGTTTATCGGCAACGACCCATGCTGTCTGATCCTGGGTGACAACATTTTTTACGGTCAGCACTTTTCCGATAATCTGCGCGCGGCGAGCGCCCAGCAACACGGTGCTACGGTTTTTGGTTATCACGTTTCCGATCCGGAGCGTTTTGGTGTAGTTGAGTTTGACGCATCGGGGCGAGCGCTTAGCATTGAGGAAAAACCGCTCAAGCCCAAATCAAACTACGCGGTTACAGGGTTATATTTTTACGATAACCAGGTGGTCGAGATTGCCAAGGGCATCAAGCCCTCCGAGCGGGGCGAGCTGGAAATCACGGATGTAACTCGCGCCTATCTTGAGCAGAATACCCTGAACGTCGAAATGCTCGGTCGCGGTTTCGCCTGGCTCGACACCGGCACGCACGAGTCTTTACTGGAAGCCAGTCACTTCGTGCGCACGATCGAACAGCGTCAGGGACTGAAAGTAGCTTGTCTGGAGGAGATCGCTTACAACAATGGCTGGATCACCCCAGAGCAATTGAGTGCTCAGGCACAGCGTCTCAAGAAGACTGGCTATGGTCAGTATCTGCAGAGGCTGCTGGACTAGTGTTTTTACTGACCTGTGAGCGTCCTTTTTCCAATTTGAAGTGTTCAACCAATGCAAGCAGGATCGGCATGCCAGTAAAGTATCCACGGGTAGCAGTTTTGCTGGCTGCATACAACGGAATGCGGTGGATTGAAGAGCAAGTTTCCTCAATCTTAGATCAGTCAGCTGTAGATGTTACCGTCTATATAAGTGTTGATCCTTCGACAGACGGCACCGAGGGGTGGTGTGCCAGTCTCGCCGTTGAGCGCAGCAACGTAGTTTTGTTGCCTACTGCCGGCCATTTCGGTGGCGCAGCACGTAATTTCTTCCGTCTCATCCGTGATGTCGACTTTGAAGGTTATGACTTCATCGCGTTCTCTGATCAGGATGACATTTGGCACTCAGATAAGCTCGCACGGGCCACTCAGGCTTTACTGACAAGCGAATACGACGCCTATTCAAGTAATGTAACGGCTTTCTGGCCGGACGGGAAAACACATTTGTTGGACAAGGCGCAGCCACAGGTTGCCTGGGATTTTTTATTTGAGGCTGCTGGACCCGGTTGCACCTATGTATTGAGTAAGAGATTGGCAGACCCGCTGAAGGACTCCATGCTTTGCAATTGGCAAGCATTACAGGACGTTGGCTTGCATGATTGGTATTGCTACGCTTTCGCCCGCAGTCACCATTACAAATGGTTCATCGACCCTGTTCCATCCATGCACTATCGTCAGCACGATAGCAATCAAGTGGGGGCTAATACTGGACTAACACCTCTAATTGCCCGATATAAAACCATTCATAATGGCCAGTGGTTTTCTCAAGTGCAATTGATCGCCTCGTTGGTTGGCCAGAACAGAGATCCATTTGTCGCTGCCTGGTTGGAATTAGGGCGCAGCCAGTTATTGAAGCTTTCCTTAAGCGCCTGGAAATGCCGGCGAAGATTCCGCGATAAAGTATTCTTCTTTTTTATTTGCTGTGCCATCGCGGTGATGGGGAATAGAGCTAAATGAAAGGTCCAGAAGTTTTGGTAACTGGAGCAAGCGGGTTTGTTGGTGAAGCTTTGGTTTTCAGGCTTCTATTCGATAAAAAATTCACGCCTGTCGCCGCCGTACGGGGCGTTACACAACTACTTGGTTTGTGCCGGGTAGTCCCGTTCGACTTGAACGACAAAACTGCGTTGCCTGCCCTGAATGACGTCCAAGTAGTAATTCATGCCGCGGCTCGAGTGCATGTGATGAAGGAAGCGTCAACGGATTCCCTTTCTGAATTTCGTAAAGTTAATGTGGAGGGAACCGCTAGACTGGCCCAGAAAGCTGCCGAGTCGGGGGTGAAGCGGTTTATTTTTATCAGTTCAATCAAGGTTAATGGCGAAAAAACTGCACCAAGGACATCTTTTAAAGCTGACGACCCTCCAGCACCTGTAGATCCGTATGGAATCTCGAAACAAGAAGCTGAAGACGCGTTGAGGGAAATTGGCCAGAATACAGGGATGGAGATTGTTATCATCAGGCCACCGCTCGTGTATGGCCCGGGTGTGAAAGCGAATTTTTTAAGCATGATGAACTGGCTGTGCCGAAATGTACCCCTGCCATTAGGGGCTATCAATAATCAACGCAGTCTGGTGGCGCTTGAAAATCTTGTGGATCTCGTTGTGACCTGTATCGATCATCCCGCGGCGGCGAATAATGTATTCCTGGTTAGTGATGGTGAGGACTTGTCGACAACGTTGCTGCTTCGGCGCCTGGCTCACGCCTTGGGCTCAAAATCATGGTTACTACCGGTGCCGGCATTGATATTGACTTTAAGTGCTGCACTCATAGGTAAAAAGGCGATTGTTCAGCGTTTGTGCAACTCATTGCAGGTTGATATTAGCAAGACATGTGATGTTTTGAACTGGCGTCCCCCGGTAAGCGTGGACAATGCATTACGCAAAACTGCTGACTATTATCTGGATAAGCTAACGAAATGAATTTTTGGTGGTTGCTAACTGCGGTGTTCGCTAGTTCCTGGTTATTGACCTTTGTCCTGCGCCGTTATGCCTTGGCCCGAAGTTTGATGGATATACCTAGCGAGCGCAGTTCCCATACGGTGCCTACGCCTCGCGGAGGAGGGGTCGCTATTGTGTTGGCATTTGCAGGAGCGCTGCCGGTGTTAGTCACTATGGGCCTGCTGGGCATACCTTTGCTGACTGGGCTGCTGGGCTCTGGAATTGTAGTGGCGATTATTGGCTTCGCCGATGATCATGGTCATATTGCTGCTAGATGGCGCCTATTGGGGCATTTCATAGCAGCCGGATGGGCACTGTTCTGGTTCAACGGACTCGCGCCTATCTCATTTTTTGGTACGGCAATTGACTTGGGTTGGTTCGGTATTGTTCTCGCACTGATTTACCTTGTGTGGATGCTGAACCTCTACAACTTTATGGACGGGATTGATGGCTTGGCCAGCGCCGAAGCCATATGCGTATGCCTGGGGGCATGTGTACTGTATTGGCTTGGTGGCTACGCCAACCTGATATGGGTTCCATTCGTTTTGGCGGGAGCGGTGGCAGGGTTTCTATGCTGGAATTTTCCTCCTGCACGTATTTTTATGGGAGATGCGGGGAGTGGGTTTCTAGGCTTCACTCTCGGTGGTTTGGCGCTTCATGCGGCCTGGACAGCACCTGAGTTGCTTTGGAGTTGGTTGATTCTGCTCGGTGTTTTTATAGTGGATGCGACCTGGACGTTGCTGCGACGTTTAATGCGTGGAGACAACGTTTCTCAGGCGCATCGCAGCCACGCCTATCAGTATGCATCTCGTCACTTTAAGAGCCATCGAGTTGTAACGGTCGGGGTTGTTGTTATTAATCTTGTCTGGTTGCTGCCCATTTCGATTTTTGTTGGGGTGGGACTGTTCAATGAAATGCTGGGGATGTTACTTGCGTACACTCCGCTGGCCTTTATAGTCTGCTTATTCAACGCTGGAGCGCTTGAGGAAAAGCCTGATTCTTGAGCCGCAGTGAGAGTGACTGTTTGCTGTATCAAACTAACAATCTCATCCTTGGTGGGAGAGATTGTTAGTTGGTTACTGTTGGCAAACTTAAGCACTATCTTTTGCGGGACTTCATCCGATAGCGTTTGACCGCGTTGGCCAATGTGAAGAGAGCAATAAGTACGGCCTTGTGCACCGGGCCAATTCCATTGAGATGCTTGATTCCAGAGGTCCATTGAACTCGGCGGATATAGTCCATCACCTGTCTGCGCGCCGTGCCACTAAATGGTGAAAGAAAGATTGTGGATAGTGCCGGGGCTTGATTCTTCTGAAAAATATCGCCGAAGCCAAAAACATCATGCTGAGGGGTCTGGATAAAGATCTTTGCCAAGTCGGGATTCGGATTGACACTGAGTTTTTTCCAGACATGCACAGCCGACGCATGCAGTTCTGCAGCGCCCACCACGTAACGCTCCAGATACGGTCCCCATACTTGAGCCGCCAGTGCGACACCTTCCTGAAAGTGAACGGAAAATTCACTGTGGGAACTATTCTCCTCGGCACAGACGTTGCGATGTGCAGTAACCTTGCCTTGCGATCGCACGTATTTCTCCGCGCTTCCCAAGTTTGAGGTGCACAGCATTTCAAGTACAGCAAACGCTTCAAACAGCTGCCCTGTATCTGCATCAACCCTTTCATCAGCACCATAGGCACATTTTGAAACGTTCGACGTCTGAGGATTTAACATCTTACGCAGGCCGAGGTACATCCCGTGAAAGTGTGTAGCAGGCTTTATCCGCGCAAGATTATCCTGGATCGTTCCGCGCCAGCCAATATCAACCAGGCCAACCTTATCGCTCTGCGAAATACCTTTTTCTGTAAGGTATTCATTCAAAAGCTCACGTTGTTCCAATATTTTTTCGTTGACGGCAGCCGTGAATTCCGGGGCCCGAATCAACTTGCTTAATGACTCGTTTGCCTCGGGGCGTTCAATAACATCCGTGGCCTTTAACCCAACCTCAGATAATAGATTAGAAAAGTTGGAGTATTCCAGGCCAAGGGTGGAAAACAGTCCGGAAACTTTTTGTGAGCGGTTCAAGCGCCAAATACGATTGAACTCATCCTTCGAGATATCTTCCATTGAGGCGACGAACGTAGAGAGCCGGCTGACTTCAAGCTCCGCATAAGCTGGCAACTGATGCCCAAAAAGCGTCTGATCTGGGAATATAATTTCGTATATGCGGCGAAAGAACTCGCCTTCTCGGGTAAGAAAGAATACTTGATCCAGACGCTGAGCGATTGCCTGTTCGGCGATCCACAAGGCGAAGCCCACGAACAGTGGAGCGGCTTCCACCCCGAAACGAAAAGCTGTCGATTCGGTCTTTTGCCGCGCAAGTATAGATGGCGCCATTGCTTGGATACTGAGCTGGCGAAGATGTTGGAACAGCGCTTCACGCGAAACAAACAGGCTCTCTCGCTCTTTCCTGTCGGCATGGGATTTTTCCGGCACGAATGAAATGCCGGTAACACCCAGTTGCGCCGGAGACTCCACATCCGACCAAGGGTGATCGCCTACATGCACATGTTCGTGAGGGCTGATCCCGAAGACCTCGTGTACATGCTTGAACAGCGTTCCTGAGCGTTTATTCAAGCCCACGTCGCACGAGCTCACGCCATCCTCGAAGAGATGACTGAGGCCCTTCTGCTCGAGCAAGTGTTTGAGCATGTCAGAGCTCATGTAGAAATCGGAAAGGAATATTGTTCTTTCGGCAGAGTGCAGCTTGAGAAACTCTTCGATATCCGGGTCCTGAAAAGTATGCCGCACTTCTACTGAAAGCTCATAGTCGGCAAAGCGCTGAGGCAGGCTCTCATCGGAGGAAGAGAGCAGTATTGTCTTCAGCCATTCTTTGAGCACATGAACGATTTCGTACTCTTCGTCCTTGTTTGCTTCTCGAGCCTCTCGCGCAAGACGGGCCTCGGTCTCTATCCGTGCTCGATAGATATCCCAGTAACCCGTATAGGGTGGTTTGAAGTGTCCAAGCAGCTCGAAATAGACATGAGCGGCAGTCGCCAGCTTGATGCATTCAGGGTGGCAATCTCTTCTAAGCAAGGTGTCCCAGACATCAACTGTCTTGATTTTGTAGATCATCGTACTTCTCGCCCACCAAAAATCACTTCACCTACCGCTTCCAGTTGTTTGATCCGAAGCTTCAGCGACTCGGGGAGTCTGGCGGAAAGCGCGCTGAGTTTATGGCGGCGAACGACCCAGCGATTTGTATTGAGACGCTGTTTTTCTTGAGCTGAGTACTCGTTGAATGCTTTTACCGTCAACTCTGTAAAAATAGACTTTTCCATGAGCGGACCTTCCAAACACTTCTCTACCCATTCGCAGAAAAGAGCCGAAGAGTCATGCCAGGAGGGCCAGTTGTCGGCCGTTTGGCGTGCCCCTTCTTGAAGCCGTGAAAGCTCCGTGCGATCGCTTATGAGTTTTTTTAGGACGTTGACGACACTGTCAGTGTCTCCAGTGGGGATCACGACCGCATTGTCTCCGTTGACGATGTACTCGTCATGTCCGGAAACATCAAAGACTACGGCGGTGCCGCCGCAGTGAAATAGCTCAAGCGGTGGGCCGAACATCCCTTCGACCGTACTGAGTTTGATCAAAATATCGCAAGAGCGATAAATTTCGGCAGTCTTGACCATTGGTACCCGAGAAAACACCCGCGAAACCCCGGGAAGCCACTTGATGGGAGACCCCGTCAGCACCCAGATGTCTTTTGCACCGGCTTCTCTGGCTAATCGAACACCCAAGGCCGTGTTCTTGAATGAAACACCAAAATGCCCTTCTACCAGGATCCTGGGTTGCGCATCAGTAGGGCGGGGTGCGCTGGCTACGCCCTGTGTTGAGTACACATCCTTGCGAATACCGTTGCGTACCAGAGCAGTATCCCGATTGAAATCGTCCTTCAGATATTGTTGGATCCACGTAGCTTCAGTCACGTATTCGATGGGGAAGCGGTAGGTAGCGTCCACCAAAGCCCGCAAGGGTATTTCCGATTCAGGATAAAATCTGGACTCGATCGATTGTACGAAGTACGCATACCTCCTGGCGTCGAAATTGCCAAGCTCAAAAGCGGTTTTCCACCATGTGGCGATGACCAGGTCGAAAGATTCTTGTTTGGCCTCTTCGATAGGCAGGCAACGAAGCTTGGGCGCTTCGTCATGCCAGGAAAGTGTCGCTGCCGAAAAAGGCTCCTGAACTGCCAGCGTTACGTCATATCCATGTCTGCGCAAGTAGCTGGCATGCTGAATGATGACGTAAGTGCCACCGCTGATAGCCATCGAGCCTACGAGAAAGCAAATTTTTCTATCGTTCAATTTATGACTACTTCTGAAAATAGCGGATTAGTCCATACAAGTTGGCTATTGGGCGGCCCACCCGCTCATCGAGCTTCTTCCATGGCCAGAACCCAAGCAATCCTCGTCCGTTGCGCCTCAGGACGGTGAACATGAACTTCAACCTAGCAGAAAAGCTTGGGACCTTGTGTACGCCAGTAAAGAAAGAGCGCTCAAATACACCGTAGTTTTCAACATGAAATACTGAAGAAAACCAGTCGATCTCGGGCTGTGAAGGCTGGAAGACCAGGCGTGCATGGCTGCGAGCGATTTGCCCAAGACGTAGTGACTTAACATCTGCTTGCTGTGTCATGGCGTCCAGCAGTTGGTCAAAGCGAGCGAAGAGGTAGCGCTGAACAGGAAACACCAGAGCCTCCACCATCTCTTGCTCATGGTACGTGTCATGGACGGCAAGGGCCTTGCCATCTGTGTCAATTAGGTAGCTGGCCACGGAGCCGTGATCTGCTGCCAGGAGTATTTCGAACAGAGCACGATTTTCATTGAATACATGAAAGCGCGGTGTACGGCCCGCAATGGAGGAAAATAGAAGACCGTGTTTGAGGTTTGCCGCCCCTGCTGCTCCTGGTGCTATAAGCCCGATGTAGTAGCCGGTGACTGATTTGATTGGCGATGCCGGTCCCTTGCACAACAGCGCATAAAGGTTGTCCTGGATCGTGCCCTTCCAGCCGACGTCTACGACCACAAGATTTTCGGGAACATCACCTTCCGAGAGCACAGAAATATATTGTTCAAAAGCCTTCTGACGACTCAGCCGTTGCTCGTCATATATTTCTATGAATCGTGGTAACGCCTTCAGGCGGTAGAAGAGTTCGCTCTCGGGAAAATCCTCTTGCCTTTGATTCAATTGTTCGTTCGTCAGCCCCAGCAAGGCTGACAGCTCCACGCAGAACTCATCCAGCCCAAGACTCGATAGAAACTCCAGTAGCGACATGCACCGATATTGCCTGAAAAGCGTTTCGAACCGTTCTTCACTCAACGTATTCAGAGAAGGCAGCAGCGTTGACCTGCGAGAAACCTCGAGGTAACGGCTCTGAATCGGAACTCCCACGCGAACGCAATATCGATCGAACATTTGCTTGAGCGGTTGCCCCTCTCTGGAGAGAAAGAACACCTGCTTGACACCGTTGCCGATGAGCGTGCGATGCAGTTCGCTCACCCAATACAGAAGCGTGTCTGCCATCTCTCCGAAAAGTTCGAACGAGTTAGAGCTTCCTTCAACGCCAGTTTTTCTGATGCCACTCGTCGCCGATGGAGTTTTTTTCACTGCATGTATTCCGTTTGATGGGGGCGATGTCGATTGACGTTTTGAGGTATGTTGATAGCAGGTAGGACAGGTAGATCCGATAGACCGCGATACTCGGATATCCGTGCTAACTGTAAGCTCAAAGCGTTTTGCATGCCGAAGGCTGTTTCGAGCCAGCGGCATGCTCAATTCTCATGTACGGCTGTCGATGGCTGTAAGGCTTTCAAAGTACTGACCAAACTTTTCAGCTTTTATCGACCAGTTCCAGTCCTTGATTCTTTCAATATTTTCAGTTGAAAGCCGAGTCAGTAGTGCCGGCTCCTCGACAAGCTTACGGATACTCACCTTGAGTGCTTCAATTGTTCTTTCTGGCAAGATAAATGCTTTTTGCAACTCACCGAAAGCCTGCGGCACGATACCAACATCAGTACTGATAACCGGTACTCCGCAGGCCATCGCTTCTAGAACAGGATTAGGCGTACCCTCAATTTTCGACGTACAGACATAGACATCGATCTTTGTGTAGTAGTTCGGCATCTGATCATGGGGAATGAATTGATCCTGGCGGTCAGCAAACAGGCTCTTTACAGCGAAACCTTCTTGCTGAAGCTGTTCAATTGCTGGCTTGAGTATCGTATTCACGCCTTTGAAGTCTTCGAGCTCAGCTGCCCACTTACTGTTTCCTACCCAGCCGACAACCAGTTCCCGCTGACCAACTTCTTGAAAGCGCTCTATATTCATGGGCATGAACTTGCTCAGGTCGACACCATCTTCAATTACGCAGGTGGGTTCGGGGTAGCCATTCACTTCGGAATAAATGCGCTCTAATTTTTCAGAGCCCACCGTGTAGCCGGCGACTACTTCGGTAAAAATATGCGCGCGCCCACTGAGCTCCTCTTCTTTCAGAAGCAGATGGTCATAAATACTTGTACTGAGCTTTTTAGTGGCAATGAAACGCTGATGGAACAGTTCATATGGCATGCCTAGGCTTTCAGCGTAGCTCCTGTAGTAAGGAGTACCAATGAGCGTCAGATGTTCCCTCCAGAAGAAGTGAACGATGTCGCAGTCTTCGGTCATCATGAATACTTTGTTGACGTTATCGATGATATCCATCGGTATTACAACAAAATCAAACCGGTCACTCAAATAACGTTCCAGTTGTCGGGAAATATTTCCAAATGCCCAGTTATCCGTATCAATGATCAGGGCTATTTTTGTTTTTTTGTGTTCTGCCGGAACGGTCTTCGCTGGAGCGGAAATGTGATCCGCTTCATTATTGAGCCCCAGTTCATCATGCCGTGACTGCAGCCAATGGTCTACCGCGTCACCCCATATCTTGAAACCGTGTTTTGCTTCAAGATGCATCGCCGACTTGTGAAGGACACCACGAGAAAAACGTTCTTTTTCATAGTCGCGATCAGCGTCCGAATCAGGCATTGGGTGGTCATGCACCAGAGCGCAAACCGATGCGCAGCCGACTTTGTAGCCCTGCTGGAATAGGCGTACCGAAAAATCGATATCCTCGAAACCAACAAACATTGCCTCGTCATAACTACCGACGCGAACGAACGTGTCTTTGTTAACGACGCAAGCACCACCAAATAGAAAGGTCCCTAGGAACGGCTGACTGATAATGTCCTGTATTTTTGTCTGTAGGGAAGCGCTGCCCGCACCAATATGAAGTTCGCCGTCTTCATAGGACACATAAACGTGACCACCCCTGGCGAAAATTGTTTGACCATCTGGATCCAGTAAGGGGAGGCTCATGAAATGGCAGCCAAGAACCGCTAGATCATGCTGGATCTGTTTCAGCGGATTCATCGTGAAGTAGATATCATTATCCAGACACATCAACCATTCCGTCGTGACGTGCGGAATGGTTCTATTGCGGCCGCCTGATACACCGAAATTTTGCCCGAGTTCAACAATACGAGTGCGGAAGGTCAGTGTTTTACATGCTTCGCGTATCTGCTCGATTTCTTCCGCTGAAGAGCCGTTGTCTATGATTAGCGCTTCACCGGCGAAGTGTGGTATGAACTCCTCGATGGACTTGAGCAATTTGATCGAGAGCGACGAACGGTTCATTGAAAGGAAAGAAATCGTTAAGTTTTCACCGCTGCTGCCGATATTCGGTCCTGTCTCCTGCCATGCATCGGTTGCCAGAAGAGCGTGCGCATTG
>Ga0067045_1031453_pt1 | contig 12232 bp, 10 predicted proteins | sample TerdegcTABiofilm_FD_59184 | JGI IMG/M metagenome (GOLD analysis project Ga0067045, IMG submission 59184) | Combined Assembly of (Gp0054472, Gp0054536) Wastewater bioreactor microbial communities from Singapore -Terephthalate degrading...
GGCCAGCCGCCAGGCCGCATGGACGTATCGCCTGAGCGGCACCCTGTCGCTGTCGCGCAATGGCGTGCTGTATATCCGCTCGGCGCAAGGTGCCTATGGCAGCAATATCGGCTATGTGACGGCCATCAACCTGCAGTAAAGGTGGCGCGGTGGCCCGTTAGGGCTGGCCACCGCCCCGCAGGCGCTGCAGCAGCGCCTCCACGCTGTCGCCCACGGGCAAGCCGTGGCGGCGCAGCAGCTGCACGTGCAGCACGAGGTTTTCCAGCACCAGCTTGGCCGCCACGGCCAGCAAGGCCAGGTTGCGGTCTTCCGGGCTGAAGCTTTCCATGGCGTCGGCCATCTCGCACAGGTGGTTGGCGATCAGGCCGCGCAATTCCTGCTCGTTGAAGGGCAGGTCGGCAAAGTCGATGGGATCGGCCACTTCCACTTCCTGCATCAGCACCGCTAGTTCTTCCGGGGTAATCGTCATGCCTGGCCTCCTTGTGTGCTCGGCCCTATTTTAGGCCATGCGCCATTGTATCGTCCGCAAAGCGGACTAGAATGAGTGCAGGCCGATGACGTCGAAGGGATCATGGCGCACCTGCATTTCACCCGGCAACTGGCACGCTTTCTCGACGTCCCCATGGTGGACGTGGCGGCGCCCTGCCTGCGCGCCGCCCTCGATGCCGCGTTTGCCCGGCATCTGCGGCTGCGCGGCTATGTGCTCGACGAGCAGGGCGCCCTGCGCGCCAACGTGGTGATCTTCATCGATGGCGCCCGCTGCCGCGAGCGCCGCGTGCTGGACGATGCCCTGCGGCCCGACAGTCAAGTCTATGTCTTGCAAGCACTTTCAGGAGGTTAAGCATGGGAGCAGGCATGGCGCAACGCGCGTATCTGGGCACCCGCAAGGGCCTGTTTCAAGTCGACGTGGCCGATGACGGCGCCTGGCAGCTGGCGCTGGTGCAGTTTGCGGGCGACCCCGTGTCCATGCTGCTGCACGACAGCCGCGACGGCACCCTGTACGCGGCCCTGAACCTGGGCCACTTCGGCGCCAAGCTGCACCGCCGCGATGCTGGCGGGCAATGGCAAGAGATCGCCGTGCCCGCCTATCCCGCGAAGCCGGCGGACAGCGGCGACACGATCGACTGGACGGTGCGGCAAGTGTGGTCGCTGGCGGCCGGCGGCGCGGACCAGCCCGGCGTCCTGTGGGCGGGCACCCTGCCTGGCGGCCTGTTCCGCTCCGGCGACCGGGGCGACAGCTGGCAGTTGGTGGAATCGCTGTGGAACGTGCCGCAGCGGGCACAGTGGTTTGGCGGCGGCTACGACGTGCCCGGCATCCACAGCATCTGCGTCGACCCGCGCGACAGCAATACCGTGCTGGTCGGCGTGTCCTGCGGCGGCGTGTGGCAAACGCAGGATGGCGGCGCCAGCTGGGCCTTGAGCGCGACGGGCATGCGCGCCGACTACATGCCGCCCGAGCTCGATGAAAACGAGGCCGTGCAAGACCCGCACCGCATCGTGCGCAGCGCCGGCACGCCCGACGCGCTGTGGTGCCAGCACCATAACGGCATCTGGCGCTCGCAGGACGCCGGCTGGCACTGGCAGGAAGTGACGACGGCGCCCCTGTCGCATTTCGGCTTTGCCGTGGCCGTGCATCCGCGCGATGGCGACACGGCCTGGTTCGTGCCCGCGCAGGCGGACGCGCTGCGCATCCCGCGCGATGGCGCGCTGGCCGTGACGCGCACGCGCGACGGCGGGAAAACCTTCGAGGTGTTGCGCGCGGGATTGCCGCAGCAGCATTGCTACGACCTCGTGTACCGCCACGGGCTGGCGCTGGCCGACGATGGGCGCAGTTTATTGATGGCGTCGACGACGGGCGGCGCCTGGTATTCCGGCGATGGCGGCGAGCACTGGCAGACCTTGTCCGCCCACTTGCCGCCCGTTTATGCCGTCTGTTTTGCCACGCCGTAGTAGCACAGGAAGATATCGACGGCCAGCGCCGCCACTTCCTGCCGGCGTGCCGGGCCCAGCAGTGGCTCGCCCAGGGTGATCTGCGGCCAGAAGGCAAAGGTTTTCAAGGGCGACATCAAGAGGTGCGCCACTTCCAGGGTTTCGCCCGCCTTGATGCGGCCATCCTGCTGCGCCGCGCGGATCCAGATATTCAGGCCCGTTTCCTTTTCATTCAGGCGCGTCACCATCGCTTGCGCGCGCGCGGGCGAGTGGATGGTTTCGCCGAAGATCACGCGCGCCAGGTCGATGAAGGCCGGATCGCACAGCAAGTCCATCTTCTGCTCGACGAGGGCCAGCACTTGCGGGCGCAGGGGCTGGTCGGCAACATAGGGCACGGCAGGCTGGGCCATGCTGCTTTCCCACATGCGCTGCAGGATTTCCGCGAACAGCTCGTCCTTGCTGGGGAAGTGGTTGTACACGGTGCGCTTGGAAACGGCCGCCGTGGCGGCGATCTTGTCCATGCTGGTCGCATCAAAACCGTGCTCGCGAAACTCGGCGATGGCGGCATCGACGATGGCGACGCGCTTGCGGTCGGTGAGGCGTTGCGGTGCGGCCATGGCTGAAAATCTCCTTTGAAAACAATATTTTACACCTGTTGGTTTACTTTGCTTGAAATTGGAACTACACTGTGTAGTGTAATTTAATCCTTGTGTTTTATTGACCGGGCCGCATATGCACTTGCATCGAGTCGTACGTCGTCTCTTCTCCCTGGGAGTCCTGATCATCATGAGTTCTTGCACCTTGCGCGCCGAGCCTGCTGCGCCTGTTGAATCTTTACAACGCCACGAAGGCAAGTTCCGCAATCCCGTGCAGATGCACAAGCTGGGCACGGCAGCAACGCTCAAGCTGATGTGGACGTTTTTCTTTGACAAGCCCGACAGCACCGTGCCTGGCGCGGCCGTGCCCGTGCAAGCCCTGACCCGGGCGCAGCTGCTGGCCGCAGCCGACAACAGCCTGTTCCGCCTCGGCCATTCGACCCTGCTGCTGAAGCTGAACAACGAATTCTTCCTGACAGACCCCGTCTTTTCCGAGCGCGCCTCGCCCGTGCAGTGGGCAGGGCCGAAGCGTTTCCACCAGCCGCCCATCGGCATCGAAGACTTGCCGCCGATCAAGGCGATCATCCTGTCGCATGACCATTACGATCACCTCGACCGTGCCGCCGTGCTGCAGCTCGCCGCCAAGACGGAACATTTCGTGACGCCGCTGGGCGTGGGCGATACCCTGGTGGCCTGGGGCGTGCCGGCCGCCAAGGTGCTGCAGTTCGACTGGTGGCAGGGCACAAGGATTGCTGGCGTGAAATTGGTGGCCACGCCCTCGCAGCATTTCTCGGGACGGGGCCTGTTTGACGGCAACCAAACCCTGTGGGCGTCGTGGGTCATCGACGCGCCCGACGTGCGCGTGTTTTTCAGCGGCGACTCCGGCTATTTCGACGGCTTCAAGCAGATCGGCGACCAGTACGGCCCCTTCGACGTGACCATGATCGAGACGGGCGCCTACGACAAGTTGTGGCCGGACGTGCACATGCAGCCGGAAGAAACCCTGCAAGCCCACCTGGACTTGCGCGGCAAGTGGCTCATGCCCGTGCATAACGGCACCTTCGACCTGGGTCTGCACGCCTGGCATGAACCGTTCGACCGCATCACTGGCCTGGCGGCGAAACAGGGCGTACACCTGGCCACGCCGCAGATGGGCGAGGCGGTCGACCTGGCGCAGCCGCAGAAGGGCGAAAAATGGTGGCTGGCGATGCTGGAAGAGGAGATGCTCCGGTAATTTACGCCGTCACGTCGATCAGGCGGCCCAGGGTCTGGCCATAGCTGTTCAGCTGGGGCGCGCTCTTCGGCGCGGCAGGCGCGGCTTGCTGCGGCACGGCCACCTTGATGGCCTGGTCCAGCTGCGGTGCCTTGACGGCGGCGGGTGCCTCGGCCTGGGCTTGCTGGCTGCTGCGCTGGGTCTGGCTCAGGGTTTCCTGCTCCCGCGCCAGCAACTGGCGGCTTTGCGCCAGCTGTTCGCTGTCGCGCTGCACCTGGTTCTGGCCCTGTTCGACCCTGCGCTGCGCCGAGGCCAGCGATGCCTGCAACTGATTGACGGACGTTAGCGTAACCACATTGTTCACCTTTGGGAGTAGGTCCAAGCGTGCGCAGACGGGGAGGAACGCAGGCCGGTGTGCTGCTGCCGGGGCCGATGCTCTACGCGACATGCCAGCAGGTAATCTTTACCTGAATCAAGAGTAGGACAAATTCTCGCACAGTTCCAGTAAATTATGTTTTCTTGATAATCTTATCGTGCGGGCCACGCGTGCTGCCGCCAGCGTGGCGGTGGCAGCAGCGCTGCATGCAAGTAAGTGCACGCTTCCACGGAGAGTATTGCCAGTCTGCCATGCGTGGCCGACCCTGGCGGCGTGCCGCCGGCCTGGGCTGCCGGCACACAGTGTGTTTTATGCAGCAAATGTATTGTTGTTTTTCTACCATGTTGATGCGCGGTATTGCAGGGCTTGTTTGGCGCTCTGGGCTATAATTGACGGTCAGAGTTGGTTTATTTTGCCATACAGACAGGTAGTTAACACATGAATCTCAAGAGCCTCGCAATTGCCCTCGGCATGTCGAAAACGACAGTCAGCAGGGCGTTGAACGGCTATCCGGAAGTCAATTCCCGCACCCGTGAAATCGTCCTGGCCGCCGCCAAGAAAGTCGGCTACCGGCCCAATCCGCTGGCGCGCAGCCTGGCCGTCGGCCGCACCAATGTGCTGGGCATGATCTACCCGCTGCTGCCCAGCGACCTGGGTGACAGCGTCTTCCTTTCCGTGGTGAATGGCATGTCCGATGCCGTGGAAGCGTCGAAGATGAGCCTGATCATCGCCCCCGTGTCGCCGCAGAACGAACAGCCGTCGTATGAAAACATGGTGCGCGGGCGCCAGGTCGACGGCCTGGTGGTGGGCCGTACCAAGGTGATCGACGAGCGCATCGCGTATTTGACGAAGGTGGGTTTTCCCTTTGTCGCGAATGGCCGCACGCGCATCGAGGCGCCGTATGCGTATTTTGACTACGACAACGACACGGGCATCGACCTGGCCGTGTCCTTCCTGGCGGCCCACGGCCACCAGCGCATCGCCCTGCTCAGTGCGCCGCTGGACCTGCACTTCGCCTACGAGCGCAAGGAAAGTTTCATCCGCTGCATGGCGCAGGCGGGCTTGCAGGCCGATCCCCGCTATCTGCTCGACAATTCCCTCGACCGCCGCAGCGGCTACCAGGCCATGCAGCAATTGCTGGCCTGCTCGCCCCGTCCCACGGCCGTCATCGTCGACAACCACCTGTCCGGCGTGGGCGCCGTGCGCGCCCTGATGGACGCGGGCATCGAGATCGGCAAGGACATCTCCGTCATCGTCTGGGGCAATGTGGAAGACACCTTGATCGGCATCAACGTCACCACCATCGACCAGCCCGACCTGCGCCGCGCCGGCGCCAAGATGGTGGAAATGCTGCAATCCCTGCTGGCCGGCACGCCGCCGGAAAAGCTGCAGGAAATCTGGCAGCCCGTGCTGTTGCCAGGCGCCACCGTGGGGCGCTGCCCGGAATAAAAAAAACGCAGAGCCGAGGCTCTGCGTTTTTATTTCAAGTCCAGCTGGCTAACTTACGCCGCGCTCTTGCTGCCTTGCGCCAGCACGGCCAGCAATCTCGCCTTGTCCTGGCGATACGTGGCGACGGCCGCTTCCTTGACGTGGCCGAAGCCGCGGATTTTCTCTGGCAGGGATGCCAGTTCCACGCAGGTGGCCAGATTCTCCGCCGTCAGGTTGACCAGCATGCCCGCCAGCAATTCGCGGTATTCGACGATCAGGGCGCGCTCCATCTTGCGCTCGGCCGTATAACCGAAGACGTCGAAGGTGCCGCCGCGCAAGCCCTTGGCTTTGGCCAGCAGCTGGAAGGCGCGCCACATCCAGGAGCCGAACTCCGCTTTCACGAGGTGGCCTTTCGCATCCTTCTTGGCGAACAGCGGCGGCGCCAGGTTGAATTTCACGGAGAAGTTGCCCTCGAACTGCTGCTGCAACTGTTCCACGAAACGCCCGTCCGTGTACAGCCGCGCCACTTCGTACTCGTCCTTGTAGGCGAGCAACTTGAAGTAGTTCTTCGCCACGGCCATCGACAGCTTCTGTCCCAGTCCCAAGGTATTCTCGCGGTCGCGCACCTGTTTGACCAGGGTCAAGTAACCATCCGCATATGCGGCATTTTGATACGCGGTGAGAAATTCCACGCGCTTCTTGATGACGCTGTCGAGGCTTTGTGGCATTTGCACGATGATGGCTTGCGTGGGCGTGGCGATCTGCGTCACCTTGCGCACGTCGACGGCGGCGCGGCGGCCCCACAAAAAGCTTTTCTTGTTCGATTCGATGCCCACACCGTTCAGTTCGATGGCGCGCAGCAGGGCCGCTTCCGTCAACGGGATGCGGCCTTTTTGCCAGGCGTAGCCGAGCATGAACAGGTTGGCGGCAATCGAGTCGCCCATCAGCGCCGTGGCCAGTTTGGTGGCGTCGATGAAGTCGGCCGCGTCCGCGCCACCCACGGATTCCTCGATCAGCTGGCGCACTTCCGCCGTCGGATATTGCCAGTCTGCATTCTGGGCGAACGTGCCCGGCGGTTGCTCGTGCAGGTTGACGACGGCCAGGCTGCGGCCAGGACGCATTTTCGACACGGCATCCTGCGCGCCGGCCGTCAGCATGTCGCAGCCCAGTATCAGGTCCGCTTCGCCCGTGGCGATGCGCTGCGCGCGGATGTGCGCGGGGGACCTGGCGATTTTCACGTGCGAGGTGACGGAACCGTTCTTTTGCGACATGCCCGTCATGTCCAGCACGGACGCGCCCTTGCCTTCCAGGTGGGCCGCCATGCCCATCAGCGCGCCCACGGTGATGACGCCCGTGCCGCCGATGCCGTTGATCAAGATGTTGTACGGCGCGTCGCAATCGGGCAATACAGGTTCCGGCAACGGGCCGAAGTTATCCGTCTCGCCCGCTTTACTGGCGCCCGTCTTGGTTTTCTTCAGGTTGCCGCCTTCGACGGTGACGAAGCTGGGGCAGAAACCCTTGGCGCACGAGTAATCCTTGTTGCACGAGGATTGGTCGATGGTGCGCTTGCGGCCAAATTCCGTCTCTTTCGGCAGGATCGACACGCAGTTCGACTGCACGCCGCAATCGCCGCAACCTTCGCAGACGGCGTCGTTGATGACCATGCGCTTCGGCAAATCGGGATACTCGCCTTTTTTCCTTCTCCGGCGTTTTTCCGCCGCGCAGGTCTGGTCGTAGATCAGCACGGACACGCCCGGTACTTCGCGCAATTCGCGCTGCACGGCATCCATGTCCTTGCGGTCGTGCAAGGTCAGGTGGGCGGGCAGGTTGGAGCGGTCGGCATAGCGGCTCAAGTCTTCCGTCACCAGGGCGATGCGGGCGATGCCTTCGGCGGCCACCTGCTGCGCCATCATCGGTACGGTAATCAAGCCGTCCACGGGCTGGCCGCCCGTCATGGCGACGGCGTCGTTGTAGAGAATCTTGTAGGTGATGTTGACCTTGGCCGCCTGCGCGGCGCGGATGGCCAGGTAGCCGGAATGAAAATAGGTGCCGTCGCCCAGGTTCTGGAACACGTGCGGCAATTCGGAAAACGCAGCCTGGCCTATCCACGGCGCGCCTTCGCCGCCCATGTGCGTGGTCAGCTTGTTCATTTCCGGATAGATCGAGGTGGCCATCACGTGGCAGCCGATGCCGGCCAGCGCCAGGCTGCCGTCGGGCACCTTGGTCGAGGTGTTGTGCGGGCAGCCGGAGCAGTAGAACGCGGGGCGGAACGGCGTATTCACGGCTTTCTTCAGGACCGCATCCTTGGCGTCGAGGAAACTGAGTCTTGCCTTGATCAGGTCGCAGGTGACGGGGTCGGAAATCAGGCGCGCGATGCGGCTGGCGATGACACGCGCCACTTGCGAGACGGAAAAATCCGCCTTCGAGGTCAGCAGCCATTCGCCGCGCGGCGCCACCCATTCGCCTTTTTCGTCGAACTTGCCGATGACGCGTGGACGCACGTCGTCGCGCCAGTTGTAGAGTTGTTCTTTCAACTGGTATTCGACGATTTGCCGCTTCTCTTCTACCACGAGAATTTCATCGAGACCTTGCGCGAACTCGCGCACGCTGTCCGGTTCCAGCGGCCACGGCATGGCGACCTTGAACAGGCGCATGCCCACGTCCGCCGCCATCTGTTCGTCGATGCCCAGCTCTTCCAGCGCTTCCAGCACATCCAGGTAGGACTTGCCGGAGGCGATGATGCCCAGCTTGGCGTTCGGGCTGTCGATGGTGGTGTGGTTGAGCTTGTTTTCGCGCGCGTAGGCCAGGGCCGCATAGATCTTGTAGTCCTGCATCAGCGCTTCCTGGTTGCGCGCCTGCTGGCCCAGCGGGATGCTCGACAGGCGCGCGTTCAGGCCGCCTTCGGGCATGACGAAATCCTGCGGGATTTTGACTTCCACGCGGAACGGGTCGGCATCGATGGAGGCCGACGATTCGACCGTGTCGGCCAGGGCCTTGAAGGCCACCGTGCAGCCGGAAAAGCGCGACATGGCCCAGCCGTGGATGCCCAGGTCCAGGTATTCCTGCACATTGCAGGGATACAGGACGGGGATCATCGAGGCGGAGAACAGGTGATCGGACTGGTGCGGCAGGGTCGATGAGTATGCGCCATGGTCGTCGCCGGCCACCAGCAGCACGCCGCCCAGTTTGGATGTGCCCGCATGGTTCATGTGCTTGAAGACATCGCCGCAGCGGTCCACGCCCGGGCCCTTGCCGTACCACATGGCGAACACGCCGTCGTATTTGGCCGGGCCGATCAGGTCGACCTGCTGCGAACCCCAGACGGCCGTGGCCGCCAAGTCTTCGTTGACGCCGGGCACGAACTGCACGTGGTGCGCTTCCAGCTGTTTCTTGGCTTTCCACAGGTTTTCATCGAGGCCGCCCAGGGGCGAACCGCGGTAGCCGGAAATGAAGCCGGCCGTGTTCAGTCCGGCGGCCTGGTCGCGCAAGCGCTGCATCATGGGCAGGCGCACGAGGGCCTGGATGCCGGACAGGAAGATGGCGCCGGAAGTGGCCGTGTATTTGTCGTCGAGGCTGACGGTGGTCAAGCGGGATGTGTCGGGGGGCGTAGATGGCGCGGCACCGGCGTTTCTAGCGAACGCTGCGGAGCCGTTTTCCGTGGTCACGGACATGGCTGTCTCCAAAAGGGTGTTTCAGATAGCGGCTGTACCAGGGACGCGCCCGGTAAGGCGCGCACTGTGCAGACGGGATGGCCGCATGTGGGCGGCACATAACTATTTTAAATTTAAAATAGTTAACGTGGTCAGTGTAGAACGGGGAAGAAGAAGGGGCAAATACGCTTTGACGATGGTGGTATAAGAAATACTTATGACGTAGCGGGAAGCATGTGGGCGCCCACCCACTGGCCGCTGTGGCACAGCTCGGCGGCCACCTGCAGCACGAGATTTTTCACGGCGTTGCCCGCGTTCGTCAGCGGGATGTTTTTTGACGCGCACAAGGCTACCGTGCGCGACAGGGCAGGGCTGTGGATGGCGTAGCTGCGCATGCTGCCATTCTCCAGTTCCGCCAGCAGGGGCGCGGCGGGCAGGATGGTGGCGCCCATGCCGGCCAGCAGCGCCGATTTCAGGATGGCGATCGAGTTGATCTCGATCACGTTGGCCGCCGCCAGGCCCAGTGCGCGGGCGCGGCTGTCGATGCGGGGACGCACGCCATGCTGCAGGCCCGGCAGGATCAGGGTGGCGGCCAAGGCTTGCTGGAACGCGATGTCCTTGCCGGCGGGGGCGAACGGCGAATCGCTGCGGCAAATGAAGCGCATCTCTTCTTCCACGAGGGGGCTGCAGGCGAACGGCGCGAGCTGGCCATCGTCGAACAGCACGGCCAGGTTGATGCGGCCCGATTTGAGCTGTTCGTTCAGGTTGCCCGTGATTTCTTCCGTCAGCTGCAGCGTGATTTCGGGGTAGCGTTCGCGCGCGGCCAGCAGCAAAGGCAGGGCCAGGGCGCCGGAGATGCTGTGGGGCAAGCCCAGGGTGACATTGCCGGACGGCCGCGTGGCGCTTTGCGTGACGGCCGAGCGGGCGTCGGCCACCTGTTTCAGGATGGCTTGCGCGTGTTCGTAGAATACCTTGCCCGCGTCCGTGCTGAGCACGCCCTGGGCCGAGCGGTGCAGCAGCTGCACGCCCAGTTCCTCTTCCAGCTGGCGCAGCTGCTGCGTCAGGGCCGGCTGCGCCACGTGCAAGGTCAGGGCCGCGCGCGACAGCGAGCCGTGGTCGACGATGGCAACAAAGTAGCGTAATTGGCGCAGTTCCATGGGTTCCAGTAGCGGTGTGCGCCGCGGCCCGGCAAGTGCGCCGGCAACGGAGCGGTGAATGGAAAAAACAGGCTGTTGCGCCGCAGCGCCGAACGCGGCCAGCAGAATAACAATTTTGTTATACTCATTCTAGCGCCTCCGGTGCTCCAGCCGCGTATTTGTGGGATGACAGCATGCTCAAGAAAGTTGATTCCTCGCAATTAAAAGTGGGCATGTACATCCATGACCTCAGCTGTGACTGGATGACGCATCCCTTCGTGCGCAACCGTTTCCTGTTGCGCAGCGAGGAGGAAATTCGCAAGATCATCCAGTCCGGCATCCACGACGTGGTGATCGACAGCGGCAAGGGTCTCGACGTGCAGGATGCGCCCACCGTGGCGCAGGCCAAGGCGGAGACGGAACGCGAGCTGGTGCAGATCGCCAGCGCGCCGCAAGTGGTCACGCGCGTCTCGCTGGGCATGGAGCTGGCGCGCGCCACCCAGGTGCGGCGGCAGGCGGCCAGCCTGGTGCGTTCAGTGATGGCCGACGTGCGCCTGGGCAAGGCCGTCGAGCTCGACCGCGTGCAGCACACCGTGCAAGATATCACCGAATCGATCCTGCGCAATCCCGGCGCCCTCGTCGGTTTGCTGCGCATCAAGAACAAGGATGATTACACTTTCCTGCATTCCGTCAGCGTGTGCGCGCTGCTGGTGGCGTTTTGCCGCTCGCGGGGACTGGAGGCGGCTGCCACGCACCAGGCGGGCCTGGGCGGCTTGCTGCACGACACGGGCAAGGCGCTGGTGCCCGATAGCGTGCTGAACAAACCTGGCCCCTTGAGTGCGGAAGAGTTCGCCCAGATCAAGCGCCATCCGCGCGACGGCTACGAGATCCTGCGCCAGTCGCCCGAGCTGGGGCCGATTCCCCTCGACATCACCCTGCACCACCACGAACGGCGCGACGGCAGCGGCTATCCGGACCAGCTGGCCGGCGACGCCATTGGCGAGCTGGCGCAGATGGCCGCCATCGTCGACGTGTATGACGCGCTGACGTCGGACCGCAGCTACCACAAGGGCATTCCCGCCGCCGAAGCCTTGCGCAAGATCTATGAATGGAGCAAATTCCACTTCAATCCCGTGTTTGCCCAGGACTTCATGCGCTGCGTGGGCATCTATCCGGTCGGCACCATGGTGATGCTGGAATCGGGCCGCCTGGCCGTCGTCGTCGAGGCGCACGAAAGCAATCTGCTGGCGCCGAAAGTGAACGTGTTCTTCAGTACGAAGAGCAAGACCTACATCAAGCCGGAAACGGTCGACCTGTCGCGCGGCTTCGGCTTTGGCGGCGCCGACAAGATCGTCGGCCATGAGTCGGCGGCCAAGTGGCAGGTCGATCCCATGCGCTTTCTCTCGCTGGCGGATGCCTAGAAAAACTCTGCCGTATCGTTCGAGGCGATGGTGGTGAGCATGCCCTTTGCCACCAGTTCGTCGTAGTGGCAGGCCAGGTTGCGGCCATGGCTTTTCGCGTAGTACAGCGCCTGGTCGGCGCGGCCCAGGATGATGACGGGCGCCTCGTAGGCGTTGATGCTGACGTAGCCCACGCTGACGGTGACTCTGCCCACTTGCGGGAAGTCGTGCGCTTCCACGTTGGTGCGGAAGCGGTCGATGATCTTTTGCGCATTTTCCAGGGTGATCGAGCGCAGCAGCACGACGAATTCCTCGCCGCCGAAGCGGAAGATGCGGTCCTGCGAGCGGAACGACGATTGCAGCTGGTTGGCGATCAGGATCAGCACTTCATCGCCGTACAGATGGCCGAACTTGTCGTTGACGAGCTTGAAATGGTCGACGTCGATCACGGCCAGCCACTGGCGCTCCGTATCGGAATGGTGGCGCCGCTCTTCCTCGGCGGGG
>Ga0067045_1031454_pt1 | contig 12232 bp, 10 predicted proteins | sample TerdegcTABiofilm_FD_59184 | JGI IMG/M metagenome (GOLD analysis project Ga0067045, IMG submission 59184) | Combined Assembly of (Gp0054472, Gp0054536) Wastewater bioreactor microbial communities from Singapore -Terephthalate degrading...
ATTTCACCTCTGGGATAGTTTCTCTTTTTCGCTATATAAGCAATATAAATCATCAAAGCTAGGGCAATTAATACTCCTGGAGCCATGCCTCCTAAAAAAAGTTTACCAATGGAAGAACCTGAAAACATCGCATAAAAGATCATAGGAATACTTGGTGGAAAGATTGGTCCTATCGTAGCTGAAGCAGCAGTAATAGCACAGCTAAAACCATCATCGTAATTTTGTTGTCTCATAGCTTCAATTTCCATAATTCCTAGACCTGAAGCATCAGCTACGGCTGAACCGGTCATTCCTGAGAAAATTAATGAAGCAACTACATTTACATGCCCCATTCCGCCTCTCAACCTTCCCACTAAGGTATTCGCAAATTTAAAAACCATTTCTGTGACTTCACCGGTATTCATTATCTTGGCAGTAAAAATAAATAGTGGAACAGCAATCAGAATAAATTTTACATTTAATTGAGTAAGAAACTGGGTTGCAGCCATTTGAATTCCTGTTGCTGGTCCTGGGGCAAGGGCAAAATAATATATCGAACTCATAATCATACCTAAGGCAATAGGTATTCTTAAAATAAATGTTAAAATAAAGCATAATACAAATACAAGTAGTGGAATATTCATACTATTTTTCTCCCTGGCTTAGTTTTTTAATATCTTTGATAATATCATAACTCAATCGTATTATAATAAAGATAAGAAATACAATATAGGGTGCAAAAGCTATATTCATGGGAATTTTAAGTACATTGGATTTTTTAAAAGACATAAAATTTATATACTTATATGTTGGAAAAAGAGAAAGAGTAAAAGCTATAAAAACTAATATATTTCCAATCAATCTTATCCATATTTGAGTTCTGGGATTTGCTTTATCATAAATCATAGTAAACTTTACATGAGCGTTCATCCTTTGAGCAAAACAGGCACCAAACAAGGTAACCCATATAAAAGCTATCTGGACAAACTCTTCAGGCCAAGTTAAAGGGACAAAAAAATACCGGAAAATTATTTGTAACATAAAAACAATAAATAAAAGAAAAAACACAAAAGAAGGTAAATATATTTCTATAAAATCTAATAATTTCATCCCAATTCTTTTTAGATTATTTACCATAATTGACACTTTAAACAATTCTTCTCCTTTCCCAAAAATAAATATGCGATCATAAATAATAAGAAAATTTATTTACTCATTTTTTTGAAAATAATAAAATTCTCTTTAATTATAATATAAAGCAGAGGGTTTTATAACTATAAAAGAATAGCAACAAAACCATCCGCTTTATATTATTACAGCATTTTATATGTATTTTTATTTCATTGCTTGAATTTCTTCATAAAGCTTCATATCCCAATCTTTTGATATATCCTTTCCTTCAGTGAGATAATAATTCTTAGCATAGGCAGCAAAAGCTTCTTTATCGGGATCTTCAATAATAATTAATCCTTGATCTCTAAAGAAATCGAGTAACTCAGCTTCGGCTTTTAGATTTGTCTCATCACAAAATTTTCGTGCTTTTTCAATTGCTTTTAATATCACTAATTGATCTATATCACTTAAAGACTGCCACTTTTTCTCATTAATAGTTGGCCAAACTGAATTAACTACATGATCGGTAAGAACTATGTATTTAGTTACTTCATAAAACTTAGCATTTTTATTGGTAGGCAAAGGATTATCCTGTCCTTCAATAGCTCCAGTCTTTAAGCCCATATATACTTCTCCGAAACTCATTGGTGTAGGATTACCACCAAGAGCTTTACCTAAAGCAATCCAAGCTGGACTAGCAGGCATTCTTAACTTAACACCCTTCATGTCTTGGGGAGTTCTAACTGGTCCTACTTTTTCTACTAAATTAAGCTGCCTGGTTCCCAAGTAGAAAGCTGCTAAAGGCCTTACTCCAATTTTTTGAGCTACCTCTTCAAAAACTTTTTTACCAATATTACCATTCATCACTTTAGTCATATGATCATAGCCACTAAATGTATATGCTGCAGCAAACATAGACATATAGGGAATAAATTCTGCTACCCAATTAGCCCCATAATAAGCCATATCTAAAGTGCCTTCTCTACAGGCTGCTAGCTCTGCTTCTTGAGTATAAATAGCCCCGGCAATGTAGAGGTCTACCTTTATCTTTCCTGCCGAAAGTTTTTCCACTTCTTCCTTGAAAACTTGCATTGCTTTAGTGTGTGCATCTTCAGGAACACTAACTGAAGACCAGGTTAAAGTTATAGTAGAAGCAGATACATTAAAACAATTAATTAACGCAAAGGTTATGATAAGCAATAGAATAAATAATCTATTAATAGTCATTATCTTTACCTCCTTACTTTTCTAACACAATTTTTTTGATTATATTTTCTTTACTTATCTTTTAATCTTTCTTGTCTTCACCCCCTTCTATTCCTATTATTAATTCTCTGTCGTGTCTTTATTATACCAAAGTTTTAATACCTCTTCGCTGGAATATTCTGGAAACATAGATTCATCAAAATGCAATAAAAGTCCCCTCTTCCCTCCCTCTGTTTTTTCTTTTATTCTTTTTATATAGCTTTCAATAACCTCCAGCTCTTCCTTCGGCCATAAACCAAAGTACACTTTCTTATGTTCTAAAAATTTTTCCATAGTTGTATAAAAATCATAACGCTCTGGATTGCCTAAATTTATTGCTCTTACTTCTTCTAACTGTAAATAAGCCTCCAATAGATAATCATGTTTACCGCAATAATGCACAAAGCCGCCGCCAAAAACTCTTAATGCTTGCTTATCATAGGGAATTACATACTCGTCTATATGTCGAGGAGAGAGTAAGGTAGCACTATCTTCAGAAATTCTGGTACCTCCATTAGACATATAAATTCCTCTTACCAGGGCATGACCGTGATAACAACAATTCATTGGTTCATTAATAACCATTTTTAATCTTTTGGTTACCTCAATATATAACTCTGTAGAGAAATCTAATAAATAATGCACTAAATCAGGTTCATCATAGATAGATAAAAAAATATCCTGCCCTAAAATAGCATGGGCAATATCAAATGGACCCTGGGTATCCGGTAAATAAATATGAATCCAGGGAGGGACCGATTGTTGAAAATAGTGCAAATATTCAATTGCTCTTTGCATCATTATATTATTATCCAGATCAGGAAAAGTCATTTTTTTTACTTCATCTCTTGTTAGATGTGAGGTTAGCCAGGGGAAGGTTTCTGGAGGAACCTGAAAGGATAGTCCCATAATCGCGGGAATAAAGATTGTGCCAAAATTGGGACGTATACAAACAACTGCTTCATGAATATCTGGTGCACAATCTAAAATCTCCTCCAGATGAGCATATAACATCTTTTCTTTGTCATAAAACTGTTCTTTCATATTAAAGGTAAATCCGGGTACCCTCTGATGATGTGGTTTCCAAAAAAGGAGGGGAAGCATATTAACTTCTTCCCACAGCAGTACCTGGCTAATTTTTTTCTCTCCCTCTGGATTAATATTTTTATGGTGTTCAATTTCATTTAATATTTTCTTCATTGGAATAGACATTACCACCTTCAATTAATTGTTACTTTATAAAATCTATAAAAATCTATAAATTATTTAACTATATTGGCAGTCACCAATCCAAATTTTTGATAATTCACTTTTTATTCTTATTTCCCATTTTTAAGAAATCAAATCTCTACCTCCACTTAATTTATAATATTTAGTTTTTTTAGTATTGCTTTTAGATTTTCTTTTTCTTTTTCTGTAGCAGGTATTAGTGGTAAGCGAGGAATACCAGCCGGATATCCGACCAAATGCATTGCCGCTTTTAATAAAGCTACCGGATTATAACGGTTATTCTGTCCAAAGGAACGGAAAAGAGGTAAGAACTCTTGCTGCATTCTGGCAGCTTCACAAACATTGCCTTTTATAAAAGTATTTATCATTTTGCGCATCTGTTTTCCAATAATATGTGAACCGCCACTAATTACTCCTCCAATTCTTTCCTCACCTCCCTGAGCCAGGGATTCAATAATCATAGTATCATCACCACAATACACAATAAAGTCTTTGGGAGTAACATTGATATACTCAGTAATCTGTTTGGGATTTAATTCTGCCTCTTCTTTTATGGCTACAATATTTTTAATTTCCGATAATCTGGCAACTGTTTCCGGATTTAGATTAACACCAGTAAATATTGGAATATTGTATAAAGTAATATACATTTTTGTAGAGTGAGCAATATTCTTGAAGTGATTATAAAGTTCCAGCTGGTTGGGCTTGGTATAATAGGGACTGGCAATCATTGCTGTTTCATAACCCATTTCTTCCACTGCCTTGGTTAACTGAATAGTTTCTATAGTTGAAATACAGGCTGTTCCTGCAATAAGTGGTATTTTACTCCCCACAGCCTCTTTAATTATCTGAAATAATTTTATTCTCTCCTCAAATTTCATAGAAAAGAACTCACCGGTAGTTCCAGAAATAATTAAGGTATCTGTCAGACCATCTCTAATTAGTCTTTCGGCAATTTGCACTGCAGCTTCATAATCAACACTCTGGTCTTCCTGAAAGGGTGTGACCATAGGTATCAAAATTCTTCCATACTTTTCTTTATCGAACATGACAATTATAATTTCTCCTTTTTTTATAGCAATATTCTAATTATTTTAATATTTCATACTTCTTAACCTGATTAGAGCACAGAGTGCATGATCAGTTAATTAATTATTCAGGAATAATATTAATAGTAAAACTATCTCTTCTTTTATCTATCCCTTCATCATTATAACCCATAGCCTGTGAAATTAATCGACAATAATAAATAACCCTTTCTTTTATGTAGGGAATTCGGTCCTCTTCAATACGAAAAGCAGGGCCTGACAAACTCATGGAGGCAATAATATTACTTTGATAATCCTTAATTGGGGCAGCGATACAACGAACTCCCGACTCATGTTCCATATTATCAATGGCATAACCAAGATTACGAATCTTCCGTAGTTCTTTCTTTAATTGGAAGGCATCAGTAATTGTATTATTAGTAAACTTTTTTAATCCCTTTTCCCGAATAATTCGATCAATTTCCTCTTCATTAAGAAAAGCCAGTAGCACTTTCCCAACTCCGGTACAATGAAGAGGTGCCCTTCTGCCTATATATATTTGTGGTTGTAGAGTTTGATTAGATTTTTCCTGCTCAATAGAAACCACTTCTCCTTCTGAAAGTATTCCCAGATGGACTGTTTCATTGAATTCCTTAGCAAGTTGTTCCATATAAGGATGAGCAATCTTCCTTAAATCGATATTCTCTAATACTATACTCCCTAATTCAAAAAATTTAATTGACAAACGATACTTACCATTATCAGGATTCTTAGAAACAAAACCCCTTTTAAAAAGAGTATACAAGGTATTATGTATCGAGCTTTTATAGAGATTTAATTCTCTACTTATTTCACTTATTCCCCATTCTGGTTTCTGTAAGCTAAATAGTTCTAATATCTGAAGAGTTCGGTCGATGGAATGAATCACTTTACCTTTCATAGTTTACCTCGGTTTTGGAAATATAAATCAAATTTCCGTCTAATTTACTTTTCATTCCACATATGCTAAAATTATTGAACGCTGTTCTATTATTTTATTTTAAAAAATTGATAATGTCAAACCTCATTAGCTCTTAAATATTTAAACCTATTATCTATATAAATTATTAGTGATCAATTATTTATTAATGTAATATTGATTACAAAAAATAATAAATAACTCTATTTAAATTTATTACAATTAAACAATGAGGAAATTTGGTAATGTCTTTTATTCTATCTATTGATTTAGGAACCAGCTCAATTAAAACTGCTCTTATTGATATTTCAGGAAGAATTATAGACAAAGCAGAAAAACCTGTTACTTCTTTCTCACCATCACCATATATGGTCGAACAGGATCCCAGATCATGGTGGGAGATAATCAAATATGAAGTAAAAGAAATACTGTCCAATAATAAGCTTTACACCAAGAAAAGTCAGTACCTTATCAGGGCAATTGCCTGCTGTGGACATAGCCCTAGTATGGTATTTCTAGACCAAAAAAGAAAAATATTACGACCCAGCATCATCTGGCAGGATAGACGTGCCATTAGGGAAATAAAAATAATTAAAAATATTTTGAGAAAGCAAAATATTAAAGTAGAGTTACCTTCTCCCTTGACTCCTTATTCTCGTTTAGCTAAATTACTCTGGCTAAAAAAAAATGAGCCAGAAACAATTAAAAACCTACATTATCTATTAGAGCCAAAAGATTATATCAATTACAAATTAACCGGAATTTGTTCTACCAGCCTATGGAGTAGCCGTGAGTTTCGCAATATCAACACTGGGGAATTAAATACAAATTTACTAACTGCCTTAAAAATTAGAGATAATTTCATTCCCAGAGCTTTTTCCAGTGAAACCATTATTGGCTCAACTTTAAAAAGTGTTAATCAAGATTTAGGACTGAAAGAGGGTATACCAGTTATTGCTGGTGAAATGGATTCCATTAGCAGTATTATTGGAACTGGTATTTCTAGTCCTTTTGTCGGATTTAATGTTAGTGGAACTTCTGATATTATAGGTATTGTTATACCTCAAAACTCCCAATTTAAACCAAACATATCTAATTTTTATCATTACCCTTTTTTTATGGATACAGATATTTTATTTGGAGTGACCCAGAGCACTGGGCAATCAGTTCTTTGGTTTAACAGCCTATTCAAAGAAAATTTATGGTCCTTTTCTGATAATGAAAGCCTAATGGAAAATAATCCACTCTTCTTTCTTCCCTTTTTAGAAGGTTCCAGAAGTCCGCACTGGAATCCAGAGGCCAGCGGTATCTTTTTTGGCTTAAACTCACAGCATAATCTTACTGATCTGCGTAAAGCCATTTTCCAAGGAATTGCTTTTCATTTATGGGAAAATATGTTATTAATTCAGCAGTATTCTCAGCTTACTGGAAGAGCCATTTCCATTAAAACCTCGGGGGGAGGTTCCCGTAATCATCTTTTAAATCAGATAAAGGCTGATGTACTGGGACAAAAAATCATCCAAACTTCTGTCTCTGAAAGTGGTCTCTTGGGGAATACCATATTAGCTGTGCTAGGATTATCGATATATAATTATCAAGAAGCTGTAAGTAAAATGGTTCATAATCAAAATATTTATTATCCTGATTTAAAAAAACATAATTTCTATAAGACAAAACTTTTCCCTATTTACCAGAAGTTATATCTTAAAAACAAATCCTGTTTTAAAGATTTTGCCAAACTAAAAAACTTATAATTTGAGGTGACTAAGACAATGAAGGCTGCTGTATTATACGATAAAGAAAAAATGACTATAACTGAAGTTGATTCTCCTTCTGCTCTTTACCCTATTACCATAAAAATTGCCGCCTGCGGTATATGTATATCTGATATTAAAGCATTCCAACAGGGTTTAAGTTATTATATTACACCTCCTGCTATTTTAGGACATGAATACGTTGGGATTATTAAACACCTCCCAGAAGAAATTAAGGAATTTAAATTGGGTGATCGGGTAGCTATTGTACATGCAATTAACTGTGGGTACTGTCATTATTGCCAACAGGGCTACTTTGAACTATGCGAGAATAAACAGAGAGCTTCCAATGGCGGTTTTGCCGAACTGGTTGGCTTAAAACTAAATAACTATCATCTTGCTTTAATAAAATTACCTGATTCTCTTTCCTGGGAAGAAAGTATATTTTTAGAGCCTCTGGCCTGTTGCATCTCCTCTCTGGAGAAATGTAACATCGAATTTGGAGATACAGTACTCATTATTGGAGCAGGCGTAATGGGTCAACTTTTACAGCAATTATGTATGATAAGAGGAGCAGCTCGAATTCTGGTAAGTGAAATATTTCCTTTCCGTAGAAATATTGCTTATCAAATGGGGGCTATGGTCGTTGACCCAAACAAAGAAGACCTCTCTAAAATAGTCAAACAAATAACCAAGGGTTATGGTGTAGATCTTATAATTGATACCGTTTTTCACCAAAACATAATCAATGAAGGACTAGAAATGATCAAAAAACAGGGTACTCTTTTCCTTTTTGCCAGTGCTCCAGAAGAAAATAAGCATTTTTTAGTAAATTCAGACCTGATTCATTATCAACAAATTAAGATACTGGGTAGTTCAGCATATCAACCTATCCACTTTCGAAAAGCACTTAACATAATTTTAGAAAAGAGAATTCAGGTGAAGCCTCTTATCACTGGAGCCCGTCCCCTTAGCCAAATCAAAGAAGCCTTTTTAGAATATAATAATCCCGAACATCTCAAGATAATCATAAAAATGTGAGGATAAAATGAGGCAAAAATTCCATGTTTTAATTACTGATGCCTATCACAAAAATTTTCACATTGAACATACAATATTAAAATCTATCGGAGCAGAACTTCATATCGGTTATTGTCGAGCAGAAAAGGATTTATTAAAATTTAATTCCAATATGGATGCCTTACTGGTCTCTTATATTTATATTAGTGAAAAGATTATGAAATATTTTTCTCGCTGCAAGGTAATAGTTAGATATGGAGTAGGAGTTGACAATATCGACCTGAAAGCAGCCACAAAATTTAATATTATGGTAGTCAATGTCCCAGATTATTGCAGTGAGGAAGTAGCCACCCATACTTTGGCTCTATTATTATCATTAAACAGGAAGATTATGACCTTTGATAGCTCAGTTAAGAAAGGCATATGGAATCCCCTTATAGCTGATCCTGTATATCAATTGAAAGGAAAATATCTAGGTATAGTTGGTTTCGGCAAAAACGGACAAGCTTTAGCTAAAAAAATCCGCCCTTTTAAAATGAAAGTTATAGCATACGATCCCCTGGTAAGCTCTACTATAATGGATAAATATGGTGTAAAGAAGGTAAATTACGAATATCTTTTCCAGCAATCTCATTACATCAGTTTACACTGCCCGCTAAATGAGTCGACACACCACCTGATTAATAACAAAACTATTGCTATGATGAGGGATGGCGTCTTTTTGATCAACACCAGTCGAGGAGCAATTATTGACCAGATTGCACTTTATAGGGCACTTAAGAAGGGGAAAATTGCCGGAGCTGCATTGGACGTACTGGAAAACGAGCCACCCAAGGCAAATGATATTCTAACCATGGATAATATTATTTATACACCTCATGTATCCTGGCACTCTGAAGAATCTGAAGCATTATTGCGAAAGAAAGCTGCTTTGGAAGTAAAACGAGTATTGCTAGGTAAAAATCCCATTAATATAATAAATAAAGAAGTAATAGAAAATAAAAAATAATAAATTCTATAATTTTTCTTAATTTTAATAATATGGGAATATTAGCTAAAATAAATATTATTTCTTTCGAAAAGGACAATTGGTTAAGAGACAAAATTGACAAGAAAATTCATCCCGGTAAGAATGGACAAGATTTTGACCCATAGCACGAATCCAGGACAGAGATTTTGCCGGTTGCATCATTAGAGAAGAACTTAGGGTTACTCCAATCTTTTCTGGTTGAAGAATAACAAACAATTTTTTTTGTTCCTGGATATCCCAATCATTGGAACCTGGTTCAAAATAGCGAGAAAGTTGAAAACCTTGCTTATTTTTTTTCTCTTCAATAAAGTGATTTAACCATTGACCTACCGTTTTTACTGCCACTGTTCCCACTGCATCCAGTACCATTGCTCTGAGATATTGATTCTGCTCAAATCTCTCCTTAATAGTTTGTTCAATTTTTGGTCCAACTGTTACCATAGCACAAAGAAGATATTCCGCCTTTTGAAAAAGATCTATTCTCTTTCTATTAACTGAAAAATGATACCCCTGTGCCGTAACAATAACTCCATCTGCCGAAATGGAAACAATATTCAGAAAGCGATAAATTCCTTTATTTTCCAACAAGGAATAAGCCTGTTCAATCTCTTCCCTGATAGTCTTTTTAATATCTATAGGTACCCTAGTACCCTCTTTTTGATAGCCCAGATATCTAAATACTTCTTCTTCAGCAATCTTGATGGGAATTTCTTTAATTATCTTTGTTTCTTCCATAGTAATTTCTTTTCTTGAAAAATATTTTTATATGCCAAATTATAGTACGTTAAGTTATACGATCAAAAAACATTGCTTCAGCAAATATCTTTGGGAAATTATACTGAGCAGAAAGCTCTACATACTGAATTTTATGAGCAATATGTTCAGCTTTGGTTCTCATCTCCTCTGAAAGTAATAATTTAACTGCTCCCTTCCCGGCAGCATTCCCTATGGAATAAATATTACCAGAATAAATATCAGGTATAAGACCAATATCCAGAGTACTTTCGGTATTTAGCACATTACCAAAGGCTCCCGTTAAAAATATTTCTTCAATTTCTGCCGGTTCAAGTTGAGCATGTTTTAGTAAAATCCTAATACCAGCTGCAACTGCCCCTTTAGCTAATTGAACTTCTCTGATATCCTTCTGTGTTAAATAAATTGGTTTTCCAGTGGCTGATTCTTCGGCTGGAACAACTAAAAATTTATTACCTTCTTTACCTGTGATGATTCTTTGTTTAATATGTTGAGAAATACTCTCTAAACATTCTTCTTTATTGATTAATCGACCATCAGGTCTTATTATCTTTAACTTTAGTAAAGAGGCAATTAAGTCAATTATTCCTGAACCACACAATCCAGCAGCTTTAGTCCTTCCTATAACCTGGTAATCTATTTTTTGTCTGTTAATTATTATGCTATCTATTGCCCCCCTGGTTGCTCTCATACCGGAACTTATTCTAGCTCCTTCAAAGGCTGGTCCTGCAGCGGTTGCACATGCCCATATCTTTCCATTACTAATTAATACTATTTCTCCATTGGTTCCTAAATCAACCAACAAAATCTTGCCTATCTTTTGCCAAACAAAGATATCTATCAGATCGGCAATAATATCTCCACCCACATAAGCCGAAACATTAGGTGCACTGTATACCTTAGCATGGGGAATAAGACAAAAGTTAGGCAAATTCTGAGCGTCTTGTATTATACTATCAGTAACAACTGGTATATAGGGTGAGAAGGCTAAATTCTCTACTGGCAAAGACCATAAGAAATGCTGCATAGAAGTATTGCCCACTATCACAGCAAAATAAATTCGAGACAAACTAATTCCAGTTTTTTTTGTCAATGAAATAATCATCTGGTTTAAGGAAGAAATTAATTCCTGCTGTATCTTATTTCTGTTCTTAATATCTTTTCTAACAAATTCAATACGCGAAATAACATCATCCCCATATATAAATTGAGGATTAGTGTAAGCAGTAGCACAAATTTCTTTTCCAGTAGACAAATCGACTAAATATACTGCAATGGTAGTAGTGCCAATATCAAAAGCTACTCCATACTGCTCCTCGCATGTATCTCCCGCTTCCACTGCAATAACTTTATTTTGATAGAGGACAATGGTAATAGAAAAATCATTATCCCTGAGTAATTGAGGTATATTGCTTAGAAGTTCAGGTGAAATTTCCCAGTTTCGATGAGGAGTATTGTGCAAATTATTCAATCCATCTTTTATTCTAGTCCAATCGGAACGTTGATCTTTTAAGGTCGGGGGATTTAGTCTTAGAAAAATCTTTTTTATTGACACTAGTAATTTAAACTCGGGACTAAATAAATTATATTTGTTTTCACTTCTTATCTTGGAATCATTTTCTTCTATTACTGTGAATGAAGGAAGAGTAATGGTGCTATTTTGATAGAGGTAACATTGACAGGCCAAGCGATATCCTGCTTTTATTTCCTCTTCTGAAAGCCACTTCTGCTCATTAGAATTCAATAAGTCCATTTTACTTGCGCCAGAAAAAAAGACAATTACTTTGCATTTACCGCAATTCCCCTTACCCCCACAGGGAGTGGTAATATTTACTCCTGCCTGTTTAAGAACATCTAATAAGAGTGTTCCTTTTTTTACAGTAAATATTTTCTGTCCGGGATTTATAGTAATTTCAATCATAATAATTAAATAGTATTATAATAATCTAAAATAATAGCAATAATTTCTTCTTAAAACAACAATAGTAACTTCTTTATAAAGATTTTTTAACCTTTTGAGCTATAGCTCTGATATGCTCGGGAGTGGTTCCACAACAACCACCAATAATATTAACTCTCAGCTGAACAAATTTTTCTGCATATGCTGCCATTTCCTCCGGTG
>Ga0067045_1004250_pt1 | contig 12230 bp, 14 predicted proteins | sample TerdegcTABiofilm_FD_59184 | JGI IMG/M metagenome (GOLD analysis project Ga0067045, IMG submission 59184) | Combined Assembly of (Gp0054472, Gp0054536) Wastewater bioreactor microbial communities from Singapore -Terephthalate degrading...
AGTGGGGATATCCCTCATAGTGGTCAAGGGCCCGCAGGTCTTTTTCCTTGAGTGTCCATAAAAGCACAGGCACATGGCCGCCCTTGACGTGTACGAAGCATTCCCTGGTGTAATGCCGCCTTTTTCAAGGGCGGCCCTTTTCATTTCAACGTCGGCCTCGATATAGCCATGTGTGGTGTCGAGATTGACATGCCCAAGCCACATGCGAATAAGATTAATGTCAACTCCCGATTGAAGTAAATGCATCGCCGTTGTATGCCGATAATGGGGAGTTCCCCATTAGAGGCATTATGGGAAGCGAAAGTTTATGGGAAGTGTTTCTGAAAAAGCGGCTTGAATGCTGCATTTCTATATAGATTACGATAAAGGTATCACAAGGTAAAAATATCCATACCACAAACCATGCATTTTATTGTATTATGTTAACTATAAACATTTTATAGGATGGTGGTTAACACAATGGCAAGGATTGATAAAATATTCGAAGCTGATAACAGTAACCCTGAAATCCAAGCTGTAAAGGAGGCTATTAAGAAAACCAAGGATAAACGGATGTACCAGCGTTATATGGTTATACTTTATCACCTTAAAGGATATATCAATGTAGATATATCCAAGATGGTTGACCTATGCCAGCATACGATAGGTATATTAAAGTAACTAAAGCCGGTAAATATGAATACGTGAATATCGTACGTTCCTTCAGGGAAAATGGCAAGGTTAAACATGAGGTTCTCTTTAATCTGGGAAGGAGAGATGAAATCGAAAATAATCCTGCCTTCCAGCGTATGGCGCAGAGGTTGGCGGAATTATCAGGATTGAAGGACATCCGAAAAGATATGGATGAGTGTTCGGAAGCCATTATCCGGAACTGGGGATACGTAGTATACAAACGAATCTGGAAAGACCTTGACATGTGCGTTTGAAAGTGCAGAACAGGACGAACTGAGGGATTTTGGTTACAGCAAGGATAACAAATATAATGAAGTACAGGTAGTAATGGGAATGCTGATAGACTGTGACGGGTGTCCCATCGGGTATGAATTATACAAAGGCAGTACATTTGACGGAAAGACCATGGCAGGAGCGTTGGAGAATCTGAAAAGACGGTTTGGGATTCGTCATGTGGTGATTGTTGCAGACAGGGGGCTGAACAGCAAACTGAACCTAAAACTTATACGTGACGCGGGATGCGGATATATTGTGGCTAGTAGAATCAAGAATATGAGCCGGAAGGTACAGCAGCAGGTGCTTGACAGTGCAGGGTATTCCGATATAGCAGGGCCATGCAGGCAGGATGGTAAGCCGGAACAACTGCGTTATAAAATATTGGAATATGTAAACAAGATAAAAGATGAGCAAGGAGAAGAACATGAACTTAGGGAACATCTGATAGTAACATATTCAGAGAAGCGGGCCCAAAAAGACCGTGCAGACCGGGAGCGACTTATTGAAAAAGCTAAAAAGCTGGTTGAAGACCCAGGTAAAATCAAAGCATCAATAAAACGGGGCGGACGTAAGTATTTGAAGAAAGAAAGCGAAGAAGTCAGCGAACACTGGATGATTGATGAAGATAAAATCAGGCAGGATGAAAAGTTTGACGGTTACTACGGTATTCAAACCAGCGAGTTAGAGATGAAGCCCAATGATATACTGGCAGCATATCACACACTTTGGAAGATCGAAGAGTCATTCCGGATAATGAAGAGTACGCTGGAGGTGAGGCCAATTTTTCACTGGACAGAAAAACGCATAAAGGGGCATTTTGTAATATGCTTCCTGGCGTTTCTGCTTGAAAGGAAGCTTGAGCAACAACTTCATAAAAGTGGTATTGAAGATGCTTCGCCAGAAAAGATAAGAGAAGCCATAAACCGGATGGAGTTTGCAGAAGTAGATTTGAAAGGTCAAAGCTTCTATATCAAAACCAAGGGGACTGAATTAAGCAACAAAATATTGAAGGCTATGCATATACAGCCTCCTAAAAATTTCCTTCCTGTTTCAGAATTTCGTCCTTGAAGCAGGTTGTAGGGACAAATTTGACATTTTTCAGAATAAGAATGCCCATTTCATGCGGCTTTCAAGATATCATCTGTCAAACTCGGGATAGGTTTTCATAAAAGCAAAGCCTCCTTTCTTGATTTTGGGTAAAAGAAAAAGGCACTGATTTTTCAGCACCCGCATCATAGATTAAATGGATTTATATTTCTATTCATTTTTATCACTTTAAAAAGTACAAGTAAACTCAAAATCTCGATGATATAGAGTCGTTGAAAATGAGTGCTCGCGGGGGATTTCAGAGTGCTTTTCGTGGCGTTTCGGAGCGGGAAAAATGCTCAATTCATGCGGGTTTGAGGGTGATAATCGAGTTGGTTGGCGGCTTCGGGGAAAATGCTCACACGAGCTGTTTTTCGGATAAATGTGAGCATGGTGTTAGCAAAACCAGCTTTGCCCCCTTGCACATTACCACGAGGTGGTCTGGCAATGCCAGTTTTTATGCCATTCATCTTCATTCACAATTGCACTCCAAATCCCGCCGAGAAACGTATTCAACAAGCCTGTAACCTTACGAAATTCAATATCCGGCAGTTTTGTGCGTCTGAGAAATTGCCGCCACTTGACCAGCATGGCGTCATTTCCCGAGAAACTGATAAGCTCATCAAAGCTGTTGCGGTCATAATCAGTACCGCGATTCTGCAGCGTCTGCATGATGGCTTCCTGCAGCTTGCGGCCGTCAAAGTCAAAGGTGCGGGCGATAAAGTAAAGGTCATAATAATCTTTCATCCGGCTGGTCAGTTCCATCCGCTGCAGCATGGCATCGAACTTCTCGGCCACGGTACTTTCCAGAGAATATGTAATAACTTCGGGCGGAGTAAACGTATCGAGCTGGGTAGGTATAAGCCGTTTTTCCGCTTTAGGAACAATCACATCTCCGATGCCAAAATCGACATTGAAGGGTGTTTTTGTATTCTTTATTTTGCCTATCAACTGAAAACTGATGCCCTTATATTTTCTTTGAGGCGTGATTTCCTCGAAGCTACTCATGTCAAACGTGATGAAGTCATTGCCGCTTGGGGTGTTAATGATTTCCGAAACAATCCGCCGTGCATCTTCCACGCTGCCGGGGATCTGTCGCAAAAGGAAATCGATGTCAATAGTAGCACGGCTTTCAAAGCCGGTCAGAACAAAAAGAAAAAGTCCGCCTTTTAATACCAGATTGTCTGCATATTTTGAAAGCGAAAGCCTCCGCAAAAACTCTTCCTGACAGAACAACCGCAGATGAACCTGAAAGGACATCCCGGAGCTTTGCGCTTTGTTTTTCAGTTTCGCAATCACTGAAGCACCCATATCCATTACAGCCACACTCCAATCACATCGTGTACTCGTTTTATCGCCTTTCGGCGTTTCGCATAGGTCAGCAGGTTTCTGATATTTTTCTTCGGGTCGGCAATGTATGCCTGAATCGCTTTATTAAATGTTTCTTTGTCCATGTCGGATTCATATTTGAGGCACTCGCAGATGAGCCTGTCGCGGTCAAAAATGTTCATGGTGCATCCCTCAATTTCGATGGTTGTCACACCGTAAGAGAGCCGTTCCGGAGCTACAAAAAACGGGTTTATATGAGGATAATCAATTTCGAACCGGGAAGGAGAAGCATTTTTGCTTATGATAATATCCCATTGCATAGGCGTTCTGTCGCTGTATCCATAATAAAAAAGAGCGGTATTAAGCCAAAGCACTCCGTCAGGAAAGAGACGGGATACAATGGAAGCCTCACCTGTATCATCATCAGATAGAAAACGATAGTATCCGGTTTTAATTTTCTCAATCGTGCCGTCTGAAATCAGGCGCTTAATGCCACGAGAGTCGATTTTGAGCGCAGAAAGCTGCGAGGTTTTGAGAACCCCGTTGTTGCTTGCAAAAGCCTTTTCAAGTTCTTTTATGTCCATCAAAATCACCACTCGATTGCCGACAGAATAATAAAAACGTCGGTATGTTAGTGCTATTATAACAAGGAACCCATGGCGATGTCAACACTAAATTACCGACAAAATTATAAATATTTCCGTTATTTAGTGCTAAATTTTGTACAATCATGCTACACAATTAAGAGTTTTGAAGCATGGTTGTACAGAAATAAATTGGTTTAAGTGTATGATGGCTGCCCTTCGGGGCGGTTTTTTCATGTTCAAAAGGAGGTTACTATGACGGGATTAAAATAGGCAAACCTGTGCTTTTATGAATGATACCATGCTGCGCCGTTTCCTGGTTTTTGCCGCAACGGTACATAACCACAAAGGGCAAGCGGCAAAAACCGCGGCGAAGCGAAGGCAGAAAAAAGGCGCGGGCAGCGCCTTTTTTACTGCCAAAGCGAAGCCGCGGAAACGGGGTGCCGGGGTGTCCCCGGCCGCACACCTTGCAGCCCCACCGGGGCGCAAGGTATAGTGCGTTATACCGCCCCGACAACCGATCGATAAAATGCCCGGCCCGCCTTGATGGGGCCGGGCATTTTGGCGGGCGGGAAAACGCAGCCGGCAAGCTGCTCAACATGACGGGAAAGCCGGCTGCGGTTTCAGCATGGCGGGGCGGTATGTGAAACTGACGATCACCGCCGTTACTACGGCAGAAAGGAGATGTTTAAATTATGCCATATGCGATTTTGCGTTTTGAAAAGAGAAGAGGAGGACCAGCGTCCGCTCTGGAGAAGCACCACGAAAGAAAAAAGCAGCAGTATGCCAGCAATCCCGACATTGATAAAGAGCGCTCGGAGATGAATTTCCATCTTGTTAAACCGAGAGCGAAGTATTACAAGCGAAATACAGACCCGCATCGAAAAAGCACAGAAAGAAAATCCGAAGTGCAAGGTACGAAAGGACAGCGTCAAGTTCATCGACACCATCATTACCGCCAGCCCTGAGTTTTTTGACCGCCGCTCAGCAGAGGAAACGGAAAAGTATTTTAAACATGCGCTGGAGTTTTTACAGGAAGAAGTCGGCGCGGACAATATCTTTTCGGCAGTCGTTCATATGGACGAGCGGAATCCGCACATGCATCTGTGCTTTGTGCCGCTGACAAAAGATAAGCGCCTGTCCGCGAAGGATGTAATCGGAGACCGCAACAAGCTCATTGAGTGGCAGGACAAGTTTCATGAACACATGTCGAAGGAGTTTTCCGAGCTGGAGCGCGGAGAATCAGCCGCAATCACCAAACGCAAACACGTTCCGACCTGGCTGTTCAAACAAGCCAACCGCCTGACAGAGCAGATGGAACAGATGAAGCGGGAGATTGAGGGCATCGGAGCTTTTAACGCACAGAAAAAGAAGGAGAGCCTTCTGGATATGTTCTGCAAATGGTACCCTCGCATCAATGCTTTTGAAAACCAGCTAAAGCCTTACGCCCAGCAGCTTGAGATCCTGCAGCATAACGAGGAGGCGCTGGAAGCGAAGATGAGGCAAGCCCAGCGTAATGCACAGATCGTGCAGAATGAAAACAGCTCGCTAATTTATCAGCTGCGAGAGTATCAGGAGTTTGTGGAGTCCATTCCGGAAGAGCTGAGAAAGGAGCTGATCGAGCGATATGAGCAGAAGCAAGCCGGACAGACGCAGGATTTGCAACTATAATTTTTGGAGGCATGTGAAAATGAAGAAAATCAGTTATGTAATTACTGTGGACGAGAATAACGTCCGCATCGAGAAGAGGCCCATTGGCGCAATCCGCATCGGGGATGAGACGGAGGATGCGCTTATCGCCCATCGGGCGAAGACTATGAGATGGAGGCAGATGAAGCTACCGATGTGGTTTGAGGCTGTGCTTTGCTGGGGCTTTAAGAGAGTATGGAAGCTTTTTCATGAAGTAAAGTAATTGTTGTACGAACAGGGGTGCCGTATTTTGCGGCGCCCCTGCTTTCGGCATTTTCATAGTTATTGACCGGATGATGTGGTGTTCGGCTTATAGGCAGGCGGTGTGCTGTTCTTTTCGGGTACTTCAGCAAACTTGATGTATTTGACATCGCCTTCAGGCTCTGGCACTTCAGCCGATGGAAAAGTGGCTTTTCCTGCATGAGGTTCATCGCCGCCCATAATGCCGATTTTATTGCCGTTCTCGTACATATCCTCGGCAACTGACCCGCAGCCACCCATTATGCCAACTTTATGGCCAGTAAGTTCATCACCGGGATTGCCAACTCTCGTTCCGCCGCCCATGACGCCAACCTGTTTATTTATATCCCCTTCTCCGTCAACTGTAATCCCAACACTTCCGCTGCCGTGATCCTCGATCCATCCGAAGCCCGGAATCCACACATGCGGTTTACCGTCAATAACGGTCTTTGATCCGGGCTTGGGGTCGGATGATGGCTGGGCAGGCGATGAAGCCGAATTTGATGCTGGTTTAGCGGGTTGGGGCGGCTCGAATTTTTCAACTATTGTCGTCACAACCTCTTTTAGTGGCTCAATTTCTGCGACAAGCTTCGGCTCAGGAGTGTTATTTTGGGTAGAAAGAATAATCTGCTGCCGTTCTCCCGACTTTGCTTCAATTTCGGCGATTACGGCGGGTTCCATCGGCTCGGCGGATATATTCCTGTACTCGGCGCCCTGTGGCCACACAGCGGAGCACAGGACGACACAAGCGGCGAGGATGATGCTGGTGCTGGTGATAATCTTCTTCATTGAAATTACCTCCCTTCAGCCACATAGACTACCACAGACTAAGGGAGATAGCTATCAAAAGATTGAATCTAAGAAAATTATTCTGTATAATGCGATAAAAGCTTTGAAATAAGTCTATTGTCAGAGCGTTTGTCTACAAAGACATTATCACCAATCAGGCTCTTGAATTCAGCGAGTGAATTTGTATCAAGTTGGCAAAACAACTCATTCCAACGGTCGGTATTACCATTTTCAATATTTTCATTTCTATAAATGATATATTTTTCTGGCATCCAGATAAGTTTATTGAATTCATCGATGTTTTCTCCGAAAGCTTTTTTAAAAAAGGCATGCTTGGGGCCTACAACACCATGGGTAGCATTTAAGATGCATTGAATACCCCTAAGCTGCTTTCTCACCCATTTTTTACCTAAGAACTTTCGCCCTTTAGCTTCCTCACCAAAAATCGGAGAAAATCTCATTGGGAATGACCATATCCTTGTACGATATCCGGCGTTTTCAAATTGTGTATTTAGCAGGACGTTGATTTCAAGCCTTTTATATAAATCATTCGGTTCATCTTCAAAATTGAACAAGATATAGTTTGATACATCTTTAATATTATTTTCGGCTGCCAGCCACATACACCGTGTGTATATCTTTACAAACTCATCGTCAGCATGGTCAAAGGCTATTCGAAGCGGCTTTACCGCAACTCGACTTAATAGTTCCATTTTTTCAGGATGCTCATACAGTAACCGTGCATCTAATCCCTGATTAAAGTCTACATATCGCTTTTTAGTCCGCTCTTTGCCATCTTTGATATATTTATAATCATTGTTATTAACGCCAAATCCGCAATCAATAATATCTTGAACAATTTGCTCCAAGTCTGGTGAAGCTAATATGTTATTATCCATAATCATTAGATCGCGCCTATCTCCAAATTGCTTGATAACATTCTCGATATTTGGTTTAATGTCCACATATTTTTTAAAATTTGGCTCGATTTTGGGTACAGCACAAAATTCACATTTTCTTATACAACCACGGGTCGAATGTATAAAAAAAGCATCACTCACAGGATAGTTGTAAGTGAGATAATCATTTTTAGTGGTGTCTATGATAGAATAGTCTGGAACCATGTTATCAACGATATGTTCATTTTCATCCAGCATATTTGGTTTATTCAAAAGTCCCCTTAAAATAGTAATTTCTTCGAGACCCTTTTGAGCAAGAATTTCTTCTGCCATAATTGTGGCCATCGGACCACCAACAAAAATATGCTTGGTGTTATCAACACTTTTTAAATAGTATTTGATCGTTTTAATCGTTGTGTTCCAATAAAACGTAAAAAGTGATGTTATATAAATCCTGTCCCATTTTTCCTGTCGCAAGGACAGGTTTGTGCCTTTACAAAAAACAACTTCATCTCCAAGCATTTTATGATAAGCACTGATCTTCATTAACCCGAGCGGTGGGTATTTATTTCTATATGACGGTTCGATTAAGAGTATTCTTCTCATTTATGTATAGTCCCTCGCTTATTCGCCGATATCTTTAAGTAATTTCTCAACGGCTTGCTTGATTTTCTTTAGCTCAAAGGCAATATCTTTTGTCGTTGCAGCTTCTGTTTTAATTTTCTTTTGAAAATCATCATCAGTGAAAGTTTCTCTGAACTTTTTTACTTTCGTATATGCTCCACCGGTTTTTCCAGTGGCCTCAAAACGCTCGTGTGCATCATAAATTGAAGTTTTACCTTCAATTATTTCGTTCATAAGTCTCTTGGCTGTTTTATCAGTTCCTTTTGCAACAGTGCCAAGAAGGTCTCTAACGTCAACTGCTTGTTTTATTTCACCAGTTTTTACCTGAGAAACAAAGGTTTCATCAATTTTGGGATTTGTATCTCGATATTTTTTAATCCCTCTATTTTTTAAGTATTCATCGTAATAACTCCACCTATCTGGACGCAAATCATCATTATCACGCATAAAGGTATAAACTCTTAAATACTGCTCTACTGTTCCAGTAGATAGGCCAACACTTTTTGCAAGAATGTCGTTATCAAGTTTAGAGGAATTCTTTTTTCGAAATACGTATGCGGCTTGTTCAAACTTACTCCAGTCTTTTCTGCCAATCAGATGATACTGTCCTAACAGAGTAAAAATATCATCATCAGTTATGTCCTCGGATAAAACAGAGCATTTAACGTCTTTCCATTTTGATGGGTCCTTTCTTGCAAGAAGACGATATGCTGCCAAACGGCTGTTACCTTCCAGTACAATATAATTGCCTTTTCGATTAAGGACAATTAGCGGGTCAATAATTCCGCCATTCTGTTCGATGGAAACACGTAATTGTTTTACGTGATCCATAGTTGTTAAGATATCCTCAATTCCTTCTTGTGAAGGCACATTTCCATCCGAATTGATAATGGAATAAATTCTTGGGTTCTCTTCATAAAAAAGCAATTCGCTTTGATTGAGTATTCTTTCTTCGGCATCGAATTCCTTTTTACCAATGGTAATCTTACTCATAGCGTAATTCCTCCTGACAAGCTTGAATATTTAATATTTTTTTTACTATATCGCCAAAGCTGTAATCTACTTTAAATTTATATTCATCTAGCGATATGTCCCCTTGGACAAGTGATGCGGCATTCTGTTTTGCTTCCAGTAGTACATCAATCCATTCGTCTATTGTTCCACGTGCGATAATGTTATGAACATAGCAAGTCTTTGTTTGAGATATTCGATGGATTCTATCCTGCGCCTGCAAGTAATCATCAAGACTAAATCCACGGTCATAAAAAATAACGTGGTTTGCTTCTGTTAGTGTAAGGCCTTCTTTCGCAGATGCTGGAGTTGCAAAGAGAACCTTGTGCTCCTGTAACCTAAACTTTTCTACGGAGCGGTTCCTTTCTGTTATTTTCATACCGCCATGTATTTTTACCGACCCGAATTGAGAATATAGCTTATTAAAATAATCAACATTTTCAATGAAGCTTGTCCAGACAATACATTTTTCATCTTTTGCTAAAATACCTTTAATCAACTCATCCAGAATCGTTTCCTTTGCAGACTTTCCTATGAAACTTTCATCAATAAGTAAAGGGTTGGACGTGACTTGAATTAAACGGAGCAGCCGCTTTACCATTGCAGAGGAATCATCAATAATTTTCTCGCCATTTTTAATAACTTCAATTCGAAGCTCTTCGCGTATTTGCTGGTATAATACGCTTTGTTCAGGTGATAGTTCAGTTTCTTCTCGAATATAAACTTTATCAGGGAGAGAGATGATCCCGCTGTTTTTAGTTTCTCTAACAGAAAAAGCACTGATTTTTTCAAATATACCGGATAATTCACGTTCAAAGGCTTCTTGCAAATCTTCATTTCCTGCAAGTTTATTGGAAAGGTCCGTTTGTGCCTTAAAGTCAGAAAAATTATTGCCTAAACTCTTGCCATGATCTAAAAAGAATATCTGTGCCCATATGTCATATGGGCGATTAGCAACAGGGGTGCCTGTTAATATTAATCGTTTTTTGAACAAATGAGAGAGCTCAAAATATGTCTGTGTGAGCTTAGATTTAGGGTTTTTAAGCTTTGCAGATTCGTCGATAATAATAGCGACATTTCTTGTTTTTAAATATAAAACAAATTGGTTTTTTTCAACCTGCAAGATTTCAAAATTAGTTATAATAACCCGTGCCGGACTTACAAACACAAAATGATTGTTTTTCTTTTCATCTGTTAGGATGGCAGGTTTAATATAAGTATGTGAGGAAAATTCTTTCTTCCAGTTCTGAACAAGCTGCTTTTTAGTAACTATCAAAACGGTATCAATAGAAGATTTTTCTAACCAATAAAGTAGTGTATCAATGGCGATTTTTGTTTTCCCTAAGCCTTGCTCATGAAAAACAGCAGCATATTCCAAATCCTTTATGGATTCGAAGGCTTCTTTTTGGTATGGAAAGGCATCAAATTTCGGATTAGTTTTTGGTTCATTCGAAAGATGAATTTTTTTCATACCACACCTCCTATCCATTCAAGAATCTTTATTGTATAGTTCCCAGGGACCTTCTTTCTCAGGTTTCGCAAAATATTGTGAGCCGTTGCACGTTCCATCCAAGGGACCGCCAAAATAAAAATAGCATTGCCATGAAAATTAGCACATTCTTTAAGATATGCTTCATATTGAGCACGGCTATGTTGCCGTTCAACATCATTTGCAGTCTTAGCCTCTCCAATTATTAAAAGGCTTTCGAAGCAGTAATAGATGTCAGGGCGATAGCCTTCAATCGTTTTGGGTGGTAAAGCCAAAGAATCAGAAGAATCCTGTTGGATTAATCCCTGACAACCTGAAGGGGTTAGCTTTACAACTTCTTTTTTCAATAATTGTACAAGCTGCTGATGCTGAAAAGATTCCGACATGTCTATTCACCATCAATTTCAGAAAGAACGATGTTTTGTATGTCATCACAAGCATTGCGTAAACTATTCAGCTTTTCTGAATACTCTGGATCATCACGCAAATGATGCAGTTCAAAAACACTCATGTTCATCATTCTTTTAGAAAGTTCTTTCGCCAGCATTTCATACGGAACATCTTTTAGTTTTTCAGATGTTATTTCTTCCACGGCGAGAATCTTTTTTGCCTCAGTACTATTCTCTCTTAAGAAAGTTTCCGTCGCTTTTTTGCTATTTAAAATATCTGGAATACGGCGAACATCTTGTAAAACACTGATTTTTTCATCTTGTATCCATCTTGAAAAATCAGTCTTAGTATAACCATGCCCCAATATAGAGTCCAGCACGGTTTTTCTTTGTAATTCAACAAAACCTTGAAACTTCTTAATATCAAACTGCATGTCATCATCACATATAGGACGATAGTATGTTTCCATATCGTTATAAGCGGCAATCATGTTCTTGATTTCTGAAGCTTTTGACGAACCTCCACAAAAAGAAATCAGCGTATTCATAGGCATGTGCTCAATATTATACAAATAATTAAGGTACTTTGCCTTTGAATATGAATCCCAGTCACGAGGCCCAACTAAATGTGCTTGTAGCCGAATTGAGTGAATGCGGTCTGTATCAAGACCATCATAAACAATGGCCTTAATCACACTCCAATTACCTGGAACTCCGGAGCTTAAAAAATCCTTATAGATTTGGAGACGGGTATTTCCTTCAATAACTCGATATGTACCATCGGGCTCTTTATTAACGATTATCGGATGAATGATCCCTCCATTTTCCCTAATTGATTCACGCAGGCTTTCACAAGCTGCCGTAGTTGTGCCGAGTAGCAATGCAATTAGATCGCTGGTTATATTATTTGGGTCATGAATGGCTAAATAGTTTGCTATTCTCGGGTTTTCTTTATCTATTGTAATTTGGTCGATAGGCAGTTCAACAAATGTGCTCATATTTCTTCCCTCCCGAAAAAATTTAGTATCCATTCGAAAACTTGTAACGCTTCCGAATGCTATATTTTAGGCTCGGCATTTTCTGCCTTACCTCCAATATTTTCCGTTAATTTCCATTACATTTTCCATTTCAACGTGGGTTGAAACCCACGGTT
>Ga0067045_1031455_pt1 | contig 12229 bp, 8 predicted proteins | sample TerdegcTABiofilm_FD_59184 | JGI IMG/M metagenome (GOLD analysis project Ga0067045, IMG submission 59184) | Combined Assembly of (Gp0054472, Gp0054536) Wastewater bioreactor microbial communities from Singapore -Terephthalate degrading...
TCACCCCAACCCCTCTCCCCCGCAAGCGGGGGCGAGGGGCTTTCCTCCTCCCCGCTCCGCCCGCGATCGGCCGCCCTTAAAAAGGGCGGGTCTCCGCGGCCGGGCAGGAGGCGCCATTTCTTGATCTCCTGCTTGAGGCGCATCACTTCCTGGAGCGCGTCGAGCTCTGCCTTGACGTGTGCTTCGGGCGGCGCGTCTTCCGGCAGGGCGGGCTGGCGCGCGCGGGCGATGTCCCAGAGGCGGGCATCCTCTTCCTCCTCGGCAGGGGTTCGCGGCGTCTCCCAGGGGCATACGGGCTCCCGCCCCTCCTTATCGGCCCGCACCCATTCTTCCAGAGTCCAGAGCGCCTTGGTGCGCCAGTCCGGCTCCCCCACTTCCTCCGGTGGCGGATAATCTTCCAGATACGCCTGGAGCGCCCGTCCGGCACGTTCCAGCTTCTGCGCCTCGCGCAGCCATTTGAGGCCATAATCCACGAAGCCCTCTTCCACCGCCGCAATTGCGCGCAGGCGCGCCATGCCGGAAAGCTCGTGCAGCCGTTCCAGCCGCGCGCGCGGGGCAAGTGGCTTCAGCTCCGGATAATCGGCTTTCCCCGGCATCACCGGCCCGGCCGAAAGGCTCGCCCGCGCCTTGATGTCCTTCCGGCGGAACCCATCCGCCTTCGCCCAATGATGGATCGTGGACGGAGCAATCTGCAGCCGCCGCGAAATCTCCACCAGCCGCTCGCCCCGCTCCGCCGCCTCCCGCGCCAGATGCCGAAGGGAGCGGGAGGTAGCCGCCGTGTTCACATGCTTCCTTCTCCCCTCTCCCGCATGCGGGGGCGCGAGAGCCGGCGATTGCCCTGCAATCGCTCGAGCGCCGGCCGTGGGTGAGGGGGCAGCAACATCAGTCATCCGCAAAGCATAAACGGCGCAGAAACCCCGCCGGATAAGTCAGTGCTTATCCCTCCCCTCTTTCGTCACCCTCGACGGGCGTTCGCCCGTCTGAGGGCCCATCTCCCTCCCTCCCCGCCAGGCCCCTGCGGGAGTGGCCGGAGATGGGCGCTCAGATGGCCTTTGGCCATCGAGCGTGACGAAGGAGCGGGCGTTGAAGACGGTGCTTTCTCACCCTTCCTTTACCCCTCCCTGCTACCCCTAGCGCCAACAGCGTAGAGGAGCCCCCAAGATGTGGATTCACCGCAAGGAACACTTCCGGAATGCCAACGCCAGCCCGGAGCGCTCCCGCGTGGCGGCCACCATCTATTACCGCATCGACAGCAAGGAGCGCCCGCCCCGCCAGGGCTGGGCCGAGAATTGCCCGATCTGCGGCGCCCATATCCGCGTGTCAAAGCCCTCCCATGGCGGCACATTTGTCTCCGAAGTCCTCCCCTCGGGCCGCCACATTCCCCATCCCTGTTTCGACCGGATGAAAGGCAAACGCCCGAGCGACGAGACGCTCGACCTCTTCGAATGGCAGCCGCCGAACTAGCGGCGCAGCACGCCTTGCTCCTCCCGGCCGAAGGCGGGGGGAAGCCCCCCACACTGCCCTCCCCCAAAGGCGCACCCTGAGCGAAGGCGAAGGGCGAGCCTGCCCCCGTTGACGCGCCGATAAAGTTTCCCCGCCCCCGCCTGGAGTTTCCGTTGGAGTTTTCCGCGCCCGCCGCCGCGCGCGGGCCACCAGTGTTGCACCCGGAACACATTGACAGGCCGCGCCGGCCCTGTCATTTCAACACCTGTTGAAAATCAACGCTTGTTGAAAAAAGCTCGCTAACGGGCATACGGGAGGACAATATGGCCGTAAAATTCAATCGATTCATGGTAATGGCTCTGTGCGCCACGGCGCTCACGCCGGTGGCCGCCTATGCCCAGGAGACGCCGGAAGAGACCGCCGCCTCTGACGAGCGCCGCTTCGGCGCCATCGTCGTCACCGCCCAGCGCCGCGAGGAAAACCTCCTCGACGTGCCGCTCTCGGTCTCCGCCTTCAGCGGCGACCTGCTCGCCGATCTCGGCATCCAGACGATGGATGAGGTCGCCAAGATCTCGCCCAACGTCACCCTGGAAGTCTCGCGCGGGACGAACAACACCATCTCCGCCTTCATCCGCGGCGTCGGCCAGCAGGACCCCGTTTCGGGCTTTGAGGCGGGCGTCGGCATCTATGTCGATGACGTCTACCTCAACCGTCCGCAGGGCGCGGTTTTGGAGGTCTATGACGTTGAAAGAATTGAGGTTCTGCGCGGACCGCAGGGCACGCTCTATGGCCGCAACACGATTGGCGGCGCGGTGAAATATGTCACCAAGGGCCTGTCGAGTGATCCCACCTTCAAGGCGCGCGGCGTGCTGGGCAGCTATGGGCAGAAGGATGTGGTGGCGTCCGGTTCGGTGCCGCTGGCAGAGACTTTCCGCATCGGCGGCGGCATCGGCGTCTTCACGCGCGACGGCTTCGGCGAGAACCTGATCACCGGCGAAGATAACTACAACAAAGACGTCCTCTCCGCCCGCCTCTCCGCCGAATGGGATGTCACGGACTCCTTCCAGCTGCGTCTGGCGGGGGATTATATGAATGACGAGTCGAATGCCCGTCAGGGGCATCGTCTGATCCCGGATCTTTTCCCGCCCTCGACCTATCCCGTGCTTGGTAATGTCTATGACAACCGCGCCGGCCTGGATGTGGTGGAGCAGAAAGTGGAAGTCTATGGCGGATCTCTGGTGGCTGAATATGAGGTCAGCGACACGATCACGCTAAAGAATATCCTCGCCTACCGTGAAGATGAAGGCACGAGCCCGATCGACTTCGACGCCCTGCCGGTTGCAGACGTCGATGTTCCCGGCATCTACACCAATGATCAGCTGTCAAACGAGTTCCAGGTTCTGTATTCCGGCGACCGCCTGAACGGCATTGTCGGCGCCTACTATCTGGACGCAAACTCCTCGACCGTGTTTGACGTGCTTCTCGGCACCACGGGCGCGCTGCTCAGCCTGCCGGGCCTGAACGCCCAGACCTTTGGCGAAGTCAGCACCGAAACCTGGTCGATCTTTGCCGACTTCACCTATGACCTGACCGATCAGTTCGCCATCTCGCTCGGCGGGCGGTATACAGAAGACAAGCGGTCTTCGATCGTTCTGCGCCGCACCTATATTGGCGGCTTCTCGCCCTTCTTCGGTGGGCCCGGCGTGCCGATCGCGACAACGTCAAACTTTGACGGCTCCGCCAAGTTTGATGATTTCAGCCCCCGCGTCTCGCTGACCTACAAGCCGGTTGAGAACCACACTCTGTACACGACCTATTCCCAGGGCTTCAAGGGCGGCTCGTTCGACCCGCGTGGCCAGACCACCGCCGCGCCCGATCTCGATCAGAATGGCACGGTCTCTCCGGAGGAAGTGTTCGCCTTCATGCAGTTCGAACCCGAAGAGGTCGACAGCTACGAGATCGGCTGGAAAGCAAGCACCTTTGAGGGCCGCCTGCAGACGAGCCTCGCCGGCTTCTTCATGGATTACCAGAACGTCCAGATCCCAGGCTCGGTCGGCATCGACACCAATGGTGACGGCGTCAACGACACCTTCACGGGCGTCACGACCAACGCCGCCTCGGCAGACCTCTGGGGTATCGAGTTTGAAGGCACAGCGGTGCTCGGCGAAGAGATGTTCAACGAGTCCGATATGCTCACCTCGGCCCTGTCGGTTGGCTATATCAATGCGGAATTCAACGAGTTCATCGACGCCTTCGGCAATGACGTGGCAGACCAGCGCGTGTTCCAGAACACCCCGGAATGGACGGGCAGCCTCCGCCTGACCTATGACACGCCCTTCCACATCCTGCAGAAGCCGGGCCGCCTGACCCTCAACACGCTCGCCTCCTATCGCAGCAAGTCGAGCCAGTTTGAAGTTCGCAGCCCGCTGGACCAGGAAGCCTACACGCTGGTTGATCTTGGCCTTCGCTGGAAACCCGATGACAGCCGCTGGGGCTTCACCTTCACCGGCAAGAACCTGACGGACGAGCGCTACAAAGTGGCCGGATACAACTTCATCAACCCGGTCACCGGCGCGCCGACGCTGGGCCTGGAAGGCGTGCTGAATGCCTATTACGGCGATCCGCGCACCTTCAGCATCGGTGTGGATTACGAGTTCTAGGTCTGGAGCGTTTCCTCCCGGCTGTGTCTCACGGGACACTGAGACACAGCCATTCCAGACCTACCTTCAGGGCGGTGCCTCACGGCGCCGCCCTTTTTTCCTTATACGGATGAGATTGCCGCCGCCCCTGCGGCAGCCGGGGTTTTAACCGCGCTTTGCGGCGCGGCGCTTGGGCGCCGGAGGGGTGAGGGCGGCGGGCGCCGCGCGGCGGGCCGCTTCAAAACCCCCGGCGATGAAATGCACCATATGCTCGCAGGCATCGGCTAGGTCGTCAGACCGGCATACACCCCCGGAGAGATGGTCGATCCGGCCCGTCTGGGCGAGCGCGAGGGTCAGCGCCCCGGAAAAACACTGATAGCCCCAATAGAGGTCTTTCTCGTCCATTCCCGGAAGCGAGAGGCGCAGCGCGTCCAGAAACTGGCGGATCAGCGGATCGAAATGCTCTGCCATCAGCTGGCCGCCCCAACCGGGCGAGTTGTTCACATAGGCCACGAGGGCGTAGTAATTCTTCCAGCCCTGATCTTCCAGATGCGGCCCGGTCAGCATCGGCTCCAGATACGCCCGGATAATCGCCTCGACGGTGGGCGGCTGCGGGCGCGCTGCTTCGATGGCGGCTTTCAGCGCCTCTTCGCGCCAAAGGTTCACGATCTGCGCCCGGCGAATGAAAACCGCGTCGAACAATTGCTTCTTCGGGCCGAAATAATAGTTCGGCAGGGCAAGATCGACCCCTGCCCGCTTGGCGATTGTTCGCAGGGTGACGCCGTCGAAACCATGGGCACTGAACTCGGCTTCGGCCGCATCCAGGATAGCGGTCCGGCGATCTGCTTTCGGCGGCGGCGTTTTGCTACGCGCGGTCAGAATAAATTCTCCGCGAGTGCGCCGATCCGTGTCCGACAAGAGCGATCCTCTTCAACTGGGTTGTCCTTTCAAGAAATGAGTTGAACTTTGGGCTTTGGAGTAAAATCAATCTCCACTTCTTCCCAAGACTTGTACTTATCTTTTGGAAGATCGTAAGGTGCACAACGGGTTATCGCACCTTTTGCCCGCGCCACTGCTTCTGCCGCTTCACCATGCAAAGTCGCGCCAGGCTCTGGAATAAGAACGATCGGACCTTCGAGTAAATTTCCTTCAAGGCCAAGCCTTATACGGATGACCACCTGAATCTGTCCCTCGCGCCCGAGATCCTCCGTGCCGGGCCAGCAAGATCCGATCTGCTTGTGCAGAGATGAAGCGAGTTCTTGCCTGTGTGACGATTCAGGCCACGCCAGACCGCTAGTCGCAACAAGTGCTACCCCAGCAGAGATAGCGCTCCGAGCAATCATTGCGCGCATCACCATTACTTTCTCGGACCGATCATCGTTTCATTGTCTTTCCATGCTTCGTAGGTGTCCACCGGCATCTGTCGAAGCGCATAGATGAGCGACGCGCGACATTGCCACGGCCACTTTGAGTATGAACCAGACGACCCGCTTTTCAAAGCGGCCCAACCGGCTTGCCTTTGTGCAGGGTTTGCGTCTATTTTTCAACATCTGTTGAAACGGAACATCAGCTTCCGTAGGGGGAGACAAGGCGCATGCTGCCAGAGGGCACCGATATCACCTGGACATCGCAGGATGGCCTGGCACTTTACGCGAGATCCTATGGCCCTGAAGACGCCCGCCTCACCGTGCTCTGCATCCATGGGCTGACGCGCAATCATCAGGATTTCGAGCCGATGATCGCCGCCCTGCCCGGCCATTATCGCTATATCGCGGTGGATGTGCGCGGGCGCGGGAAATCTGCCTATGATCCGAATACCGACAATTACCAGCCGCCCGTCTACGCAAGGGACATGCTGGCCCTGCTCGATACGCTCGGAATAAAACGCGCCGCCCTGATCGGCACCTCCATGGGCGGGCTGATCTCGCTGCTCATGGCGCGGGCCGCGCCGGGGCGCGTGGCCGGTATCGTGCTGAATGATATCGGCCCGGCAGTGGAGAAAACCGGCATCGCGCGGATCGCCTCCTATGCTGGCAAGGTCGCCCCCGTCACCGATTGGGAGAGCGCGGCAGCGGCTGTGAAGACACTTCAGGGCGCCGCCTTTCCGGACATGACCGATGAGCGCTGGATGGATTTTGCCCGGCGCACTTACAAAGAGCTGCCGACACGCCAGGTCGTCCCCGCCTATGATCCCGGAATTGCCAGATCGCTGGGCAAGGTAAAGCCCGGCGCCATCACCAGTTTCCTGATGTGGCGCCTGTTCGGCGCGGCAAAAAAGGCGCCCCTGCTGATCGTCCGTGGAGAGATTTCCGACATTCTGTCGGCAGAGACCGCGGAAAAGATGGCGAAGCGGCATCCTGATGCCACCCTCGCCACCGTGCCGCGCGTTGGCCATGCGCCGATCCTGGATGAACCCCAGGCCGTTTCCGCCCTCACTGCCTTCCTCAGCCGTCTGGAGACTGCGGCATGACCAGCCCTGCCCTACCGCACACCGCTCCGAAGATTTCCGGCCGCGCCTGGATCCTTGCGGTCCTGACCCTGACCTACACATTCAACCATGTGGACCGGCAGATCCTCGTGATCCTGCTGGAGCCGATCAAGGCGGACTTCAACCTCACCGACGCGCATGTCGGTTGGCTTACAGGTCTCGTCTTCGCGGCTTTCTACGCCACCATCGGTATTCCCGTCGCGATGTGGGCCGACCGCGGCAACCGTCGCAACATCATCGCCCTGGCGCTCGGCCTCTGGTCGGCAATGACGGCACTCTCGGGTCTGGCGCAGAATTTCTGGCATCTTCTCCTTGCGCGCATGGGAGTGGGGATCGGGGAAGCCGGCGGCACCCCGCCTGCCACATCAATGATCGCCGACCTCTACCCACCGCAGGAACGCGCCATGGCCCTTGGCATCTACACCAGCGGGATTGGCCTCGGCATCATGGCGGGCTTCGCGCTCGGGGGCTATATCTATGAACTCTATGGCTGGCGGGTCGCCTTTTTCGTCGCCGGCGTTCCGGGATTGATCCTGGCCCTGATCGTCCGCTTCGGCATTCGCGAACCCCTCCGCGGCCTTGCCGACCAGCGCAAGGATGACGGCCCGGCGCCCTCGATTGGCCAAACGCTGAAATTCATCAGCGGGCAGTCATCCTATCTCTGGCTCCTTGCCGGATGCCTGCTGATCTGCATTTCGGCAAACGCCTTTCTTGTCTTCACCTCCAGCCATCTGCAGCGCACCTATGGTCTTTCCCCTGGCCAGGTCTCGCTGCCGCTCGGCATCCTGATCGGCGGGGTGGGCAGCGTCGGAGCTATTGTGCTCGGGCGGGTCTGCGATACGCTGTCGAAGAAGGATTTGCGCTGGCGCCCGCTGATCATCGCGCTCTGCGCGGCCATTGCCCTGCCCTTTGCGTGGATGTTCCTGCGCGCGCCGACAGTAGAGATGGCCTATGCCTGGAACATCGTGCCGAGCTTCATCGGCCTCATCTATGCCAGCGTCGCCTATACGGCCTCGCAGGAGCTCGTGAAGCTGCGGATGCGGTCGTTCGCCTCCGCTTTCATGCTGTTCTGCCTGACGCTTGTCGGTATCGGCTGCGGTCCGCTGATTGCCGGCCTCCTGTCGGATCATTTCGCCGCCCAGGGCGCCGCCCAGCCGCTTGCCCGCGCGCTGGAACTGATCCTGCTCTTCAACGCGGCGAGCATCGTCTGTCTGCTGATGTCAACACGCAGCTATCGGAAGGACATCGAAAGGGCAGCGCAGTAAGGACGCCGGCCTCGTCAGGCCTTGAGTTTGTAACCCTTGCGGAACAGCAGCCAGACCCAGACCATGGATACCAGCGACAGGATGCCGGTATAGACAACCCCCACCAGGATCGACCCGTTGGCCACGCCAAGGTGCCCATAACGATAGCCGTCGATCATGTAGAAGATCGGGTTGAAATGCGCGATGGTCTGGAACGGCTCGACCATCACCTTGATGTCGTAGAAGGTGCCCGACAGGAATGTCAGCGGCACGATCACGAAGTTGGTCACTGCGGCCAGATGGTCGAACTTGTCCGCCCAGATGCCGCCATAGGCGCCGAGCGCCCCCAAAATGATGGCCGAGGTGAGGGTGAACCACAGGATCGGCCAGACATGCGCCACCGACAGATTGGCCAGCCCCGACAGCTGGATCGCAATCGCGGAGATCGCCGCCACGACGAGGCCGCGCGTCACCGCCCCGCCCAGGAACGCAATCGTCAGCTCCAGCGGCGACAGCGGCGGCATCAGGAAGTCCACATGCGTGGAATTGAACTTGGCCTGCAGCAGGCTTGAACTCGTATTGGCGAAGGCGTTCTGCAGGATCGCCATCATGATCAGGCCGGGCGCCAGGAAGTCGTTATAATTCAGCCCCTCGAAATCGCCCGTCAGCCGCCCGCGATCCCCGAACGCCAGCTTGAACACCGTCATGAACAGCAGCGTGGTCACCACCGGGGCGAAAACGGTCTGCATCCAGACTTTCAGAAAACGGCCAACCTCCCTTTTGTAGAGTGTCCACAGGCCAAGGCCGTTGAAAGCGCCATATTGGCGAAGGCGAGATTGCGAAGTGCCGGGAATCGTATCCATGCAAGGCAAATAAGCGATGCGCGCGGGTTGCGCGAGGGGTGCGCCTCGACTTTTCCGGCCCGCCTGCCTGTGGAATCCTTAACACAACATATAGAAACTCTGTGGAAAGCGCGGGGCCCATGTTGTGTTTCATTTCGGTCCTGATACGATATCTAGGTGTCGAGAGGGGCGGCGTTTACCAGCCGTCACAACATCTAGTGGGTTTGGGCTCAGTATGGGGTTCAGCCCAAAGCGGGAGACCTGCAAGCCATGTCATGGACTGATGAACGGGTAACAGTGCTCAAGAAGCTGTGGGCCGAAGGCCATTCGGCTTCTCAGATTGCCAAACAATTGGGCGGGGTGACCCGCAATGCCGTGATCGGCAAGGTTCACCGCCTTGGCCTGTCGGGCCGCGCGACCCCGTCGCGCCCTGTGAAGCGTCCGCCGCGCCTGGCGCGTCCGAAGCCCCGTTTCGTGGTCGAGGCGGCAAGCCCCGCCGCTGCAGCACCTGCAGCAGCACCGGCCGCAAAAGTGCTTCCTGGCCTGACCGATGTTCCGGCCGCCCCGGAGCGCGCCACCGCCCTTGCCCCGCTGCCGCCGCTGCCGATGGCAGACGGCACCCCGGCCACCATCCTCACCCTGCGCGACTCCATGTGCAAATGGCCGATCGGCGACCCCGCCGACCCGAAATTTGCCTTCTGCGGACGCAAAGCAGACTGCGGACCCTATTGCGCTGAGCACGCAGCCGTTGCATTCCAACCTGCAAGAAAGCGCGAAGGCCGCAAAGAATACGACTACGTCCGGCGCATTGCGGGCTGACAAGCCCAGCATTCCATCTCGCCAGACGGAAGGAAGCCCCCGGTGCCCCCCGCCCCGGGGGCTTTACCGTTCAGGGACACTCTCGATCAGCTAGACACCCTGGTTTTCCCGCGCAGCCGGCAACCAGACGCCAAACGCCGTGCCCTGCCCCATCTCCGTCTCCACCGCCAGCCCGCCGCGATGGTGGGCCATGATGTGCTTGACGATGGCAAGGCCAAGCCCCGTCCCGGTGATCTTGCCGCCCCGGCTCTGATCGGCGCGGTAGAACCGCTCGCCAAGGCGCGGCAGGTGTTCCCGCTCAATGCCCGGCCCCTGATCCTCCACCCGCATCCAGACCGTCGGCTCATTGATGGCCACGCGGTTGGAGGTCTGCAGCAGGGTCATGCGTTCGCTGTCCGGCCAGGCCTGCGCCGCCTCGGTCCGCGCCGCGAACGCATCGGCCGCCACGCCGCACCGGATCGTCACCTTGTGCCCGCCCTTGGAATATTTGATCGCGTTGGAGACGAGGTTTTCGACGACCTGGATGAGTTCATCCCGATTGGCGGTCACCGCCGGCAGAGCTTCGGGCTCATCAAATACCAGCTCAACCCCCTTCTCGCTCGCCAGCGGCTGCAATGCGTCCACCGAACTCATGACGATATCGCCGAAATGTTCCCGCGCCGTCGGCTGCACATGTTCAGCGCTCTCGATCCGCGAAAGGGACAGGAGATCCGCGATCAGGCGGCTCATCCGCTCTGTTTCCCCCGCCATGATGCTGAGAAAGCGGTCCCAGGACTCCTTGTCCTCCCGGGCCGGGCCGCGCATGGTCTCGATGAAACCGGAAATGGCGGTCAGCGGCGTGCGCAGCTCATGGCTGGCATTGGCCAGGAAATCGGCGCGCGCGCGCGCGGCCCGTTTGACCGGGGTGAGGTCTTCCAGCACGACCATCAGGTTCCCACTCCCCGGAATGGGATGAATATGCGCGCGCCACTGCTCCTCCGGGCCGATTTCCATCTCGATTTCGGCAGAGCCCAGCCCCGCCGCATTGAAACAGGTCTCGATGGCGGCCAGCAAAGCGGGCGCGCGGATGATGGCACTGGCGCGCGGCGGCGCGGACCGCCGCTGGCCGAGCCGCAGGAAAACCGCGGCGGGCTGGTTGAAAGACGTGATCCTCTGCTCATCCCGGCTGACCTCAAAAGCCGGAAGCGGCAGGGCGGAAAGAAAGTCCGCGAGGGCCATCCCCTCGCGGCGGGATGCTTCGAGCGGCTTGGCGGGCGCGGGCAGCTGCATGGCAGCAGAGCCGACATAATAAGCCGCCGCAATGGCCCCGATGACGAACATCGCGGTCAGCGCCTCGATCAGGCCGAGGGAGCCTGTCAGCGCCAGGATCAGCATCACCGTGCCGGTGGTCAGAACGAGGACTGCAAAATCCCGCGTGCGGCGCGTCATCGACTGCCGGGGCGGCTGTAAACCGTCTGTTTCAGATCCATCGCTCATAAGTACGCCACCTGTGACATCGGATTCTATCCGGTCCTTTGTTTAGCGGCTACCGCGCCCATAGCGTGAAGCCAAGATCGGCAAATCTGTAGGTCGAGATGGAATGTTGATGAGCAAGGACAAAAAGTTATTGAAAATCGATAATTTCTCATTGACGCTCGGCAAGTAGAAGCGTATCGCAACCCCAAGGCAGCCCGGAGCGCCGGAAACCGCATGAAAAATTCTTTCCTTCTTATGGGCACGGCCATGCTTGCGGCATGTGCCACTTCCCCGAGCGCCGTGGAGCGTCTGGCCACCGACCGGGAAGCCCTGTTCGCCAGCACGCCGGACGCGCCCGCCCAATGGGCGGCGCGCGGCGTTGCCGGTGTGGCCGAGACGGGCAACTGGCTCGACCAGTTCAACGACCCCGCAATGAATGAACTGGTGGCAGAAGCCGTTGTCGCAAATCCCACTCTTGAATCCCGCGCCGCCAGCCTGCGGGCGTCTGCCGCGCTTGCCCGCAGCGCGCGGGGTGCGCGGTGGCCTTCCCTCTCCGCAACGGGCAGCTTTGGCGGCACCTCGACCGGCGTGGTCCTGCCCGGCGGCGGAACCGACCGCATCAATGGCGAAAGCTATGGCCTTGGCCTCAATGCCAGCTGGGAGTTCGACCTCTGGGGACGGATTTCCAACGGCATCGCGCAGGCCGATGCCGAATATGCCGCCACAGCGGCCGACCTTGCCGCATCAGAGCTCTCGATTGCCGGCCAGACCGCCATTGCCTGGATCAACCTGAACGAAGCACTCGCGCAGGAACGCATCGCCGTTCTCACCTATGAAGCGCGTCAGCGCGCGGTGGACCTGACGGAGCCGCGCGTGCGCGCCGGTATTTACGGGCCGCTGGAACTGCGCACGGCACGCAGCGCGCTTGCCCAGGCCGAAGCCGCCATCGCGGCGCAGCGTCAATTCTCCACCCAGGCTACCCGCAGCCTGGAAGTGCTGCTGGGCCGCTACCCTTCGGCCGAGCTGACCGCCCCGGCCGTCATTCCCGAATTGCCGCCTATGGATGTGGTGGGCAATCCCGCCCTCCTCCTGTCGCGCCGCCCGGACATTGCCGCGCTGGAAGCCCGGATTGTCGGCGCTGGCCTGCGCGCCGAAGAAGCCCGCCTCGCGCTGCTGCCTAGCCTCAGCCTCACAGGCTCGGCGGGTACCAGCGAGACCGACATTTCCGACGCGCTCGATCCCTCGCTGATCGCCGCCCGCCTGATCGGCAGCATCACCCAGCCGATCTTCAGCGGCGGG
>Ga0067045_1031456_pt1 | contig 12229 bp, 16 predicted proteins | sample TerdegcTABiofilm_FD_59184 | JGI IMG/M metagenome (GOLD analysis project Ga0067045, IMG submission 59184) | Combined Assembly of (Gp0054472, Gp0054536) Wastewater bioreactor microbial communities from Singapore -Terephthalate degrading...
ACGCAGTGATTGAGATCGATCCTGAATTTCCAGCCTATGGCAGGACCGTAGACAGTCAGGGCAACGTTATCAAGGAATGGGAACGCATCCCCGACAGGAAAACATTGGTTGAAGCCATCCTGACTTATCGAGTTTCAGGCATCTGAAATGGGCAAGATCATTAAAAAACAGGATTGTTTAGAAGTTCAATTCGGGCCAGATGAGATCCTCGCTGCGCCCGTTGCCGTTGAACCTGGCGTTTGGTTAGTCGGCAATCTGATCGCACGCGCCGCTATTCACAAGGTCAAGCAAACCAAATTCAAAGATCTTGAGTTTGATATGTATAAGATCGGCTTCAAAGATAACACCATCGTGATCATGCTCAAACAGAATGGTAAAACTATGCTACAATAGGATTAACTCAATTACAGGAGCGAAGCGATGAAAAAGAAAACCTGGTGTAACTTCTGCAATAAAGAGGTCGCCCAAAATCATATTGGCGTTTGCCAGAAGTGCAAGGGCGAGACCCATGAACTTGATGGCGAGATCATTTGTGCCTGCTGCGGGCTGAAAACTGTGGTCGGGCCCATCTATCATCTCGAAAAAGAAGCCCAAACCATTACAGAGGAAGGTGAAGTCGAAGCAACATCCTACCAACTGTAATTTGTTTGCAAACAAGCTATTAAGTATAAACAGGAAATATCTAGATAAGAGATGTGGGCCACCTTTTACGGCCCACATCTTTGACAATCATATAACAAGATTGTTATTGAGGTAAAAATGGACGCAAAAGATCTATATTTTGATATGGAATTTGAGCTTCGCTATTGCCCCGAATGTGGTAACAAGATCGCCGACCTTGCCGATCACGGCATCTTGACCCTGGTCGGAAAGTGCGGCTATTGCAAATATTGTCGCAAAGAATTTAGCATCATTCGCGAGAACATCCGAAAAGGGAAAGAACTTGACGTGTGTAGCCAGATGCAGGAAAACTAAAAACAGAATGGGCAAAAAGAAGAAAAAGAAAATCAACTGGAAAAAGTTTATCCACGGCAAGGGGCGCATCTACGAGATTAGCTTCTATAAAACCGGCGACATTGCACGAATTTTATTTCACGTGGATGACGAGACAAATGACTTCGGTTTCTCACTCCCAAAGAAGAAGCCGTAAATTTTTCCATTAAGTAATAGTGGTCTCATGCACGTTTCAGACATCTGAAACAGTTTACTTCTGGCCGTTTCTTTGCTACAATGTCCTTGAGCAGATTTACGACCAAAGGATTTGCTTTGATTACAGAATTAGTGCACGAGATTAATCCTTTTTGCAGCCATGAGACTATCAAATGTCGCTTTGTAACAGTTGCGCTACAAACCCCCATATATGGTATTCTCTGTGCTGCTTACCCCCATATATGGGGGTTAAAAGGGAACCCACAACCATCGGATTAGAAGTCCGGTGCTCTATCCATTGAGCTACAGGGGCACTTTTAATTGTTCTGAAGTGGTCTCACCCCTCTATATACAGTTCCGCCGGTCAGTGTACGGAGTATCATCTCGGCCGGTTTGTGAATGACTGTTGACAATTCTAACGCATTCATCGGTGCATTTCCAGAGGCGAGCAACACTCGAAATACGGCGTCAACCAGAGCCGTGTTTGGTGTGATAAAACCTTCTTGTTTTGCGCAGTGGGCAATCAGGATGTTTTGGAGGCCGTCGATTTGCTTAACCTCTCCTGTTTGCGAGTCAACCCAATCAATCCATGAATCTTGATCTGTTTCGGAAAAGGCGGACTGGTGTTCTGGGCAGAGACAATTGTGGAGATACACTCTCCAATTGGAGTCGTGATTTTTCCACCAATCAAAATCGATGTGAAACGGTGTCTCAAGGCCGGGTTTGACAAGGCTAAAGCGCTTTTTCTCAAGCATAAGCGTTTTCCTCTTTAACCGACTCGTCTAATCGGAAGTACAAGTCTCCCATATATTTTGCCCAGGAACGATTTGATAGTAGGGTCAAAAGAGGACTGAGTGGACATCTTCGGATGATATTGATTGCTGCGTACAGTTCTATCAAATTAATGTGGCCTTGTGGATTCAACTTTGCGAGTTCTCGCATCATTTTTATCACAGTTTTTTCAAGCGGAATCCTGGAGCGATTGGTCATCTCCCATGCCTTGTCGAGCGCGGCCACATCTGGTACAGCAATTACCATGCGTTCGTCAAAGGTGGCCGGTACCATCTGCTTGAGCATTGCAAAGACAACGCCGCCATCGGCGCCAACCAGGGCTGTTCGGATCCAATCACGAGTTGGTCGGTGAGTGTCAGCGCGCACGATTACCTCACCAGGGTTTTTTCCACGCCTTATCTTGATTATGCTGCCGGGCATCAATTCCAGCGAGCTGTACCATTCCTTGAGACCGTAAGCATATCTTTCGTTTCGTATAATCCATCCCTCGTATTTTTTATCCTGGTTTTGATCCAAAAATACGAAGCGGACGCGAGGAGCTTCATATGCCGTTGGGAATAAATATTTCATATTTCCTGCTAATGGAAGAGTTCCAGCCCGCCAATGCGGGTATAACAGGCTTAGGGAGATTTCTTCCTCTTTTTGTTTTGGCGCTAAGTCCGGCTCCAATTCATCGTAAATCTTATCTGAGATCATCGAGAGAATATCTCCTGTCTCAGAAATTGGGAATTCAAGCGGGAGGTATTTTAGAAAGGGGGGTAAATTTTGAACATATTCTGGTTCTAAACGGCGCAGATACCAGAGAATTTCTCCGGCTGGGCCAACCTCGTCGAATCGAGGATCTTCTTGTAACGCCAGATTAAGAGAAAACTCCGTGAGCTTTAAATTCACATCGGTAGGCAATTCAATTTGCTCCAGGATAGCGCGAGTTGGCAATGGGCCACCTTGCTCCATGTCCAGGAGAGCCTCGGCCATATTTAAGTACCCAATGTTTACATCGACCAATAACGAGTGAGGAAACCAACGACCTGCGATGCGGACTAGCTCGGAATTCTGAGCAAGTTCCTGATTTAACCGTTCCAGGAGAATGTCCCCAAACCTTTCAAGGACCGAATTTATATCAAGGTTGAGATCGTCTGAAGAAATATCGAAATTTTTTTGATTTAGGGCATGATCTTCCAAACCAGATGCGAAAAGTTTGTTGTCGCCATTTTCCATTTCAACGGTTACGACGGAAAATGGAGCGCTGTCGGGGTTTTTCCCAGGCCTGGTGCTTATCACTTTCCCCCTTTCCCAGTTAAGCAATGGAAAGGTGATAATATCCCCTTGGTGATATTCGTCGCGGGGAAAATAGATTTTACCAGAATTTGATTGCTGTTCTTTAAGTCTGTTTTTCTCAACTCTGATGCGTTCACCGATTAGGGCGGTGAGTAATTCTTGCGGAGTTTGTGGTGATTCAATTTCAAGGAGGTGATTGTAAAGATATTCGAGGTCTGACTCCTCTAATTGGAAGTTTAACCAGTAATCCTCGTTAATTTTTGGGGATGCAATCATGGTCATACTCTCTTAACAGAATAAAATTCATACAGCTAGTATTTATTATACCTTACTTAAATCTCGATTTTATTACGGTGTGATCTTCGAGGTCGGGTACAAATTATCAACCCAGTCGATCGGATCAACGGGGACGTTGTTCACCCAGATTTCCCAATGCAAGTGCGGCCCGACGGACCGGCCTGTATTTCCGATTACGCCAATTTGTTGACCGGTTTCGACGCGATCCCCTTGTTTAACCAAAATCTCGGACTGGTGCGCATAGCCAGAGTAGACACCCAGTCCATGATCAATGACTGTAAAATTTCCCTTAATGGGAAGATTTCCAGTAAATTTAACGACACCTGGAGCTGGAGCGTAGATATTTAAGTTGTCTGCGTTTACGATAAAATCGACACCAGTATGATAAAAGTTATATTCCCCTTGATTATAAGATCTGCGATTGCCAAACCGCGATCCCAGATATGGTTCGTCTACAGGGTATCGAAATGGGGCCGTCCACATGGGAATTGGTTCTGACCCTCGAATTTCAGAGAGAATCTGATCTTCACTCTGAATGATTTCGGTTTCAATGGTCGTCGCATCCACACCAACCACGTATTCCTGTGGGTAATTTCCGGATACCAACAAGACCTGCTGAGAATATTCAAAAGTTTGCCCGTCCGTTGTTTTCCCATAGAGTGAGACGGGATACAATCCCAGAGGGCTGATCGCTTCAACTCCGATTAATGCAAAATAACCTTTGGGTGGCAATGAATAAAACAGGAGTGGATATTTCCCAAGGTTGCCTGAAACTTCAAGGTTGAATTCTGTCTCAATGAATACTTCGATGGTCTTTCCCTGTACTAATGGCAGGGGGCTAATTGTGATGTTGTGGATCCATGGCGAGATTGGGCTAAATTCTCGTTTATCAAGCTCCGGCCCGAAAATGATCTGGGAACGTGTTAGGTCCCATGATCCTTTCAGGTTGTTAGAGAGATGATATATCCAGGGATTGGTGTTGTTTTTCACTGCAATTTCCAGCAGGCTTTCACTGTCTTCTATAGAGGTTTGGGGCGCCATTACTTCCTCTGGATCCTGTTGAGGGACGACCAGAACGCTTCCAGCATATATTTCTCCTGGGCTTGTGATGCGGTTAAGTTTAGTCATGAGTTGCAAGGGGAATTTATGTGAAATGCTGAGCGTTTTTAGGTTGTCTCCAAAGGGTACCGTTTCAGTGACTAGTGTGCCTTCGATGCCTTCGAGACCCGGGATACGGAGCTTGCTTCCTGCTGCAATGGCGTTTGGATTTGTAAGATCGTTGACGCGAATAATTTCATCAACTGTGGTACCAAAACGAACGGCGATCGTGCTCAAAGTTTCACCTGGTTGAACGATATAAACTGGAAGTGGGGGGTTTTCTTGAGCTGCCACATCCCTCGCGCGGCCAAATGCCAGCCCCAAAAAAATTGACAACAAAAGGACATTAATCGTTCTCAAGAGAAATCTGATCGCCATACTTAAAATCACCGATATGACTTGCATGGGTTTCTAAAATGAATTTTGCAGGTTGCGAAGGCGCGTAATATGGTCGCCATCGTTTTGCTATCGCAGTATCTACAACCCTTAATTTTGCATCCAGCCACACAACCGCGATATCAAAATTCATAAAAAACATGTGAATTGTCGAACCCGTAATTGATGCTTTTTTTTCGGCCAACAGGATGCCTTCATAAGCGTTAAGAGAAGGCTTGAGCATTAGCCCCTTTAGGCGCTTCCAAAACGAGTCGCAATATTCTGCTTTGATAGCCAGTTTTTGAGGCTGTGATTGGTTGATGACTTCGACAACGGTCATAAATCCATTCAGCTTAACTAACCAACTTTATTGATACTAAGGACAAGTTCTACAGATTCTAGCAATTCTTGAGGTCTGAATGGTTTGCTTATATATGCATCGACTTTTGCAATGCTCAAACCCAGAACACGATCAATAGGCTGGGCTTTTGCTGTGATGATAATCACGGGGATTGAGCGGGTTTTGCTGCTTGCTTTGAGTTGGTGGTAAACATCCCAGCCATCCAGCCCCGGCATCATCAAATCGAGTAGAATTAAGTCGGGTGGATCTTGGGCAATTAAATCAAGGCCATGTCGTCCGTTGAGGGCGCCCCGAATTTCAATACCGCGGCGATTGAGGATCAGCGTGACCAGTTCCACCATTTCTGGGTCATCTTCGATGTATACAACTGCTGTGCGTTTTTTTTCTTCGCTTGGCATGCCCTCTCCTTACACTGTTATTATAAGTTTACCACAGGCTTAATTAAACGAGGAATTCGATGAAAATAATTTCTTGGAATGTAAATGGAATACGCTCTGCTCATCAAAAAGGTGCTTTGAACTGGCTTTGGGATCAATCACCTGAATTGATTTGTCTTCAGGAGGTAAAAGCAAAACAGGAACAAATTCCTGAAGAAATTAGATCGCTTCCGGGATATGAGATTTATTGGAACTCAGCAGAGCGACCTGGATATAGCGGCGTTGCAACTTATTCGAGGATAAAACCATTGTCGGTGATAATGGGAGTGGGGATTAGCCGATTTGACGTAGAAGGGAGAGTAGTTGCGACTGAGTTTAACGATTATATTCTTTTTAATGTCTATTTCCCAAATGGTCAACGGGGACACGAGCGTGTTCAGTATAAATTGGAATTCTATGAATGCTTTTTGAGTATTTGTGACGACCTTCATCGTCAAGGGAAGAACATTATCATCACCGGAGATTTTAATACCGCTCACCAGGAAATTGATTTGGCAAATCCCGAAGAGAACGTCACGACATCTGGTTTTTTGCCCGAAGAACGGATTTGGATTACAAAATATCTTGATCACGGATTCATAGATATTTATCGCCATTTATACCCAGAGCGCCAGCAGTACACCTGGTGGACTTATCGTTTTGGCGCCCGAAGAAGAAATATTGGATGGCGGATTGATTATTTTCTTCTATCGAAGAACTTGAAAAACAGAGTCCAAGATGTGATCATTTCGGAAGATGTTCAGGGTTCTGATCATTGTCCGGTCACACTCGTTTTGGGGTGATAGTTGCCGGAACTGTTATGAACATATTGCCATAATTTTTCCAGAGGCGGTGGAATTCGCCCAATTCCTTCCAGGTAACTTTTGCAGCAGGCAAGGCAGGGTCTATGAATCCGAATCCTTTCTCTGGATGATATTCTACCAGCACCAAATAATGCGCCCAAAGCGGTTTCCATTCACCCACTATTACAATTGATATTTTGTCTTCAAGGAGGTTGGTAAAAAGATTGGAGATTCGACCGCAGCATTTCCAACTTGCCGGAAGGCCATATTCTTTGATGACATCGACAACCCCCCAAGGAAACGTTGCCCATTTAGGAATGCGCCGAAAAACAGGTAGAAGACCACGCCACCTTATGTGATTCATGTCCAAAGCCAAGCTACCGCCGTGCAAGTTTAGATCGAGGATAGCATTCAGAATGATAGCCGTTGCGAAGGGACCGCAATCGTTCATCTCGCCCTGGAATTGGTGCGACCTAAGGATTTTAGATCGGAATTTCGATTCTAACGACCGGGTCGGTTTTTGCATAATAAAGAGTATATAAATCGGATCATAAATATTTGGTAATATGATTATAATTGTATAGCAATTCGCTTTTTCATCTTGAAAAATATTTTTGAAGGCATTCTTGCGCTGGAGGCTTTATTGGCGATGACGAAAAAACGCATCTTGTTGGTGGACGATCATGAAGTTGTGCGACTTGGGCTCAAGGCTTTACTTGAACATCATCCCCAATTTGAAATAGTGGCAGAAGCCAGTACCGCCAAAGAAGCCTTGGAACAGACAGCAAGGCATTTACCTGATATCGTACTAATGGATATCCGGCTGCCTGGCGCGTCTGGCATTGAAGCTTGTGAAGAGATCACAAAAAGTTACACCGATACCCGCGTGATCATGTTGACCTCTTATGCTGAGGATGAAATGCTCTTTTCAGCGATTCGGGCCGGAGCGTCGGGGTATGTTTTAAAGCAAATTGGAGGCGACGATTTGATCCGCGCCCTTGAAGCCGTGGGGAGAGGAGAGGCACTTTTAGATCCTGCTGTGACCCAACGAGTCTTTCAAGAGGTAAGACGCGCTGTTAAAGAAGAGGAGGCGTCGGCATTTGCCAATTTGAGTCAGCAGGAAAAACACGTGTTATTGTTAGTCTCTGAGGGTAAAACAAACCGGGAGATTGCAAAAGCTTTGTTTCTAGGCGAGGGTACCGTTCGAAATTATGTGAGCAGTATCCTGTCGAAGTTGGGTGTGAGCAACCGCGCCGAAGCGGCCGCGTATGCGGTCGAGCATAACCTGAGAGAGTATTTGTAGTCTACTGTTGCAACCAGGCATCCCGTAAGAATATTGCGTCCTCTTCAAGAATAGGGCTTTCACATACAATTCGCCCTCCACAATTTAATGTCTTCAAGGCTTTAAACAGATCCTCAATATTGAAATCCGATTCGCGAATTGGAAGGTGATTCTTTTCTCCTTTTACTGTGTACTCAATCCCAGACAAATGAATATGGAGCCTTTTCAGACTGTCCTCGCCAAGGGTATCTGCATATCTCTTAAGAATATTCATCCACTCATCAAATGAGTTCATGGTTCCATCGCCGACTCTGGCATGTAAGTGAGCGAAATCCAGGCAAGGCTCAACGCCTTTTATCAAGCGACTCATTTCTAATACATCTTCAACCGAGCCGATCATAGCGGATTTTCCCATCGATTCTGGACGCAGTGTTACTGGGTTTCCGACTTTTCTGAGTTCCATGACACATTTTTCCAGACGTTCAACCACCAAGGGCAACACATCTTTTGGTTCTTTGCCAAAATATGAACCAGGGTGGAAGATAATGTCGGTTGCTCCTGCCAGGTTGCCAAAGTGTGCAGCATCCATTAATCGTTTTCGAGATTTTGGCCACTCTTCCTCGTCTGCGTTTAAGTTGATGAAATAAGGGGCATGAATGCTAATTGCCACATCCAATGCCGATGCCGTTTCCTTTATTGACCGGCAGGTTTCCTCGGTGACTCTTACAGCTTGCACCCAACCGAGTTCGAAGGCATCTAATCCCAAAGCTGAAATTTGTTCGATGGCGCCGACACTTCCCCCCGGCTTTTTAGGAGTAGAGAGAGGAGCCCCAACAGTTCCAAATCGAAAGGCGTTATCCATTCGTTTAATCACTTTTAGAATCCTGTTTTAAGAAATTATTTTCAATTTCAATAAGAGCGGATTGGCGAAGATAAAAATGCCAATGATAGCGGAAATGATCGCAGCACAAAGAACACCTGCTGCGCTGACATCTTTCGCGACTTTTGCGAGGTGATTTCGCTCTGGGCTGACCAGATCAATGGTTGCCTCTATGCCGGTGTTGATGCATTCCGCGACCCAAACCAATCCAATGGCCAACAGGATGATGGCGAAATCCGTGTTTGAAAGCTTCAACCAGATGGATAAAAAAACAGCGGCGGCAGTTGCAGCCAAGTGAAACCATGAGTTTTTCTGAGTTGTGATGATATATTCCAGACCATTGAAGGCTGGCGTAAAAGAAACGAGTCGATTTATTAAAAATTTAATCATATTTTGACGTTACACCCAAGGTTAAATAATATTTTATTTTGCACCGCCCACATTTTCTCTTGGTCAGTTTCTACTTCGTGGTCGTATCCAAGGAGATGAAGAATGCCATGCACAATTAGCAGCGTTATTTCATCTTCAACTTTGTGACCGCCAGTTTGCGCCTGCGTTACGGCTCGTGGATATGAAATAATTATATCCCCATAGTACCGTAAACCGGTTTGTGGGTCTGTCTCGTTGGAGGAAAATGAAAGCACATCAGTCGGCTCGTTTTGATCGCGGTACTTCTGATTGAGTTCGCGAATAAAATCGTCGTTATCGATGATTATGCTGAGTTCTGATTCGGTTGGAATATCTAAGTACTTAAGGACTCTATCTGCAATATCCGAAACGAAGGCGGGTTTTAATATTTTCTTGTATTGGGCCCGAACAGTGACATGAACCATTTTTATCCCCTCGCTTCATTTTTTGTTGTAGTAGGTTCGTTGGCGGCGCTGGTAGATCGTAGCTCAGGGTATTGGATTCGAGGGTGATAGGTGTTTCGGAGAGTGGTGAAGAAAGATTCTCTTGCTAGTGTTAAGTCCTTGAGGGTGAAGGTTGTGTCATCTAGTTGGCCCTCTTGTTGGCAAAAGTCAAATACTTTCTTAATGATTTGCCTCAATTCATTATCATTTGTGGGGAGTTCAGCTCTTGCTCTTGCTTCGCACCCATCGGCGAGCATCAGAAGGGCTGTTTCACGAGAGCGTGGTTTTGGTCCGGGATATCGGAATAGTTCCATATCTACTTTGGTGTGGTCGTTATTTGCAGCTTGCACTGCTTTTGTGTACTGATACCTGGTAATCAATGTGCCATGGTGTTCTCGAATAAAATCCATAATCTGAGGCGGAAGACGGTACTTTTTTGCCAGCAAAGTTCCATCATCTACGTGTTTGATGATCGTAGATGCAGAAAAAGCCGGGTCGATATCATCATGAGGATTTAATTTACCGGGCACCTGATTTTCTATAAAGAAAGACGGATTAGCTGCTTTTCCTACGTCGTGGTAAATTGCACCAACGCGAACAAGTAAGCCGTCGGCCCCGATTCTTTCCGCTGCTTGCTCAGCGAGATTTGCTACCTGCAAACTATGCTGGTAGCTCCCTGGAGCATTTTGGAGCATTAACTGCAATAACGGGTGGTCCGGCCGTGAGATTTCTAGCAGTTGAAGAGGGGTTGTCAATCCGAGAATTTGAGCGATTAGGAATTGGAATAGAAGTGCAAGGCTGGCAGAAGCCAGTCCGTTCACGATAGATGTAGCCATTAGTGTTAACGTCCCGATTAGATCGGTTGTTCCGGTCGGCAGGCGGTATGCAAGGATAACCATACATCCTGTAAGACCTACGGCAAGGCCTGCCCAAAAGAAATTTGCCAGCCTTCTGGCTTTTCCAAGGCTTAAAATTCCCAAAAAACTGCCTAGCAAATAGAAATATATGAGGTCAGGAGGAGTAGAAACTCCCCATACTGATAATAGACCCAGCGAAAGAGAGAAAATTAAACCAATTTCAAGGGAATAGAGACTTGCCAGAGTCAGGCCAAACGCAGCGAAAGGATATAAGTATGGGATGACCGTCCTGTTCGGGATCAAAAAGCGAGAGCCAATAAGAAATAACAGAAAATAGATGACGATGACCGTGAGACCACGAAAATCTTCCAACAGGCGAGATTTTCTTCTCATGAAATAGAGGACGATAAAACTATTCACTGAGATGACGGCAGCCGCTGCGGCGAAAAATTTCTGAGTGTCTCTTCCGGTGTCTATCAAATCAAATTGTTGTAAGGCTTCAAAAGTTTCCGGGGTGATTACTTGTCCTTGTCTTACGATTGTTTCTCCTGCTGCGTATCGCCTTTCGATGGGGACAACATTTTCTCTAGCTTGAAGCTTTTCTTTTGCTGTCAACTCCTGACTAAAGACGCTGTTAGGAGCAATAAAAAGTGTGACCAGTTGGGTTACAATGGCTGCCTGATCTTGCGGCAGTGAAAATGATACAAGGGTGGGCACATTTCTTTTTGCGTCGTTAATACGATCTTCTCTTATGGTTGTTCTCATCACTTGTTCGAGAACTTTCAACGATTCTTGTTGAATGACTTCCCACCTCTGGTCCGATAACTCGAGAATGCTCCTTTTCAGGTCGTCTGGGAAAACTGGATCCGTAATGGCGTTGAGGTCCTGCCGCTTTTGTTCGATGGTGGCGTAATTATCGGCTCGTATGCTGTTGATGTAACTAAATGAAGCTTTTAGCTTTTCAATTTGTTGCCTTGTGATGGTGGGATCTACATCCAGGTAGACGGGCAGTACGTTTTTTTCGGCTTCTTGTCTTGCTTTTTCTGTCAGTAGCTCACTTTGATATACAATTGCCCTTGGGGCAACAATATCTTCGGTTGCCACGTTACCAACTGCTAAAGAATAAGAAGAGGGGCGGAGAGAGACAGGCGTGATAAGTGCTCCAAATGCGATGCCTCCCGCGAGCGTAAGGAGAACTAATCTGGAGAGTATCCTGCGAGGAAGGGGGGCGATATTTGATTTGCTATTTTCCATTAACGGTTTAGCATTTCCCTAACGATCTTGCTAACAGCATCGTTTGGCGCTCTGCCTTGGATTTTAGGCAGGAGATTTTTCATAACCTTTCCCATGTCCGCAGGACTGGTCGCTCCAACTTCTTGAATGGTGGATAAGGCAAGATCTTTAAGTTCTGTTTCTGACAATTGTTTTGGCAGGAAGGTTTCCAGGATTGAAATTTCAACGCGGTTTTTGTCAATAAGATCGGCACGGCCAGCCTTTTCAGCATCCTGAATTGCTTCATAATGGATCTTAATGTCTTTCTGGAGGATATTAATAATCTCTGTTTCTTCTAGTGGTGCTCCTTTTTCGACTTCCGCCAGCTTTATATTCGCAAGGATCATCCGAATGGCGCGTTTATGCGCTTCGTCAGAAGTTTTTATGGCATCTTTAAGGGCAGCTTCCAGGATTTGTTTTGTTCCCATTTTTTCCTCGTCTTGTTATTCGACAACGATGAATGGCTTGATTTGTTCAAATATTTGATCCCCGATTCCAGGTACTTTCAATACGTCTTC